>Ga0255055_10003086_pt1 | contig 11376 bp, 9 predicted proteins | sample JV7_2_27_MG_FD_188633 | JGI IMG/M metagenome (GOLD analysis project Ga0255055, IMG submission 188633) | Seawater microbial communities from Jervis Inlet, British Columbia, Canada - JV7_2_27 | ecosystem: Environmental > Aquatic > Marine > Inlet | place: Canada: British Columbia | collected... | reverse complement strand
CCTGCACAACGGGCGTCTGGAGGGCGTACCCTATCCGATTGTTCCAGGCCACGTGAGCGTGGGACGCATTCTCGAGCTGCGCGGTGTCGAGCACGACGCGCTGGGGGCGCCGCTCGGGCCCGGTGACGAAGTGACGTTCTATGACGTGCACGAGGTGTGCAACGCCTGCTATCACTGCACGGTCGTGCAGCAGCCCAACCGATGCCCGCACCGGCGCGTGTACGGGATCACGTACTCGGCGCACGACGGTCCCCTGGGCGGTTGGGCAGAGCGCATATACCTCAAGCCCGGTGTGCGGGTGCTCAAGCTCCCCGAGGGAATCACGACGGACACGGTGATCGGGGGGGGATGCGGGCTGTTCACGGGATTCGCCGCGGTGGACCGGAGCCTGCTCGAGATGGGAGACATCGTCGTCGTGCAGGGATCGGGTCCGGTCGGTCTGTCGACGGGGGCGTTTGCTGCCCTGCGCGGAGCCGGCACCGTGGTCGTGATCGGAGCGCCGCGGTCCAGGCTCGATCTGGCGCTGACGCTCGGCGCCGACGCTACGCTGTCGATCGAGGACGACTCGCTCGAGGACAGGGCTGAAGCGATCCGCGCCCTCACCAACGGCCGCGGCGCAGACGTGATCATCGAGGCCAGCGGCAACCCGAAGGCGATCCCCGAAGGATTGGATCTGCTGCGGGACGGCGGCACCTACGTGATCGGCGGACACTACACCGATACGGGCGACGTGTCGATCAACCCGCACGTACAGGTGAACCGCAGGCACGCCAACATACTGGGACAGTGGGGCACTGATTTCCGCCACATAGTGCGGGCGCTCACCGTTCTCGCAAAGCACAAGGGACGGCTGCCGTTCAGCAGCGTGATCGGGGCGCGCTACAGGCTGGAGGAGGCGAACCAGGCGTTGGCGGACGTGGCGGCTCTCAAGGTCACCAAGGCGATCATCGAGCCTGGGCGCTGATTACGGGTAGAGCCGCGTGATCTCCCAGCCGCCGCCGACACGGGTGAAGCACACCCGGTCGTGCAATCTGTTGAGTCGACCCTGCCAGAACTCGATCCTGAGGGGCAGCATCCGGTAGCCGCCCCAGAAGGGCGGCAACGGCAGGTCGCCGGAGGGGTACTTCTGCTCGTACTCCTTGAACTTCCGCTCCATCTCCTCACGGCTCTCAAGCTTCCAGCTCTGCCTCGACGCCCAGGCGCCGATCTGGCTCCCGCGCAGCCGGCTCTGGAAATATGCCTCTGACTCTTCCTTGGAGAGGCGCTCCACGAGTCCCTCCACGCGCACCTGTCGCTCCAGGATCGGCCAGTGGAACACCAGCGCCGCGCGCGGGTTGGCGCTGAGCTCCTCCGCCTTGCGGCTCTCGTAGTTGGTGTAGAACGCGAAGCCCTTCTCGGTGACGCCCTTGAGCAGCATCTGCCTGGCGGAGGGCGAGCCGTCGCTGCCACAGGTGGCCAGCGTCATGCTCTCGGGCAGGAAGATCCCAGCGCGCTTGGCGTCCGATAGCCACCTGTCGAACAACGCGAGCGGGTCCTGGCCGGCCGCGTCATCCGAGAGCCCTGTTACGAAGCCCCGTCCGGCAGCGAACAACGCGCGGATTCTGCGGAGGAGGGACATCAGAACAGCTTGCCGGTCAGGCTGGGCTCCTTGTCCGTGCGCGTCCCGATCTTGATGTGGGTGGAGAGCCGGACAGTCCCCTCGGCGTGCAGCGTTTCGTGGACTCGCGCGATCGCCGCAAAGATGTCTTCCAGCTCGCCCTCCAGATTGGTGCCGTTGGAATGGAGCTGCGCGTTGAGGCCGGCGTCCTCCAGGATCCGGTGCGCGCGCTTCACTTCTGCGCGGACCGAGACGCCGGAGCCGATGGGTATGACCTGCACCTCAGCTATGGCCTTCATGGTGGTTCTCCGGGTGTTCGGCTAGCTCTCAGCTACACGGTATCATACTTTAGCGGTGCCCTGGGGCCAATGGAGACCACCGATTGACTGAACTGCTGGAGCGGTTGCGGGCCGCCGTTGCGGACCGGTACGCCATCGAGGGCGAGTTGGGGGCCGGCGGTATGGCAACCGTGTATCTCGCCCGCGATCTCAAGCACGCTCGCCAGGTGGCGCTCAAAGTCCTCCGGCCGGAGCTGGCCGCCGCACTGGGTGCGGACCGCTTCCTGCGGGAGATCCAGATCACGGCCGGACTCAATCACCCGCACATCCTGCCGCTCTACGATTCCGGTGAGGCCGACGGGTTCCTCTACTACGTGATGCCATACGTGCGCGGCGAGTCCGTGCGCCAGCGTCTCAATCGAGACGGCCGCATCCCGGCGGCGGAGGCGCTCAAGATCAGCCGCGAAGTAGCCGATGGATTGGACTACGCCCATGGCAACGACATAGTCCACCGGGACATAAAGCCGGAGAACATCCTGCTCGAAGGTGGCCACGCCGTGGTGGCGGACTTCGGCATCGCCCGGGCGATCACTACGGCGGGTGGAGACCAGCTCACCGGCACGGGCCTGGCGATCGGCACTCCCGTGTACATGAGTCCCGAACAGTCCCTGGGTAGCGGCGAGATTGACGGGCGTAGCGACCTGTATAGCCTTGCCTGCGTGCTATACGAGATGCTCACTGGAGAGCCGCCGTTCACCGGTAAGACGATGCAGGAGATCATCGCCAGGCGCCTCACCGAGGAGGCTCCAGAGCTCGAATGGAAAGAGGGGGAGACGCCTGACGAGTTGCCGGCGACTCTCGCCAGGGCGTTGGCGTCCGAGCCCGGCGATCGTTTCGGCAGCGCCGGCGAGTTTGCCGGGCTGCTCGGGCCTCCGGCGACAGCGCCGACGCGAAGACGAATGACCCGGCGAACATGGGCGCTGATTGCCCTCGCAGCGGTTGTGACTGGCGGGATCACGGGTCTGGGGCTGTGGCGGCGCAGCGCCACGGAGAGGATCAGGGCAGTCGTGGCAGAGCTCGCGCCAGTGGCTCAGGACGGCGACCTCAGCGAAGTGTATGAGCGACTTCGCGCGGCCGGAATAGAATTGAGCGACCGCCGCGTCACCGACTTGTCTGGGCGGGTTGCCGGCACACTGTCGATCGCGACCGAACCTCCCGGAGCCAGCGTGCGGCTCACGCGTGTGGAGCCCCTCGAGGGCTTCCCGGACAGAGAGCCGGTCGCACTGGGGCGCGCCCCAGTGGTGGAGCATGCGTTGGTGGGGGGGGAATACCTGGTGAGCCTTGCTGCCGATGGAGGGGTGCTGTCGTTCCTGGTTACCCTGAGAGTTGGTGATACGGTGCAGCTCGAGCGGCGGCTTCCCCCGAGTGACACGATTTCCGCTCTCGTAGTGGTGAACGGTGGCGACGCGGTGCCGGCATTCCTCATCGGCCGCCACGAAGTGACCAACGCTGAGTACCTCCGGTTCGTGATCGGCGGGGGATACCGCAACCCGACGTTTTGGGCCGAAACCCTGCTGGTTGGCGGCGAACCGGTGCCGTGGGCAACGGCCGTCCAGAGTTTCGCGGACCGGACGGGTCTATCAGGACCGCGGGACTGGTCGGGCGGCGCGTTCCCCACCGGGCTGGATGACCACCCGGTTGTCGGCGTGTCGTGGTACGAGGCCGCAGCCTATGCCGCTTGGGCGGGCGGCAGTCTGCCGACGTGGGACGAGTGGTGGCGGGCCGCCGTGGGGGACGATCCGGGGGTCTTCCCGTGGGGGAACGACGTCATGACCACCGATCGCCGGGCCAACTTTGGTCTGGTGGGCACGCGACCGGTGGAGTCGTACCCGCTCGGCGCCAGCCCGTTCGGTGCGTACGACATGGCAGGCAACGTGCGCGAGTGGGTATCGGACGTCGCCGAGGACGGCACCCGACGCTTGGTGGTGGGCGGATCGTGGCAGGATCCCACGTACATGTTCGAGAACTCGCACCGGGAGCCGTTCGAGCCGGCCGCCGCCAGCGAGATCATCGGCTTCCGTATCGTGCGGCCGCTGGAACCGTAGCACTGATCCCGAGTAGGAGCCCTCATGCGATCGATGGTCCGCCGTTTCCTCGTGATCCTTGCCGCCCTGGCACTCGGTGCAGTGCCGGCGTCCTCCCAGGAGCGGCCGACGGACCAGTGGCTGACCGGTCCGGTCGACGAGCCCACATTCGCCGCCTACCTCGACTTCTTCGCGTACAGCAGCGATCTCCCGTTCGAGACCGAGGTTCTGGATCGGAGCAGCGGCGACGGTGTCGAGATCGAGCACCTGAGCTTCCAGAGCACGCCGGGCGAGCGTGTTATGGCGCGCCTGTACCGTCCCGATGCGGCGGAAGCGACGGGACAGGCGGTGCTGCTGCTGCACGGCGGCGTGCCCATCGGCAAGAACAGCCCGCGGATGGAGGCGATCGGCCGGATGATGGCGCGCGCCGGGTGGACGGTGCTGGCCATCGACCTGCAGTACTTCGGGGAGCGGAGCACGGGTTTCCTCCAGACGTTCACGGAAGCCGAGAAGCACGAGAAGCTGTACAACCGGCCGTCCACCTACCTGACTTGGGTGGCGCAGACGGTGAAGGATGCGGGGCGATCGTTCGACTTCCTGGTCGAGGAGCGCGGGATGAACAGCGGCCGGATCGCCCTCGCGGGCTTTAGCCGGGGCGCGCAGTTCGCTGCGATAGTGGGGGGAGCGAATCCGCGCTTCAGTGCGGTCGCCATGATCCACGGCGGCCACTTCGACCGTCTGGAGACGGGCCACCTGCCGGCGGCGTGTCCCGCCAACTACATCGGGCGCATCAGCCCGCGACCGCTGCTCATGGTCAACGGCCGCAACGACGCCGACTACCTCATGGACACCTCGGTGCTGCCGCTGCAGCGACTGGCGCGTGATCCAAAGGAGTTGCGTTGGACCGATTCGGGCCACGGGATCGTGACCGAGGAGGACCGGGCGTTCATTCTGGAGTGGCTCCGGGAGAACGTGCCGTGACGGAGCTATCGGAGCTGCGAATCATGTTCAAAGAGCTCGGACCAAAGATCCTATTGGGGACCGGCCGCGCACTAGCCGGCTGTGTCCTCTGGATTGCGATCGCATCGGGGGCACATGCGCAGGTGCCGCCCTCCGATCAGTGGCTAGCTCAGCCGGTGGACGACCGAACGTTCGCGGGCTACTTGCAGTTCCTTGAATACAATCCTGACGTCCCATTCGAGACGCACATCCTCGGACAGGATACGCTCAACGGGATCGTCGTTGAGCACCTGACGTTCCAGAGTACGCCCGGGGAGCGGGTAACCGCACGTCTGTACCATCCCGAGGCAGCGCAGTCCACCGGCCGTGCTGTGGTGCTGCTTCATGGCGGAACGGGCCAGGGCAAGGACAGCCAGTGGCCACGACACGTAGCCACACTCTTGGCGCGTGCGGGGTGGACGGCGCTGGCGATCGACATGAAGCACTTTGGCGAGCGCGACACGGGACTGTTACGGACATTCACTACGCAGGATAAGAACGAAGCCCTATATGGCCCGCCCTCCACTTATCTCGCATGGGTGCAGCAGACCGTGAAGGATGTGGGGCGCTCGTTGGATTTTCTGGTGGCGGAGCGCGGCCTCGATGGACGCCGTGTTGCCCTGATTGGATTCAGCCGCGGGGCCGTGGTGGGCTCAATCGTCGGGGGAGCTGATGAACGCTTCGCCATGGTGGCCCTGATCCATGGCGGCCACCAGTCGACCAACAGAACGGCTCCGCACCTCCCGGCCGCGTGTCCCGCCAACTACATCGCGCGTATCAACCCGCGGCCGCTCTTCATGATCAACGCCGAGGTGGACGCCTTCTTTCCGAAGGAGACGTCGGTGATTCCACTGCAGCGCCTGGTCGGAGAGCCGAGCGAGTTCCGCTGGTCTACGGGCAGACATGGTGTCCTCGCTGAGGCAGATTATGCAGTCCTCCTGGAATGGCTCCGGGAGAGCGTGCCGTAGGCGATCAGCCCTTCTTCTTCTCCAGTTCCTCAGCATTGCGCAGGCAGCGCTCGAGCTTGGCGTTGAACTGGCCCAGCGGGCCGGTGGCTTCGTCGAGTAACTGCGTCAGCCGCCGCTTGAGTTTGCCCGGCTTGATCGGCGGGTCGGTTGCCATGGAGTCGCGCCAGAGATGTTCCGCGTCATCGTGGAACTTGACGACCGTTTTCATCTCCTCCTCCTTGAAGCGCTTGTGCACGGCCTGCTCGCGCACGTCGTGCACTATGCTCCCGAGCACCACCTCGATCGCTTCGCGCGGACCGAACCCGACCGTCGAAAGGCGCTTCAGAAACTCTGACCGGCGGCTCTCACCCATGTGTCCTCCTGGTTCCAGCGGGGCTCGTCGCTCTACTTGACCTGCGCCAACCGCTTCGGACCGGCGGCCACCACCTCGGGTGGGCAGCCGTCGGCGAACAACTTGAAGTTCTCGATGTAGCGTGCGGCCAGTGCGTCGTACTTCTTCCAGTACTCGTCCTTGTCGCCCCACGAAGCTGCGGGGTCGAGGACCTCGGCCGGTACGTCCGGGCACTTCGTCGGCACCTCGAATCCGAACAGATCGTCCTTGCGGTACTTCACATCGTCGAGCTTGCCGTTGAGCGCCGCACTCAGCAGAGCGCGCGTGTGCCGGATGCTGATTCGCTTGCCCACGCCGAATCGCCCGCCGGTCCATCCCGTGTTCACGAGCCAGCAGTTGGCGTCGTGCTTCCCCATCCTGCGGCTCAGCAGATTGGCGTACGTGAAGGGGTGGTGCACCATGAAGGGCGCGCCGAAGCAGGCGCTGAAGGTGATCTTCGGCTCGATGCCCAGGCCGATCTCCGTTCCCGCGATCTTCGACGTGTATCCGCTTATGAAGTGATACTGCGCCTGCTCGGCGTTGAGCCGCGCTATCGGGGGCAGCACACCGGAAGCATCGCATGTCAGGAAGATCACGTTCTTCGGGTGCGAATACGCCATCCGCTCGGGCACCGTGTTCGGGATGAACTCCAGCGGATACGAGGCCCGGGTGTTTTCCGTGATCGCGTCTTCGTCCAGATCCACTTTCCTCGTGGTGGGATCGTAGACCACGTTCTCGAGGATCGTGCCGAACCGGCGGGTGGCGGCGTAGATCTCCGGCTCGTTCTCCGCGGAGAGGCGGATCACCTTGGCGTAGCACCCTCCCTCGAAGTTGAAGACCCCATCGTCGCTCCAACCGTGCTCGTCGTCGCCGATCAGCCTCCGGGTGGGATCGGCCGACAGCGTCGTCTTGCCCGTGCCGCTGAGGCCGAAGAACAGCGCGACGTCATTCTCCTTCCCCACGTTGGCGGAGCAGTGCATGGCGAGGACGCCCTCCCGCGGCAGCAGGAAGTTCAGCACGGTGAACATGCTCTTCTTGATCTCGCCCCCGTACCCGGAGTTGCAGATGATGGCCATCCGCTGGGCGAAGTTCAGGATGATGGCGGTGCTGGTCCGCGTGCCGTCCACCCGCGGATCCGTCTTGAAGGACGGGGCCGCGATGATGGTGAACTCGGGGATGTGCTTCTTGTAGGCGTCCTGGCTCTCCAGGCCGATGAACATGTTCCGGGCGAAGAGGCTGTGCCACGCAGTCTCGGTGATGATCCGAACGGGCATCCGGTAGGTCGGGTCCGCGCCGGCGTAGCAGTCCTGAACGAACAGTTCCTCGCCCTGGAGGAAGGCCTGCAGCCGCGCCAGGAGCGCGTTGAACTTCTCTGGCGCGAAGGGGCGGTTGTACTCGCCCCACCAGACCTCGTCCTGGGTAGAACTTTCCCGGACCACGTACTTGTCGGCGGCTGCACGAGCGGTGTGGGGCCGCGTGTCCACGAGGAACGGTCCGCCGTGGGCTAAGTGCCCCTCGCCGCGGAATACGGCCTCCTCGTAGAGGGCCGATGTCGGGAGATTCCAGAACACGCGGTCCAGTTCGATGAGGCCGTGGTTCTTGAGCCCGTAGTCGCTCTTGAGGTCCTTGGCCTGCTTGAGGGCAGGCGTGTTGAATTTCAAATACTTGGCCATGTTACATCCAATCCCGTACGAGCTTCCGGTCACCGATGTAGAGCTCATTAGGCGAGTTGGGGTCGAGCGCCCACTTCACCCGCTCGATTCCCTCGATGATGTCCTTGATCGAACCGCAGGTCGAGAGCCGCAGGAACCCCTCGCTCCCGAACTCGACTCCCGGGACCGTCACTACGCGCACCTTGTCCACCAGGAACTCGGCGAGCTTGGTCGAATCCTTGTTGTAGTAACTGAAGTCGGCGAAGGTGTAGAAGGTGCCGTCCGGCTTGTAGGCCTTCACCCCCTCGAATGAATCCAGTTGCGCCATCATCACGTTGCGGTTGTTCTCGAGCGTCAGCCGCAGGCTCTCCACGCTGGTCTGGACGCCGTTGATGGCGGCGACCGCGGCGTGCTGCAGCAGCGACGACGGTCCCGAGGTCTGGTGACCCTGAATGTTGGTCATGACCTCGGCGAGCTTCTTGTTGGCGACAGCCCAGCCGATCCTGAAGCCGGTCATGGCATACTGCTTCGAGACACCGTTGATCACGATCAGCTTCGAATTCTCTGACGTGTCCTTGGCGTAGTCGTAGCAGTTGATGGGCTTGCGGCCGTCGAAGATCAGACGGTGGTAGATGTCGTCCATGATCAGGTAGAGCCCGCGCTTCTCGCAGAGCTCCACTATCCCAGCGATGAACTCCTCGGAGTACATCGCGCCCGACGGGTTGTTCGGGCTGTTGATGATCACCGCCTTCGTGTACGAAGTGACGTTCTGCTCGATCTCCTGCAGCCGTGGATAGAACGAGCCGTCCTCCGGCCGCACGGGCACGGGCACGGCGCCACAGAGCTTGACCATCTCGGGGTAGCTCACCCAATAGGGGACCGGGAAGATCACCTCGTCCTGCGGATTCAGAATGGCCTGCAGGGCCACCATGATCGCCTGCTTCGCACCGCCCGAGGCGATCACGTTCTCGGGCTCCACCTTGCGGTGGTAGAACTCCTCGGTGTAGCGGATGATCGCCTGCTTGAGTGCGGGGATGCCGTCGGCCGGCGTGTAGCGCACCTCGCCGGAGCTCAGGAGTCCCGCCGCGGCTACCAGGGCGTCCATGGGCGGCTTGGTCTTGGGCTCGCCCCCGCCCAGGTGAATCACCGGCTCGCCCTTGGCACGCAGAATGGCGGCCGTCTCGTTGAGCTTGAGGGTAGCCGATTCGCCTATGGACCTTCCGATCAGACTGATGCTCATTGCCCGTCCCTTTTGACAGATGCCTGCTGGGCTAGATGCCGGTTCCACCGTTCCCGTCCGCACCACCACGGCAAGAAAAGGGGAGGAGTACCGCAGCGCAGTAGGGACTGGAATCTACCGCGGGGGGATAGCGGCGCTCAAGCATGGATGGAAGCGGCCGATCGGAGCGGCTACCAGCCGATCTCCCTCAGGAACTCCCGGATCAGGACGCCCGTCTGCTCCGGCTTCTCGATCGGAGCCATATGGCCCGTCGCACCGAGCGTCACCAAACGGGCGTTCGGCATGCGCTCGGCCATCACCTCGGACTCCCGCGGCGGCGTGGTCTGATCCTCATCGCCCACGATAATGAGCGCCGGTGCAGTGATGGTCGGGAGGCGGCCCACGACCGAGGGCCGCGCCATGACAGGCCGCAAGGTGCGCTGGATGACCTTCGGGTCGTATCCGGCTATCGGCTCCATCCACTGCTTCACCTGCTCGGGCTGGGTGCGGCGGAAGGTGGCGCCGAACATCGACTTGGACGCCTCGGCCAGCAGCCAGGGGCGCATGCCGAACAGCCGGGCCATCAGCACCATGATGCGGTACCGGGTCCGCTGGTAGAGGGTCTCGGCGCTGGCCGAAGCGTCCACGAGCACGAGCCCCTTCACCCGCTGGGGGTGCCGCAGCACCAGGTGCAGGGCGGCCATCCCACCCATGCTCTCGCCCACGACGACGGCCCGGTCGATGCCCAGGGCGTCCATCACCCGGGCGTAGTCGTCGGCCTGGTCCTGGATGGACCAGTCGTCCTCCGGGAGGCCGCTCAGGCCGTGTCCTCGGGAGTCGAACGCGACCACCCTGTGATCCACCGCGATGAGCGGCGTCTGGCCGGCCCACGACCGCCAGTCGAACAGCAGGCCGTGACCGAAGACGACCGGTCGCCCCGTACCGTCCTCCATGGCGTGGAGCTGGAACCCGTCGACGTCGATCATGTGGCTGGCTGACATCACGCCTCCAGTGCGGGGCTTGTGGGGCCGCTCCCCTCCCACCATGCTGGAGTGGTGCACGCGGTTCTGCAAGCAGCCCGGAGCCTTCGCACCCCTTCGACGAGGTAGCTCGATGTCAGCACGGATCGCACTGGCAGCCGTCATCTTTTCTGCAGTGTTCCCGGCCGGGGCCGGGGCCCAGGACGCGCTGCCGCCCCCACTGGGCCGCTACGACTTCGAGTCCATGACCCTGGAGGGAGACCCCTTTGGGGGGACGATTCACATCGTCGAGACGGATAGCGGATGGGGCGGGCGGCTGCTGACGACGGTCCGTCCCCCGGTTCCACTCCAGAGCGTAACCCTGGAGGGCTCCGAGCTCACGGTCTCGGCGCAGCTCACACCCTCGCTCAGGGTGACCTTCCACGGCACCCTGGCCGGCGCCGAATATTCCGGCATGTGGGTCATCGGGGACCGTACCGAGCCGTTCGAGGCCCGCCGCACTGCGACCGATCCCGACAACAACCTGGAGCCGGCTCCCTGTGAGGTGCTGCGGGTACAGGGCCAGGCCCGCTGCGGCACGTTCCACGTATATGAGGACCGGGCCGGCGGCGCCGGCCGCAAGATCCCGCTCAACATCGTGATACTCCCCGCCAGCGGCGGAGCGCCGGAGCCCGACCCGCTGTTCACGTTCGCCGGCGGTCCGGGCCAGGCCACGACCGACGGCGCGGGCAGCAACTCACAGCGGTTCGCGCGGATTCGCGAGCAGCGCGACATCGTGATGGTAGACCAGCGCGGCACGGGCGGCTCGAATGGCCTGCCGTGTGAATTCACCACACCGAGGGAGCGCGCCCTCGTGCTGTTGGCGTGGGTGTTCCCGCCGGAGGCCGTAGCCGCATGCCGCGAGCAACTCCAGTCGCGTGCCGACCTCAGGCTCTATACCACGACGATCGCGGCCCACGACATCGACGAGGTCCGGGCGTGGCTGGGCTACGAGCGCATCAACCTCTACGGCGGCTCCTACGGCACCCGGGCCGCACTCGAGTACCTGCGGCGCTATCCGGACCGAGTGCGGACCGCCACGTTGCGCGGTGTGATCGCCCCAAGCGGGACCCTCGCTCTCGACAATCCGCGTGATGCACAAGCCTCGCTGGAGCGGCTCTTCGCCGACTGCGCGGAGGACTCCGCCTGCGGTGCCGCGTACGACCGACTCCAACGCAAGCTCAATACGG
>Ga0255055_10003085_pt1 | contig 11378 bp, 7 predicted proteins | sample JV7_2_27_MG_FD_188633 | JGI IMG/M metagenome (GOLD analysis project Ga0255055, IMG submission 188633) | Seawater microbial communities from Jervis Inlet, British Columbia, Canada - JV7_2_27 | ecosystem: Environmental > Aquatic > Marine > Inlet | place: Canada: British Columbia | collected... | reverse complement strand
TGGAAATCACGTCAAAGTCTGCATGGAAAGAATTCGATTCGGCACTGATGGCTGGAGGGGGATAGTTGCCAGCCAGTTTACTGTAGCCAATGTTGCCAAGGCAACAAGCGCAACCGCCACGTGGCTCTTAAGGAAGTACAGCAACCCGGAGGTTGTCATAGGATACGATACCCGTTTTCTCGGCAAGATGTTTGCAGAAACTGCCGCAAAGGTGTTGGCCGCCAAGAGTATCCGGGTCAGAATTACAGAAGATTTTGTCAGCACACCCATGGTGAGCCTTGCCGTGAAAGAACTCGGGGCCAACCTTGGTATCATGATCACAGCCAGCCATAATGATTACCGCTATAACGGATTCAAGATTAAAGGGAGCTATGGTGGTTCACTGCTGGCAGATGACTTGAGGGATATCGAGCACCTGATCTCCATGGAAAATGAATTTGACCTGGAGTTGCAAAGATGGGATGTATTCATCGAACTGGAGCTGATTAAATATATCGATCTCGAGGATCTGTATTTCAATTATATCAAGGATCATTTCGATCTCAAACAGATCAACAATGCTGGACTGAAAATTGCGTTCGATGCCATGTATGGGAGTGGACAGCGGGTCATTAAAAAGATCATCAAGAAAGCCAGGTTCTTTCATTGTACAATTGATCCGCAATTCGGACATACGCCTCCTGAACCCCTCGAAAGGAACCTGCATGAAATGAGTGAGTACATCAGGAAATCAGGGGATGTTGACGTGGGACTTGCCATAGACGGGGACGGCGACAGGATAGCACTGGTCAACAAGGACGGACAATACATATCTTCCCATCATATCATCCTGCTCCTTATACATTACCTGGCCAAATACCGGAAACTAGGCGGTAAGGTGATCACCGGTTTTTCATCCACGAGCAAGGTGGAAAAGCTTAGCTTGAGCTATGGCCTGATGATTACCAGGGTTCCCATCGGTTTTAAGGACATTTGCAAGATCATGCTGACAGACGAGGTGCTGGTAGGGGGAGAGGAATCCGGAGGAATTGCCATCCACGGCTACCTGCCTGAAAGGGATGGTATCTGGATGGCCCTGACCATTCTGCAGTTCATGGCTGAGACAGGCAAGTCACTGGATGACATATTGCAGGAGATCTACAAGATTACAGGTCCCTTTGCCTGCAGCCGGCGGGACATACAGATTTCCAAGGAGAAACGCTCAAGGATCATGGAAAAATGCAGGCTTGGGGAGTATAAATCATTCGGCAGGTTTGAGGTTGAATCTATTGAAGAACTGGATGGGTCCAAGTTTTATTTTAATGATGATGAGTGGGTCATGATCCGGTCTTCCGGTACGGAACCCATAATAAGGATCTATTCAGAAGCCGGGGACAGGGAAACTGCGGAGGAAATAGTGGAGGCGGCCTACAAAACGGCTGTTTTTGGTGATTGATCAAACAATATTTACCTCTTTTTCCAGCCTTATCCCATATTTCACAGCCACATCTTCTTCAATGCTCTTTGCCAGATCAAGGATCTGTCTGCCAGTAGCATTTCCATGGTTTACCAGCACCAGGGGCTGCTTCTCAAAGGTCCCTGCATCGCCAATGCGTTTTCCCTTCCATCCGCATTGTTCGATCAGCCAGGCAGCAGGAATCTTTTTGGCACCCGCCGGTGCAGGGTAGGAGGGCAGATCAGGGTGATCATTGAACAGCGATTCATATTCCACCTCGGAAATCACGGGATTTTTAAAAAAACTTCCTGCATTACCCAGCTTATCAGGATCCGGTAATTTCGATTCCCGGATCTCTATGATCACATGCCGCATAGTCTCCACATTCTGCCTGGTTTTGCCTGACATTTTATCGGCAACCTGCTGATATCCGGTATTCAGTACCGGTTTTTTAGCCAGGCGGAAAACCACTGATGTGACAATGCATTTATGCTTCCATGAACCTTTGAATATACTGTCCCGGTATCCGAACCTGCAGGCCTCATTTTCGAATGTAAGCTTCTGTCCGGTAAGGATATCGATAGCAAATACCCTTTCAATGGCCTGCTCTGCTTCCACGCCATAGGCGCCTATGTTCTGAATGGGACTGGATCCTACTGAGCCCGGGATAAGGGACAGGTTCTCTATCCCTCCAAAATCCCATGTGGTAGTCCAGGCCACAAAATCATCCCAGTTTTCTCCGGCACCAACCTGTATTTTTACGGTGGACCTGTCTTCCCCGATGATTTCCCTTCCGAGTATATGCGGACGGATCACCAATCCGTTGAAATCATCAGAGAAGAGGATATTACTTCCGTCCCCGAGGATGAGCCTGGGTTCCTTCAGGAATAACGGATCTGAGATCAGTTCCTGGAGATCCTTGATGCTCCGGCATTTGCAGAAATACCTGGCTCCTGCATCGACGTGGAAGGTGTTAAGGTCCCTGAGAGGATGGTTCTGAAGGATATCTGGCATGATGAATGAATACGTCCAAAGATAAACAATATCCACCGACCTCCTTTGCGTTAAAGGATATATTCCTTAAGTTTAAATGACAGTAAACTGGTATCATTTGGAGGGAAAAAGCATCTATATTGCTGTAACTAATGACCTGGTGATTGACCAACGTGTGCACCGGACGGCCATGACACTGCTCGAAACCGGAGCAAAGCCTGTACTGGTTGGATTTAAGCGGCCGGCGAGCCAGGAAATTCCGGACCGGCCATACAGGATCCGACGTCTCAGTCCGGTGTTCCAGAAAGGGGTTTTATTTTACGCCTGTGTAAACCTCCGGTTGTTTCTTTTCCTGTTATTCAGGAAGTCAGACATGCTGGTCTCTAATGATCTGGATACATTGCCAGGTGTTTTCCTCGCTGCGAGGATCAAAGGCATCCCCCTGGTATTTGACAGCCACGAGTACTTTACAGAGTTGCCTGAGCTGGTGGACCGCAGGTTTGTGCGACGGGTATGGCAAGGGTTTGAAAAAGCATTACTGCCACGGATACAATACGGCTATACGGTATGCCAGTCCATTTCGCAGGAGTACCAGGATAAATACGGGATCCGGCTGGCCGTGGTCAGGAACCTGCCCATGCCATCCGGTCCCGAACCAGGCATTAACATCCCTGAGGAAAACCACCGGCCAGACTTGATCATATACCAGGGTGCCATTAATATGGGAAGGGGACTCGAAACCATGATCAGGGCAATGACATACCTCGATATGTACCGCTTGCAGATATTCGGGGATGGGACCATCACACAGGATCTGCTCCGGCTCCGGGATTCTCTTTCATTGGGGGATCGTGTAGAATTTATGGGCAGGATCCCCTTTGGTGAGCTCAGGATATTTACCCGGCAGGCTGCACTTGGCATATCCCTGGAAGAAAATATTGGCCTGAATTATTATTATGCCCTTCCCAACAAACTCTTCGATTATATACAGGCGCAAATCCCGGTACTGGTATCCGACCTCCCGGAGATGCGCCGGATCATTATAGATTATAAGATCGGGCAGGTGGTACGGGACCGTGATCCTGAGTTACTTGCCAGGCAGGTAGAAGAGATGATGTCATCGAAAGAGCAGCGGAAAAAATGGAAAGAGAACCTGCGTAAAGCAGCCAGTGAATTGCACTGGGAAAATGAGGTTGATAAATTAAGGGATGTATACCGTGAAGCGGGACTTACCTTCCCGGCGATACCTCCGTCTCGCGGATGATCAGTTCCTCAAAACTGTCAGGGTCTGTTACTCCCTCTGTATTAAATATCAGAACCCTGGACTGGCGGTTCAGCCCGATTTTCTTTTTAACTTCTTCGAGTGACTCTTCATAAGCCAGTGCTGTGAGCCCACCGAGTCCGGCAGCCCCCGATTCTCCTGCAAAGATCTGTGTGTCATTCCGGAAGGGGAAATAAAGGTTTTGCATAGCCTTTATGGCGTAATCATCCGGGATGGCAAGGAAAAGGTCAACCCCCTCCTTCAATATCTTCCAGGCAAGGGGGGATGGTGTTCCGCAATTCAAACCTGACATCAGTGTTTGTTGTGATCCCTTTGTCTTTGCAACCCCATTCTGTCTTATCGATTCAAGCAGGGAATCCGAATTGAGCGGTTCAACAGCAACGATCCCGGGCATCTTTTTAGGATACCTGTTACGGTAATAGGCAACCACAGATGATGCCCAGGTTCCAACTCCGCACTGAAGAAATACAAAATCTATGAGAGGTTCCCTGGGCGCATGTAGCATATCTTCCAGTTCCAGCATCATGGTTTTATAGCCTGCTGTAATGAGGGTCGGGATCTCAGTATAACCTTCCCCTGACATATCCTGCATAAGTACGTAACCATTCCTTTCGGATTCATCCCGTGCCCTGGCCACAGCTGCGTCATAATCTCCATCCACGACAATTACCTTTCCGCGTTGTTTTTTGATACTTTTGATTCGGGAAATTGCCGTATCGGCGGGGACAAAAATGACAGCCTTTTGCTTCTTCATCTTGGCAGCCCATGCAACGGATCTACCATGGTTGCCATCGGTAGCCGTGCAGAAAATATGTTTACCCGGATTCGCCTCAATGTATTTATGTATGGCAAAACTCGCTCCCAGGGTCTTGAATGTATTTTGCCTGAACCGGCGGGATTCGTCCTTGATATATAATTCCTTAATTCCCATGCTTTTTGCCAGCCGTGATAGTGAGATCAAAGGAGTCGGTTCATAACGCCGGAGTTTGCTGTGGTAGGCCAGTGGATCCTCATTCTTGAACACCCTGTTAAACTTACGGTCGAGTAAGAAACCGGGCTTTTCTTTGAGATTGAGATGATAAGTACAGTTCAGAGGCATGATTACGAAATAAAGGTCAGAGACCTAGCAGGGTACGATCCGGATCACCGGTGCTGAACAACATATTCACCGGATTTTCAATTAGTTCCTTTATCCGGACCAGGAAACTGACAGAGTCCCGTCCGTCGATCAAGCGGTGATCATATGAAAGGGCTATATACATCATCGGGCGGATAACTACCTGTCCGTTCACCGCTACAGGTCTTTCAACAATATTATGCATTCCAAGAATAGCTGATTGAGGGGGATTCAGAACCGGTGTCGAAAGCAAGGATCCAAAAACCCCACCATTGGTGATGGTAAAAGTACCACCTGTCATATCATCCATACTGATCCTGGCGGCCCGTGCTTTGTTGGCCAGCTCTATAATCTGTGATTCAATGGATGCCATGCTCAGAGCTTCGGCATTCCTAATAACGGGAACCATCAGTCCCTTGTCAGTCTGGACTGCAATCCCGATATCACAATATTCGGGGGAAACCATTTCTTCTCCTTCAATGCGGGAATTTACATTTGGAAATGCCGCCAGTGCTCCGGTGACCGCTTTTACGAAGAAAGACATAAATCCGAGTTTGATCCCATGTTTTTCCACGAAGCTTGACTGGTAGGTTTTCCTGAGCCGGATAATCTCGCTCATATCTGCCTCGTTAAAGGTGGTCAGCATGGCTGTTTCATTCTTGACTGCTACCAGCCTCTCAGCGAGTTTTCTCCGCAGGTTACTTATCCGTGTCCTTTTCTCATCACGGCTGGCCTCTTTTGCGGCAGATGGCAGTGAACCCCCTTGCTGGTCCAGCACCATCTGAACCTCCTTTTTCGTTATTCGTTTCACTCCAGCTACTATATCGTCTACAGACATGTCATTTTCATCCATCATCCTTGCTGCAACTGGAGAGACCCTGACATTGGCGTTTGTTCCATCCGGTACACTTTCCGGCCTGCCTTTGAGGATGGTCTTAGATTCTTCCTTTGCCGGTGCTGCTTCGGGTGATTTGGGCATCTCGGCTGCCTCAACGGCTGGCTTTTTCTTTCCAGCAGGGGCCTTTGCCGATGTATCGATAGTACAGGCCACTTTGCCTACAGGTACGGTTTCACCCACCTCTGCCATGATCTTGATCTTGCCGGCTTCTTCAGCAATGAGGGGGAGGGTGGCCTTGTCTGACTCCACCTCTGCCACCTCCTGGTCCTTCTCCACGTAATCCCCATCCTGGACCAGCCAGGTGGCAATTTCGACTTCCGAGATGGATTCACCCGGACTGGGAACCTTTATTTCAATGATCATTTTAGAAGTGCTTTGGAATCGTAATGTAATAAATTGTAATGGAATTTCTTAATTCTTCTGGAAATATTGATGGGCTTTGAGTATTTCTTTCCTTGATTTTCCAACGACACACTGGAGTCCGCAATAAACATTTTTAAGTTCACAATCACAGCGCCTGAAGACCTTCTGGACGATATCTTCCTGTCCCATCAGGTGAACCTTGTTGAGGCCGGTGGCCGGGCTCCCGCTGGGTTGCCGGGTTACCGGTTCAGGCCTGATCGTACCCATAGCCTGCTGTATATGCCGCCATGGACCCATATTCTCAGGTTCCTCCTGTACCCAGAGTGACAGTAGATTATTCGTGTATTTCCTGCAGATCTTATTTACCTCTTCCAGTGGGAAAGGATGCAATTGTTCTATCCTGACCAGGGCTACATCCCTGGCATTGAATTTTTCCTTCCGGGCCAGCAGGTCATAATATACCTTTCCTGAGCAATAGACAACCCTTCTTACCTCATCGATATCCACATCCGGATCATCGATAACTTCATGGAATGTGTCATTTTCAAAATCTTCCAGGGATGAAACGCATTTGGGATGCCTCAGCAGGCTCTTGGGTGTGAAAATGACCAGTGGTGTGCGAAATTTAGCGTAGAGGTGCTTGCGCAGTGCATGGAAGAGATTGGCCGGCGTGGTACAGTTCACCAGGTGCATGTTATTCCTGGCTGCCATGGACAGGAATCGCTCTATCCGGCCGCTGGAATGATCTGGTCCCTGGCCTTCAAAGCCATGGGGCAGGTAAAGCACGAGCCCGTTCATCAGTCCCCATTTCTCCTCTGCGGAACTTATGTACTGGTCGATGATCACCTGGGCAACATTGTGGAAATCCCCGAACTGGGCCTCCCAGATGGTCAATCCGTTGGGAACGGCCAGTGCATATCCGTATTCAAATCCCAACACACCATATTCTGACAGGGGTGAGTTGTATATTTCGAAAGGTGCTTTGGCTTCTTTCAAATGCTTCAGGGGAACATATTGCTGGTCCGTATCCTCAATTACAAACCCGGCATGCCGGTGAGAGAAGGTCCCGCGAATAGAATCCTGTCCCGATATACGAACCGGGAACCCCTCCGTCAGCAAGGTGCCATATGCCAGCAATTCTGCCAGTGCCCAATCCAGCCGGTCCTCAGCAATGGCTTTTTTCCGCTCCTCCACAAGCCTGGTGATCTTGCTGAAAAAAGGTTTATCTGCAGGCAGGGTATTGATCCCCTCAGCGACCGTGAGCAGTTTTTCCCTGGTCACACAGGTGTCTACATGTTTTCGGAAATCTGCCTGGGATGCATACTTGAACCCCTTCCAGTCCTCCTTCAAAAAACGTTGTATATATACCTTTTTAAGTTCTTTGGCAACTTTCAATTTCCCCTCCAGGATCTCATTATAATCCTTTTCAAACTGTTTGATGTCCTCCTTTTTGTAGATCCCCTCATTCACCATGTGTTCGGCATAAATGTCCCGTGTATTGGGATGTTTGGCAATGGCCTTGTACAACAGGGGCTGGGTGAACCGTGGCTCATCTCCTTCATTATGCCCGTATTTGCGATAGCTCAGGATATCGATAAATACATCAGTATGGAATTGCTGCCTGTATTCCATGGCGATTTTTACAGTATGCAGGAGTGCCTCCACCTCGTCCCCGTTTACATGGAATATTGGTGCCTTGGTTACTTTTCCAATATCAGTGCAATAAGTGCTTGAACGTCCATCCAGGTAATTGGTGGTGAATCCGACCTGGTTATTGATCACCAGGTGTATGGTACCACCGGTTTTATAACCCGGGAGGTTGTACATCTGTATCACTTCATATACCACTCCCTGTGAGGCAATGGCAGCATCTCCGTGGATCAGTATGGGAACAACCTTTTTGAAGTCACCCCCGTATTTATGATCTATCCGCGCCCTTGAAAGTCCCTCAATAATTGGCGATACAGCTTCCAGATGTGAAGGGTTGGGAGCCATGTTCAGCCGTACCTTTTTTCCGGCGATGGTGGTGATATCATTCACATAGCCCAGGTGGTATTTAACGTCCCCCAGGGATATCCCCGACTCGTATTCTTCCCCTTCGAATTCCTTGAAAATGTTCTCATAAGGTTTCTGGAGAACATTGGCCAGCACATTCAATCGTCCCCGGTGAGACATGCCGATCATAAACTCCTCTATGCCAAGGTTTGAACCCCGTTCAATTACGCCGATCATTGCAGGGATAAGGACTTCGGCACCTTCCAGAGAAAACCTCTTTTGCCCCGTGAACCGCTTGTGGATAAACTTCTCAAAACCGATGGCATTCTTCAGATGCATAAATATTTCCTTCTTCTGGGGCTCGGTAAACTCTGTAACATTCCGGCTGCTCTCCATGCGGGTGCTCAGCCATTTTGTTTTCTCGGGACTGCGAATGAACATGTATTCCACCCCGACGTTTGATGCATAAGTTTGCTGAAGATGGTCCACGATTTCACGCAGCGATGCCGATCCCATGCCGATTTCTTTCCCGGCATGAAAAACCGTGTCCAGGTCATCGTCTGACAGTCCATAATTCTCCAGATCGAGGGTCGGGAAGTATTTACGTCTTGTCCTGACCGGGTTAGTTTTTGTAAAAAGATGACCACGCTTTCGATAGGTGTCGATCAGGTTGAGCACATTGAATTCCTTATCAAAGGTTTCCGACGTAAGGTTATCTTTGAATTCCTCACGTGCAAAATCAAATCCCTTGAAAAACTGCTGCCAGCTTTCTTCTACTGATCCTGGATCTTTGCGGTAATCGCGGTAGAGTGCTTCTACGATATCAATATCGATATTCCCAAGAAAAGAAAAGTCATCCTGTTTCATAACAAATCAGTAATTCCGGCAGTCAATACAAAAATATAAAACTTTTTGATATGTAGATAATTAGATAGGATGTGGCAAATGATCTCTGATATCCGATCTGTCGGGTGCGAATACAATCTTTAAGCAAAAATATTCCGGGGATCAGTGTTCTCTTAGGATATGATCATCATATTCAATCTCGAAGCGCAGTTTATGCTTGGCCTCCTCCTGGGCAAGCATTAACAGGACTTCCCTGGCACCTGCATCATCTGTTCGTGCAGCCAGGTCGGAATATAATTTAAAGGCTGCTTTTTCTTCTTTCATAGCGATGATCAATGCTTCCTGGTAGCTCAGGTCGTCCCTTGAGGTATTGACTTCCACCAGGTAATCACCGATTTTAAGGTCCTGGATCTTCTCGTCCGATACTACAATTTTTCCTCCGGTTTTAATCCTTTCAAGCTTTTTCTTATGACCCAGTTCTTCCAGAGAGAACTGCAGGAAGGTTCTCCGCATCTCATCGCTCCTGCTTTTTTTTGCCAGATTTTCGTAGAGGTTGGCAGCCCTCTGTTCATCCTTGATGGCCATTTCCAGGATCTCGTCGACTGATTTAAAATTTTGCATGGGTATGGGTTTCTTTTTATATCCCTAAAATACACAAAATATCATATATCGGATTTGATGATAAAAATCATTTGAAAACATTCTCCTGAAAGTAAATTTATACCGTATTTTTGGGGGATCGGAATATAAGAATCAAACGGATGAATAAAATTGTTGGAAAGGAATATTTCTCTGACCAGGTTGCAAAACTTGTTATTGAAGCCCCATATATAGCCAAAAGCAGGAAGGCTGGCCATTTTGTGATCGTCCGTTTGGGAGACAAAGGCGAGCGTATCCCGCTAACCATAGCAGAAGCGGATGTTGAACGTGGGACCATTACCATCATTGTTCAGAAGGTAGGTGTCAGCTCTATCAGGCTCTACAACATGGACGTGCAAGACAGCATTAATGATGTTGTGGGTCCCCTTGGCCATCCTACACATATTGAGAATGTCGGAACTGTTCTGGCAGCTGGTGGCGGTGTGGGTGTGGCACCCCTGCTACCCATTGTAGAGGCCATGAAAGCCGCCGGGAATAAAGTCATATCTGTACTCGCTGCCCGGCAAAAAGAACTGATCATCCTTGAAGATCAGATCCGGCAGCATTCAGATGAAGTGGTCATCATGACTGATGATGGTTCATATGGAAAAAAGGGACTGGTAACCCATGGTATGGAAGAGGTGATCAAGCGCGAAAAAGTAGACCAGGTGGTTACCGTCGGTCCGGCCATCATGATGAAATTTGTAGCCATACTTACCAAAAAGTACAAGATACCAACCTTGGCCAGCCTGAATACCATCATGGTTGACGGGACAGGAATGTGTGGTGCCTGCAGGGTATCAGTAGGTGGTAAAACCAAATTTGTCTGTGTGGATGGTCCCGAGTTCGATGCACATGAAGTAGATTTTGATGAGATGCTGCTCAGATTGAATGCTTACAAGGAGGAGGAAGTTGCTGCATATGATAATTTTCTTAGTAAATACAGAAAAGTATAGCAAATGACAGGAATTGGATTATTGGAATACCTGAAAAGGGAGAGAAGCCAGGAATGGAGGGTTGAGCTCAGGAGTAATTTTAAGACCAAGGAGAGGACCCAGCTGGAAAGGCTTGACATGCCTGAACAGGAGCCTGATGAAAGGAATAAAAACTTTACCGAGGTTAACCTGGGGCTGACAGAAGAACAGGCCATCCACGAAGCCAGACGCTGTATTGATTGTCCGAATCCCACCTGCATCACGGGTTGCCCGGTGGGGATAAACATACCCAAATTCGTCAAAAAGATAGAAGCCGGGAAATTTATGGATGCAGCCAGGGTGCTGAAAGAAACCAACGCATTGCCCGCTGTTTGCGGAAGGGTTTGTCCCCAGGAATCACAGTGTGAACAGGTGTGTTATTATCCGCAAAAAATGCAAAAGCCGCCTGTAGCCATTGGCAACCTTGAACGCTTTGCAGCTGATTATGAGAGAAATAGCGGAAAGATTTCAGTTCCCGAAATTACTGCCCACAATGGAATTAAAGTGGCCTCTGTTGGTTCGGGTCCCGCGGGACTCGCATTTGCGGGTGACATGGCCAAAATGGGATATGATGTGACGGTATTTGAAGCCCTCCATGAAATTGGCGGTGTGCTTAAGTACGGGATCCCCGAATTCCGCTTGCCTAATGAGATTGTGGATGTCGAGATCGATATCCTGAAGAAAATGGGGGTGAAATTCGTCAATAATTTCATCGTTGGTAAAACGGCCACAATTGCTGATCTCTCCAAGGAGGGATATACTGCCTTTATGGTAGGGAGTGGGGCCGGACTGCCAAACTTCATGAATATCCCGGGTGAAAATCTCATAGGTGTCTA
>Ga0255055_10003084_pt1 | contig 11378 bp, 11 predicted proteins | sample JV7_2_27_MG_FD_188633 | JGI IMG/M metagenome (GOLD analysis project Ga0255055, IMG submission 188633) | Seawater microbial communities from Jervis Inlet, British Columbia, Canada - JV7_2_27 | ecosystem: Environmental > Aquatic > Marine > Inlet | place: Canada: British Columbia | collected... | reverse complement strand
ATGTGGGAATCATCACGCTGCCGGACGGCGCGGGCCATCTCGTCGTGGCCGTGTTCGTGAACACGCTCCACTCGACGACCTGGAGACGCGAGCGCACGATCGCCGAGGTCGCCCGCGTGCTGCACGATTACTTCAGCGCCGTTTACGGCGTGCCGGAGTTCGGGAAGCTGGCGGCGGAATCGGGGGAGCTATCCGAGCTGAGGCTCTTCGCCTGCTAGCCGGGTAGCCGGCTCCCGTCGCACGGCGACGGCGGAAGTCCGGCGATCGCCGCAGAGCCTATCCGTGACGCTCGTGCTCTCGCCGTAGCCGCTCCGCCTCCTCCTTGATCTCCTGCAGGTCTCTTCGCATCTCGCTCCATCCATACCAGAGCGCGTAATCAGGATTCGCGTGGAAAGTGCCCTGAAAGGCGCGCATCCGGTGCTCGAGGTGCATGACGAACAACGTCTGCTCGATCGATGTCGGTGCGTCGTGGAAGGTCAGTAGATCCGGAAACGCGTGCTGGTATCCGGCCGGCGTCTCCAGAATCCCGTCCACGTACAGGCCCGCGATGATGCGGATCGCCTCGGCAAGGAGATGATCGGTCTCTCTGATCATGTCATCGCCCTTTTGGAGCTCCGCTCGCGCGAAGTTCATCGAGTGGCACTGGCCGCACACCGCCAACATCTTCGCGCGCTCGCGCTCCCAGTCCTCCTGCGTGAGTCGCGCCACGTCCGCCGCCTTGACGACCTCGAGGCGACCCGTCGGATTCCCCTCCGGATCGAGCACGCCCAGAGCCTGCAGGATCGTGGCACGGTCGGCCGCCCACTGCGGGTCTTCCGGCATCGGAAGCCTCACCGCCAGGAAGCCCCATGCGGTCCGGACTTCGTGGTCGCCGCCCTGCATGTGACAGGTCTGGCAGGTCGGAGCCGCGACGCTCTCGGGCAGCGTGCCGTTCTGCTTCAGCAGGTAGCGGACTCCGTGCTTGGAGGCCGAGTACATCTCCCACTGCGGATGGTCGAAGCCCATGTGGCAGGTCTGGCAGGCCTGCGGTTGTGACGCCTCCTTGACCGAGAACAGGTGCCGGGTGTGACAGGCATCGCAGGAGGCCATGCCGAACCCGCCTCCGGCGGCTTTGAGCTGTGCGATCTCCTCCTCGGACTTCAGCCCTATCTTGTGGCAGCCGCCGCAGCCCTTCATCCCCTCGGTAAGCGCCATCGGCAGCGCGTGGGTCGTCGGCATCGCGTTCATCGCGGCCCAGGCGAGGGCGTGCTTGCCCTTCGAGAACTGCTCGACGCGCTCGGGGTGACACTCTCCGCACGTCTCGGGCGTCGGGATCGCCGCCAATCGGGCGTTCTCGGCCGTGGTGTGGCGGGCGCCGTGGCAGTCCGAGCACTCGATCCCCTCCTCGCTGTGCTGGCTCACCCGCCAGTCCGCCACGATCCCCGGTGTCTCCTCGCTGTGGCAGGCGACACACTCCGACGTCTGGGCCTGCAGCATGTGGCTCACCGGAGAGGTGGCGAAAGCCACGAGAGCGAGCAGGAAAGTCAGCGGGAGGGAGCTTCGAAACCGAGTCTTCATCTGACAACCTCCGTCAGCGATAGTCGGGGCGCTTCGAGGCGCTTCCTGGTGGGGACTTCATGCTGCCAGAGCAGACGCTCAGGCGATACTCCAAAAGATGTGCCGGCCCGCGCCGCTGGGCAATATCGTAGTAGACGCCCGTTGTGACGGGGCCATGATGAATCTAGTCTGTCCCTGGAGCGGAACTCGTCACGCGCAAAAACGGAGGTCGGATCTTGACCGCGATCGTTTTCCGGAGTTTCCGGGGGAGAGCTCTCCTGCCGGCGCTTCTCACTCTGCTGGCATTCGGCGCGAGCCCGGGTGCCGGGCAGGAGCCACCCGTCTTTCCATCCATCACGGCGACACCGACGAATCGCCATGAGCCCGGCAGGTTCGTGTGGTACGATCTCGTGACGGACGATGTCGCTGCCGCGAAGCGGTTCTACGGAGAGCTGTTCGGCTGGGAGTTCGGGTCCAACGCGGAGAATGATCTCTTCACCGTCATCACGTTGAATGACAAGCCGATCGCCGGGATCATCCTCGAGGACAAGACCGAGAGGGACCTGCCAACCGCGCGCTGGTTCAGCTCGGTGTCCGTGGAAGATGTCGACGACGCGGTGGAGGCTGCGCTCGATCGAAGCGCCGAGATCGACATACAGCCTTCCGACCTTCCCGACCGAGGCCGTTACTCGGTCCTGCATGATCCGCAGGGCGCGGCGCTCGTCCTGCTCCACGCCACAGGCGGCGACCCCACGACGTCCACGGAGTACGGTCCAGGTGAGTTCCTGTGGACGGAGCTGTGGACGCGCGATGCCTCCGCGGCGGTCTCCTTCTACGAGGCCGTGCTCGGTTACGATGCGGAGTTCACGGGCGACGAGACGCGCCGGTACTTCGTCATGAGCCGCGACGGACAACCCCACGCCGGCATCGGCCAGCTCCCTCCGGTAGACGCCGATCCCGCCTGGCTCCCGTACGTGGCGGTGCGCTCGGTTCGAGAGATCGTGGGCCGGGTCCCGGAGCTTGGCGGCAAGGTGGTACTCCCGCCGGAGGCGATCCGCCGAGGTAGCGCCGCACTCATCGCCGATCCGACTGGCGGCGTCATCGCGGTGCAGGAGTGGCCCTTGCCCGGTAAGGGTGACGGCGACGCGAAGGAGGACCGATGATTCGGAGATGGCTGGCCCTCGCCGTGGTATTAGGCTCCATCGGCCTGCTTGCCGGGTGCTCCGGCTCCGGGGTGTCGGTCGGCGTCGGGGTGTACGGCAATCCGTATGGCTGCTACGGTTGCTACGGTGGGTACGGTGGGTACGGCGGCTGGGGTGGATATCCGTACGGCGGCGTCGGAGGCGGCGTGGTCATCACGGGACGACCCTACTGAGCCGTCCCCACCTTCCGCCGGGCCGGTCGCCGGGACCTCTACCGGCAATAGCTTTTCGGCATCTAGATTAAGGCGCGCACCCGGTCGCTTCGTTCCGTTCCTCACATCCTCACGAACAGGTCTGTCATGAAGATCCAGAGCAGGTATCCAATCTTGATCTCCGTCCTGGCGGTCTCGAGCGTCGCGTTCACTCCCAGGCCGCTGAGTCCTCCCATGCTCGGCTTCACCGCCGAGACGGCGGCGCAGCAGCTCCAACTGGAGAGCCGGTTCGACGCGCTCCTTAGCGCCGAGAACCTGCGGGACTGGATGCAGCTGGCGACCGTCGAGCCGATCTACGTCGGATCGCCTCACAACAAGGAGATGGCGGACTGGATGGTCGAGCGTTTCCGCACCTGGGGCTACGAAGCGGAGCTTGCCGAGTACCGGGTCCTCTTCCCGACCCCGAGGATTCGCGAGCTGGAGCTGCTCGAACCGACTTCCTTCACGGCTCGCCTCCGAGAGCCTACCCTGGCCGAGGACAAGACGTCCGGCATCGAGGAGAATCGGCTCCCGACCTACAACGCCTATTCGGCCGACGGAGACGTCACCGGCGAGCTGGTCTACGTAAACTACGGCATATCCGAGGATTACGACGAGCTGGAGCGCCTCGGCATCGACGTCCGCGGCAGGATCGTGATCGCCCGCTACGGCGGAGCGTGGCGGGGCATCAAGCCCAAGGTCGCGCACGAGCACGGCGCGCTCGGCGTCATCCTTTACTCCGACCCACGCGACGACGGCTACTACCAGGGCGACGTCTATCCGGAGGGGCCGTTTCGGATGGACGAGGGCGTTCAACGCGGCTCCGTCCTGGACATGCCGCTGTACCCCGGCGACCCCCTCACTCCGGGGGTCGGCGCCACACCGGAGGTCGAACGGCTCAGCCGCGAGGATGCGCCGACGATCATGAAGATCCCGGTGCTTCCGATCTCCTATTCGGACGCCCTGCCATTCCTGGAGGCGCTCGAGGGCCCCGTGGCACCCGCGGAGTGGCGCGGCGCACTGCCGATCACCTATCACCTCGGGCCCGGTCCGGCGCGAGCCCGCCTGCACGTCGAGTTCGACTGGGAGCTGACGCCCGCCTACAACGTCATCGCCAGGGTTCGTGGTGCGGAGTTCCCCGACGAGTGGGTGGTGCGCGGCAACCATCGCGATGGCTGGGCGATCGGCGCGGGCGATCCGACGAGCGGAATGGTGGCCCTGATGGAGGAGGCACGGGCGATCGGCGAGCTGATGAAGGGCGGCTGGCGACCGCGGCGAACCATCGTCTACGCGGGGTGGGACGCCGAGGAGCCTGCGCTGCTGGGCTCGACCGAATGGGCTGAGCACCACGGGCGGGAGCTCAGGGAGAAGGCGGCGATCTACATCAACACGGACGGAAGCGGCCGCGGCTTTCTGGGAATGGGCGGATCGCACACGCTCGAGCCGTTCATTAACCAGGTGGCCCGCGACGTGACCGATCCCCAAACCGGCGTGTCCGTCTGGGAACGAGCCCGTGCAGCCCGTGCCGTACGAGGAAACGACAAGGCCCGGAAGGAGGCCCTGGCTCGAGAGGATCTCCGCATCTCGCCGCTCGGCTCGGGATCGGACTACACGCCGTTCCTCCAGCACCTCGGGATCGCGTCTCTCCACCTCGGCTTCGGCGGCGAGAACCGCGGTGGGTCATACCACTCGATGTTCGACTCCTTCGACCACTACACGCGCTTCGGCGATCCCGGATTCGTCTACGGGGTGGCTCTCGCCAAGACCGCCGGCCGCACGACGCTGCGGTTCGCGAACGCCGACGTCCTGCCGTTCCAGTTCGGCAGCTTCGCCGAGAACGTGAGCCGGTACCTGGAGGAAGTGACCGAGCTCGCCGACGAGATGCGCGAGAAGACCGAACGCGAAAACCGGCTGATTCGCGAACGGATGTACGAGCTCGCGGCGGACCCGACCAAGACGTACCACCCGCCGGAATCGAAGGAGTCGGTGCCTCACCTGAACTTCGCGCCAGTCAAGAACGCGCTCGCGGAGCTGGAAAGCGCCTCGAAGGGCTATGACGAAGCGTTGGCGGCACGAATGGCCGGCGGCGGCCTGCCCGGGTCGCGCGCTGCGGAGCTGAACCGCGTGCTGATGAGCACCGAGCGGCTCATGACGCGCGACGAGGGTCTCCCGCGGCGTCCCTGGTTCCGCCACCAGATCTACGCGCCTGGCTTCTATACCGGATACGGCGTAAAGACCCTGCCGGGGATCAGGGAGGCGATCGAGGAGCGGAGGTGGGACGAGGCGGCGGAGCAGATGGAGCACGCCGCGGCGGCGCTGCGGCGCGTGACGCGCGCAATCGGGCAGGCGACCGACCTCCTGAACGGGTGAGGCTTCGGTCGAAACGGGGGGAGCTCTGAGACAGCGTCGGCTCGTTCGCCTCTGGCTTCCGGCCGGGCTCCTTCTTCTGGCCGCCGTCGTCTCGATCCGGCTGGTCGAGCCGCGGATCCCCGACGAGGTCTATCTGCTTACCGGGCCGGCAGGCTCCTCCTACTACCAGGATGGGCAGCGCTACAAGACCTACATGGAAGGCCGTGGCGTCACGGCCCATGTCGTGGAAACCGGCGGCACGGCAGAGAACCTCCGCCGCCTTCTCTCCGACACCACGGCAAGAGCTCTCGTCGGCTTCGCGGAAGCCGGATCGGAGCTCACGCTGCCAGACACCACAGGCGTGCGCGACAGGCTGGTTTCGCTCGGCAGTCTCTACCTGGAGCCGTTCTGGCTCTTCACTCCACCGGAACGCAGGCTGGCGACCGTGGCCGAGCTGCGCGGACTCCGGATCGCAGCCGGGCCGGAGGAAAGCATGGCCCTACCGATGGCCCGGCAGCTGCTGCGCGACAACGGGATTCTGGACGAGGTCGAGCTGGTTTCCTTCGAGGCCGGCGGTGACGCGACGCTGACTACCCTGCGCACCGGCAGCTTCGACGGCGTCTTCGTGGCCGGCGCGCCCGGCTCACCAGTTCTCGACTCGCTGATCGCGTCGCCGGTTCTCAGGCCCGTCGCGTTCCGCCGGGCGCCGGCCTATGCCAGACGCCACGCGTATCTGACGGATGTCCAGTTACCGGAGGGCACGCTGGATCTCGCGCGGAACATCCCGAGCGAGAACCTCCCGCTCATCGCCGGAGCGATGAACCTCGTGGCTCGCGACGATCTCCCTGCCGCCCTCATAGACGCGGTGCTCGAAGCGGCGCGCGAAGTCCACAAGGAGCCGACCCTGTTCTCCGGCCGCCGCGACTTCCCGAACCCGACCATCGTCTCACTGTCGCTGAGCCACGCGGCCGACATGTACTACGAGCAGGGCCCCTCACGCCTCAGTCGGATGCTCCCGTTCTGGCTCGGAACCCTTGTGGACCGCTTCACCTGGGCGATCGCCACCTTCGCGGGATCCGTCCTCGCCGTCTTCGGCCTGCTCCCGAAGCTGCTGAGCCTCCGCTTCAACGTGACGCTGGAAAAGCTCTACCGACGCCTTGAACGGATCGAGAAGGGCCTCGACGGCGGCGATCGCGACAAGCTTCTGAGGGAGCTGGGGGAGATCGATAAGCGAAGCGCCGAGCTGAGAGTGCCGCGGAACCAGCGAGCGCCCTACTTCGAGCTGCGGCAGAACATCCACGACCTGAGGGACCGGGTGAAGGGCTCGCACTCGGCATAGGCTGTGGAGGGGAGACGGACCCTATCCGGCCCAGCCGGTCTGCTTCCCTTCGACGAGCCCGAAGATCTCCGCCATCTGCTGATCCATCTCCCGATCCGACAGCTTTTCCTGCATCTCGAAGAAGCCGGCCGTGTCCTCGCCGACCGCGTATCGCGTTCGCGGCAAGTCGTCGTTCAGGGCCAATTCGATCGCACGGGCGACGTTCTCCGGCGGGTTGGGGGTGTTCTTCCCCTGATTGAGCAGCTCCATGCCGGTCTCGTACAGCGAGCCGTAGAGCTCCCCGAGGTCGGCGGCGAGGTCGGGGTTCTCCATCGCCTCCATCGCCTCCATCGCCTTCCCGAAGATCTCCGTCCGGATTTGCCCCGGCTGCACGACGATCACATGGATGCCGGACGACGCCAGCTCCACCCGCAACGCGTCGGAGAATGCTTCTACCGCGAACTTGGAGGCGGCGTAGCTGCCGGTTAGCGGCATCGCTACACGTCCGTTCATGGAGCTGACGTTGACGATGCGCCCCTGCGCTTTCCTCAGAGCCGGGAGGAGGCGCTGGGTGAGAGCGACCAGACCGAAGAAGTTGACCTCCATCGTCCGTCGATACTCCTCGAGCGGCGCCACCTCGGCCGCGTTGGGATAGAAGACGCCCGCGTTGTTCACGAGGCCGTCGAGCTTCCCGCCGTTCTCACGTTCGATGGCCTCCGCGGCCGTCTCGAGATCGTCGGGCTTCGTGACGTCGAGGGTCAGCGGAATGACGCTCGCGCCGCCTGCCTCCACCAGCCGTTCCGCGGCCTCCTCGGAGCGCACCCCCGCCAGCACCCTGAAGCCCGCGTCTGCCAGATAAAGGGTGGTCGCGTAGCCAATCCCCGTGCTGGCTCCCGTCAGCAAAACCAAGTCTCCTCTCATCCCTCGCGATCTCCTTCCGATCTGTGGGTCGCTTCTCTCATCATCCAACCACTGACGGCCGGATGGTAGACGAGAAGTTGGGGCCGGGCTACATCATACTGCGCGCTGCCAGCCTGTAGCGCGTGTCGAGCTTCACCAGCCCTCGGAAGGGAGATGATCGATGACCCGAACCCTAATCCTCGGCGCCGGTTTCGGTGGCCTCACGGTCGCGACGGAGCTTCGGCGGCTGCTGGGCTCGGAGCACGAGATCGTGCTGATCGACCGGCGTCCGGACTTTCTGATGGGACTGCGGAAGCTCTGGGCGCTCGTCGGACTCGGCAGTCTCGAAGAAGGGAGTCGATCGCGCGCAAGGCTCAACGAACCGGGCCTTCGTTTCGTCGAGCAGGAGATCTTGGCCATCGACCCGGCAGGCCGGGCCGCGCAAACCGACTCGGGATGGATCGCGGCCGACAACCTGGTCGTCGCCCTCGGGGCCGAGCCGCGCCCCGATCTGGTGCCCGGGCTCGCGGAGCACGGCCACAACGTATGGGATCCGAGCGCCGTCCCGGGGCTGGTGGAGGGGTTGGGGCAGCTCGACGAGGGAAGGCTCGCCATCGTGATCGCGGGCGTCCCCTACACCTGCCCGCCTGCGCCGTACGAGTGCGCGATGCTGCTCGACGACCACCTCAGGGAGCTCGGCCTGCGGGACCGTATCCATCTCGTGGTCACCACCGTCCAGCCGCTGCTGATGCCGAACGCGGGCGCGGACGGCTCCGAGTGGCTCGGCCAGCAGCTCGAGGCTCGGCAAATCGAGCACCATACAGGCCGAAAGGTGGAGCGCGTCGAGGAGGATCGGGTGATCTACGCGGACGGTGAGCTGGCCTTCGACCTTTTGATCGGTGTTCCGCCGCACCGGCCGCCCGCCGTGGTCACCCAGAGTGGGCTCACGGGAGAAGGCGTCTGGATCGCCGTCGATCCCGCGACGCTGAGAACGTCCGACGATCACGTTTATGCGATCGGCGACGTGACCATGATCAAACTCGCGAACGGGCTGGCGCTCCCCAAGGCGGGGGTGATGGCCGAGCTCGAGGGTCGGATCGTGGCCGCGGCGATCTCCGCAGAACTCCACGGTGAGGATCCGCCATCAGCGTTCGACGGCCACGGGTTCTGCTTCATGGAGATGGGGAAGACGAGCGCCACGCTGATCGAGGGGGACTTCTTCGCCGCGCCCGAGCCACGGATCCAGCTCCGTGATGTCTCGGAAGCGCATGCGCAGGAGAAGCACACCTTCGAGGCGGAGCGGCTGGAGCGCTGGTTCGGAACGGCCTGACAATTTGCGTCGTGCCGGCGGGCATGGCCGGCGACCGGAGTCGTATCGCCCGGCGGACGTTGACGCCGGATTGGAACGCTAGCGCACTCTCCCCGCCACGAGGCAGCGACGGAGGATTCCCTCCGTCATTCCCGCGACCAGACCCCGCTTCTTGGCCTGCTCCTCCTCGAACGCGTCGTCTCCCTCGGCGAGACGTAGGCCCCTCTCATGGTGGTCCCGCACCTGGATGAGCGAGGAGGTCGTGGCGAGCCACTGATCCGTCGTGTCCACCTGCCTGACCTCCGCAAAACCGGCAAGCTCGTGGAGCCGTGCCGGATCCTCCAGAGCCCCTATCTCGCTGGGCCCCAGCTCGACGGCCCGGCTGTAATCTCTTGAGGAAAGGTCGGGCGAGACGTGGATCACGTATCCCGCGATCCTGCCTCCAAGCTTCAGCACACGACCACATTCTCTCAACACGGAGAGCTTGTCGAAAAGTCAGCAGAAGACGTCGGAGTGAACGACCGCGTCGAAGGCCTGTGACTTGAACGGGATCGCCTCGCCTCCGGCGGCCGCAGCCGCAAAACGGCCGGTCAGTCTGCGGTTCCGAGCGGCCAGCAGAGCCTCCCGCGGCGCGCTGACCGGAACGTCGGTGAGCACGACGTCGCACCCGCTCTCCTTCGCCAGGTACACGCCGGGCCAGCCGCGGCCGGATCCGAGATCCAGGAGGCGCTCCCCGTGTCCGAGGGCGAGGCCGTCGAGAAGCTCGTTGGCCTCTTCGACCGTCGTGTAGCCGTCGGTGCCGATGCAGCCGCCGAACACCTCCCGCTCCACTCGAAGCTCCGATTCCGACTGAGGCTGCGCGTAGCTGAGCGCGAATCGCTCGGCGGGCCTGATCTCTTCGTTCTCCGGCGCCATGCCAAAGCCTTCGAGTTTCAGTTCAAGGCTGCTTGAAGCTCATCGAAGCTACCATCGAAATAGGTCACGTTGTGGAAGGCTTCTCGCGCGAGGGCCTCCGCCACCGCCCTCGCCTGCTCTCCGTCGGCTCCGAACACGATCAGTCTCGTGTTGTGGTCCCGTACGGGTAGCCGGCCGTCGTCCTTGGCCGCTCTCACTTCCCCCACATCCTTGCCCGCCAGCACACCACTTCGGGGCAGGTTCTTCGCTCCCGAAACGCTGCCGTGCTGAAAGTCCCCAGGGTCGCGGACGTCGATCCAGACGGCCGTCCCGTCCTGCTCGAAGACGTACCGCGCGCCGGTCGGCTCGATCACCATCACGCCACCGAGAGCTCGCCAGACCGGCGTACCCAATTGGTAGCGCGACACATCCGTGTAGCCTTCGGCGAGGAGATCGCGGGCGACTCGCTTGCTCTTCCCGCAGAAGGGTCCGCTGCAGTAGAGAATGAGCGGCACCGCCTTTTCACCGGCCACCAATCGACCCACCTCGGCGGCATCCGACGTGTACTCCGACATCGGCATGCCCGGCTTGGGCGCGACGTTGAGGGCGCCCGGGATGTGGCTGATGGCCCACTCGAGGCGAGGACGCGTATCCAGAAGGACGGCGTTTCCCTCGGCCAGCGCCGCGATCAGCTCAGCGGTGGAGATCTCCGGGGTCGCCGTATCCGCTTCCCCGAGCGTGGAACGCAAAATGGATTGCTGCTGTGCAGCCGGTTCCTTCGCGGACTCGGATTCGGCTTCGGGCGGCGGAGCCTGGCACGCCGATGCCAAGACGGCGAGGATCAGCTTGGCCACGAGTGGTCGGCGGGCCATATGGCCGGCGCCGCTACTCCGCTGCCGGCTCCGGCACGTCGAGGTTCCAGATGGTGCTGGCTGCCCTCCAGGCCCCGTCAGCGCCGCGCTCGAAGATGATCATCCACTTTCCGGGCACCGTCGCCGACTCACCATCCTCGGCAGTCACGGTGAAGCTGTAGATGCCTCGCCCGACCGCCCAGTCGCCGGCCACCCTCACCTCGCCCGTCTCGATGGCGAAGACGGGAGCTCCCTCTCCGGCAAACATCGCGTCGAACCAGCCGCCTACGGCGGCGTGCCCGCTGATTGCCGGCTCGTTGGGCGCCATGTGGTTGGTGCCGTCGGTCAAGAGGGCCAACATCGCGTCGGTGTCTTCGGCGCTCAGGCCCGTCGTCCAGCGGTCCATGACGCCTCGGATGGCCTCGACGTCGGCTTCGGTCGACACGGCTTCGTCGCCGGAGGGCTCCGCCTGCTCGGCGGGTGGGGCGCAGGCCACGGCGAGAAAGCAAAGGAGAGATGCGACGTACAGCGGTGCGCGTGCGTTCATGGAACACCTCCAGCTGATGCGCGCTCTAGAACGACCGAAGCGGGTCACGAGGCTCGCCCGGCAGTCACGACATTCAAGCTGGACCGGCCGGCGCTGGAGGGCAAGCTGCAAGGTCTTGTGCGGCCCGCTCCTCGGTCGCGTAAGACAAAGCCGATCAAGCGCATCCTGTCACCGAATCCCGGTGAGGTTTTCGGCGAGACTCGGTGAGCGCGAGAGACCTCGATGAGAATACCGCCCTACGAGACGACCAGGCTGACCTTTTGGAACGGAGATGACGTCGG
>Ga0255055_10003083_pt1 | contig 11379 bp, 10 predicted proteins | sample JV7_2_27_MG_FD_188633 | JGI IMG/M metagenome (GOLD analysis project Ga0255055, IMG submission 188633) | Seawater microbial communities from Jervis Inlet, British Columbia, Canada - JV7_2_27 | ecosystem: Environmental > Aquatic > Marine > Inlet | place: Canada: British Columbia | collected... | reverse complement strand
AAGGATTAGGTGACCCCTGCTCCGAGTATTCCGGAAAGGAGCTGATATAACCCAAGGATTGCCAGGGTGATGGCGGAAACAAGGATCAATGACCGTCTAGCACGCGGCCCCAGAAAGCTTGTTGTTCCGAAGAGGATAATTGTGAGTGCCATGACTGCAGCCATCGTGGCGTAAAAAGCCAGGATGAGCGCCACGGCGTTTGAAGGGCTTTCACTCCACGCCCTCAAGACAGCAGGTCCCAATATCAGACTCCAGCCGAGGTAGGGATTGGGATTGAGGATGTTGACCGCAACCGCCTGGAAAAGCGTGTTCGGAACCTTTCCATCATCGCTTTCGAATGTGCCCATGTGCTGCTTCCATTGCCTAAAGCTGGACCAAGCGAAGTAAAGCAGAAGGACCCCCCCGGCTACCTGAAGGAAGCTGCTCATCACGACAGGGACGCGGGTAAGAACGAGCAATACAAGTAACGCTATAGGACCGTCACTGAGCATCGGTGCGAAGGATGCAGGCAGCGTTCGTTTCCAGCCTCGCTGAGCGACGCTGGAAAAAAGAAACACCTGCAGCGGTCCGGGTTGGATGGCTGCGGCGAAAGCGAAACCACCTCCTAGAAGTAAATACTCCAGCATTCTCTGGATCTTCCAACCTTTCATCAGTTATAAGCGGCAAGATGCTATCGAGCTAAACGCTGCCACGGGGCCCTTTTCGACAACGGTCTACTATCCTAGGATGTCGAGTGTAACTAAGATAAGGAAGTTTTTGCCACTATTTTTAGTATTATTATTCATTATTTGTATCAAAGATATAGCTTAACTTTAACTCCATGGAACCATTCACTGGATGATGATCGAGTTCTTGACAATCGAAGATGCGGTCAGGTCCCTTGTTTGGCAAGGCAGGAAAATCCCCCGGTAGAGATGGTAGCCAGGGCAATACAAGTTATTAGAAGGACAATGCACAAATACTCGTTGTTGTTTGGAGGGTCGAACATTGCAGTCTCTAAAATTTGTTTTCCAATTTATACCAAAATACAGGGGAGTATTAACCCTGACCATCATAAGCATGCTGTTGCTTCTTGGTGTCCAATTGTATGCACCCTGGGTTGTCAAGGAAATGGTGGGGCTTGTTACAGATCCAGGGGCAAGCCAGGATGATTTTGGGCGAATAACTCAACTGGCGTTTTTGGCGCTACTGGTTTTTAGTCTACGAGCCGTTTTACAGTTTACTCGCAGTTACATGGCCCATATCGCCGGGTGGAGCGTGGTAGCCGATGTGAGAGCCATGATTTATGAACATCTGCAGCGCTTATCGCTCCGTTTTTATGAAGACAAGCAAACCGGGCAACTGATGTCCCGGGTTGTGAACGATACAGATTTAATAGAGCATCTGATTGCCCATGCTGTGCCCGATGTGATAGCAAATTCGCTTCTGCTGGTGGGGGTCACTGTGGTTCTGGCGAAGATGAATTTGCAGCTCACTTTGTTGAGCATGATCCCGGTGCCCCTGATTGTGGTTGCTGTGCAGGGGTATACAAAATATGTTCGACCAGCGTTTCGCGCCCGGCAAGCCGTACTGGGAGAATTGAATGCCGCGCTCAATGACAATTTGTCCGGCATTCGAGAAATCAAAGCCTTTACGCGTGAAGCATACGAATCAATCCGCATTGGAGACTACATTTTGCGGTATCGAGATTCAATGCTTCGAGCCTTACGCTTGATGGCAACCTTTCACCCCTTTATTGAATTCTCGGCCTCCCTCGGCACGATCGTTCTGATTTATTTTGGAGGGCAATATATTCTGGGTCAAACCTTGGCGATTGATGAACTGGTTGCTTTCTTCCTTTATCTGGAATTGCTCTACCAACCCGTTCGCTCTCTTAGCGGCGTGTGGGAAAGTGTTCAACAAGCCCTAGCTGGCGCAGAACGCGTAGATGAGCTTTTAAAAGAAGCACCTGACATTGTTGAAAAAACGGATGCGATTGAATTGAAAGGAAGAGCCGACGGAGCGATTGTATTGGAGGATGTGGTCTTTCGTTATTCCATGGGGGAAACGGTGTTAGAAAACATCAACTTAAATATCCGCCCGGGAATGGTTGTCGCTTTAGTGGGACCAACAGGAGTGGGCAAGACTACATTGGCAAACTTGATACCCCGGTTCTATGATGTCAGTGGTGGGGTCATTAGCTTAGATGGTTTTGATATTCGCGACCTGACCGTTCGGAGTGTTCGCCAACAAATCAGTATCGTGTTGCAGGATGTTTTCCTTTTCCATGGTACCGCGGGTGAAAATATCATGTTTGGCCGCCAAGGTGCTCCTGAAGAAGAAATGGTCGCTGCTGCAAAGATCGCCAATGCACACACATTTATCACCAATCTGCCCGAGGGATATGACACCTTAATTGGCGAGAGAGGTGTGAAGCTATCCGGTGGTCAAAAGCAGCGAATGGCGATTGCACGCGCAGTTCTAAAGGATGCGCCCATCCTCATCCTCGACGAAGCCACTTCGTCGGTAGATACTGAGACTGAGCAACTAATCCAACAATCTTTGGAACAATTGATGGTTGGGAAGACGGTTCTAGTTATTGCCCATCGTCTGTCCACAATTCGAAATGCGGATCTTATTGTTGTCCTGGATGGCAGTAAAATTACCGAGTCTGGCACCCATGAAGAATTAATGTCCAATGAAGGGCTGTACAAGCGCTTTAATGATGCTCAGGTGGCTTTCGAACCACCCTGGCGTGAGGTGAGAGCAATCCCAAGTTAGTTGTCCCAATGTTTCATCACAACGGTTCAGAAAAAACATTTCGGGGCCAAAAAAACAGCAGTTGCGACAGCACCAGCCACTGAGGCACGGATCAATACTTTCTTTCACCCGTTTATTTACTCATGTTTGTGGGTTTGGCGATCACCGGTGTGGTCTCGTACTGGGTAAGTGAGAACCTACAACTTCAGTTTCGTCTACTCACGAGGCCCTGGTTGGGATGGGGAATATTCATCATCCAGATCGTCGTTGTCGTGACGCTGAGCGGCAGGGGATAACTTAGGGGGTTTCACTTTGAGTCGACATCTTCTTTTGGGACAACGAAGATGAGATAAAGACCGATGAGCGCCGCTGCCGTGCCGAGTGCTAAAACCGGCATTGGCAGCGTAAACCATTGGAATACAACGGAGAGAAGATAGAGAGCGAAGACAACCGCCGCGCTGCCAACCAAAATCTTTCCAACAAGGGGGAATGGAATGGGCTCGAATCCTGAAGGTCGGTTCATGAATAGTCCTTCCTGAATATCCCGATATAGTTTCTCGCGTTTCTCTAGGGTATAGACGAAATCCACTTTGTTCCACAGGAAAACAAGCAGACATTCCCTTCGCTGGAGGGTCAATGGTTACAATCAGAGTCGAGATGTGAGCTATCGTCATCGCCATTCATGAGGACTATCTTGAACTAAAAAACCGCCCGAAGGCGGTTAGGAGCGGGCGACGGGATTCGAACCCGTGAATGTCAGCTTGGAAGGCTGATGCCTTACCACTTGGCGACGCCCGCGCATGATTTGATTCTACCGTTCGCCCGCGAGCGGGTCAAGCCAACCAGGATCAACTCCTGGCTTCACCCGATACTTCGCTAATAAACGAAACGTAGATCCGGGGTTTTCACTCCCTGATCTGCTAATACAAAGGCAACCCAAGCTCGTCGTCTTTTCCATCCTCGCCATTGGCGACGAGTTGTTCGCCCCCGCTTCCTTCCGCCAAGCGCACCTTTGCCAAGGTGCGGAAACTCCCCGGGACCTCAGCATGTTCCCCGATTACGATCCGCTCGCCAGACTTCAACCGCTCGACGAGTTCCTTGCGAGGCAGCAGAGTCAGGTCACCCCAGATCGGTCCACGGCGAACATAACCTCTCGCAGCCTGGACGCGATCTCCCTTGGCCGTACGTCTTTCTGCAACGAGGACAACATCAATTTTGCGCGATTCCTTCGTGACGCGAATCCCTCGCATCGGACCCTCCAATCGCTAAGGGGATGTAAAATACTGTTGGGATAACAAACAGTCGGGGTGGGCGGACTTGAACCGCCGACCTCCGCGTCCCAAACGCGGCGCGCTTCCATCTGCGCTACACCCCGGCTCGGCAAGAGTATAAGACTCACCTTCGTCGGGGTCAAGGAGAGAACGGAGAGAACATCCTCTTATGGGTGACAAAACCTTTGCTCGCTACTTCGATGCCCAATACCGCGCCTTCGGGGAAGACCTCCCCATATGGCTTCATCTTGCGGCGGAGTATGGCGACCCCATGATTGAACTTGGCTGTGGAACGGGTCGAGTCGTTCAAGCGCTTATCCAGGCGGGAAATCACGTGATTGGAATCGACCACGATCGCCACATGCTCGCCCGCGCACAGATCCACCTCGCCCCCTTCTTCACCCAGAACTCATCCCTCGTGCAAGCCGATTTGCAGACTTTCGGATTCAACATGAGATTCAACCTGGCGATCTCCGCCATGAACACCCTGTGTACGTTCAGCGACCCCGGATTGGTTGCAGTTTTCCGCAACGTCTCCAGGCAATTAGCACCCGATGGGCTTTTCGCCTTCGAGATTCCAAATCCGACTGTCGATCCCTTCAAAGGAGTCGACTCCGACGAACCTCTGACCGGCTTTATTGAACCTGAAAGCGGGAACCCTTGCCAAGTTTACGCGCAGCGAATATCAGGGCCCACTCAAGATCAGGTGGAGATCATCTGGCACTACGACGAGCTCTTACCTGATGGATCCACGCAACGTTACACGCTTCAGCAGGAATATTTCTTGCGGCCAGTAGTACAGATCGGCAAACTCCTCGATCGTGCGAACTACACGCTTATCGAGGCCTACGGTGACTATGCTCGTTCGCCCCTCGAAGAAAACTCCGAGACAATGATCATTCTCGCCAGAGCGAACCAACGATAGAAAAAGTTCCCCCGACGCAGATGCACCGGGGGAACTCATCACAGGTAAATAATATTAGCGGCTAATGCTAGCTCCAATCGCCAACGATTTACTCGAGCTGGCGTAAGACGAGCATCACCTTACCCTGGATCTCGATGTGCCTGGGATCCTGAATGATGATCGGGTCCATCGTCGGATTCGCAGGCTGCAGACGGACGTTATCCCCCTCGTGATAAATGTATTTTAATGTCGTCTCTTCGAGATCCCTCAGCCAAACCGCCACCATATCGCCGTTGCGCCAATGGTAATCGCGTTTCATCACGACAATATCACCATCGCTGACCATTGCATCGATCATCGAATCACCCTTGACCTCTAGGGCGAAGACGTCATCTGTGGTGCTGAGCATGTCACGCGTGATCTCGATCGCCTCGTCTGCACCAAACATGGGTGAATCCGTGCTGGGGAGATGCACGGGTTCGCTGGCGAAGATACGACCCACTTTCGGGACGCGGATCACATCGCCCAATTTACCCGTCGCCTTCAGCAGCTTGTCGGTGAGGCGGATTCCCCGAGATACATTCTGATCACGATCCAGGTAACCCTCTTCCACCAACCGATTGAGATTGTAATTTACAACAGAGGTCGAAGAGATCCCCACAGACTTCCCGATTTGCCGGATGGATGGGGGGTAACCATTGTCCATGCTGAAACTCTGGATAAACTCCAGTATTCGCCGTTGGCGGTCCGTCAATTTTCCCTTCGCCATTGTTCCTCCTCTGTGAGGCTGGTTGCCATGCCGGGGAATCTATCAACCCCCATCGATATTTCTCGCACACTTGTTCTTATTTTAGCGGAACATACGTTCTATGTCAAGCGTATAAATATCCATTTCCCCTTTCGAGAACCTTTTTTTCGTTATAAACATTGGCGTCCCTAATGTCTGCTTGTACAATGCAGCAACCAAAATACGTTCGGGGTGAGTCAAAATGGAAAAATTAAAACAACGCATCATCTCCGATGGACAGAATCTCGGCGGAGGCATTCTGAAAGTCGACGGTTTCGTCAATCATCAGGTTGACCCGGTGCTCATGGAGGCAAGCGGGCAGGAGTTGGCAGCACGCTTTAAGAACGTGGGGGCTACCAAAGTCCTCACCGCGGAGATATCCGGGATTGCCCCTGCCCTGACGACTGCATATCATCTAAAGCTGCCGGTCGTTTATGCTCGCAAGAGCAAACCGATCACGATGCCAGACCAGGTCTTCCTAACCCTCACGCCCTCGCATACCAAAGGCCGGACGGTTGAACTGATCGTATCGCCGGAATATCTCAGCGGTGGGGAGCAAGTCCTGATCATCGACGACTTCCTCGCCTCAGGACAGACGATTATGGGTTTGGTCCGGCTCGCCCAGACCGCCGGCGCCGAAATCGTGGGAATCGGGGCGCTGATCGAGAAACGCTTTGAGGGCGGGCGCGATGTCCTCTCCCACTTGAACGTCCCGATTGAAGCACTTGCTGTAATTGCGGATATGAGCGACGGCAAGATCGTGTTCGAAGACTAGCATCATAATGGACACGATCGCCGTTCTGGATTTCGGATCACAGTATGCCCAATTGATTGCAAGGAGAGTCCGCGAAGCCCACGTTTATTGCGAACTCTACCCGTACAATACAGCAGAACAGGAAGTGCTCGCCCACAAACCTCTGGGCTTTATCCTCTCTGGAGGACCATCCTCGGTCTATGAACCGGATGCGCCCCAGATCCCTGCCTATGTCCTCTCCAGTGGTCTCCCCATCCTCGGCATTTGTTATGGGATGCAGGCGCTGACCCATGGTCTGGGTGGACAGGTCGCCCCTGCCGACCAACGAGAATATGGTCCAGCCGAGATTGAAACCACGCAGGAGAATCCGCTCCTCCAAACGGGGCATCAGCAGGTCTGGATGTCTCATGGAGACCGGATCGAAGTCCCGCCGCACGGCTTCGACATCTTCGCCCGTTCGGAGAACTCACCTATTGCAGCGATGGGTGACACCTTCATTCATCGCTACGGCATCCAATTCCATCCCGAAGTGCAGCATACACCCGAAGGCCGCGAGATCCTGCGCACCTTCGTTGTGGATATTTGCCGGGCGAAACCCGCGTGGGTGCCGGCATCTATCGCCGAGGATGCAATTCGCCATATAAGTAACCAAATCGGGGATAGGAGAGCCATTGCCGGTGTAAGTGGAGGCGTGGATTCCTACGTCGCTGCCGCGTTGGTTCATCGGGCGATTGGCGACCGCCTGCAGTGTATTTTCGTCAACAACGGCCTCCTGCGTCACGGTGAACCCGAACAAGTCGCGGAGGCATTTGTTAACGATCTCGGCGCCAAGCTGAAATCCATCGACGCCACTGAAACTTTCCTCGTTGCGCTCGATTCTATTACTGACCCGGAAGAAAAGCGCCGCAGGATCGGCGAGAAATTTATCCGCCTGTTCGAGGAAGAAGCTCGAGAATTCGGCGATGCGGATTTCTTGGTCCAGGGGACAATCTACCCCGATGTGGTTGAATCAAGCGGTCCCGATCGTCGGGTGGCTGAACGAATTAAGACGCACCATAATGTAGGTGGGCTGCCCGATGATCTCGCACTTGAGTTGGTCGAACCGCTTCGCTATCTATTTAAAGATGAGGTGCGCGCCGTCGGGTTGGAGATCGGACTCCCCGAGAGCGTCATCTATCGCCAACCCTTCCCGGGTCCAGGTCTCGCTGTACGCTGCCTCGGGCAGGTCACCATGGAGCGTATAGAACGGGTCCGCCAAGCCGACCGCATCGTCATGGAAGAATTGGATACAGCAAACTTAATGGTGGGTCCGTTTTCTAACTCAGCTTCCGGAACCGGTCAAATTGCCCAGGCATTCGCGGTGCTGCTGCCCGTGCGCTCTGTTGGCGTCATGGGAGATCAACGCACCTATGCTGAGACCATCGCTGTTCGTGCAGTGACAACGGATGACTTCATGACTGCTGACTGGGCCCGAATCCCGACTCCCGTTCTCTCCCAGATCAGCACCCGCATCGTCAACGAAGTCGATGGGGTCAACCGGGTGGTCTACGATATCAGCAGCAAACCGCCGGCAACGATCGAATGGGAATGAGGGGCGATCGTTCCCCCCCTTCATCCTGTAGCTCCGTAGATGAGCAGGCGTTGACCTAACACCATCCCGCATCCACCCGCGCTTAGGGACCGACCCATGTGTCGGCCCGTTGTTTTCCCACCTTCAGGGCCAGTTTGGGCGAACCAGCGGCCTCCTCCCCGCAGCCTTTTGTTTTAGATGATCTAAAGCTCGGGCGCACACATGGTTGCGCCCCTACACCGTATTGGTAAACTGCAGAAGCCGGCCTGGTCATGGATCCGCCCCTACGGACAAGCCAATCCACAACGAACAAAAAACCCAAAAATATCCAAAAATCACCGCCGTGCTACAATGGCCCCATGTTCATCCCTGCATCCCGGCGTGCATTGATCCTGCTGCTGCTAATACTGGGCACCGCGGGCCTTGTCCCTGCCGCTTTGGCGCAAACGGATATCAGCCTGCGCCTTTCTGAACTCAACATCGGGTCCTTCCCGCGAGTCTCATTCTTCGCCCAAGTGACCGATGACAGGGGACATCGACTCCTCGGCTTAACGTCCGCAAACTTCCGTGTTCTCGAAGAGAATGCAGAGGCGAGCGACGTCGAAGTCGAAGAAATTTTGGTTGGGAGCAGGATCGTATTCGCCGTGAACTCAAACATCGGGCTTCGCATACGAGACAGCCTGGGGAATTCACGTTTCGACCTCGCCCGACAGGTATTGCTGGATTTGTGGCGGCTCCCTGAATTCAATCGGGTTGGGGTCGACGACCTGAGTCTGATCGCGGTCGATGGCACGCTTCAAAGCCATAGCAGAGCAGCGGTCGACCTCGCCACCGCGCTGGATCATCATCTACCAACCTTCCCCGAGGAGGAGACCGGCTACGAGCTTCTTTTCCAGGCATTGGATTTCACCGCGGATAGACCGCCGAATGCCGGAATGCCGAATTACCTGGTTTTTTTCACCGCATTGTTAAAATCGCCCGATGATATTCCCGTAATGAATATCATCACCCGCGCCATCAGTAATGAGACGGCGATCTTCCCGGTTTTATTAGGGGAAGAAGATGTTCTTGAGCAGCCCGAGGCGGAGATCTTGAGCCAGATCGCCGAGGAGACGGGAGGCCAACTCATCCTATTTAACAATGATGAAGGTCTCGAGCGTTTGATCGACTTGATCATCAGTCAGCGGACGCAGTACTTTCTCAACTACACCTCACATATTATTGATTCCGGACCCCATGAGATCAGGGTTCAGCTAAATATCGACGACACCGAGACAGCCTCAGCCGTTCGGAGTTTCGTCCTGGCGATTCAACCTCCGGAAATCACATTGCTCCAACCACCACGGGAGATCTTTCGCAGCTCCGATGATCCCTCCACGCCGCTTGATGAAATTCAACCCACATCCATCGAGTTGGAATTCGCAAAGACTTTCCCGGACGGCTTTCCGCGCGAATTCACACTAAGCCAATTGCTCGTGGACGGCGTCGTTGTCTATCAAAGCGAAGCGCCCCCATATGAGCGTTTGACCTGGGATCTTCGACCCTTGCTCCAATCCGGGGAACACACAATACAGGTATTCGTCGTTGATTCCTTCGGTCAGGAGAGCGCATCAGATATTCACAGAGTTCAACTAGACATTGAATTGCCCCCGCGCGGTCTTGTGGCCATTCGGCCTGCATTGGGCTCACTTCTCATCACCCTCGGCGTCCTGCTCATTGGCACCATCATTGCTGCTGTCCTGCTTACATACAGCCGGCGGCCTTTAAAGACGTTTGAAGCCGAGTCCCACGAGGCATCGGTAGCCCCGCGCCGGAGAGGTGCATTGCGGCGCGAGCTGCCTGATGAGCCGGCAGAGGCTTTCCTTCACCCGATGGAACCTCACACAACCACCGGCGAGAGCATCCCCTTGATCGGAACGGACATTTTCATCGGCAGTGATCCATCGCTCACCGCTGTGCCCCTGAATGACCCTTCCGTTGACAGAATGCACGCCCGCCTCATCCGTCAGGTTGACGGCGGCTATTTGCTTAAAGATCAGGGATCCATTGCCGGGACCTGGGTGAACTACGAAGAAATACCGAAAGAAGGGGTGTTGTTAACGGACGGGGATCGTGTACACTTTGGACGCGCTTTTTATCAATTCGTCCGGCCAAACGCATCTCATCAGCGTATAATCCACGTTTATAAACTTGATTCCAAGGGTCAACGCCCATTGGATCCAGAGGGAAATAATACTCGTGATCGTTAACCAGCAATCTCACCTTGCCTACGCAACCAGCACCCACGTGGGAAAGAAAAGGCGTGTCAACGAGGATCGCTACATCGTGAGGGCATACCATCTTGAAGAGAATGGAATGCCGGCGCTGTTGGCAGTCGTCTCCGACGGAATCGGCGGTCACCAGGCAGGGGACGTGGCCGCCCAGTTGACAGTGGAAACGATCACCCATGGAGTCGCTGCTTTCCAAGGCGGCGATCCACTCCCCTGCCTCCAATCGGCGATTATCGAGGCTGGACGCGTGGTCTCATCCAATGCTGCCGAATCCGCGGATCTTGCCGGGATGGGATCCACTGCGGCTGTTGCCCTCATTATTGGAACGCGCCTCTATACCGTCACAGTTGGGGACAGCCGTATTTATCTACTGCGGCAGGGTCGGTTACGCCAGATCTCGATTGATCACACCTGGGTGCAAGAGGCGATCGATTACGACATTATCTCGCCCGAAGATGCGAAGGATCATCCGCAAGCCCATGTCCTCAGACGGCACATAGGAGGCAAGCAGCTTCCCGAACCGGATATTCGCATGCCGCTGGAGGATGGCGAGAACAACAGACGTGCAATCTCAAACCAGGGGACGCACATCAAGCGAGGGGATCGCTTACTGCTCTGCACAGATGGCCTCACCGATCTGGTGACCGATCTAGAGATCTATCAAGTTCTCAAGGAAAAGCCCGTGGAAGAAGCTGCTGATTCCCTTCTGAATCTCGCCCTGGAGCACGGCGGCCTCGACAACATCACACTTATCGTCCTCGCGGCACCGAGGGGTAAACTTCAAGAGACGCCTCGCTCAAAGTTCAAATCCCTGCTTGCTGCCGCAATTAGCAGTTTGATTCTGATCATCATCACCGCTCTGGCGCTTGCCGCAGTCTGGTGGTTTGGCTTCTGGCCCTGGTCTCCATAGTGCATATTCTATCGAGCTTGTTGCCACTGAGCTAAATAGCTAAGCCCTTCCCGCGCGTTCAACCCAGGCGACCCCAAATAGGATGAGTCCACCCCCGAGAAGGCTCATCATTGTCACAACCTCATCAAGAAGGATGATTGCCAGGATTAGCGTGATTAGCGGCTCGAGGTATTG
>Ga0255055_10003082_pt1 | contig 11380 bp, 9 predicted proteins | sample JV7_2_27_MG_FD_188633 | JGI IMG/M metagenome (GOLD analysis project Ga0255055, IMG submission 188633) | Seawater microbial communities from Jervis Inlet, British Columbia, Canada - JV7_2_27 | ecosystem: Environmental > Aquatic > Marine > Inlet | place: Canada: British Columbia | collected... | reverse complement strand
GCCCCACTACGAACTGAAAAAAAGAAAATTGTCCGGAGAAAATCCCAATGCAGCTTCAAAAGGACAGCGGGACATCTTCTGGTCGCCAGAGATTGGTTACCGCAAAACCCCCATTTATGATAGTGAATTACTGTTGCCGGGCAATAAAGTGATTGGACCGGCGGTTGTTGAAGCCAAAGACACAACTTATGTCGTACCTGAAAACAAGTCTTATTATATCAGCGAATACGCCCACGGCGTTTTAGGGGAGGTTTAGATATGACCATAATGCGCATTACCGAAACACTGGAAATTGACCTTGACAAAGAGATGTGGCGGTGTAATCGATGCCACGCAGAAATATCCCCCGCCAGAGAAACGTACTTGAAGGGTTGCCTTGTATACGAAAGACCTGCCGATGAAATATACAGGCCACCAATTCCGATAAAACAGGAGTCGGATACGATTTCCTATGCTCCCGATCCAGACTTCATGAGACTGGTTGAATTTTATTGCCCTAATTGCGGAGCAATAATTACTATCCAATACCTGCCGCCAGGCCATCCCTTCGTTAAGGAAATAGAACTGGACATTGACAAATTAAAGGGAAAGGTTACTGAACATCCGAAATGAATTCAAGGACTGCCTTCAGAAATACTTTTAAATTGATAAATAGTGAAAGACCGGTATTTATTCCGTTTGTTTACGGACTTGCCGCCAAGCTAGGGCAGGTTCCGCTATCGGAAATGACCTCTGACGCCAGTTATTACACCCATTCATTAGAAGATGCGTATGAGTTGTTCAAATATGACGGTATTGTTAATACTTATGATTCTACAGTCGAAGCTGAACTTTTCGGTTGTGAACTCGAATGGCCTGAGGATTATCGCGCGGCACGCGTTATGGATTGCAGCCATGCAAAGCTGCGAGAGGTAAAGCCAGAAGAATCTTATCGCGTGCAGATTCTTTTAGAAACAACAAAACGTCTGGTGATGTCCAAAGGAAAAGATGTTGCCATTATTGGTACTCTCATCGGACCCTGCTCATTAGTAAAAACGCTGACAAGTGACACCGAAAGGGATTCAGAAGATGTTATTTTTCTGGTGGGCAATGTACTGAAAGAGATGGTCAAAAAACTGTGCGAATTAAGGGTAGATGCCGTTTTCTTTCGGGAAGACATCCTCGATAAAGGATATATTGACGAATTGCAGGCACATAGCAAACCGTATATAAATATCTATACAACACTATTTAACCTTACTAAGTTCTATAGCTGCAGTTCGGCGATTATAGGGAAAAATTTGGAACTGAAAACCATCCCCGAACTGCATCAAGTGGTACAACCGGATGCGTTTATTTTGCTTGGTACAAATATCGGGAATGATGATATGGCATATTTAGCTGAATTATCCAGCTCTTTAAAGCTTTCTTTCGGCCTTCCTCTCAAGGTGGAAAGCCCTAGTGAATTAAAGGCTAAGTTTACGATATTTAATCAGTATATAGATAAAAACAGGCCTTCCGGATTTTTCTACGTAAGTGAAGGAGAAATACCATACGACATGCCTCTGGAAATTCTTCACGAATTAATGGCCAAGATACAAAACACATAGAACCTAACGCAGGAGGACAAGGATGGGATATATTGTTAATGTTGACGTCGGCGGCACTTTTATGGACTTTTTCGTAGCTAAAGGAGAAAAATACATAACTACCAAAGTACCGACTACAGCCTATGAACTTGGTGTGGGATTTGTCAGGGGGCTTGAAGAATGCGCTGAGAAGGACGGACAAACACTAGAGCAGTTTCTTATCGATACTGATGTTATCAAGTACTGTACGACTATTGGTACTAATATACTCATCGAACATACAGGCCCGAAATTAGGCTTGATTACCACACGGGGATTTGAAGATACCATTTTTATAGGCAGGGGAAGACAATGGGCCGATGGTCTGCCTGCTTCAGATGTTCAGGATGTTACCTCGATTGAAAAACCGGTACCGCTGATACCTCGCCAGCTGGTAGTGGGCGTTCAAGAACGAATAGACTACAGCGGCAATGTTGTCATGCCGTTGGTAAAAGAGGATGTATTAGAAAAACTCAGATACTTGGTGGATAAAGGTGTGCGAGGTTTTGTGGTAAGCCTTCTATGGTCTTTCGTAAATCCGACTCACGAAAAACAAATAAGAGATATCATCGAGGAAGAATTCCCAGAGATTTATCTTGGCAACATGCCCATCATATTGTCTTCTCAGATTTCACCTAAAGAAGGCGAGTATGTAAGAACAATGACAGCAATAGTTAATGCCTATATCCACATCGGATTCGTCGAACAAATATCCGCTTTATGCAGTGACCTATTAGATAGAGGATATAAGAAACCCCTACTTCTCTGCGATAACGTAGGAGGTTGCGCCAAAGTTGCCAGAACCAAAGCAATTTCAACCTACGGTGCTAGCCCGGTTAGTGGATTGTGCGGAGCGGCCCGTTTGTGTAATAGTGTTAATCAACCAAATGTTGTGTTTTGTGACACGGGAGGCACCAGTTTCGATATCGGACTCGTCACTGACGGGAGTATCACCCACTATGACCTGTATCCCACTGTTGACAGGTGGCGTACTCAGTTAACGGCAATAAAAATAGCGTCAATTGGTGCTGGCGGCGGTTCCATAGCCTGGCTGAATCCTTTACTCGGTAATCGTCTTGAAGTTGGGCCGGCCAGTGCCCGGTCCATGCCCGGTCCGGCCTGTTACGACCTCGGTGGGGAACAGGCCACCGTCACCGACGCCGATGTTGTGCTGGGCTATGTAAACCCGGATTACTTCCTGGGTGGTAAATTCAAGCTGAACAAGGAAAAGGCTTTAAAGGTTATCGGGGACTTGGGGGGGGAAACAGGATGGGACGAAGTCACCACAGCCATGATGATTAAGAAGGTCGTTGATGCCAAGATGGGGCAGGAAATATTTAAAGAGGTAGCCCTTAAAGGATACGAGCCTTCTGAATTTACAGTTTTTGCAGGAGGTGGTGCCGGCCCGGGGCATTGCTGCGGCGTAGCTTCCGCGGGTGAAATGAAAAAAATCATTGTCCCACCAATATCTTCGGTTGCGGGAGCCTACGGTGCCTCTACACTCGATGTTGTTCATAGTTATGAAAGGTCGAGAAATACCCGACTATTTGACTACGCCAAGGGCACCTATTTCTCGGACTTTAATATGATCAACTCGATCATCAATGAATTAAAAGACCTTGCTATTAGAGATATCATTCTCGAGGGTTTCAATGAGGAACAAGCCACTTTCCGGCTGGAGCTTGAAATGCGGTACGGCATGCAATGGCGTTATACGCCTGTTGAGTCTCCGTTGTTATCAATAAACAGTACCAAAGATGTCGAAAAGGTATGTGAATGTTTCACGGAAGAATTTAGCCGACTGTATAGTGCTGAAGCCGCTTTTCCTCAGGGGGGTGTCGAAATTGAAACATACCGACTCTTTGTCTATCTTGATTTACCGCACTTCCTGCTGACTCAGCAGGAAATTACAGGCGAAAAGACAACCAATAATGCTCTGAAGGAACAGCGAGATGCTTTCTGGGAGAGGCCCGGTGGCTATCAAAAAACAGATATCTATCAATGGGATATGCTAGAAGCCGGGAACGTAATAGAAGGCCCGGCGGTTATTGAATCCGAAAACACTACGGTAGTAATTGAACCCGACTGGACTTTCACGATGGCTCCGGAACTATACGGGATGATTACATATAATCACTAGTTTTACATGGAGACTGAATAACAAACAGGAGGACGGATATGCCAGGCGCAATAGATTTTGAGATAGGCAAACATTTACACCCCGAACCTCCAACGGAGGAAGAGCTCGATTACATGAAGGATATCGAGCCTACTTCAGCGGGCATTTTTCTCCACAAGTTACAGACCATAACTTCGGAAGGCAATGAAACTCTGGTGAAGCTTGGTGGCAGCACCGGATGCCGGTGGGGAGATACGGCCTGCGCCATCTATACCAGGTCGGGGGACAGCGCCGTCTGTGCGTCAGGTCTCTACTTCCATTCAGTGCTGGGTTCAACAGATATAAAGTATATTATGAAATATTGGCTAGATGATCCCAGCGTTGGCATTAAGCCTGGAGACGCATTCTTCTGCAACGCGCCCTACATACGTGGCACGCACCCTCCGGATATGGGTATATATGCACCGATTTTTTATCAAGACAAACTTATATGCTGGATTGGTGCCGTCGTTCATACGGGTGAGTGCGGCGCCTGCGAACCCGGTGGAATGCCTACCGGCTCAAGGAGCATGTATGATGAGGGACTACAGGTTCCTGCTTTGAAAATAGCTGAGAACTACAGGCTGAAAGAAGATGTTTTAAACTATTTCAATCATATGGTACGGGATCCCCGGGCTTTAACCCTGGATATTAAAGCGAGAATGGCTTGTTTAAGGGTGGTCGAAAGGCGTCTGTCGTCCGTTATTGAAAAAGCAACCCCTCAGTATATGATCGGCATTCTCAGGTACGTCATTCAGCTTACAGGAGATGCAACCAGGAAACGTATCGAAACATGGAATGATGGTAGGTACAGCTTCGTTCAGTTCATTGACGCTGTCGGTGTCCTGCAAAGGCTAACGAAAGTTGCCGTTACACTTGAGAAAAAAGGAGACCACCTGTACTTTGATTATGATGGTACCTCACCGGAGGTTATGGATCGTGTGGCTAATTCACCGGGCACCGGCGTTGTCGGTGTAAACACGGTGTATTTATTAGGTCACCTGTTTTATGATTTACCGCATAACTCGGGTATACTGGAACCTATGTCCTTTAAGATGCCGGATGGTTCCATTGTCAATGCCACTCGTGAGTCGCCTAAAGCTGGTTGCGCTTACGTTCATGAAGCCGGTTCGCTTGCCGTACAATACGTACTTCAGAATGTAGTATATGCGAGCAGTCCAGACCGGACCGAGTGTGCTGGTAACCGCGGTTTTGATACATTATCTTACGGAGGTGTGAACCAGTATGGGGAGTCGTTTGCCGATGCCGGTGCAGAAATGAACGGCATCGGATTTGGTGCCAGAAGCTTTAAAGACGGAGTGGACGTTGCCGGTGCCTATTTTGCTCCTATGACTTCGGAACCTGGCGAGGTTGAAAGCCTGGAATCACACCTGCCGTTCCTATATTTATACCGTGGTTTTCATCAGGACAGTTGCGGTCATGGTAAGTACCGTGGTGGTGTTGGTATGGATTATGCCGTCAAGGTACACGCCGTACCTAATACAGCCCTGGGCACTTGGGGCTTTGGTTCCAAGATAACACTTTCACAGGGGCTTTTCGGGGGCTACGGCGTACCGGCTCTCCCCTTTATGACTGTCACTGATTCAAATCTTGATGAGATGCTACGTAAAACGAATCCGAATATTCCCAGTTCAGCCAGGATGCTGTATCAGGAGCAGAAAATAAAGGGTCATTACAATATGAGAGGATATCCTGCCGTGGCTGAGCCGACTAAAGAAGGTGATTTAGTGGCTGGCGGTACAGGTGGGGGAGGTGGCTATGGAGACCCGATCGAACGCGATCCTTCACTGGTAATGCAGGACTTGGGGAAAGGTACTATTTCTCACTGGATTGCCAGGAATGTTTATAAGGTCGTTTATGATGAAAAAAGACTGGCTTTTGATAAGGGAAAAACGGAATTGCTGCGTGACAAGGAAAGAAAAGACAGGATGACGAGGGGAAAGAAGTTCGCGGAATTCGAGAAAAATTGGCTAAAGAAGAAACCTAGCGAAGAAACATTGGAGTTTTACGGTGTGTGGCCGGCAACGGAATATGAATCGTTCTCATATTTTGGTTACTGGCCAGGGATATCAGAAAATGGATAAAGTTTTCGCAAGCAGCCAAGAGGCTTTAGCTGATGTTTTCGATGGTGCTACCATTTTATGTGGCGGCTTCGGTTGTGTGGGCGGCATGCCTTCGGTCTTATTTAAGGCATTATCGGAACTACCGGTAAAAGATTTGACACTGATTGGTAATGCCCCTGCCCTGGGTATACAGGCCCAGAGGACAGCCGCCAGAACTATGAAGGTACCGGAATCCTACGCGGACGGCTCGTTATTATTTAAGAATGGCCAGGTGCGTAAACTGATTGCCTCAGTTCCAGCGATGGCAATTTATCGAATGGAAGAGCCTTTCCCCATTGTAAAGGCCCTGCAGGAGGGACAGGATATCGAAGTTGAACTTGTGGCTCAAGGAACCCTCGCTGAAATGATACGAGCGGCCAAATCGGGTATACCCGCTTTTTACACACGCACCGGCGCAGGAACGTACCTCGAAAAGGGGAGTGAAGTCAGACAATTCAACGGCCAGGATTTCCTGCTGGAACGCGCTATTAAGGCTGACTTCGGTATCATTTGGGCCTATAAAGGTGACCGGCACGGCAACCTTATTTATAAGGGTACCTCGCGCACTTTTAACGCTACCATGGCCGGCGCGGCAGCTGTAACCATCGCAGAGGTGGGTGAAATTGTAGAGCTGGGAGAACTCGACCCGGAAGTGGTGGTAACTCCTGGTATATTCGTTGACCGTATTGTTAAAAGACAATAAGGAGCTAAATGAACACCCCTAAAAACAGGATGGATGAACAAACGATAGCCATGCGTGTTGCTAAGGAATTTGAGGATGGGATGTACGTGAATCTGGGTGGCGGCGTACCAACTTTGGCAGCCAACTTTGTAGCCGAGGATAAGGAAGTTATCTTTCATACGGAGAATGGTGGACTCGGTTACGGTAGACTGGCAACGACGGATGAAGCCGACTGGAATATGTTCAACGCTAGCTTCCAGCCAGTTACCTACGCGCCGGGAATGAGCTTCTTTAATCATGATGAAGCATTCAGCATGATAAGGGGCGGCCATATTGACCTCAGTGTACTTGGGGCTATGCAGGTTTCCGAGAAGGGCGACCTGGCTAACTGGGCTATTGGAAATATGGCTGATTATAACGGAGATGTTGTTGCCTGGATACGTACCGGTCGATTCCCCCCAGGTATCGGGGGGGCAATGGACCTCGCCGTGGGAGCGAAAAGGGTCATTGTAGCTATGATACATACAACCAGGGATGGCAGCCCCAAAATAGTCAAGGAATGTACCTATGAGATAACCGCACCCAGGTGTGTATCACTTATTGTTACTGACATGGCCGTTATTGAAGTCACGCCAGCGGGGATGCTGCTTAAAGAAGTAGCTCCTGGATTGACTCCCCATGATATTCAAGCAGCAACTGAACCAACGTTGATAATATCCGGCGACCTCAAGGAAGTAGAGCTTTAGTCACGAATTCATCATTAAAGAATTAAATCAGGAGAAATGAATGAAAACCAAGGTCCCGTTCAGGGAAGGGCTTTTCAATAAGGCTGACGGAAAATGGATGTTGGTCGGGGCCAGGTGTAAGCAGTGCGGACAGATAATTTTCCCACGCAGGGAAGCTTGCCTGAATTGTCTGGGTCAGGATTTGGAAGTAACATATCTGAGTCAGAAAGGCATACTTTATACTTATACTATCGTACATATGCCCAGCGAGCATTTCGAACCTCCGTATACCGTCGGCTGGATAGAACTACCGGAGGGAGTAAAGGTATTCAGCCAGATTAGAGGCTGGCAAAAACATCCACTGAAAACGGGAATGGATATGGAATTACACTTTGAAAACCTCTGGGAAGAAGAAGATAAAGTGGTGATAGGTTATGTCTTCAGACCTTTTGTGAGTAGCGAAGGAGCTTAAAGGATGAGAGAAGTAGCAATTATCGGGGTTGGCAGTACCGTATTTGGAAAACTCCCGGAAAAGCTACCCTACCAACTCGGGGCGGAAGCTGCCCGGGCAGCTATAAAGGATGCGGGAATCCGGCAGAGAGATATACAATTTGCCTACTGTGCTAATCTTTATGGCGGGATGGTCATTGGTCAGGCAATAATGGGAGAGATAGGTGTCACCGATATCGAACTAACCAATGTCGAGAACGCCTGCGCCGGTGGGGCAACTGCACTCCGGAAAGCGTGGTGGGATATCGCTTCAGGCCTCTACGACATAGGCCTAGTTGTCGGTGTTGAGTCTATATCTACTAGTCCGATTGCTGGTAAACCAATAACTCCAGCCAAGGGTGATATTACCGGAGAACTGGGCATGAATATGGTAGCCAGGTTTGCCCTGGCCCAGAGAAGATACATGGACGTGTATGACGTTTCTCTGGAACAGATTGCACAGGTGTCTGTCAAGAATCATAAAAACGGGTGTTTAAATCCCTATTCGCAATATCGGAAAGAACTTACCATCGAAGAAATAATCAATTCCCGACCAATATGTGAACCTATTACGCTGCTGCAGTGCTGCCCGACGTCTGACGGAGCCGCGGCCGCCATTCTTGTATCAGACGACATAGCTAAAAAATATAACAGTACCCCTATAATAATTGCTGCCTCGGCGTTGAGAAGCGGCGACTATTCTTTTCGATGGGAAGATATAACGTTCTCTGATATGACCTATAAATGTGTCAATGACGCCTACGAAATAGCCGGTTTGGGGCCTGAAAATATTGATGTATGCGAGCTTCATGACGCCTTCGCCGTCAATGAGTTGATGCATTACGTTGAACTGGGCTTCTGCGAAAAGGGTGAAGAAATACGACTGCTAGAGGATGGTATTACTGAAATCGGCGGGAAACTACCGGTAAATGCAAGCGGCGGTCTTCTATCCAAGGGGCACCCCGTCAGCGCATCAGGTGTAGCCCAGATAGCCGAACTTGTCTGGCAGCTCAGAGGTCAAGCTGGAAAGCGACAGGTCGTTAATGCGAAGGTTGGGCTGGCACATGTTATCGGAGGTGAGGTTACCGGTCTGGAGTCTGGAGCCGTTACGATACATATATTAAAAAGATGAATCTCGTTACAGACAGAGTGACCGCCTTGAAGACACTGTCATTTATAATAATGTATAGCTTTATCCCAAGCTACAGTTATGTTCTATCGCATAATCGTCTGTATTTGACACGATCTCACTATCCAAAAGACTAAAACGGAACTGTTTTCCAACATAACACTGGCGCTGATACAATCATTCTTTCCCGATGGGCTATGGCTTATATTTTGCGGGCGATTAAATTGCCAGCCTCGATGGCGTCTACAATCACCCCGGATTTATTACAATCACCGACCGCATAGACTTCGGTTACTCTTCCTCTCAAACTGTCGGTAAATCCGGTATCTGCCGATGATGGTAAGGCACAAATGATACTGTCAGCTTTAAGGGTTTGTTTTACACCATAACTGGTTGTAATAGTCAAACCTTCAGCGTTAACTTCATGACATTTAACGTTCATCAGCGTCTTAACACCATGTGCTTGACAGTAGATTATAACTCTGGGTTTCATAAAATCGGGTAGATGGAGGGCCAGATTTTCTTCCGGACCTTCATCCACGATAGTAACGTCTCTGCCCCGTCGGACTAAAAACTCGGCTAGCTGAATTCCCTGTATCTGGCCGCCTATAATGATCACTTTCTGCCCGACAGGCATATAAAAATTCGTCAGCGTTCTGAGTGTGAACGGACTGACGAACCTCAAACCAGACTCTAGCGTACGGTGTAAAGACGAATTACTAAGCACTTTAGAATTATTAATTCCGGATATATCGGGGGTTGTAGATACGCCTCCGGTAGCCACTATCACTACATCCGGTTTCACCGTGTCAATTTCTGAAAGATTGGCCTCCTGGCCCAGCTTGACCTTTACACCTAGTCTGGAAAGCTGGTCTGACAGGTAGTTCACAAAATCCACTATTTTTTCGTGGCGACCCTTAACCATAGCTGCTAGGGGCATTAACCCGCCTAACCTGCTCTTTTTTTCATAAAGGGTTACCTGATGTCCCCTCAAGGCAGATACTCGGGCAGCTTCCATGCCTGCCGGTCCGCCACCTACCACCAGCACGTTTTTCTTTGTTTCGGCTGGTTGGACTTCGTACCCTTCAGGCATCTCAGCTCCATCTGCACGCGTGGATGCAGCATTTACCCGGCAGCGCGTCTGTGGGAAGCAGGTGATACAGTATGTACAGGGTCTTACTTCATCTAATTTACCGGCGGAAAGCTTGTTAGGAAGCTCCGGGTCGGCGGTTAATGGCCTGGTCATACCCATGAAATCTATTAATCCCTGGCGTATTGCGTTTTCTGCTGCTTCAGGGTGTAACCTGGGATCCATAGAGCCCACCGTCATAACGGGAATGGAAACTGCCTTCTTAATTATTGCTGCCGTATCGATAAATCCAGCTGCCCCATCATACCTGGTAATAAATTCCGGGTAAAATTTCTTGAAGTCCATAGGATGCCCGTAGCCGTTATCAGGTGATCCGAACATAAAATATTTCTCGGGGAAAAATCCGGTAAGGTGATTGCCTATAGACTGACTTCTAACATGAAGAAGGTCCGCACCGGCTTGTTCGAATAGCTTGGCGAACTCAGTAGTCTCTTCGAAGGTGCTGCAATCCGCATTATTTCCGAGTTCGAGAACATTGAGTTCAAAACCATTCATCAAAACGGAGACGGGATAGTCTGATCCGCAACGTTTCTTGATTTCCTGAATCATTTCTACCACTATCCTGGCTCGATTCTCCAGGTTTTGAGGACCATACTGGTCAGTCCGCTTATTCCAGAAACGGGAGAGAAACGTCGCAAACAGATGGCTGCAACCGGCATTCAACTCCACTCCATCATATTCCGCTTTCTGGGCTCTCACAGCAGCGCTGGCAACCATATCCACCTCGTCTTGAACCTCCTGGGTAGTAAACGCCGTGGGTAAAGCATTGTTCATATCCAGTTTTGCGGGGTAACAGAAGGCTGAAGCGGCAATGGTGACCGGATGTTGCAGTAAAGGGCGAAAATCGTAAAACTGCACGAAGGTAGGACAGCCGTGTTTGTGCATACGATCGGTGATTTGACGCTCAACCGGGATATATTTATCGTCATAAAGAGGCCTGCCGATTGTATCAGGGTGAATAGCCGAGATTTCCATGATCTGCAACCCTATACCACCCTTGGCGATGGCTTCATAGTATGCCAGACCTTCCGGCCTCAAAGCGCCATTGGCCATATCATACAAAATCCATCCATAAGCGGCGGTTTTTACCATCCGATTCCGTGTTTTGACTTTCCCTATATAACCGGGTTCGAGCAACTTTTCAAATCTAGTATAGCCAGCCATTTGCTTCCCCTTTACTAATATTCCTTTCGGTTAACAAAGCTAGTTTTGCCTGTTTTTATGAGTTAATGACGGATAAAATATGCCATTCTCTGGTACGTATTCAAACTGACTATCGCCAGCCGACCATGAGTGGCGCGTACCTTTCAGGCGATA
>Ga0255055_10003081_pt1 | contig 11381 bp, 8 predicted proteins | sample JV7_2_27_MG_FD_188633 | JGI IMG/M metagenome (GOLD analysis project Ga0255055, IMG submission 188633) | Seawater microbial communities from Jervis Inlet, British Columbia, Canada - JV7_2_27 | ecosystem: Environmental > Aquatic > Marine > Inlet | place: Canada: British Columbia | collected... | reverse complement strand
TATCCTCAAGGAGGTGGAGACATTTTTTGACGTCCACCGCGCGGAAGGTACGCGCGCCGGTGGCATCCACGTAGAAATGACCGGACTGCCCGTAACCGAATGCACGGGCGGCGCCGCGGCCAATATTTCTGAGGCCCAACTCAAGGATCGCTATGCGACGCTATGCGATCCTCGTCTCAATGCCGCTCAGTCGCTCGAGCTTGCTTTCCTCATTGCGGAGCGGCTCAAGCAAGAACGCGAAGGCATGACGGTGCCGCTCCAGCCGATCCCAGCGTTCGGATAATTGCCTGCTTGGTGGCATCGGAACCGTGTGCTGCACAACCAGGCTTTGCTTTGCGGTGCAGCCTGGCTTGTTCTTAAGGTCCGCTCATGTCGAACTCCGCGCAAACGCGCATCAAAATAGCGCTTGCCCAGGCAAACCCTACCGTAGGTGACCTCGACGGGAACATTGCAAAGCTAGTGGAGATGCGCGCCAGGGCGCACACGTTGGGCGCTGACCTTGTCGTGTTTCCGGAGCTTTTCGTCACCGGGTATCCGCCTGAGGATCTTGTCCTCAGGCCCGCCTTCCAGTTGGCCGCGCGCCGCCGGGTGGAGACTCTGGCCGCCGAACTTGGCCCCGGTCCAGGCGTGCTCACCGGCACCATTTGGCCCGAGGAGGGCAATGTCTACAACGCGCTGGTATTGCTCGACGGTGGCAAGGTCGAGGCAGTGCGGTTTAAGGCCGACTTGCCGAATTACGGTGTATTCGACGAGAAGCGTATTTTTTCACAAGGCCGCATGCCCGGGCCGATCAATTTCCGCGGGGTGCGGCTCGGCGTTCCTATCTGCGAGGACATCTGGGGCCCGGATGTGACTGAGTGTCTAGCCGAAGCCGGCGCGGAGATCCTCATATCGGTTAATGGCTCGCCCTTTGATTGGACAAAACCTGATGCTCGCATGAACAAGGTCGTAGCGCGTATTACCGAGACGGGGCTGCCGCTTGCCTATCTCAATCAGGTGGGCGGGCAGGATGAGCTCGTGTTTGATGGTGCCTCTTTCGTGCTCAACGCCGACTGCAGTCTCGCTGTGCAGGCACCTAGCTGGGAAGAGGTGGTCATACTGAGTGAGTGGCGCAAGACGCCTGAGGGCTGGCATTGCACACATGGAAGATGCGCCGTTGTTGAGGAAGGTGATGCGGCCGCCTACCAAGCCTGTCTTCTCGGCATCCGCGATTACGTAAACAAGAACGGATTTCCAGGTGTCATAGTAGGACTCTCTGGTGGCATCGACAGCGCTCTCGTCACAGCTATCGCCACGGACGCTCTTGGACCGGAGCGCGTGCGCACGGTGATGATGCCCTACCGCTATACGTCGAGCGAGAGCTTGCGAGACGCAGAAGCCTGCGCAAACGCGCTAGGTCTGCGTTATGACGTGCTGCCGATCGAGGCAGCGATCGCCGGTGTCAAAGAAACGCTGGCTCCAGTGCTAGCTGGAACGGAGCCTGATGCAACGGAGGAGAATATTCAGGCCCGGGTGCGTGGCATCATCCTAATGGCTATTTCCAACAAGTTTGGCGACATGGTCGTCACCACTGGCAATAAGTCGGAAATGTCGGTGGGCTACGCCACGCTCTATGGCGATATGAACGGCGGCTTTAATCCGGTCAAAGATCTCTACAAGACGGAAGTCTATCGGCTTGCCCGCTGGCGCAACGCGCATGTACCAAAAGGCGCCATGGGCCCCGCCGGCATTGTCATCCCTGAGACTATCATCACGAGGGTTCCATCGGCCGAGCTGCGCCCGGATCAGACGGACCAGGATTCGCTACCGCCCTATGATATCCTCGATGACATTCTTGCCTCTCTCGTTGAAAAGGAGACGCCGATCGACGAGATCGTTGCACAGGGGCACCCGCCTGATATTGTTCGGCAGGTCGAGCGCTTGGTCTACATCGCGGAGTATAAGCGACGCCAGGCAGCGCCGGGGGTAAAGATTTCATCCCGGAATTTCGGACGTGACCGGCGCTATCCCATCACCAATAGGTTCCGCGAGGATGTGGATGCGACCCCTACGGCGAAAGCAAAAACTGAAGCGGGCACTACGTTAATTGCGAGAAAAAAAGACGCTTGAAAACACCGGGACATTGGCCGGTGCGCACCTTATCTTCCGTTGCTGAGTGTTGGTGCTATCGCATTCTCATCGCTCATCGGCTCAACATCTTTCGGCTCTTGAGTTGCCGCACCGACCCTCTATAGGTTGGCCCTTCGCAACCGATAAATGAATAGCAGCGGGACCGTGCCCCAAAAATGTCAGTTATCGTTCGCTTCGCCCCCAGCCCTACGGGCCGCTTGCACGTCGGAAATATCCGTACGGCCATACTCAACTGGCTGTTTGCAAGAAAGAGCGGCGGAGAATTTCGGTTGCGCCTCGACGACACGGATCTGGAGCGCTCTACACCGGAGTTCGCGGAAGGCATTCGTGAGGATCTTGCGTGGCTCGGTTTGGAATGGACACGAGAGGACCGCCAGTCGGAACGCACCGAGCACTATACGGCGGCGGCCAACTTGTTGCGCGCTCGCGGCAGGCTTTATGCCTGCTATGAGACGGAGGACGAGCTTGACCGGAAGCGCAAGCGTCAGTTGGCGCGCGGCATGCCACCCATCTACGATCGCTCGGGTCTGAAGCTCACCTCCGACGAACGGGACAAACTGGAACGGGAGGGGCGGCGGCCGCATTGGCGTTTCCGGCTTGACAATAGCGAGGCGGAATTGGGGACAGCACCGCTTCCAACCATTGTGTCGTGGAATGATCTCGTTAGGGGTGATCAGACAGTGGATGTGGGCTCGGTATCCGATCCCGTTGTGATCCGCGCAAATGGCACTTTTCTTTATACCTTTACGAGCGTGGTCGATGACGCCGAGTTGGGCACCACACACATCATCCGCGGCGAGGACCACATTACCAATACCGGCGTGCAGAGTCAGTTGTTCGAAGCCTTGGGAAAGGAGGCGCCAGCCATTGCCCACCACAGCTTACTCATCGGCACGGATGGTAAAGCGCTTTCCAAACGGCTCGGCGCCCTTTCCATAGAGCGTCTGCGCGCCGGTGGTCTGGAGCCGATGGCCGTGGCGAGCTACACTGCACTGATCGGAACCTCTGATCCAATCGCTGCGCATGCCAATTTGGATGAGCTTGCCTCACTGTTTGCGTTCGAAAAGATCTCAATGGCCCCGGCGCGTTTCGATGTTGAGGAGTTGAAAGCTCTGAACGCGCGGCTTCTGCACAAGCAGCCCTACGCATCGGTCGAAGACAAGCTGCGCGCGCTAAGCGCGGACGGTGGGCCGGTGTTTTGGGAGGCGGTGCGTGGTAATCTCTCTGTTCTTAGCGACGCCGTGACGTGGGGGGAAATTATCATGGGCGACATCAAGCCCATTATCGAGAACAAGGAGCTAACCGATAAGGCGGCAGCGCTTCTGCCACCCGAGCCATGGAATGACACAACATGGGCAACTTGGATCGGGGCGCTCAAGGCGGCATCAGGGGGTGTCAAGGGTCGCTCATTGTTCCACCCGTTGCGCTTGGCACTGACGGGACTTGAGGATGGTCCTGAACTAAAGATGCTGTTGCCACTGATCGGCCGCGCTAAAGCTGAACAGCGGCTGCTCGGCCGAGCGAGCTGATTGGGTGCCGTTAGAACGCCGGCAACGCTTCGGGTGCCGCAACCTTGAGTATAAAGACAACCCGGATTTCGTGGCCTACCGGCAGCGCCCATCCACCATTGCCCGTGATCCGGAAGCCCAGGGTTTCGAAGAACTCTGCCGCATTGAACGTGGCGGTCAAATTGAGCGCTTGGTAGCCCGCGGCGCCTGCATCACCCTCAGTGTGTTCTATAAGCAGCCGGCCCATGCCATTCCCGCAAACAGAGGCTGTACGCAGGCTGCCAAGATACGCGCCGTGGGGCTCGGCAATTCGCCGCCCCACGCAGCTATCCCGACCATTTCGCTGTCGATCCATGCGGCGTAGTAAGGGTTACAGAGTAGTAGGTCCGGGTATTATGGGCTGCGAACAAATTCACTGAACGCATTGACGTCGTCCAGGGCATAGCAGGCGAGGCCTCAGCGGCGATGGCCGTAGTGTAAACGTAAAGAACGGTTGCAAGATCATCGATTCTCGGCCGCGTATTGCGACCATTGGCGGAAAATGGTTCGGGTTAGGATCGACAGCAAGTGGGCGTTGATGTGTAGCAGTTCGATCGCGGCGTTAGGGGGTTTTGGCCTCAGCCTCCCACCTCGATCGGGCTTCCCAACCGGGCGCGCTCGCCGCGCGCGCATCGTCCTGCAAAGCCTCTTTCGCAACGTACTCGTTTTCATTGCATGAGCAGCCTCTGACCAGCTCCTTGCGATACATAAACGCGGTCTTGAGGTTGGAGTAAGGCTCTTGTGAGCGAAAGGCGACTGACTCGGCCATCCCCTGTCCGGGGTTCTGATAGTAGTAGAGTTTAACCGGGGCGGCACACTTGTTCTGACACACAGTCGCGTCTTGCTCGAAGTGACTTGGAAGCGTGGAGAAGCTGACCGGGAAATAGTAACCATCACACAGCCTCACGCATACAGTGCGGTACGTATTGTATGACTGGGTGCCGGAGAAGGGGCTCCAGCCGGTGGAGTAGCCATCGCCCTCATTGTCCTGCCATATGCCGGAGAACAAGCCCCGGTTCTGCCGACGCGCCTCTTGCACGTAGTTGGCGCCGCAGTTGTGGCGGGCAAGCTCACGAATAATTTCGTCGCGGTAGGTTCGGCTCGACGAGCCTATGATCTGCTGGCGCCGCGACTCCAATCCGGTAAGCCGACGCTTTGCATCTTCCGCTTGCCGGGATAGTCGGGTGCAAGCTGGCGTTCGGCGCAGTGATTTGGAGAAGAGGAAATACTCGTAGCAGTTACCGCGTTCGAGTTCGGTCTCGCTCGCTCGAGCCTCTCGATTGACTTTGCGGATCTCGGATTGAATCCTAGGCAGTGCGTTGCGCGATTGACCTGAGCTTTGACCCTCCTGCACCAGGCGCTGCTCGAGCTTCAGACAAATTGGATTCTTCGTTGACCAATTGGATGACGGCGGTTGCGCGCCAGGCGGAGGTGGCGGCTGGCGATACACTGGCTCGCTCGGGATGGGGGGACGCTCTGGCTCGGAATTGCTCCACGGCCACCACCCTTGCGCAAGGACCGGGCAGGCCGCCAGCATGACCGCAGTGACCACAGCGGCGCCGAGGCTATAGCGGCCAAGAGCGGGTGTGGTGCGCGTCGTATTGCCTTTGGTGGGGCGGTCCATATCGTCCATGCAGCCCGTAAGGGTGCCGCCTGTGGTTAATGTAACCTTTGAGGTCTGCAAATAGGGGGGCAATGAGGAGCAATTGGGGCGAATGTGGATGCTGGGCTTAAGAAAACAAAGCCATATCAATGCCAGACTGTGTGGCCTTCGCACGCTTGACGGGAACGCCCTTGCTCCCGCATAAGAACTACATGAACTTTGGGCCGCGCATACCAGCCTGCAACATTTGTTGCGGCATTATTATCCTAAGCTAGCAAATCCCGCTGGCGCGCGGCTCGCTTCTTTGCCCAAAGCCTACGACAGAGAATCGCCCCCGCCAGCGGCCTGGGGACCTTCATGGCCAATCAGCAACCGCTGAAGCTATACAACACGTTGACGCGCCGGAAAGAGGTCTTTGAACCCCTCGATCCGAAGAATGTCCGCATGTACGTGTGTGGGCCGACAGTCTACGACTATGCCCATATCGGTAACGCGCGTCCTATCATCGTTTTTGACGTGCTCTTCCGGCTGCTGCGGCAAATCTATGGGCCAGGCCACGTCACCTATGTTCGCAACATCACCGATGTCGACGACAAAATTAATGCCCGCTCGGCTAAAGAGGGCATCGCGATCGGCGAGTTGACAGAGCGCACGACCAAGCAGTTTCACGAAGATATCGCAGCATTCGGTGTGTTGGCCCCCACGATTGAACCGCGCGCGACCCAGCACATCGATGAGATGAAAACGTTGATCGAGGAGCTCGTTGTAAAGGGCCACGCGTATGTGGCCGAGGATCACGTTCTGTTCAGTGTGCCGTCCATGAGCGAGTACGGTCGGCTGTCGAATCGCTCGCTTGAAGAAATGGAGGCGGGGGCCCGTGTTGAAGTTGCACCCTACAAGAAGGACGCGATGGACTTCGTGCTATGGAAGCCATCAAAGCCAGGGGAGCCGTCGTGGCTCTCCCCGAGTGGCATCGAGGTTCCGGGACGTCCTGGCTGGCACATCGAGTGCTCGGCGATGGCAGGTGCGCACCTCGGCGATGTATTTGACATCCACGGTGGCGGTATCGATCTCATCTTCCCACACCATGAAAACGAGATCGCACAATCGCGCTGTGCGCACGGCACAGAGGTGATGGCGCGCTACTGGATGCATAACGGTTTCCTGCAAGTCGAGGGGGAGAAGATGAGTAAGTCCCTCGGTAACTTCATCACGATCCATGAGTTATTAGGGACAGATAAATTCGGGGCACGCCGCTGGCCAGGTGAAGTTTTGCGTCTTGCGATGCTGATGACCCATTATCGCCAACCGTTGGATTTGACGGTGCGCAGCCTCGAAGTCGCAGACAAGGTTCTCAGCCAGTGGTATCGCAAAATTGGCGATGTTGCGGCGGCGCCGAAAAGCGACTGGCTGGATGACGTTAACAATGCACTGACAGATGACCTCAATACGCCGGGTGCGATTACTAAGCTCCATGCGGCAGCGGATTGCATTTCTAAGGACGACAAAACAGATGCAACGGCACGTTTCAAGGCAGCGGCAAATTCGTTGGGGCTGCTTACCAGCACCGAGGACGAATGGCGTGTCGAAGCGGAGGAGCGCGTCGGCGTCGACAAATGCCGAGTGCAACAGTTAATAGCGTCGCGCCTCTCGGCGCGACAGGCTAAGAACTATGAGGAAGCTGATCGCATCCGCGACGAGTTGGCTGCTATGGGTATCGCTTTGAAGGACTCCAAGGATCCCAAGACCGGCGAGATCGTAACCAAATGGGAGGTCGCGCGATGAAGAAAGACTGGCGATCAGATACACCGTTTCCTGGACACTGGCTCTTCTACCTTCTCGTAAAGATAGGCATCGCCGTTTTGGCGATTTGGATTGCGGCCAAGAGTTTCGGGGTCTTGTGAGAGTAAGATGAGCAAAGAGAGACTCTATCTATTCGATACTACCCTGCGCGATGGTGCGCAGACGACCGGTGTCGACTTTTCCGTTGAGGAGAAGCGGCGCATTGCCCACGTGCTAGACGACTTAGGGATCGACTATATCGAAGGTGGCTACCCGGGCGCGAATGCGACCGACACCCAGTTTCTGGCTGAAACGCCGAACCACAAGACGGCCAAGCTCACCGCTTTCGGTATGACCAAGCGCTACGGCCGATCTGTGGCCAACGACCCGGGTCTACAAGCGGTGCTACAATCGCGCGCCGAAGCCATTTGTCTCGTCACCAAGGCATGGGATTATCACGTGCGCGTGGCCCTAGGCATTTCCAATGAGGAATGCCTGGAGGCACTGGCGCTATCCGTAAAGGCTATCGTCGATCGCGGCCGCGAGGCACTCATAGACTGCGAGCACTTCTTCGACGGATATAAGGGCAATCGTGATTTTGCTATCGCAGTGGCCCGCACAGCATACGAGGGTGGAGCTCGGTGGGTCGTCTTGTGCGATACCAACGGCGGTACGCTGCCTCACGAGATTGAAAGTATTGTGGCCGATGTTGCGTCAGTCGTGCCTGGTTCGCAACTGGGCATTCATACCCACAACGATACCGACAATGCCGTGGCCAACTCTCTAATGGCTGTGCGCGCTGGCTGCCGTCATATCCAAGGCACGCTCAATGGGCTCGGTGAGCGCTGTGGCAATGCCAACCTGACCTCAATAATTCCGACCCTACTCTTGAAGAGTGAGTTTGCCGAACACTTCGAGACGGGCGTGACGCCAGAACGCCTGCGTACTCTTACGCACGCAAGCCGTGTACTCGACGAAGTTTTGAACCGCTCACCCGATCGTCATGCCCCCTACGTGGGCGAAAGCGCCTTCGCAACAAAGGCTGGCATTCACGCATCGGCGATCGTCAAGGAGCCAGAAACTTACGAGCACGTATCACCCGAAAGCATTGGTAATCGTCGCCGTCTCCTTGTGTCAAAACAGTCCGGCCGATCGAGCATTATTGCGGCCATCGAACGATTGGGGATTGCCATCGACACAGACGACGCCCGGGTCTCCACATTACTTGACGAAGTAAAGGCGCGCGAAGCGGCCGGCTACTCCTACGAGGCCGCGGAAGCGTCGTTTGAGCTTCTTGCACGGCGTACGCTTGAGACGGTGCCGCGCTATTTCTCAGTCGATAGCTTCCGCGTTATGGTCGAGAAACGTCACAATGCCGTTGGCGAGCTGGTGACCGTCTCAGAAGCAACCGTCAAGGTCTACATTAATGGCGACAATGAGCCACTTTGGTCGGTCGGAGAGGGAACCGGTCCTGTCAATGCGCTCGATAGGGCACTACGTAAGGATCTGGGACGCTATCAGAAGCACATCGATGGCGTGGAGCTTGTCGACTACAAGGTGCGTATCCTCACAGGCGGGACCGAAGCCGTGACGCGTGTACTAGTGGAGAGTCACGATACGACCACCGGCAAGCGTTGGTTCACGGTCGGTGTCTCGCCCAATATCATCGACGCGAGTTTTGAAGCCTTGCTTGAATCCATCAACTTCAAGCTGATGAAAGATAACGCGCGTGCCGCGTAGCCGCCGCGGGAAGGTTGTTAGTGGACGCCGCTCATCAACTTTTTTACCCAAGGCACGAGTGCCAGGAGCAACAGCATCGCAACGGCGACAAGGAGGGCCTGCTGTAGGAAGAAATTGGCAAGGTTTTCGGCGTCGCTCGCACTAAAGCCGCTACCAAGTACTCCTGCAAGCTTGTTGCCCCACGCGGCCGCTAGAAACCAGACGCCCAGCATGAGTCCCACGAATTTCATTGGCGCAAGTTTCGTCATGGTGCTTAAGCCCACTGGGCTCAAGAACAGCTCGCCAATGGTTTGCAGCAAGAATAGCCCAATGAGCCATAGCGGACTGACCCGGCCCTCAGCGGTTAAAAGGGCAGCCGGGACCATGAGAAGGAAGGATAGGCCGAGGAAGAAGAGGCCGAACACGAATTTCATTGGGCTTGAAGGCTGGTTTGATCCAAGGCGAGTCCAGGCGCTTGCAAAGAAGGGCACCAGCAGGATGACGAACAGCGGGTTGAGCGACTGGAACCAGGCCGAAGGAAAGACCCAACCAAGGACCTCAGTGCGCGTCAATTCATCTGCAAAGAGCGCGATGGTGATTCCCGCTTGCTCGAAAATCGCCCAGAAGATCATGGCCGCGATAAAGAAGACAAAGACAGCCGCTATGCGCTTTGAGTCGAGATCGCCACGCGTGGCAAACCAGACAATCGCAGCAATGGGAACGAGCAGGTAGAGGGTGCGTAGAGCTTCGAAGCCGGGTCGATCCGACAATATGGTAAGGCCCATGACCGTGGCCGTGCCAAGGATGACGAGGAGGATCATGCCCCCGCCCGTTGCAGGGATTAGGGGCGCGCGTCCAACGTGATCTAGACGCTTGCCCTGTAACGAGTAGATGATAAGCCCCAACGTCATCCCCACGCCGGCCGCGCCGAAACCCCAGTGCCAGCTTTGCGCCGGATCGAAGCCCCATGCTGTAAGCCACTCCTTGAACAGCGCGCTCTGCGCGAGGAATCCCGTTACCAGCGGCGCGGCGAGCGCACCAATATTTATTCCCATGTAGAAGATAGAAAAGCCGGCATCGCGGCGCCCATCGGCCTTGCCGTAAAGCCCACCGACCATGGCGCTGATATTGGGCTTGAACAGCCCGGTACCTAGGGCGACGAGGGCAAGGCCCACATAAAACGCCGTTAGCGAATTGATCGCTAGCGTAAAGTGACCGCCCGCGATGATTCCACCACCAATGAGTACAGAACGGCGTGCACCGAGATAGTGGTCTGCAACGAAACCGCCGGGGATGGAGAACATATAGACAGCCATCGTGTAGTTTCCGTAGATGCGCGCCGCCTCTGCAGTCGAAAAGCCCAATCCGCCTGCCGCTGCCGGGGCAACGATGAAAAGCACCAGCAACGCACGCATTCCGTAATAGGAAAAGCGCTCCCACAACTCGGTGAAGAAAAGTATCGAGAGACCGCGGGGCTGCCCCGCGAAGCCGCGTGCGCTTGAACCATCTGAGGCAGGGATCTCGCGCTTAAAGGGGGCTGCCCGTTTCTGGCGTTGGGGTTGAGGCATTTTTAGTTTGGTAGCTGCTCAAGCTCATGCAAAACGCGTGTGCGGGATCCTAAACTGCGTGAATGTTAATGCTTCAAAAGCGTTTTCGCGGCCGCTTCTGGGGAAACATCACCGGCGAGCACTTGATCGGAGAGGTGGTCGAGTCCCCCATTGCCGCCATGGCGCACGCGTTCCGCTACGAGATCTGCAGCTGCGCGGGCGATTAGGTAGCGGGCGCGACGCCTGCGCCTTACCGCGACACTCTCCGACCTAACCTCGCTGCCGATGCTGTTCATAGCTTCGACGAGTGCTTGGACGCCCTCGCCAGTTGTCGCCGTTGTCTTGAGGACAGGGACTTTTCTTCCCATGGAAGCCCGGATGGATAGTGCACCAATGAGCTGGTGCAGCGCCAGTTCGGCGCCCGGTCTATCACCCTTGTTAACAACCAGAATGTCGGCAATCTCCAGAAGCCCAGACTTCATCGCCTGAATGTCATCGCCCAGTCCCGGTGCTGAGACAACCACACGTACATCAGTCACCTCGGCGACGTCCATCTCGCTTTGCCCGGTCCCAACCGTCTCTAGGAGAATGAGGTCGCGTCCTGCCGCGTCGAGCGCGTCGATGATGCGCACGGCAGCCGGGGATAGGCCGCCAAGGTAACCGCGGCTTGCCAGCGAGCGCACAAACACGCCTTCGTCATCTAGAGCCGCCGTCATTCGGATGCGGTCACCCAAAATTGCACCGCCTGATACGGGGCTCGACGGATCGACGGCAATGACACCTATGGTCAGGCCTTGCTTTCGTAGTTGTGCAATTACGGAATTGACGAGAGTTGATTTGCCAGCGCCTGGCGGCCCCGTGAACCCAACGACGAGGGCGTTACCTAGATGAGGCTGCATTGCCTTCAGGAGGGCGGGAGTAGAAGGCGATACGCGCTCCAGCTCCGTAATAACGGTGGCAATTGCGCGCCGCTCTCCGCTGCGCATTTGGTCTACGAGAGTCTGCGCATTGGCATCCGTGGAGGAGACCTCCGCTGGGATTGTGCTCTTGGGC
>Ga0255055_10003080_pt1 | contig 11385 bp, 9 predicted proteins | sample JV7_2_27_MG_FD_188633 | JGI IMG/M metagenome (GOLD analysis project Ga0255055, IMG submission 188633) | Seawater microbial communities from Jervis Inlet, British Columbia, Canada - JV7_2_27 | ecosystem: Environmental > Aquatic > Marine > Inlet | place: Canada: British Columbia | collected... | reverse complement strand
CGCGCGGAGAAAATGGCACTCAAGCCTGGGGCTTGTATATTATGAGGCTTGGGAGAAGGGCAAGCAATATCTGCAAGAAGCCATGAAAGATCCGACGCCTCTTGCCCACCTCGTCGCCTCCGATTTGCATAGAAGGGAAGGCCGGTTCCAGGAATCCATTACCGAAGCCACCCGCGCCATCGTCTTGGACGCCAATGATCCCGTTGGTTACGTGGCAATGGCCAGAGCCTTGATTATGGCCGGTAGTCCGGCCGAGGGCGCCGACTCTATGAAAAAGGCAGGGCGGCTCGACCCTCATTCCCCGCCGACTTATTTGAAGACACTAGGCCTTGCCCAGTTCGGTATGGAGCGATTTGAAGAGGCTGCGGCATCTCTGGAGCAGGCCACTAAGCTCAACCCAGATGACGAATGGGGTTTTTTATTTCTGGCCGCGGCCTACGGACAGCTCGGCCGCGAGCAGGAAGCCAAGTCCGCCGTGGAGACGTTCAACGGACTTAGAGCAAAATCGGGATGGGATAACCCGTATACGTTGCAGCAGGTAGCTGTGTTTGCGTTCAAAGAGCAGACGGATATAGAACGTCTGCGTGAGGGCCTCCGCCAGGCCGGAGTGCCACCCGGGCCCGATCCTGTTGCTGACGCAGAAAATTTGATCACTCGAACGAAGGAAGGTTTGTGGGAGGTTAAGGGTGCGACAACCGTTGACGTTGTCACCGCAAAAGCGTTGTTCGACCGGGGTGCGCCGTTCATTGACGTACGCCCCGACGTCTCCTGGGAAAAAGGCCACATTCGAAGCGCTGTGCACCTCGATGTTGTTAACGTCTTCAGCGAAGTGGAGCTATCCAAGATCGTTAGCAAAGACCAAGATGTCGTCATGTACTGCAGTGGTCAGACGTGACGACATTCGACCCTAGCCTCTGCAAAGGCCGTGAAATGGGGATTTTTGAAGGTTTACTATTTCCGCGATGGGTTTCCAGGCTGGAAGAATGCGGGGTATCCTGTTGCTAAGCCATGATATGCCATCAATAGTTTTGTATTATTAGGAATAAAACTTGCTGCTGGTGGGTTCCGCCATTTTTCATAATTCATCGAAATTTCAGATATCCAACCAAATACTTACATATCAATGGGTATTATTTTTGGGATTACTATCCCTTAGTGCAAGATAGGCAGTGGTTGTGGTATCTATATATCTGCAATTTTGGCAAGACTGTGTTATTCTCAATATACCCGTATTTGACTGATGACTGAAATTATGGTAATTTTACAACTTCCAGCCATAAATTTTACAATTACTAGCGTTTCATGATATTTTAATCCAACGCTGTGCTCAACCGGAGCTCAATCTCACACTCAAAGTTAGTTTTCCTAAAATATTCTCTCGCTATTCTCGCTGATTTGTTGAATCGATTCTCAATTTTTAAATGGTTTTCCCCCTGAAATTGATGTTGGTTTCCCTCAAACTTTGATGTAAAAATTTAGAAAAGATTCAATTATAGAGGTATCAACATGTCACAAAAACCTAAATTTTGGGGTATATTAGCTTGTATTGCAGCACTAATAGCCATTTTTATGTTTCTTTTTAGCGTTAAAGAAACAAAGGATAAAGCATGGCAGCTCATTAAACCGGATTTAATAGAGGAAAATGCAGACTTAAAAAATGAGAATAAACGTTTAATGAGTAAAATTGCAGGCCTAAAAAAACAGAATATGAGCTTAAAGAAGTATTTAGATGCATACGAGAATAATTTTATAGAGCTAAAAAATGCTGCCAGGAACTGTAACCGGATTCAATCCATGCTTCCTATCGATCTTCCCGAAGAATTGACGAAAGAGCGCTTTGAAATACGCCAAATTTATCGTCAAATGCTAAGTGAAAAGAAACGCTGGGATCAGTATCAACAGGAACAATACAAAAACATTCTGGAGAGTACGGTAGAACCCGTAGTGGTCGAGAGTCCGGGTTTGAATTTAGAAAATGAAGAGAATATGGAATATTTTCTTGAATTGGAAAGTGCTTTGAAACTGCACAAAAGGCTGATACGGGACGTTCGATTGTTCCACGATGAAATCCAATTTCAAAAAAAACAACTCCGTGCTCAGCAGCTGTATGAGCTTTATGATCTAAAATTTAAGCTTGGCCCTTTTGCCCGGGAATCAGCTCTAGTAGATGCGTTACAACAGGCGATGAGCGCTCTGAGTGCAGGAATCTATCAACAGGAAGCGGTGGAGGTTTTAGATCGGATCGGTGACGAGTTTACAAAACCCATTCAGCAACTCTACGAACAGCAACTGGCTACCACTGAATCTCCAGTTCCAAACAAATATTATTATAATTTGTACGCCGTTTTTGGGAAAAAATTAATGGATTACTCCGATACCCTGGCTCAGCAATCTTCAATCACTTTAGGACCATCAGCGTTTGGAGAATTGGATTTTTTCAACCGACGATTGTCTGAAAGTTTATATGATCTTTATCAAGTCGGGCAAGAAGAGGCAATCAATTCGACTCATTTCGACCTGGATGAATTAGAGCAAGTCCTACATTCAAGGCATTGAAAGAGGGCGTTCGAATTAGTTGGGAAATTTTGCTTCCTCAGATGAACTTCATGTTTTGTAGATCATAATGGAAAATCTGAAATTGTTTTGGTCATGGGATCAAGGGAACTTTACAACTGAAGGAGGTCACGAATGGAAATAATCAGAAAGATATCCAAACCCACCGCTATTTTTTTAACTTTCTATATGTTGATGTTAGCATGCCCTTATCAATCCGCATGGGCAGCAATGATAGGCACAGAATCCATCATAAATGTAGATCGAAGCCAAAGCTCACGTGACTATTTAAACAATCTTTTGGCGCGTGAAGATATTCAGGCGGCATTAATATCCCAAGGTATAGATCCGCAAGAGGCAAAGGCCCGGATTGATAGCCTTTCAGATGCTGAGGTTAATGATATTGTCGATAAATTGGGTCAACTTCCTGCCGGCGGTGTTCTGGGGACCATATTGATAATTGCATTTTTGGTCTTCGCAATATTTGTAGTTACGGATATTGCAGGATATACTGATATATTTCCTTTTATTAAAAAGAAATAGCAAATAATTAGCAGACCCATCTAAATTGTATTTGTGAAAAAAACTATACAATTCGTGTTGACTTTTTTTCACAATAACATACGATAGCTCTTACTACTAATGAACTAAGCACCCGAAACTAAATGATAATCATTTGAAATCTAATGTTTGCATGATTTTTGCTTTATTTAGACTGTTTATTTTCTTTAACTGGCAAAATATTGCCGTGATATTGAAGGAGAAAAATCATGATTAGGCTGTTTCCAACCGCAAAAGCTAAAAAGCAAATTCCTTTAAAAAAATTTCTTTTGGTCTTTTTTGTATGTGCCGCTGTCGTTACATGGATTGGCATATCCACCATACAGGCTGATGAGGACGACCCTGCCGATAACATGGAAAACACCGAGGTGAGTTATCAGAACGGCGCACAGCAGCAACGTACAAAGAACGTTGCGATAAAGGCTGCGTTACAGAATCCTAGGGTAATTGCGGCGATAGAAGAAGCAAAGGAAAGTGGAGATTTTGAAGAGGCCAGGGCCCTGTTTAAACGGGCGGTGGCGTATTATACCCAGCAGATTTCAAAGATGCGAGCTGAGGGCGGAGGCTGGGGCGATATCCTGAAGGAATTAGGCCTGCATCCCAAGTACGCGGGTCTGGGTCATTTCAAAAATAAAGCGAAATATGGTGCCTATTATCCAGTACAACACCATATGAAATCTGAAATTAAAGCGGCTACAGCCAGAAGCTACAAAGGAGACAGAATGAAAGGACACGGCATGTCTGACTCTGCTTCGAATGGCAAAAAATTTGGTTTTCCCAAAACAAAGCTCGCCGGTCAAGCCTACAGCGGTCAGAATAAAAATCGAGGTCTTGCCTTGGGTCATAGCAAGGATAAAGGTGGCGGTCACGGCGGTGGTCGTGGAGCTGGAAATAGTGGTGGCCGTGGGGGAGGAAAAAAATAAAGAGTTTACAAGATTAGGATTCTAAAACCTTTGAAACCTCCTTCAGATCGGAGCATATCTGTACCTGGTCAGTTAAATCTTTCAAAATTCCGCATTCCGCATTTCAAAATCGTCTCGACTGCCTTCGACATGAGGTCAGGCCAAATGTAGCTCATCGCAGGCCGCAATCGTTTTGCTCAGTCTTTATTTCAGCCGTTGAGCCTTGAGCCCTGAACTCAGAACGCTGAACCGTGTACCTTTTTCTTATCTTGTTGACCTCCACAAAGCAAATCGTGTATAAATAGCAGTTAGAACGAATCCGATGTTCCCTTTCCACCCGATCTGAAGCACGTTTTGATCTCTTAAAGCGGACCAGGTCCCAATTCTAATTTTTCATTCTCATCGTAGAAATATTCTGTTCCATTGTTACACGCTTTTTAAAACTCCGGACACAAGGGCTGACCCAGGGCTCAGGATGGTTTTAACCGGAAGGAGGACTCAATGGAAGCTAAAGAAAAAAATTATTTTAGGCTGTTTAGAGATATATGTACGGTAATAAATTCAAGCTTGAATCTTGCCGAAGTTTTAAACCTAATCACCGAAAATGTTGTAAGTGCCTTGAATGTCAAAGCCTGCACTGTTTTTCTCTGGGACAGAGAAAAAAATTTATTAGAGGTCAGCGCAACCCATGGTCTAAGTGAATCATATCTGAAAAAGGGGCCGCTGGTTGCCGATAAAAGTATAGCAGAGACGTTGCAAGGCAATTCGGTCTTTATCTATGACATTGGCAATGACCCCAGGATCCAGTATCCGGATGAAGCCAAAAAGGAAGGAATAGCGTCAATCCTCTCGATTCCAATATCAGTAAAAAACCAAATAATCGGTGTGCTGAGAATATACATCGCTGAACGGCGAAATTTTTTGGAAGATGAAAATGAGTTCATCGCCGGATTGGCAGATATGGGAGGCATTGCGATTGATAATGCACGAATGTACGATCATTTGAAAGCCGACCATCAGCGTCTGATTGCTGATGTTCATCAATGGTTTGAGTTGGGAACAGTGCGATAAGGATGTCCTTATTGTCCTCCCACTTCCAGAAGCCTTCTAAATGCAGGCCTACCAAACAATTTCTAGAAAGGAGGGTATTATGGCTGTAAAAATTTTAATTAAACGCAAATTTAAAGACGGTAATATGCGAGCGGCATCAAGACTGCTGATTAACAACCGCAGTGCGGCAATGAAACAACCAGGCTATATTTCTTCAGAAACCTTGCGAAACCTTGATGACAAAGATCAAGTCGTGGTGGTGTCGATGTGGGAAAATTTAGAAGCCTGGGAAACCTGGAAAAACAGTGAAACTCGCAAGGCCAATATAGCAGAATTTAAAGATTACCTGATCGGAGAAACGGAGTACGAACACTATTCATTGGGCCTGCCGTTGGAATAGCTGCGGTACGGTTTTTGTCGATACCTATGATTAGCTATAACCCCTATCTTTCCGTTAATTAATAGGAAGAAGGGTAAAATGGCTATTAATCATGTTGCCTACTATATATAGGCAATGCAGGATAGGTTTATACTACATAATGTGTTTTCCTATTGACAGACCTTGAATTGCGGTGTATGGCATTTCGATAACCAAATCACATGTTTGAGGCAGCGTATGCGATTGAAAAATAACTAGGGGGGTAGAAACTGCCTCAGATCAAGCCAGGCAAACGTATCGATACTTCACATTCACATTCTTTCTCAAGAGGAGGGCCAAGATGATTATCAGTTTTGTTAACCAAAAAGGGGGCGTCGGGAAAACCACTTCTGCAATTAACGTTGCTGCCAGTTTGAAACGAAGAAATTATAAGATCGGATTTATTGATGCAGACCCTCAGGGCAGTGCCACGCAATGGCACGCCGTGGAAGACAACACCGCGTTTGAAATCATGCATCAGCCGGAACCGATTTCCAGGAGCGAAATCGAAGAGCTCTCACAAAATTACGATTATTTAGTGATTGATGCGCCTCCTGCAATTGGTGATATAACAAAATCAATATTGGCGGTAACAGACCTTTCCATAATTCCATTGAGTCCCAGTTCTCTTGATATCTGGTCCTGCAAAGGGACATTGGATATGGTAGATGAAGCCCGGCAAGAAAACCCTGATCTGGACGTCAAGCTCTTGATCAATCGGAAAATACCGGGAACTCGAGTGGGGCGTGAAGCACGAGATTCGCTGGCGGTATTTGATATAGATGTATTGGATACTGAAATGTGCCAGAGAGTTGCATATATCGACGCAATGACCTCCGGAGTTTCGGTAATGCAATATGCACCCGGCAGCAAAGCGGCTGATGAAGTCGAAAGCCTCTGCGATGAGATCACGCTTCCGCAGGCACAAAGCGAACCCCGGATACAGGAACAGCATCAATATGCGCAACCGCAAGATGTAGATGATGAAAAACCTGAACCGTATCAATATACGCAACCGCATGATGCTGATGATGACAAGCCGGTCTGGTAAAAGGGTTATTGCTAACAGATAGGAACGCAAGCATGGCCAAAATAAAAAGAAGAAAACTCAAGTGGATCTCATCCAGTTCTTCTCAGGTCGTTGGATATAAACTATACTGGTCTGAAAACGGTGCCGTACATTATGATTCCAAATGCGCCATCCTGGGAAATGTCACTGAAATTGTTTTACCCGATGATGTGAATTCTTTCACACCCACTGGCGGACCCATTGAATTTGGCATCACCGCCATAGATGAGCTTGGAAATGAATCCGACATGATTACCCTGAAGGCACCCTATCAGTTTAACGTGCCAAAAGCTCCGGATGATCTGTATATGCAAAAGCTAGACGATTTTTGCATAACCGGCCAGCCGAACGATGAAGATGACAGAGTGGATTATTACATAACAAGCCGTCAGGATGATGAATCTGATGAAAAGGAACCGATTATGCTGGTCGAAGCTGTTGGATCGATTAATTGAGTCACCGACCACCCGCAGAGCGGGTGGCTTGGATTTTTCCGCCATAGATAGGCGGGAAAAAACAAAGGCACGGCAGTGCCTTAATCGGTGCGGGTGTAACCGCGTGCGCGTCAATGATCAGCCCGCTCTATGAGCGGGATGGCTTGGATTTCCGGCCGTAGGACGGAAAAACAAGCGAACGTCAGTTCGCAATCATTGCGTTTGTGATCGGGTGCGCAGCACCCGGTCTGTATACAAACAACCACCCGGTTTGAAAACACCCAATAAAATCCAGGCAAAGGGTTTTGTTCAAAGTGAGATATGCAACCCCGACAAATCCTGAAAAAATACTTCGGATACGATACGTTTCGCGAACATCAGCTTGAAGTCATCCAGAAAATAACAGATGGAAAAGATGCGTTCGTCCTGATGCCCACAGGTGTCGGCAAGTCCATCTGCTACCAGATTCCCTCGATCATTCGCCAGGGAGTCGGGCTTGTCATATCTCCATTGATCGCCTTGATGCAGGACCAGGTTGAAGCGTTACGCCAGAATGGAGTCTCTGCAGAGTTCCTCAATTCCAGCCTGCCTCATAAAGAAGTTCAAATTGTCGAAAAACGCGTGATGTCCGGCAGGGCTGATATTCTCTATGTCGCACCTGAAAGGCTGCTGAACGAAAGTTTTCAGAGGCTTCTCGAGAGGTTCCCGATTGCCCTATTTGCCATCGATGAAGCGCACTGCGTGTCCCAGTGGGGCCATGATTTCAGGCCGGAATATCTCAAGATATCCGAAGTGACCGACCGTTTTCCGAATGTGCCGCGAATCGCGCTAACGGCAACCGCGGATGCGGTCACCCGCCGCGACATTCTTATGAAGCTTAAATTGACGCCTGCAGCGCAGTTCATCTCCAGCTTTGATCGGGCCAATATCTGTTACCGTGTTCTGCTGAAAAGTAAGGACAAACAGCAATTGCACCATTTTATTAAAAACGAGCACCCCGGCGAGGCGGGGATTGTTTATGTCAGAACGCGAAATCGAGCCGACCAGATTGCAAGCTGGCTGCAGAACCAGGGCATGGCGGCACTTTCCTATCACGCCGGATTGGACCCGCACACCAGAACAGCGCGGCAAAGGCGATTTCTTCAAGATGACGGCCTGATCATCGTTGCCACTATCGCATTCGGCATGGGCATCGACAAGCCTGACGTGCGGTTTGTGGCCCACCTGGACTTGCCGGCCAGCATGGAGGCCTATTACCAGGAGACCGGCCGGGCCGGCCGGGATGGTCAACCGGCGGATGCGTGGATGGTTTACTCCCTCTCAGACATGGTTGCCATGCGAAAGCTCCTGGATCAATCGGAGGGAAACGAGGCATTCAAGCGCATTCAACGGCAAAAGCTGGAAGCTTTGCTGGGGTACTGCGAGACTGTCGCGTGCCGGCGGGAAGCCCTGCTGGGCTATTTCGGGGAAAAGTACCCGGCGCCATGTCCAAACTGTGACAACTGTAGCCGGACTGTGGAAGCCTGGGATGGAAGCGTCGCCGCCCAGAAGGCACTCTCCTGTGTATACCGCACCGGCCAGCGCTTTGGTGCCGCCTACCTGACCGATGTGCTGATCGGAAACTCAAACCCGCGGATCTTAAACCTGCGGCATGACAGGCTAAAAACCTTCGGCGCCGGCAGGGAACTGTCCAGCGAAGAGTGGCGGTCGGTATTTCGCCAGCTGCTGGCAGCCGGTGTGCTGAGCATCAATCTCGGAAAGATTTCAGGTTATCGTCTCACCGAAAAAAGCTGGCCGGTTCTCAGGGGCGAACGCAAAGTGCAGTTTCGCAAAGATCCCCGGTTGACCCGCGATAAAAAACTCAAAAAAGCATCCGCAAAACATAAAACCGACTTCCTGAGCGACCATGCCCGGCCGCTTTTCGAAAAGCTGCGCCGCCTGAGGCTCGATATTTCAAAAAAACTCGGGATGCCGCCCTATGTCGTCTTTCATGACAAAACTCTGATGGAAATGGCGGCTCATAAGCCAAAAAACCGCGAAGAATTCCTGTGCATCAGCGGGGTTGGCGATCAAAAAGCCGAGCAGTTCGGAGATGCTTTTCTAAAAGCAATTAACGAAGGCAAAGGGGGTTCATCCAGAAAGGACAAAAAAGAATGAGAGGTTTTGATAATATTAAATGACCGCATTATGCCGATTTCAAAAATAAATTTCTTCCAGCCTGGAATATGGGAAGATGGGGCCCTTTTAAAGGAGATCGAACGCAACATGGCCGTAGCGGATGATCTTTATGCCTCCGGCCAGTGGAAACCGGCCATTGATCCCCGGGTTTTTGAGAAATACAAAGATACGCTAAGGGGCAAGGCCATTGAAAGTTTTGATCCGGACGGCTATCTGGCCGAGCTGGACCTGACGCAATCTTTGACCGCCGGAAGGACCAACATCGAGGTGCTGCGGGCATTTCACCTGATAGATGAATACCGCCCGGACCCGCGCTATTTCCCTTTTTCAAAAAAAACAAGTGCCCTGGTACAGAAGATTTTTTTGTCAACCAGCCGCATCTCAACTTCTCTGGTCACGGCCGTCGACCGTCACATCGACCCGCTGGCGGTCAAAATGACAGAAAAAAAATATCAGACGGATCAATACCATTCCGCTCCTTACGGAAAGTTCGAAGAAATTGCCAAAGGAGAGCAATCCGACCTTCCCAAAGAGGCACGCTATTTTGGTATCTTACGCAAGAACGTGCCCCAGTTCGCATGGGACCAAGGCCCTCACACGGGAAGTATCGATCCGGGTTCCCGCGCCGATGAAAATTTCGGCACCTATGACATTGCCGTAAAATTTGGTTTTAGCGAAGCGCAGGCCCGCCGAATCGCAATACAATGCTACGGTGTCGATGAAAGCAAAACCCACTATCACGACCCCCGGGATCGGACCAAACCCAGAATAACCGGCACAGTGGGCAAAATCGGCGACATTCAGCGGCATTACAACCGCAGCCCGGCCGGTGTGGAAGACACCCGCATCACCGCAGCCCGAATCCACCTGGACCGGGCTCTTAAGCTGGCAGACCTGGGTTTTTACGATGCGGCCGAGCAGGAATTCGGCATCGGCCTCCACAGTCTGCAGGATATTTTTTCGCATGCCCAGTTAACGCCCTCCACCCACACCTGCCTGGGGGAGTTTCCAGACCTGGTGAGGTATCATCCCTTATCCATGTTTGAAACCGCCGTCGCCACGGAGGGTTATTTTAAAAAATTTATCGCGGGCTTAAAATTAAAACCGATTGAGCAAATCTTTGATCAGCAGGTTCCGATCCAGACTTCCGAGGCGCTTGTTGTAGGGAGCGCCGATCCGGAAGAAAAATCCAGGGTGTCACAAAAATTGGCGGAGTTTCCCAAAGCGCTGACCGCTTTTCTCAAAAACAACGGCATCCGCATTTTCGTGGGCGCTGAAAGCACAAGGCCTGGCGAACTTGGATTTGGGATGGATCTTGGCGGTGACGGGTTGATCACGCCGGGAAAGTGGGTCGACATCAACAAAGACGGAAAGCAACAATGGTTCGAGGTGGAAGATCAATTCGGTGATGGGAAAACATGGGGCCAACAACCGGCAGCATATAACCATCAAAACCGGATCATTTTTATCGCGGCCCGTGTTTTAAAAGACTCTGACTTTGAAAAGGTTCTCAAACACGAGATCAATCATGCCGTTGATTTGACCTACCATGACGATCCGCAGTTAAAGGATAAATGGAGCACCTACATCAACAAACTTTATAACACCGCCCGGCGGCAGGGAAAGATCGCATTCGACGAACTCGACCCCCACGAATACTTTGCCGAAGTGGTTTCATAAATATTTGAAAACCGATTAAATAAGATAGAAAGGAATTGTCCACCATGCAGGTTCAAGAAGCGATTCAAAAACGGCTCAGTATTCGACGATATGCAGACGCTTCGATTCCCGATGAACATTTGGATATCCTCATTAAGGCTTTGCAACTCGCTGCCTCGGGTAATAACTACCAAAACTGGGAATTTGTCTTTGTCAAGAATCCAGATGTAAAACAAAGGCTCGTACCTGCATGTAGTAATCAGAGATTTATCAAGGACTGTGCCTACTTCGTCGCGGGAGTGGCTGATCCCAAACTCAAGTGGCACATGGTGGATATCACGATCGCGCTTACCCAATTTGCTCTCCAGGCCGTTGAGTTGGGCTATGGGACCTGCTGGATCGGCGCTTTCGATGAAGCCGGGGTCAAGCGCGTCTTAAAAATACCCGCGGATAAAAAAGTTGTGATCTGTATGACATTTGGCATGCCGACAGGAAAGCATGTTGCAAGGGGCAGAAAGGCCGTCGAAGAGTTTATCTACCTGAATCAATTCGGCAGCCGCT
>Ga0255055_10003079_pt1 | contig 11390 bp, 10 predicted proteins | sample JV7_2_27_MG_FD_188633 | JGI IMG/M metagenome (GOLD analysis project Ga0255055, IMG submission 188633) | Seawater microbial communities from Jervis Inlet, British Columbia, Canada - JV7_2_27 | ecosystem: Environmental > Aquatic > Marine > Inlet | place: Canada: British Columbia | collected... | reverse complement strand
TAAGCGTTACGAACCCTATCGTAAGCGTCAGTAATGTCGCTAACATCTTTCTTCTTGTGCCCTTCATTCAAAATCCCCTTTCCTTTTTCGAGACGTTCCTGCCTGGCCGCTGAGCTTTCAAACAAACCGCCAAGCAATTTGAGTCCTATTTTAATTATTGTCCACAGCCAACTCATTTTGTATGCCGTCCCTGTTTCAAATCGAGACCAAATATCTTTGCAATAATCTTGAGCAACTTGCCCACTTTGTCCATCGCCGCATCATCTTTAGGAGTTGGCGTAAGAGCAACTATCCCCCTTGCTGCTGCGTATAAGGAAACTGCAATTGCTAAGAGTTCGGTTGGGTGCTCTTTTATCCAGTCCATTTTTTATTCTCCTTTTTCGTTTCCTCTACAAATTCTGTTGTTTTCATATTATTCTTGAGCACATTAACAGCATCAAGCACTTCGCTATAAGCTACAAGATGCTTGGCAACATTGTAATCATCAGCCAATTCATCAATTGCTTTCTCTATATTTTCAAAGTGTTCTGCTATAGTTTTTTTCATTTTTTGTACCGTATCCTTGACGCGCCCCAGACGATAGGAGCAACCCTTGATTCTATTTTCTTTTCAATTTCATCTGACAGATTAGTAAAGAAATCCAACTTCGTAAGCATCTCAATATAATCCACACTGACAATGAACTTTGAATGATGGTACGGCCCTTTTCGAGCGTAGTCTGTGTGAGGATATAACAAGGCCAAGACTTCCAATGGCTCTCGGACGATTATCTTATAAAAAGCCTGCGGTATCGCTACGGGAACCTCACCTTCATCACCAATCCATTCAATAGAGAAGTGATTGTAAAGGACTGGCCCCGTAATAACCCAAACGGATTTGCCACTTTCATCGGCCCAGCTCTCACATTTTTTTTCCAAGTCTCGCCAGATTCCTTGATTGAAGCTGGGCAATTGCGGCGTTGCATTTATTATACTATGTGAATTCCAACTCGCGTTATTGCCCAACCTCCAACTCGTTACTCTTGGACATAAGTGACCTCTATTCATGCCTGAGTTCTTATAACTATCGTCTGTCGGTGAATATGTCTCGGCAATCCACTTGCTCGGCCTTTTAGGCGCGGCTGGTAGTTTCTTTGATGGTTTAATCTGATATGCTACCCATTCCGGGATACCTGTTGATATATCATCATCATTGCTATCAAAAGAAACAGTGTAAGCCCTGAACTGCTTGATAATATCTGTAGGCTGTATCCCCCACTTGTCATGCTGATAGGATTTGTCCAAGACAATTGGCTTATATGAAGCAGCTATCAGCAAGATAGTTATTAAAGTTTTCATTGGTTTCTCTCGTTAAGTTTATTCAAAATGGCATTCGTGGCCGTCCGAGACTCAAGCATCAGACGAGAGACATTTTCGTCAATACGCTTTATGTCTCCTCTCATTTCAATGTAGGCATTTTCATTAGCGTTAATTTTATGGTCTAAGGTAAAATACGCCCCACCAACAGTTGCCAGAATGAATAGGAATATCGGCCAAAAAGTCCGAATGTAGGTTAAGGTTCTTTCATTGTTCTTCGTCATAGTTAGTATCCTATCTGAATGTTCCACCTCTCATTAGTTGTTGTGCAGTCGGTTGTCCTCTACGAAACCGTTCGCCTTCCCTTTCCTTTTCTTCCTTTCTTCGCGCTTCTGCTACTTCACGTCTTGCTTTCATTACATTTCTAACTAATCGCGCAGTAATCGCAACGGCTTGTTGAGTTCCAGGCGTAGCTCTATAGCCTTCTTTTAGCAATTTACTGAACGCAGGCTTTGTCATCAATTTACCTAATACAGCAGGTCCTATCAAAAGCATCGCACTGCTTCCTGATATAGCTTGACCGGTTTTTTCGCCTGGTACAAATGGCGCAGCTATTACACCTGCTAATGCAGCTCCTTGAACAAAGCGTAAGGCTCCAGCATGACCACCTGTTTCTTTTTGAATTATTGCCATAATACGAGCGCTGTCCCGTATATTAAATTGCTCTGCTTTTGTAAAAGCTATATCTAACGCTTCCTGTCCAATACCATTAAACTGCTTGAGAATTCTTTTGCCTACTGGGTCTCCTATGCCTCGCAAATCCGAAGGGTCTGGAATCATAGATTCCCGTATTATATTTTGAACCCATGCCCCTTTTGCTTTTTGAAATAAGTCTTTTCCGGCAGCTTTTCTTACTCTATTGATATTGGTCCGTGAACGAAATATTACATTAGCTACATCTGGTTTACTAAGAGCCGGGTCATCTAATTGTTTCATAAGAGTTCTTATTGTTTTATTCTCAAATCGGTCTTTTCCTGCTTTGTAAAATCTATGAGCCTGTCTCCGCATAGCTTCTACTTCAGGACTAATACTTTTGGCTGTGTCAGCTATGGCACCATCCATGGCCTGCGTCAATTCTTTACCAACGCGAATTGCTTGTTTATCAGGAGTTAATACAGAACCACCTTTTCTTGTAATTGACAATAATCCCGAACGTAAATCTTGTGCAGTTTCAAAAGATATTAAATTATCCGTTTCATTTCCAATATCAGCTATTCGCTTTAAATTATTTAATACTTCGTCTGATATGCCTACATTACCTGCACGACCAAATCGTTCGATTTTTTGAAGAGCCAATCTATGAATAGGGGTCATATCAATTTTAGCTCCCTCAGCAGCTACATCTAAAGCACTATATAGCTTGCCAGCAGCTACTTTATGCAATATTGCACGATCTTCTATTGAATCAACCAATAAAGAAGCCACTTCATCTACTGTTCGTGCTTTTGCTCCTTTTGATATATTCTCAGCTATACCTTCAATAATATCTGTGCCCGCCAACTTTTGTGCTCTCTTAGCTTGAAATATAGCATCCCCTAATAAAGCTCCTTCACCAATACCTTGAAAAGTATCAATCAAAGAATCATCTGAAAACTGGGCTGGTAAAAAAGTTATCGGCTTTTTTAATCCAAGTTTTCTTCCTGCGGCAGCAAGACTTTCACTCATTCTTTTAGCACCAGGAATTGCAGTTTTCTTTACCCCACCAATAAGTCGCCGCCCAATAGGTGCAACGCCAAGCGTTACATATTCCAAAGCAGCTTCTTCGCCAAATACCTTTGCTAATTCCTTTACATTAAAATCCATATCAGGATCAATAGCCATTTGTGTTGCTTTGCCAGCTACTCCACCAAATCCTACAATGCCTCCTTTTGTAAGTCCTCTTGCAAGTCTTGCACCAATAGCCACATCATCCACAGGCCCAGGTATTAACTTGCTTGCTAATACACTACCCGCTATCGTGCCTATAGTTTGCGGCGCTCTTGAAGGAGGTTTTATTCCCTCCTCAAAAGCCAAAGCACCACCAATCCGTTCAGGTGTATAACCAGCACCAATCAACTGCTGATAAGCATTTCTACGAGCAATTTCTTCCCTCCTTCTCATAGTGCTTGACATAGTATAATAATCTTGTTGAATACTTGCTCCTGGTTGTGGTCCAGCAGGTAATGGACCTATCGAAGGCATTTGTCCACCTAATTGAGAGAATAATTGTTGTGCTTGACCTTGAGACAATTGCTGTCCTTGCTCACTACGCAATTGCTCAATGCGCTTTTTAAGTATAATCCTATTCAATTCTTCTCTTGTTGCCATATTTTATTTCCTTACTCAGAACTCTTCGATAAATCTATCAGGACTTCGACGGCCTCTCATTCTTTGGGAACGATTGTATTTAAGAGTTTGAAGGATTTGTTCAATAGACAGTCCTCTTTTAGCTAATGATATGCCATACTTTTGTGCATCTTCGGTATATCCTGCATCTTTTAATGCTTTCCGTACTTCTGCTTCGGTTGGGATTGTAGATTTTTCCGGTTTTGTTGGCTGTATTCTTGGGGGTTGTATTGCTGTTTGCTCTTGTGTCGGAAAAGTTAATTTTCCTGTACGTTGAAGTTCTACCGCTTGTTCCAAAGTAAGCTTTTCTAAATCTTCGGGAGTAGCAGTTTCAAGTGTTATGTCTCCTTCTGGCGCTCGCGATGTATTTAATACATCCGATAATGCCTCCATTGCTATTCTTGACCGGACATCTTTATCTATAACCTCTCCTGCTGCAATCTTTTGGGCAAGTCTATCTGCATAGACTTGTTTGTAACTTATTGCTTGCTCAAGCATTGCTTTGAATTCCGTAGGTGCCTTATCTTTAGGGTCGGGAAATGCTTGTCTTATCTGTGCCATTTCCGCAGGGCCACCAGCAACACCTGTTGCCCATTTTCTAAATGTAAGATATTGGGTTTCGGCTTGACCAAACCATTTAGAATAATTCTGTATCTCTTCTTTAGAAGCAGTAATAACACCCCTTCTTTCTCCTGGAGTTATTCCAATTTTTTCTAATTCTGTACTAATGTATTTTCGCCCCTTAAACCCATAAGTAGAAAATTTATCCTGATATAGATTACGAATAGTATCCAGACTCATTATATCTTGCTTTAACTGATTGTACTCCCTTTCCATTGCACCCAATGTACTTCTTTGAGCCCCCCCTATATTTATCGTAGTCATTGCTGGGCCAGAAGGTTTTTCCCAATTATCTATATGTGCTTGCTGTTCTGTGCTGCGCTTATCTGGTGGAATAAGTTTGTATAAATCGTATAATCTTTTTTGGTCTTTTGCCCTTTGCTGCGTAGGACTTAATGGCGTAGGCATACCTGCTGCTTGTGCCCGCATCATAGCCGCATCTGACATTGTTTTCTGATAAGGTGTCATAGGCATAAATTGCTGAGCCATCATCTGCTTCATTTGCTGACTTTGAGGTATAAATGCTTCCGCCGGGCCTCCAAAGACACTCCCATCTGTTTGTGGTAAATTAAAATCTCCTTTTACTCCAAATATCCGAAGCAATGTTGATTGCTCTTGGGCAGTACGTTGCCCCGGCGGTATTTTTATTATCCTTTGGGCTTCTGGAGAATTTTTTAAGATACGAGACAATTCGTTACTAAATGCTTGCAGTTGTGGAGTAGCTTGTGCTGTGGGAGGAGTAAATGTTCCACCACCAAAAGCACTAAAGGATTGATTTCTTCTTTGCATCTCTGCCAAGTCCTGAGCAAATAGATTTTTCTCTCGTCCCTGCATAAATCCTTGAACAATCGGGGTCAATCCTTCAAGCATTCCTGGTTTTTGATATGGTGGTGGTAAGAATCCCAACCATTGTGCGCCTGCCATTTTATTCTCTCCTAATCTTTTGACTTAATTCATTTACTGCGTTAATCAAAAGGCCGACAACTGCATCATAACGGACAAATTTGACACCGTTTATTTCACTTACGGCATCAGGCATGACAGCTTCCAAATCCTGAGCCATTACTCCGCCATTGCGATTGTCCGGGGAATTGAAACTATAGTTAAACGAACTACCTACAAGCCTTGCCACTTTGTCAAGGGCATTGCCAATAGGCTTGATGTTCTGTTTTAATCGAACATCTGACATAAATGCTAATGCCCCACCTATCGCCGGAGCCGCCTGACTAAAAAGACTTGGCGTCTGATAACCTGGCATTCCTATATTACCAAATGCAGGAATACCAAGAGAAAGCGACAAATTTTGCATTCGTGGGTCTTGGCCCGGCAAACCCATCTGCCACTTCTGAAATTGGCCTGCTCTTTGCATCTGTGCCAGTCTGTCCTGCATCTGGCCAATGTCTCCACCCATACCCATTCCGGCCAAACCGCCTTGTGTCATCTGTTGCTGCTGCTGAAGTTGCTGCTGCCTATTCAGTGCGTTGGCTTGCATGAACATCTGCATTGATTGAGGGCCAAATCCTGCTGCTCCTCTACCTATAGCCTGTCCCATCCCACTACTACGAGCAGAATCCATTGCTCCAAACCGATTCGCTGTCCATTCTGCGGTTCCCGGTCCGGTTCCTGTCGTAAACTGATTCATCAAGGCATCATAATATGGCTGAGCACCAGCCTGTATAGTCTCTGCCGTCATTGGCCCTAACATTGGCCCACCAATTCCCTGCCCATACGCTTGCGCACCTTGTTCCATCATCGGCCCTGCAAGTCCTTGCATCTGCTGAGTCAACGCTCCCGCTCCGGGAACCAAAGGAAAGCCGGGAACCGGCCCAGGAGCATTCAATAATCCCATCTGCTGTTGATTCAATGCTTGTAATAATTGATTCTGTTGCGGCGATAACGTCTCTACTTGCTGCACAGACGGGTCTTTGCCACCACTTTCAAACCACTTCATCGGGTTCATTATATCAACGTAGTCACTTAAAAATCCCATGATAAACTCCTTATCTTAATTTATTATTCAATAATCTCATCCGGCACATTGACATCAGCGGGCGAGATAGCATCGTGCAGTGCCTTCGTGTCTGCTTTAGCGGCTACCATTTCATGTGCCTTAATACATTCGAGCATAAACTGACGAATAAATCTCTTGCCGAACTCTTTCGGATTTTCAGTGTTTGGGTCTTCCGGCGGTAAAGCATTAGTAATATCCCATTCAGCACTGTAGTCCGGCGTATTAGGGTCGCTTGCGTTCTCGCTGCCTCGCACTCTAATTGAGATATGGCAATGATCCCACTGTCTCATCATTTCAAGAACACGGGGGCCGTATGCTTCCGGCACAGTTAATGTTATAACGATGTCCGCTGCAAATGCTATTGTACATAGAGTTAGAATCAATATTGCTGTTATCGTTAGTGCCTTCTTCATTTTGTTTCTCCTTTATGGATAAGACTGGCCATTTCCGTCCGTCTCAACCCAGTCCGTGCCGTCCCAGACAAGCTCAACCCATTCTTTAGCCGTGTCCAAGCGTATCACTTCCGGGTCTGAGGTGACGTGATTTGATACTGTTATATCTATATCGTTCCCTGCAACTTTGCAGACGAACTTTACGCTCTGCCCTGTCTTTGTTCCAGCCGCCAAAGTCCCTGTTACACCCGCCCCTGACGAATCTATGATATGAAGCCCGTAAGTCTCAAACGTAGTAAGGTCAGCGGAAACATTGTTGACATCATATATAATCGTGCTATTTACAAATTCCAAGCCTACCGTATCCAATCTCGCCCTTTTAGTTGGTGATTCCCCGTCATCGCCATCGTTAATAAAGAAATCCCAATATCCTTCTTCGTCATCAACGCCACTATCGTGACCAGATTCTATCCAGCCAAGTGTTGATTCTTCACCCCCGGCCCTTTCTCCTTTGGCTATCCATCTTGATTCCCTGCCATCGAGTTCTTGGGTTGAATTGTGAGTAGTTATGTTGGGAGTTGCGTGGGTTAGTTCTAAAAGAGTTTCGGGGTCAATTTCGGACAACCCCACAAATCCCGAACCCATGACTATAAATCTTGTATTTGTGTCAGTAGCATTAGATGCATTAGCATTTGTCCGTACTTGAAGGGCATAATCATCTGACTCTCCATCTCCATCAATCACAAACGTCCGTACAAGGCCAGCCGAATTTACTCCTACGACATGCAATTGAGCAATTGGAGCCTGTGTATTAATCCCAAATCTCCGGTCCTCACCATTGAACCGCATTATTTCTCTGAGACTCGCCCCAGAACTTCCAACACGAAAAGACATGGTTGAAGCACTCCCTGCCGTATTTTGGGCAAGAATTGCGATTTCCGCGCGAGTTTCCCCAGTACCAGAAGACCACGCTCCACTACCATCGTCACTCCTGAATTTTAACGATGCCCAGGCACTATCCACTGTCCACGTCCCATCGGTTGTATTCCGAATAGACATAGTAACGGGGTCACTTCCATCTAATTCGGCTGCTCCAGAAACAGTAGATAAGTCAATCGGTGCATCAGTTCCAATCCCAACTCTCTCATTCGTACTATCCGCATTCAATATCACGCTACCATCAGCCGCGAGAATCTGATAATAAGTAGTTGAATCCGTATCAGGGCGATGAGTAACCTTGTCAGTTCCTATAAGTCCATTAGATTTAAGTTTAATTTCCTCAGAAGCAAATGTCCCGCCACTAAAATCAATTCCATAGGTAAAAGCAGAGTTGCCCCCTGAAAGATTCGTATCTTTGAAATAAATTCCTGCATCGTAAGCCTGACCATTGCCGCCAACTGCTTCATTCTCAATATAAATCCCATAGCCAGTACCGGAAACATACCCTTCTGTTGCTGCATCTCGGCTGTGAGTTCTTACGTGAAGAGTTCGCAGGTCTGTTATTGTTTCTTTAGCGTTCCACTCGGTATTGACAAGACAACCACGCATCATACTTATTGTGGATGCAGTCGTATCTGACTTGCCTATGGCCTCTATTAAAGCCCCGTTTAGAACACCTGCATTTATACCATCTTCATTGGCGGCTTGAAGCAAAGCTCCTTGTGCTGATGCAGTTGTGTCAGTGGTTTTTACCCTACCTCTGGCTCTGAGAGCAGTGACGTTATAATTGTTACCTGAATAATGAAGTTCCGTTCCGTATTCCCTTGTAGCGGTTACATCAATAGGAGAAGCAAACGTACCAACAGTCATTTTGCCTGAAAGGTCAAATGGGCCAGCAGAAAGTGTTTGTGCTGTGAATGTAGGACTATCTCCTGTACCTAATCCCAGAGAAGTTCGAGCGGTATTGCCACTTTCGGCCACAGGGTCGGTTGTGCCGTCTCCGACAATAAACTCACTATCAGCCAAGACACCCATAGCTGTAAAAGCACTTGTACCTGAACCAAGAAGAACTCCGCCGTCAGTGAATGTAGCCGCTCCTGAACCTCCCTTAGCTACAATTAGCGGGTCAACTATCCCTATTGTTATAGAACCAGCTGCATTTGTAACGTCTGTTTCATTAGCAACCGCCGTAAGTGTAGCCAGAACAGGGTCGGTTGTACCATCGCCTATAGGTATCTGGCCGTTCGTAGCAACGCCAAGGACTGTAATGGCTCCTGTGCCCGAACCTAACAAAATCCCGCCATCAGTGAAAGTCGATGCTCCCGTACCGCCATACTGCACTTCCAAGTCAGTCGTCAATGCCAAACTGCCTGTCGAAGTCACACCAGCAGTAGTCGTAAATGTACCATCTGTCAGAGTTCCGCCCGTAATCGTGCCGGAAGCAGTTATATCTACCGCTCCTGTAATCGTACCGGAAGCCACAGCAAAACCAGAATCAGAATCGGCAATAGTCGTTAAATACTCAAATCCTCCCGTCTCAGACCACTTGGACATCTGTGTCCAAGTAGTTGAAATTAGCTTTTGAATCTCAAAGTCATCCGAAGATACCTTGATGATACGCCAATCTCCATTAGCATAGTTACCAGCATCATCCTTAGTGCCAAAATAGCGAACGTCCGTATCGCTGACATCGACACCAAGATTTACCGCATGTATTATTTCATCCTGAATATCCTGAAGGCTTTTGATGAAAACACGCCAATAATCGTCCAACAAGTTAGGGTCACCTGAGAGGATGTTTTCCTGCCAATATGGTAAGTCTGCCTCCGTATTGACGCGCGTAATATCAGCCAACAACAAAGTCGAGAAAACTAAAATCAGAAATATCAATAATACCTTCTTCATAGATTAAGTGGCCCTCCCCGTTTCATCAGCAGCATTATTGCGTGTATCCGAGGACGATTGTTCCGTTCATCGTGGGAAATCTTAATCCTGTGAAAGTCGCCGACTTCGCCGCCTAAGTGAAGAGATACCCAAAACTTATCAGCCCCATCATCGTCCGAATTACAGGATAAGGTTCGCGTAGTCCAGGCAGTGCTGCGTGAGTTCTTATAGAAAGACACGGTAGCCGAAGCATCCTCGTCATTATCCACCAGAAAAGCTATCCGACCGAATCTCGCTGACATATTCTGCTTGACGTAAGGATTCCAACGAGAGGAACGAATATCCATTGCTATCGTGCCGGAAGCATCATCAGTACCATCATAGTTTCCCGTATGAAACTTATAGACCTTGCTCGCCCTGCCGCCCATTAGGGTAAACGGGAATGGGTCATTGATAACCTCTCTTGAATCGAGAGTCATATCGCTCATCAAGGCTGTACTTGACGACCAGATGTCGTCTGCATCTGTCCATATTGGCACGGCCTGGTCGTTGAAAGTCCCGAAACAATGGGCATCAACCGTATAGACTGACCAACTCTTTTCGAGGATGTTATAATCAAGTATCCTGTCGGGAGTTGAACTTCCTGACGAAGTATAGGTATAAAATATATGCTGATCTTGTATGACGTTGTGTGCAGTTGATAGTCTTATCTTAGAAGAGTCAAAGTCATCTACAATATCCCTGACCTTCTCCAAATCAATGTATTGAATCTTGAATCCGTCATACCAGATGATATTATTGAGACCTATCACCGAAACCCCTTCGTTGAACTCCACAAGCGAATATGGAGCCAGTGAGGTATCGGTAGTGTGCATTTTCTCCCACCTGAAAGGCAAGTCGGAATCGCCCGTAGTCCTGAGCTTCCAGAGGCTTCCCGCGTAAAGTCCCTGAAAGAATACAACTATATCTTTACCTACCCATCCGGCACTAACTATCCGTTCCTGAGTAGGTGCATCAACATAGCCAGAGCCGGATGCTGTAAAATCCGTATCCAGAACAGGAGAATATCGACATCTTTGAGGTAACCAGTCCCCATGTTCGACTACATCCAAGAGAACCATCCTATCGTTCTTGATGAAAATAAATCGGCAGGTATGGATATGATTATCAGCTTCGTCATCATCAATCTGTATATCAAAAACCTCTACATCGTCCGAACCATCATATTGGTAAATCTGGTCAACATTGTTCGTCATATATCCCACGCCAAGCCAATTGATGAAGTGAAAGAAATCGTCATTGCCTCCACTGAAAATATCAGAATCACCAGTGATATCCGCCATCGTATCGTCCACAGGGTTATAACGATTTACCCTAAGTGTATCAAAGATAAGGAGTTGTGGCATACCATTCTTGACGTAAAGATGCAACCCCATAATAGACGTAGTAGATTGTTCTACTGAACCATGCTTCATCGTGGCAAAGAGCTGATAGCCTTGCCGTTTCTCCAAGACACCTTTATTGACTCTTGCGTTTTGAAGAGTTGGGAACGCATCTACTGGTGACAACCACGGCTCTACCCCTATAGACTTACCTGTTTGTATAGGTGCAATCAGAAACGGTTCATAGCCTGCCTGACTCCAAGCTAATGAGCATAAAAACAGAAATATAACTAATCGCTTATGCACCGTTATCGCCTCGTGAATCCTCGTACCATTTCCCATCATACATCGTTAGTGTAAGTGTATCTGTTGCAGTCATTGCCCAGTTAGCACTTCCACTTAGAAAGATATTAGTACCATCAGTTATAGTAACAGAATGGATAGCCTGAATACGAATATCCTGACCATCCCTACCTCCGGT
>Ga0255055_10003078_pt1 | contig 11391 bp, 8 predicted proteins | sample JV7_2_27_MG_FD_188633 | JGI IMG/M metagenome (GOLD analysis project Ga0255055, IMG submission 188633) | Seawater microbial communities from Jervis Inlet, British Columbia, Canada - JV7_2_27 | ecosystem: Environmental > Aquatic > Marine > Inlet | place: Canada: British Columbia | collected... | reverse complement strand
CGGTTTTTTAAATACCCATGCAAAGACGTATAAAAAACCGGCCAGTCCGTATACGAAAGTGATGAGGGTTAAAATAAGTGAGCTGTTCATGATTTTCCTTTATAGATCCAAATTTTTATGCATTCGATAAATATAAGGGGCGCTATTCAGCGGGCGTCAGGTTCACCAGGCGCTCGGATAGTCTGGTCACCTTCTTTTGCATCCCCATTTTGTTTTTATTTGAAGTCCCGGCCACCATAACGTCGCTCTCTTTACCTTTGCTGACGACCTCGACACAAATCTGCTGATGGGACATAAAAAATGAAATATAAATCCCGATGATCATCAGAATAAATCCGACATATACCACCCAAACGCCGGGATCTCTGCTGACCTGCAACCCGGTATAGTAGCGCGGCAGAAAATCGGCGATTGCAATAACCACCTCGCCCTTACGCATGCGATCAAATCTGGGAAAGCGCAACGGCAGCGTTACCTCGAGCGGACTGCCTTCTGGAGGGGTCAGGACCCCGATAAAGGCCTCACCGATGTTTTGCCCTCTGAAATTGGCCTGCTGGGTGTATTTTTTTAACCCAAAGGTCCCCAAATTTTCAGGAACAACGATAGGGGAGCCAATCGCAGCCCGTTGACTGTATATCTTTCCGGTGGCCTGGCTGGTAAAATTTAAGAGGACTTCATTGGGTGTCATATTCCCGTAGCTGGACTGATAAAAACTGATGCCTTCATAGCGCAGGGGGTCATTAACGATGATATCTTTTTGAACCACGGCCTGGCCCTGTTTGAGAATCGTTAAGCGCGAACGAAATTCTTTGGGGGTGCCGGAATCATAAAAATCGACATTAAAATCGTCGCAGCGGACTTCAAAGCCCAGCGGCATTTTTTGGTTGCTATCTCTGAGCTGAATGGATCTTACGCTCTCACCTTCGGGAATGTTGACAAAGCCGTCAAAACCAAAAATGGATCCGATTAGCCCGCCGATCAGTAAAAGCATAACGCTGGAATGAACGACATACACGCCCAGACGCGTCCAGCGTCCGCTTTCGCCGTATATGGCAAAGCCGTCATCGGTATCTTCGAGTCTATGGTATCGAAAGCTGCGGGCGATAACGGGCTCATAGCGGTTTTTTAATTGATCGGCAGCACCATCATCTTTAAAATCCACTTTGTTTTTGAGTTTGCGGTATCGAGCGATATTAAATCGCGGATTGCGAACAAACAAAATTTTCCAGGTGGCCTGCAGCCGGTCAATTGAACAGATGACGATGTTTGCCACCAGCAATAGAATCAATGCCCGAAACCACCAGGCATGGTACATGTCAAATAATCCCAGCAGCGCGAAGAGGCGATACAAAAATTCACCAAAGGCTTGAACATACGCAACCGGGGTTTCATTTTGAGGGATGAGGGTTCCGATTATGGAAGTTGCCGCCAGGGTTAACAAAAGGACGATGGTTAATTTTACGGAAGCAAAGATTTTCCATAATTGGTTTAAAGGTGAGAGATCAGATGTGACCTCACTTGAGCTCATGCGAAATCCTTTCCTGAAGAAATTGAATCCATCTACATATCAAATGATATTAAATCAGGCAACAGCCAAAAATTTTTCTTTAAATTCAATAAGTTCAAATCCTGCAGGGCCAATCGACAAGGCCCGGCGAAAATCCAAGTCCGAAAAGCAAAAAAGTCTTCCCCTGCCCTTTAAAATGAACGGCAGGTGGAAGACTTTTTTGATGCGCTTAAATCCGATCTCCCTTTAGCGGGTAAAGATGAGAAACGACTTATTTTGTCACATAGAGGCCACGTGACTTCGCGTGCACCATGCGTTTTTTAGAAAGCTTATAAAGCGCATTGCTAAGCTGTCTGGAATCAAGACCCGTTTTCGTTTTCAGGGTAGCGATCGTGGCACCCTTTTTACTGCGTTTTATCACGCTGTAAACGGAGTCGAGAACAGTTTTACCTTTGGCAGGTGCTGCTTTTTTGCGTACGGAAGCTTTACGCGCTGGAGCTTTACGCGCGGCAGTTTTACGCACGGCAGCTTTACGGACGGCAGCTTTACGGACCGCCTTTTTAGGTTTGGCGGTTGCCTTTTTTGCAGGTTGAAATTTATCTACTTGTTTCGTGATTCTTTCCACCTGTTTCGAAAGACTGGCAAGCGATTTGGAGATTGCTTTTAGTTGAGATTGTATTTTCTTCATTCTATTTATCCCTCCCTTTTAGAAGTATTTAATCATGGCGAACGGCTAAAAAGAAGAGTAAGACAGCATATATAAAAGTCAATGATGGCGAAGATAATGAAGATAAGCACTCTAGTATCATGTCCTGCAAATATATTCCAAAAGTCTTCTGGTATATTTTTAGTCCAGTTGAGTTCTCTACAGGCTTCTGGTCACTGGCCACTGACTACTGGCGGCTGGTCTCTTGTCACTGGAAACTGGCTGCCTTTCTCTAGGTCGGCCAGCAGCAAGAAGTCAGCAGCCAGTAGCTCGAAGCCTAAAATAAAACCGTATTATGTAAATTACTTGCGGGTCACAACACTAGCCTGTTGTTGACAAATGATGGTCCTTGTGAAAAATAGAGCGAACCCCAAAACATCAAATACCGTTATTGGCCCAAAAAAATGAAAGGCGGCCTTCTTAAGATCCGCTTGTAAACGGCAGCCAACGCTTTAGAGATATAAAAATGTCAGATAACCGGGACCGTAATGCAAAAAAGCAGTCCGGCGCTGCGAAAAACAAAAATGATTTTCGCCTTCACTATGAAAAGGCGCTAAATCCATCTCAGCTCGAGGCGGTCACCTGTACGGAGGGGCCTCTGTTGGTTATCGCCGGCGCCGGGAGCGGAAAAACGCGAACCCTTACCTACAGGGTGGCCCATCTGGTTGAAAAAGGTATATCGCCGGCCTCAATTCTTCTTTTGACATTTACACGCAAAGCATCCCAGGAGATGCTCCGTAGAGCCACTCGCCTGCTGGATGCCCGCTGTGAAAAGATCGCGGGGGGGACTTTTCATTCGTTTGCCAATGCCATGCTGCGCAGATACGCCTCACAAACGGGTTTAGACCCGGCATTTGGAATCCTGGACCGCACCGACGCAGAAAATCTGATCGGCATGTTACGAAAGGAAATGCAGCCGGCAACCAGACAGCGATCGTTTCCCCGCAGGAAAACCCTGGCAAACATTTTCAGCCGGGCGGTGAACAAGGGATTGGCCATCGAAGAAATCATCGATTACGACTACCCGCATTTCGCATCTCACCTGGCAGTCATTACCCGGCTTCATAAGGATTTTCAAGTCCGTAAGCGCGACCACCATTTCCTCGACTACGACGATCTGCTTGTCTATTTGCATCGTCTTTTAAACGATTATTCTGATATCCGAAATCGCATTTCGTCGACTTATCGGTTCATCATGGTGGACGAGTACCAGGATACCAACACGCTTCAAGCGGAGATCCTGTATCTTCTAACCGATGTTAACAAAAATATCATGGTCGTCGGGGATGACGCCCAAAGTATTTATGCCTTCCGGGGAGCCAATTTCAGAAATATTATCGAATTCCCTAATAATTTCCCCGGAACCCGTGTTATCACCCTGGAAGAAAATTATCGCAGCATTCAGCCGATTTTGGACGTAACCAATGTCATCATCGACCGCGCCAGGGAAAAATTTTCAAAAAACCTGTTTACCCGCAAAACAGGTAATACCACACCGGTAATGGTTAATGCCGAAGATGAATACTGCCAATCCAGATTCGTGATTGACAAGATTAAAGACCTTCATCAAAAAGGAGTTGCCTTAAACCAGATCGCCGTTCTTTTTCGCGCCAGCTTCCATTCATTTGATCTTGAAATCGAGCTTAGCCGCGAGGGATTTGCATTTGTGAAAATGGGCGGGTTTAAATTCGTTGAATCCGCCCATATCAAAGATGTTTTGGCTCATATGCGGGTGATCGCAAATCCTTACGATCGAATCAGCTGGTACCGAATTCTACTTCTGATCGAAAAAGTCGGCCCCAAAACTGCTCAAAGAATTTTCGAAGCCACTCAAGAAGAAAAATCAGGCCATAGCGGTCTTCTTTCCGCAGAACTTGAACATATTAAGGGACTCGACCGCCTAAAGAATCTGGTTGCAAACCTTGATACGCATCCAATGACCGTTTCCGAAATGGGAGAAACCATAATCGATTATTATATGCCAATCTTAAAAAACAATTTTGATGATCACCCTCGCAGAGCCAAGGATTTAGAGCATTTGATCGAAATTATGGAACGCTACCGCAACCTGAACCAATTTCTCACCGACATGGCCCTGGAGCCGCCCAATACAAGTTTCGAATCCTCCCTATATACCGGGGCAACGCAAACGGATCAGCTGATCCTTTCGACAATTCATTCTGCTAAAGGTCTGGAATGGAACACGGTATTTGTTATATGGGCTTTAGACGGCAGGTTCCCATCCGTGCATACTTTGCATAAAGAAGAAGAGCTGGAAGAAGAGCTAAGGCTTATGTATGTTGCCGCGACCCGGGCCCAGGAGAATTTATTTTTTACCTATCCAGGCAATGTTTATGATCGCAGCACCGGGCTGGTATTAAACCAGCCATCGCGTTACATTGACGGCATCCCGGATCATATCCTCGAAAAACAATTTGAATACCGCTAATCCCTGAAAAATCCCCACCAGATAAATACGCAAAGTCCCACAATGGATAAAATGGCAATTAAGTAACCCGACCAGTCGAAGGGTCGCGTGGCGAATCCGAGTTTGTCTACGTCGCCTAATTTGGTATTACAGGAGGGGCATTTTTTGGTGTGCAGAGGAAGATATGAATAACATTCAGGGCATTTTTTGGTCACAAAGCGGCTGCTCCCGGTAATGCCAGAATAGCCTTCATCGGCCATTTTCAATTCTCCTTTAGTTAAGGCGTTATAAAGCTGACCGCCCGTTGAGAAACTCAGGTTCCCGAAATTCCTTCCTCGATGGTTATCTGGCTTTCATTTTTTAACTGCTTCAGCCAGGCATCAAAGGTTTTAAGGGTCTTTTGTTGCAGCAGGCGCTCCTTGATTTCTGTTTTTTCTTTTTCAAGCCCCTCTAAGGATGGTTTCTGCCGCTCCCGGAAACTGATAACAAAATATCCTTTTTGACCTTTAATAACTTCTTCGGGCAGTTTATTATTATCAGATAGTCTGAAAGCAATGCGCGCCAATTCGCGTTCAGAGCCAATCGTCGGAATGGAATCGTTGCGCTTGAAAAACCCCGTCTTTTTAGGCGCCAATTTGAACTTCTCACTGAGGGCGGCAAAAGTTTCGCCATTTTTAAGCTCCGCCAGAAATGCCTGGGCTTCATCGCGCGACTTTGTGTCCTGCTTTTCCTTGACCAGGTCTTCTTTAACTTTTGCTTCGACGGTCTCTAACTCCGAAATTTGAGCCGGCACCTGATCGATAACCTCAATCAGGTAATAACCGTCGCCAAAATCCTGAACCCCGCTGATTTCGTTGGTCGGCAGGCTAAATGCAAACGATGTAAGGCGGGGGTTAGCCTTTATCTCTGCGGGTGGATTTTTTTGGCTGAAATATTCTGTTGTCAGAATCTTCAGATTGCGCTCTGCGGCGATGACATCTAAATCCCGGTCTTCAAAAGATTCATCGGACACCGCCTCAGCTTCATCGTAAGCCAGGTTTTTGGAAAAATCCGCTTTCAAATCCTTTAGAATGTCGCCTTCGGCTTCACTCAAAGTGAGGGTTTTCTCAGGGTTTACCTTTTCAACTTTTATGATATGCCAGCCGAAGCGGGTCCGCACCGGTTCACTGATCTCACCGGCTTTCATGGAAAACGCCTTATCGGCAAACGGTTTCACCATTGCTTCCCGGCGGAACGCTCCCAGATTTCCCCCCTGGGTTTTGGTCGGGCCTTCGGAATATTTCTTGGCCAATTCGGCAAAATCCTGGCCTTCTTTGGCCATTTCAAGAACGGTTTCAATTCTTTGGCGAGCACTTTCAACTTCTTCAGCGTTGGCCTCGGGACCCAGTTTTATTAAAATGTGCCGCGCTTCGACGGTTTTGGGAGACTTGAATTTCTCCGGATTGCTTTCATAATAATCCTGTATATCATCCTCGGAAACGGTCACCTTGTCCGCATAGTCCCCGGGCTTAAAATATAGGTAGCGTATCTTAATCCGGGGCTCGGTTTTATAAGAATCCTTATGCTGATCGAAGTAATTACGGATCTCCTCATCGGTCGCTTCGATATCTTTGTGCTGCTGCGGCTCCAAAATAACATAGTCAATATCAACTTCGGTGTTATTCCATATATACCATTGCTGCGTTTCAGAATCCGATACCTTGATGTTGCCGGAGATAAATGCCTGAAGTTTATCGATGAGGAGCGCATCCCGTTGTTGGATCTCAAAGGTTTCGGGGGTGATCTTATTGCGGTTTAACGTGTTGATGTAAAGCCGCCCGTCAAAGGCTCCGGCTGTTTGAAAGGCACTGATGTTGCGGATAGATTCTGATAGCTCCTCGTCCGAAACTGTCAGTTTAAACTTTTCGGCAGCCTGCAGCATAAGAGATCTGTCGATGAGTTGATCCAGGGCCCGCTTTCGTAATTGAAGCATCTCAATGAGCTCTTCGTTTAAATTATTGCCGAATGACTGGCGCACCTGCTCGACGAGGTTGCTGTATGAGATTCGGTAATCATCTGAAGTAATGATGGTTCCGTTTACACTGGCAACCCGGCCCGATCTACGCGATGTGTAACTTCCGACTCCCCAAAACACAAAAACGACAACAATGGCACCTAAAATAATTTTTATCATCCAGGTCCCGGCATGTTTCCGCATTAAACTAAGCATTGAATTTTTCTCCTTGTAGGTTCAAGGTTCAAGGTTATTTCAACCCAGAACCTCTAAACCCTGCTTGTGGGGTCGTAGCGCATAGCGCGAAGCCCCAAACCTTTGAACCTATAACTTTTCATATTCACATAAAATACTACGACAACACATAAGAAGGAAAGCCTATAATCAGCGAATTATGGTTAACGGTTTCTCTTGCTTATCCATTTTGGTTCCAACCGTTTCGGAGCAATGGGCGCACAAATATTCATATTTATCACCTTCCGGTAAAACAAGAAGAAGCCGCTTGCGAACCGGCACGGATTGTTTGCATTTCGGACAATAAAGCTCCGTTGCATCAAACTCTTTATAGACATCCGGTCTGTTTTGCGAGCGGGAGAATACCGCCCTCGGGTCCTCAACACGTCTCATTTAAATCTTCCTATTCTTATTCTTTTTCCAATATCGGGAGATGGTTTCCAGGTAAATTATACCGCATGGCCAGACCATATATAACGTGTTAATAATATTTACCATTCAAAATTTTGTCAACCCATACCGAAATGCGGATATGCCAACACGTCTTAAATTTGCCCGAATCGCTTAAACCTGCGATGTTGTAATAAAATGTTGACACATATGATGGTTTTTGTTAGTTGCGCCTGTAACACCTTTAACACGATGTGGGGCTGTAGCTCAGCTGGGAGAGCGCATGACTGGCAGTCATGAGGTCGTCGGTTCGATCCCGTCCAGCTCCACCACCCATTCACAAAAAAGGGTTAGTCGATGACTAACCTTTTTTTTATGGGTTCTAAAATCGCTCCTCATAACATTCTCGTTCAAAGCAAGTCAAACTGAAAAATAAGCGGGTTTTACCATTTTGACCCTGCAGCAACCGGTATGCTAAACTATATCCAAGCCCTTTTGCTTGACATCATCAGGTGATTGGCATAAAAAACGGTTCTAATTTCAACCGGTTGCTATGACCTAACGCTAAGTAAATTTCTGACACCGGCATCATGATCGTAAAACGATATATATTTTTTTCGATTTTGGCATTGATCGGGGGTGCAGTGGCGCTTGGGATCATTGTCATCCGATCGGCCGACTCACCCGATCGAGAAGGATCCGGGGAAACCCAACGATCGCTGAATCTGAAGCCATCGCAAACAACGCTGGCGCATTTGTATTTTTTAGACAAGGAGAGTCAATTTTTAATCGCCGAAGAGCGTACATTGAAGCACCCCGAAAATCCTGCCTTCTTTGCCCGCAGTATTGTTGAAGCCCTGATAAAAGGTCCGCAAAAGGGGTTGGTCCGCACCATTCCGGCAGATACCGGGGTTCGGGCAATTTATATCACCCAGGAAGGTATCTGCTATGTGGATTTGACTTCTAACATTGCAGACAAACACCCCGGCGGTATAAAATCAGAGCTGTTCAGCGTTTATTCAATTGTAAATTCGGTCGTGCTAAATGTACCGGAAGTTGAAGCGGTAAAAATTCTAATCAACGGGGATGAATCAGCAACCCTGGCGGGCCATATTGATTTACAGGTTCCGGTAAAAGCAAACATGTTGTTGATACGATGAGTGCAAATAGAAAAATCGGAAATGTAAGAAATATCGGCATTATTGCGCATATTGATGCCGGCAAGACGACGGTAACAGAGCGGATCCTGTATTACACCGGCCGTTCCCATAAAATCGGTGAGGTCCATGATGGCGAAGCCGTGATGGATTGGATGGTCGACGAACAAGAGCGGGGCATTACAATTACATCTGCGGTCACGACTTGCCAATGGAAAAATACGGAAATCCACATTATTGATACCCCCGGGCATGTGGATTTTACCATTGAGGTTGAGCGGTCGCTGAGGGTGCTGGACGGCGCTATCGGCGTTTTTAGCGCCGTGGAAGGTGTCGAACCTCAGTCTGAAACCGTGTGGCGTCAAGCGGACAAATACAAGGTTCCCAAAATCGCTTTCATCAATAAACTGGATCGCGTCGGAGCAGATTTTTTTGGCACCATTGAGATGATGAAGGAACGTCTCAAAGCCCAACCGCTTATACTTCAGCTTCCCAGCGGTATGGAGGATGACTTCCAAGCCATCATCGATCTGATCCGATGGGAACAGATCGTTTGGGATGATGAATCCCTGGGAGCACAGTACGAAACCCGGGAAATTGCATCGGAATTTATCGACAGCGCCGAGGAATACCGCGAGAAACTGATTGAAACCGTGGCCGAGTATGACGATGATCTCATGGAAGCCTATCTGGCGGAAACACCGATCGATGCGGCCAAACTGTTGGTCGCCGTACGCAAAGCCACCATCGATCTAAAGCTCGTGCCGGTCCTGTGTGGCGCGGCCTTAAAGAATAAGGGCATCCAGCCGCTGCTCGATGCCATTGTGCAATTTTTGCCAAGCCCGATTGACGTCCCTCCCATTGAAGGCGAGCACCCTGAATCCGGTGAGATGATTGAATGCATGCCCAAAGACGCCCATCCGCTGGCGGCTCTGATCTTTAAAATAGCCATGATGGAAGGGCGCAAATTATCGTTTGTCAGGGTTTACAGTGGGCAGTTAAAAGTCGGCGGGGAGGTATTTAATCCGGCCCGCAATGAAAAAGAAAAAATTGCCCGCCTATTGCATATGCATGCCAACCGACGCGAGCGTGTCGACCGCGCGGGTGCGGGAAGCATTGTGGGTGTGGTAGGCTTAAAAGGGTCTTCTACCGGCGAAACCTTATGTACCCGTGAGCATCCGGTCTTGCTCGAAAAGATTGAGTTTTATGAACCGGTCATATCCGTCGCTGTAGAGCCCAAAACCAATGCAGATCAGGAAAAAATGGATGCGGTCCTGACAAAATTTATGGCCGAAGACCCCACCCTTACCGTGCGAAAAGATGAAGATACCGGACAGACGATCCTATCGGGGATGGGAGAACTGCACCTGGAAATCATTATCAGCCGTATGCAGCGCGAATTTGGAACCAAAGTGAATGTTGGGAAACCCCAGGTCGTTTACAGGGAAACCGTTGAAAAGAAATCAAAGGCCTCGGCCACATTTGATAAAGAGATAACCGGCCAGCGTCATTTCGGTGAGGTTTCTTTAGGCTTGGCACCTTTGCCCCGGGGGGACGGGAAAAAATTCACAAGCGAAATTTCAGACGACATTCTGCCGCAGGTGTTGATCGCTGCCGTTGAAAAAGGGGTGATGGAATCTTTGGAAAGCGGAGCGTTGATGGGATATCCGGTGGTTGACGTCGAAGTCAAGCTTACCGCTGCGGCCTACAAAGAGGCGCTGGGAACTGAACTTGCTTATACCGTCAGTGCATCAATGGCATGCAAGGAGGCGCTGTCCAAGGGAGATCCGTTTTTGCTGGAGCCGATCATGACGGTTGAGATTTTTGTGCCGGAGTCTTTTATCGGGGATGTCATCGGTGATTTAAATTCCAGGGGTGGAAAAATCGAATCCATAGAACACAAGGGCGGAGCCCAGGTTATCAGTGCAACCGTACCGTTGTCACAAATGTTCGGCTATTCGACAATCCTGCGGTCTGCAACCCAGGGCCGTGGAACCTTTTCAATGCAGTTTTCTCATTTTGACCGCAACTAGAACCCCTCACTCCGATTTTTTCTTAGCCTTGGCCAATCCGTCCTCAATCTGTTTCAAGGCCTTTTCAATTTTCGCTTTCTTTTCAGGATCTTTGGCATGTTTCAAGGCGCTCCGTAACTGAACGACAGCCGTCTGGAAGTCTCTTTTGCGAGCGTGATAGACGGCAAGATAATAATGGGCGTCTGCTAAATCGCCCTGTTTACCCAGGCTTTGACCCAGGAAGTAGTAAACTTGCGTATAACCGGGATTTTTCTTAACAACTTCTAAAAAAACGGCCGTAGCGTCATCAAATGCGCCAAGCTCCAGCTGCGTCTGCCCAAGGAAAAGCCCGCATTCGGCATCATCCGGCTTCATATTGCGGGCCGTTTTTAACATTTTTAGGGCTTGCTGATATTTCCCATCTAATAAATAAACATGGCCGATATCCCTTAATACGTAAGGATCAAACGCTCTTTTTTCCAATACCTTTCTGAGCTGATCAATGGCTTCTTCACGTCGGCCGATCCGGGCCAAAATGAGGCCGTAGCGGTGACGGGCTACCAGATCTGCCGGATTATTCTTCACGGCAGCTTCAGTTTCTCTTAATACCAGATTCTCATCACCATACTGGGTCATCAAATGCGTGAGAACTCTTTGAAATTCAACAGAAGATTTTGGGGATTTCGATTTAGGGGTTTTGGGAGCAGCGTCAAGCTGTCCATCGATATAAGCGATACGCGCATCGATCGCCGGGTGGGTCATCAAATAGGTCGGGACCTGATTGGAATCATACCACTGCTTGGCGCGCATCGTTTTTAAGATTTTAAGCAGCCCGTCGCCTTCATATCCGGCGTCATCCAGATAAATCAGCCCCAGCTGATCGGCTTGAATTTCGTTTTCGCGGCTATAGGACAGTTCGGCAGTTTGAGCAGCGGCCTGCGAACCCGACATCACGGCCCCGGCT
>Ga0255055_10003077_pt1 | contig 11393 bp, 10 predicted proteins | sample JV7_2_27_MG_FD_188633 | JGI IMG/M metagenome (GOLD analysis project Ga0255055, IMG submission 188633) | Seawater microbial communities from Jervis Inlet, British Columbia, Canada - JV7_2_27 | ecosystem: Environmental > Aquatic > Marine > Inlet | place: Canada: British Columbia | collected... | reverse complement strand
ATGAGATAGTTATTAACTTAATTGGGTGATTATAGTATTTTGTGGGAAAAGATTGGGAAGCTCTTCAGGAGCCTCCGCTTATGCCGATCGTGCAAGCGCCGTCGAAGTTAAGTTCATAGCCGTAGTTGCCATCTCCGGCAGCATACTGAAATTCGAGCGAGAGCAACTTTGACTGTCCTGGTTCTAATGAACGATCTGCTGGATCAATCTCAGAGACGATTTCTTCTCCCCCGGATGCAGCTATGGTGACATCGCCGAATTGAACCCCTGTTAGGTCTCCATTGGCAAATGGAAAATCTTCGAGCGTAAACCCATTGACTACGAATGTCTCGCTCCCTCCGTTATCCAAAATCCACTGTGCTCTGTTCCCTTCATTAGGCAACGGGTAGAGGCTCAAACCCGGGCAGGAGGCTGAGACGACGGGAGTCGGTTGCCCAGTCGCAATAGAGGCAGAAAGTTCTGTCGAAGATGCAAGCAAGATCACGCTCTCGGTCTCCACAGCTGATTCCGGAGCTGTGTTCTGGCCATCATCCCCCCCTGAAACGTCGATGAAGCCTCCGCCGATAAGTACCCCAACGACGATCGCCACAAGTGCAATCCCACCGGCGAGAACTGCAAACCCAACCCACCTTGGCGTTCCCTTTTTTCTAACCCCTTCATCGAGAACCGTGCGATGTGCCTTTAGCGGTTTTGCCGCGGCTTTCACCTGGGTTTGAGCCACGCTCGGAGGAACATCAAATTTCGGGATGGGGGCGCCAATCATCGCGGCTTGATAGGCTTCATTCATCGCCCGGACACTCTCAAATCTCAATTCCCGCTTTTTCGCGAGGCTTTTAAGAATGACGGCCTCTACATCGGGTGAGAGATCAGGCTCAAACCGCCGGGGACGGGGAACAGGCTCCTGGATATGCTGCAGTACCGTTGCCATAGGAGCTTCGTTGTCGAACGGGAGTCTTCCTGTGGCCATCTCATAGAGAATTACGCCGAGGGAATATTGGTCTGAGCGCGGATCAAGGGCCTCACCTTTTCCTTGCTCAGGCGAGATATAAGCCGGCGTCCCCATCAACATCGAGCCAGTAAGACTGCTGTGCCCTTCTACAACACGAGCCAGACCAAAGTCTGTAAGTTGCGCCGAGCCGGATTCGCTAATAATCACATTGGAGGGCTTCACATCCCGGTGTATGACCCCGTGATCGTGTGCGAACCAGAGCGCCTCCGAAATCTCACCCACCCATCTAACATTCTCCTCCGTGGTGATTGAAGCGCTCACGATATGCGTATGCAGGGTCTCCCCGGAGACATAGGGCATCGCCGTGTAAACGAAACCGCGTGCCTGCCCATACTCAAGCACGGGCACAATATTGGGGTGTTTTAAGGAAGAGACAAGGCTTGCTTCACGCCGGAACCGTTTGACAAAGCGGCGATCGGTACCGATGCTCGGTGCAAGCACTTTAATAGCCACTTCACGACCATCGCGCTTATCCACCGCTCGATATACAGTCGCCATCCCACCCTGACCGATCTGGTCGAGGATCTGATAGTGATCGAGAAGTTCGCCGTTTAGATCTGACATGGTTCGTCTTTAACGACCCCAGAAAATACCTTCACTAAAGGTTATTGAGTCAAAGCCTACCATGTTTGATAGATGCATGGAAAGGGGACCAAAGAGTGATGTCCTGCAGGATAATTCTCATATGAAGTCATCCGGTGATTTGATGCGATTTCGAGTGAAGAACCCCGCAGCGAGCTGCGGGGCATCTTCCAAGGAAAAAGCTATAATGGGGGTTGTCACCCCTAAACCCCGCTTTCCATTCATCCCTGCAGCAAGCTACAGGGTATTCTGGCTTTTTCCCATAAACCTCATCGTCAAACGAACAAATGAATATCAAACCCCGAGCTCGGGATCAGATACATTGGGTTGCAAATACATACCATAGGCTTATGATTCAAGTATTACGCGAGATAGGAGCCCCATGATGCCCGACAACCTTGCGATCGACAAGGACTACATCATCGAACTATTGGTGTCGCTGCTGGATATTCCCAGCCCTACAGGATACACATCCCAGGCCACCCAGTTCTTACTCCGAGAGTTTAAAACGCTTGGATTCGCCGGAAAACTCACCCGTAAGGGCAGCCTTCTTGCAGAATGGCCCGGGCGCAGCGATGAAAACCCTCGTGCGATCTCCGCCCATGTCGATACGCTTGGAGCCATGGTTAAGGAGATCAAGTCCAACGGGCGCTTGAAGATGACAAAGATCGGTGGATACGCATGGAACACCATCGAGGGTGAGGGATGTCGGATCATCACCGCTTCCGATAAATTGGTGCGTGGATCGATTTTAATAGATAAATCATCGGTTCATGTCTTCGGCAAGGGTGTAAGTGATGCGAAAAGGGACGAAGATTCGCTTGAAGTACGGCTGGACGAACGCACCAGTTCAGAAGAAGAGACTCGTGCACTTGGAATCGAGGTTGGCGATTTCATAGCTTTCGACCCTCGGGTTGAGGTCAGTCAAAGTGGATTCATCCGCTCCAGGCACCTGGATGATAAAGCATGCGTCGCCTGTATGTTGGGCGCTCTCAAAGGGATGAAGGAAGCTGGTCTTGAGCCCAGTCACAAGACCTATATGCAGATAAGCAGCTTCGAAGAGGTCGGGCATGGAGCAGCCACAACTTCTTGGGATGATATTGCCGAATTCGTCGCACTTGATATGGCTGCAATAGGAGATGGCCAAGCCTCCGATGAGTTTCATCTCACGATATGTGTGAAGGATTCGAGCGGACCCTATCATCACACACTTACGCGTGATCTCATCAAGCTGGCGAAGGAAAACGGGATTCAATACAAGATCGATATTTATCCGTATTACGGCTCGGATGGCAGCGCCTTTTGGCGAGCTGGAGGGGATGCACGGGTCGCCCTATTCGGACCAGGAGTCGACGCATCTCACAATTATGAGCGGACACACGTCGAGTCATTGCTTGCCACTGCACAGCTTACGGCTCATTACCTGCTGTCAGATTAGCACATTCTTAGGTTCTGTACTCTTACAGAATGAGAAGAACCGACCAGATGATGAACTCGCTCTGCCTGCATCTCCGAATTGATCCTAAGTCCATGCGAACTTCTTGCTCCTTATATGAAAAGTCACGAATCGAGGCGAATTTAAACCTCCTACAATAGCTGTTATCTCGATAACTGCTGTCTACAATAAATGCTGTCTACGATAACGGCTATCTCCGATAGCTTGACATCGACACTTGAATAATCTAGGATAGCCTTTATCCACATCGTGCCTCTCTCAAAAGCTCGACGCATTCATCCAATGTATCCACGCCACCGTCGAATGAGAGAGGATTTGTATCAAATCAGAAAATCCAGGCACATATCAACAGATAAGGAGGTGGTATCCCAGATATTTTCGAGTTAATGGTCCCGAGATCTAGAGAGTAAATAATTAAAAAAACAAAAATGGAGGAGACTAGATAATGCGTAAAATCTTATTGCCCCTTGCAGGCTTAATGATCTTGGCTGTTCTTCTCGCCGCGTGCGGCTCGCCAAGCGGTGTCGAAACTGTTGAGGTCGTGGTCACCGAGATCGTTGAGGTTGAGGTTCCCACAGAAGGTGAAGTTCAGGTCGTAAATGCACCAGGGTACGGTGAAATCCTGGCGCGAGTGCAGGAAAGAGGCCGTGTCGTATGTGCTGGTCGAACAGACCTTCTCGGCTTCGGATATCTGGATGCCGATGGCGGCAACATCGGATTCGATATCGATCTTTGTCGAGCTGTAGCTGCAGCAGTCCTTGGTGATCCCGATGCTATCGAGATTGTCCCTGTGACGGCAGCTGAGCGCGGTCCCGTGATTCAAACAGGCGAAGTGGATCTCTTGAGCCGCAATGTTACCTGGACCTCAAGCCGTGACGCCCAGTGGGGCAACTTTACCATCACGATGTTCTATGACGGTCAGGGATACATGGTCCGCGGGGACAGCGGAATCGAATCCCAGGATGACATGGACGGCGCCAGCGTTTGCGTTACCAGCGGTACAACGACGGAGAAAAACCTAGCCGCTGACTTCCGAGAACGCGGTTTGGACTTTGAGGCTGTAATCTTCGAGGACACTGCCTCGGTCTACAACGCCTTCTTCGAAGGTCGTTGCGATGTCACCACGAGCGACCGCTCGCAGCTAGCGGCCGTCCAAGCAGGCGCGGACAATCCAGATGATTACGTAATCCTACCTATGATCATCTCCAAGGAACCGCTTACGCCTGTCGTACCCCATGGCGACGATCAGTGGTTTGACATCGTCAAGCTCGTTATGTACGCCCTGATCAATGCTGAGAATCCCGCTTATGGACCCATCACCCAAGCAACCGTGGATGATGTGCTGGCAAGCGAAAACATCAAAGGAAGAACGGTTCTCGGTGCGGAGGGCGACTGGGGTTACTCTGCGGTAGGTCTTGATGCAGATGCGCTCGCAAATGCCCTCAGGGCTGTCGGAAACTACGGAGAAGTCTACAATCGTTACATGGGACCAGATGGGATCGCGTTTACACTACCACGCGGTTTGAACATACACTGGACCGAAGGCGGGTTGATCTACGCTCCGCCAATCAAGTAGCACTATCTCTAAGAGATGAGCAGCCCGAAAATTCTCCGGGCTGCTCATTTCATCTCTCATAAGCGATAACAAACGGATGTCATCTTCGAACTTACCTAGCAAATCACAAGGGAGTGAAGGTATCATCCCAATCTGGCGTGATGAGCGTGCCTTGACGGCGGCGGCTCAGGTGATTTCTGCAATCCTCATGCTCGGTGGGTTGATATGGGTTGGCGTGAACCTGCTAGAAGCTGCGGAACTGCGTGGTTTAAGCCTCGGGTTTGACTTCATCAACGAGCCATCGGGGTTCCCCATCAGCGAGTCGGTGATTCCCTATGATGATTCCTACCCCTTCGGAACCGCCTTCCTTGTGGGGCTGCTCAACACACTGAAAGTTTCAATCATCGGCATTTTTCTGGCAACAATTCTTGGCACCATAGTCGGACTAGCGCGTCTCTCAACGAATTGGATAGTCAACAAGATCGCTCTCGTCTACATTGAGATTCACAGGAATATTCCTCTACTTGTACTCCTTTTCGTCTGGTACTTTGCAATCTTCAATAAATTGCCTCCCACAAAGGAAGGGCTCGAACTCCCTGGTCCAATCTACTTAAACCAGCGTGGCTTGTTCTTGTCATGGCCAAGACTTACGGAAACCGGAGAGGGATTTGCGATTTCACTTCTGGTTGGTTTGATACTGGCAATCATCGCGTGGATAACCTTACGACGCCTGCGCGAGCGCAGTGGCCGTTCAACATACTTCGCCGGGGTGAGCTTCGCCATTATTCTCGTATCCATTGTGTTAGGTTTGGCGCTCTCGGCATGGCAACCACTCTGGATTGATGTTCCGGTATTTGAAGGGTTTAACTTCACGGGCGGCCTCAGACTCACACCTGAATTCGCCGCACTGCTTGTCGGTCTGGCCATGTACACTGCGGCCTTTATCGCTGAAGTTGTTCGGGCAGGGATCCAGGCTGTTGATCTCGGGCAAATGGAGGCCGCGAAAGCTGTTGGGCTTAAGCCAATGCAAACTCTCGGCTTAGTAATTATCCCCCAGGCCATGCGTATCATTATTCCACCACTTATTAGCCAATTCCTGAATCTGACGAAGAACACAAGTCTTGCCCTGGCCATCGGCTACGCAGACCTCTTTTTTGTTGGCCGTACGATGATTAATCAAGCTGGCAGAGCTGTGCCAATCTTCGGCATGATCATGGTGACATACCTGATTATTAGCCTGATCATGTCATTCGTCATGAACGCCTATAACCGCAAAATACAGATAAGTGAGAAATCCGTGTGACCGAAACTGGGAACACCCAACAGGCATCCGTCAATATTCGCCCCCCATCACCCACAAAACCTGTTGTGTGGATAAGGCGCAATCTATTCAACAACTGGTTTAACTCCCTACTTACATTGCTGGCTTTAGGGATGATTTACTTTATCGGGCGCGCTGTACTCGAGTGGGTCTTCACCACTGCCGATTGGAGACCGGTCACGGACAATCCGATCCTCTACCTGGTTGGTCAATATCCACGAGACCAGCTATGGCGAGTCGGTGTGAGCTTGTTGCTTGTATCGTTCCTTACGGGTATGAGCTGGGGTAAATGGCGAGGTATCATGCGCACTTTTGCCACGTTGCTCGCAGCTGGATTTGTGATCCTGGCAATCATACCTGTCGGTGGTCAGATGGGCAGTCTGACGGTACGAATATTCTTCCTGATCAACCTGCCAGCTATTTTCCTTGGATTCTTGCTCGGTTCTCGAAGGTTTGTCACGGCCAGGTGGGTCCTTGGTGGCTGGCTGTTCTCGTTTGTAGCTATTCCCTTCCTCCTTCATGGAATAGGAGAAGGGACCGTGCTCCCCATCGTTGAGACGACGTTGTGGGGAGGTCTCATGGTGACACTCATTCTCGCCGTTGGCGGAATTTTGCTCTCATTCCCTCTCGGCGTCCTTCTCGCCCTTGGACGCCAATCCTCACTCCCGGTTATTAAGGGCTTCAGCATTGTATTTATCGAGGGTATTCGCGGCGTCCCACTAATCACCATTCTCTTCATGTCGTCGATTATCCTGGCTCTCTTTCTCCCACCCGAACTCAGGATTGACCGACTTGTGCGTGCCCTAATCGGAATGACCATCTTCAGCGCAGCATATACCGCCGAAAACGTTCGCGGGGGACTTCAAGCCGTTCCTGACGGTCAAATAGAAGCTGCGAAAGCTGTTGGTTTGAATAAATTTCAAACTACGCTGCTTATCGTCCTGCCTCAAGCCCTGCGGGCTGTAATTCCTGCCATCGTAGGGCAGTTCATCAGCCTTTTCAAGGATACGACACTCGTCATCATCGTGGCCATCGTCGAACTGTTGAACATCGGCAAATCTATCCTGCAGTCCGACGTAACATATCTTCAGCTGCAACTCGAGGTTTATATTTTCATTGCCGCGGTCTTCTGGATACTTAGCTTTTTCATGTCGTTCGCAAGCCGACGGTTAGAAACCGTGCTGGGCGTCGGCGAGCGTTAGCCGGAGAAACTTATGAACGATCCAATAATTAGCTGCCGTGATGTCGAAAAATGGTTCGATGACTTTCAAGCCCTGAAAGGGATTGATATGGATGTAAACATGGGCGAAGTCATTGTGATTTTTGGGCCTTCCGGATCGGGAAAATCAACGTTCATCCGCACGCTCAACCGCCTCGAAGTTCATCAACGCGGTCAGATCACTGTGGATGGAATGGAACTCACACACGATGTCCGCAATATCGCTGCTATCCGCAGTGAGATCGGCATGGTTTTTCAACTGTTTAACTTGTTCCCCCACCTCAGCGTACTGCAGAACATCACCCTTGCTCCTGTCTGGGTACGTAAGTGGTCAAAGGATAAGGCGGAGGAGATTGCCCTTCAACTGCTCGAACGAGTCGGCATCCCCGAACAAGCCGAGAAATTTCCAGGACAACTATCAGGCGGACAGCAACAAAGGGTAGCGATCGCTCGGGCTTTGGCAATGCAGCCCAAGATTATGCTCTTCGATGAACCCACCTCCGCGCTCGACCCCGAAATGATCGCGGAAGTACTGGACGTGATGGTGGAGCTGGCGGAATCGGGAATGACTATGATCGTCGTCACCCACGAGATGGGGTTCGCCAGAGCTGTCGCAGATCGCATGTTTTTCTTCGATGAAGGTCTCATTGTGGAGAGCGGTACTCCCTCAGATATTTTTGAGAGGCCCAAAGAGGACCGGACGAAACTATTCCTTTCCCAGATCCTCACCCACTGATATCATTACTCACCTGAACTCATCAAGGGCGACCGCATGGTCGCCCTTGCACATCATGCCGGGCTTCATGATCCACCTCTGGGATCGAGCATCGAGCACATCATCGAGAAACCGATCGTGACCCATCCCGAACCCAGCAGTTCCTCAAGAACTACAGAATTCATTCTCGGCATTCGGGACCAGGCCCCTATCCTTCTCGGAGTGGCGCCATTTGGCATAATCTTCGGCGCCCTCACCATTGCCTCCGGAATCCCTCCATTGGAGGCTCAGGCTTTCTCCCTCTTCATTTTTGCCGGCAGCGCACAGTTCATCGCCGTAGGGCTTATTGCGGAGGGGACCGGGGCGCTCATCGTCGTACTCACCATCTTCGTCGTTAACCTTCGCCACATGCTCTACAGCGCCAGCATGGCACATCATTTCAAAGCACTGCCGTTGAGATGGAAACTCTCCCTCTCCTGGCTGCTAACGGATGAAGCCTATGCTATGGCTTCCACACGCTATAGACAAGGTCCGATAAAGAACGCTCACTGGTATACCTTAGGAACCGGTCTCGCTCTCTGGGCCACCTGGCAAGCAAGCACGGCTGTGGGGATCATGTTAGGCGCCGGGATTCCGAATTCGTGGAATCTCGCCTTTGCGCTCCCGCTTACCTTTCTCGCACTCCTCGCCCCGACTCTCACGGATCGAGCCTCCTGGGCTGCGGCGGTAACGGGTGGCCTCCTCGCCGTCTTGTTTGCTACATGGCCGTTTAAGTTGGGTCTATTCATCGCCGCACTCGCAGGGATCGCGGCCGGATTAATCGTCGAGTACCGTCAGGGTGATGCAGATAAATTTATCGGAGAGGCCTCATGACCACTGCGTATCTATGGACCATCATCCTTGGTGGCATGCTGGTTACCTACCTTTCTCGCCTGTCTTTCACAGTCCTTTTTCCATCGGATCGTCTCCCAGATGTTCTCCAGCGAGGTCTGCGCTTCGTCCCACCAGCCATTCTGGCCGCTATCGCACTCCCTGAGTTCATCCGACCTGAAGGTGTTGTGGATATCTCGCTGAATAACCCCTATCTTATCGCCGGGACCATAGCCACCCTCGTAGCCTGGAAAACGAAAAACACCTGGCTCACAATCCTTGTAGGGATGCTGGCCCTCTGGGTTCTGACGGTAATCCTGTGAGTTGAGACGGAATCAGTGGCTCTGCTGTGGGGAACAGCCGTTGTTGAAACCGATCTCGAGCGAATAACCTGAAGACGAGGCATTACTATCGAAGAAAAAACTCAAATACTCGGATTGGCCGGATCCAATTTGACGGTTTCCATGAAATCCTGATGTTATATTCACAGTAGGGGGGTCTTCCTCCTCATCCCAGATCACATGTTCGGCCAATTCAATTTTCTTAAGTTTTTCGTTGCCCTCGGGCCAATTCAGATAGATCGCATCTATTCTGATGCTACTTCCAGTACTATTGGATATCGACCAATCTAACTCCTGTCCATTTGTAGCGAATCCTGAAAAATCGATAAGCCCACATATATCCTGCGTCGAGGTAGGTGGAATCGGTGTTACCGATGGAGTTGCGGAGGGAGTCGTCGTCTTCGTCGGGCTGGATGTCATGGTTCGTGTCGCCGTTGGCGTTCTAGTTTTGGTTGCCGGCGGCTCGGGTGTCCATGAGGGTTCCCCGGGTTTCAATGTTCGGGTCGGTGATGCGATGGAACTTGGAGTCATTGACGCCTCAGCACCCTCCGCCCCACTTGTCGCCTGGTTGATCGCGACTTCGGTTTCCAATGCAACCGCGGTCTGTGTGAGCAACTCACCAATCGGTGTCCCATCGGTATCTTGAGCTTCGAGCAAAGGTGCGAGGCTCGTCATCGTCCCAGCCACAGCGGTATTGATTTCTCCAGGAATCGATTCTGTGCCCATCATCTCCGCGTTCTCGGTGGACAGCGAATCCGCCATGGCCACGACCATGGATGTCTCCGTAGCGTTGTTCGATGTGTTCAGGAGACCCCCTCCTCCTAAATCTGACAACGCCCAAACACTCACAGGACAGGCGAACAGGAGCAGGAGAAGGATGATTGCGAGTGAACTCCTTCTGGAAAAAATTCCGTTCTTCTTATCGATAGGAAGTTTCAGTACAGCTGTCTCTGGATCTTCCCCCACGGCGCCCGGTCGGAGTCCTCCGGTTGTTGGATCGATCGAGGCGACGAGCGCATCCTGGAATGCGTCGTTAAACGTCTCCACCGAGTCATAGCGATTCTCAGGTTCTTTCTCGAGCGACTTGATGATCACTGCCTCCACTGCATCCGGGAGGTTGGGGTTCACAGCTCGAGGGCGGGGCAACGGATCGGTCGCATGCTTGATCGCCACGCCCATCGGTGTTTCGGCGTCGTAGGGTAGTTCCCCAGTGCTCATCTGGTAGAGCAACACGCCGAGCGCATATTGATCTGATCTCGCCGTGACGTCCTCCCCGCGAATCTGCTCGGGCGCCATGAACGCAGGCGTGCCGATTATGGCCGAACCCGTCAGGCTTTGTGGAGAGTCTTCCATCTGGATAAAACCAAAGTCCGAGAGCAGCGTTTCCCCTTCATCCGTAATCAGGATGTTCGAGGGCTTGATGTCACGATGCACGATTCCTTTGTTGTGAGCATATTCGAGCGCGGAGGCAATTTGGGAAATATACCTGGCACCCTCCTGCGGTCTTATCGGACCACTTCGCATTCGATCGCTCAGCGTGCCGTAATCGATATATGGAAGGACGAGGTATACATAGCCATCGGCCTCACCGTGATCCAACACGGGGACGATGTTCGGGTGTTCTAGAGTTTCAAGGACATCCGCCTCTCGCTGAAACCGGATGCGGATATTCTCCTCGGAGACGAGGTAGGGGGCGAGGACTTTGACCGCCACGACCTTACCTGTGTCAAGATCCCTGGCTTGATATACCGTCGCGACGCCCCCCCGTCCCACCTCTCGGAAGATGTGATAGCGACCGATTTTCATTCCATCAAGATCAGACATCGAGCCCTTTAACCAAGTTCAATTGCCTTACGACATCATTCAGCCTTAACGCGAACATACGGCAACACAAACATCGTTCTTTCGTGTCCATGTACGCTTTCAGCATAGCAGGTTTTGGACATGAAAATACCTTTCAAATGACTTTCGGAATGTGGATTTCGGTCATCGCCCCTGGTGAAAGGCTAAATTAGTGCAACTAGGGGGAAGGCGTGCAGGTTGGGAAAATCGGATGGGGCTTGGATTTGCAGACAGTAACCGGTTCATCTGTTGGTGGCGGTGGAGCCGTTGGAGGGGGCGGCTCAGGCGTATTCGTCGACGCAGGAACCGTGTCGGTCGCATCAGGCTCGGGTGTTGCAGAGGGTTCGAGTGTACTCCCTGATGTGCTGGTCGGTCCTGGAGGACCAGATGAATCGTCTTTTGGCGTGGGTGTGCGAGTATAAAAACCGGACCATGTCGGCGTGGCGGTCCCGACCATACCTGTGGGCGTCGGATTCTGGCTAA
>Ga0255055_10003076_pt1 | contig 11398 bp, 10 predicted proteins | sample JV7_2_27_MG_FD_188633 | JGI IMG/M metagenome (GOLD analysis project Ga0255055, IMG submission 188633) | Seawater microbial communities from Jervis Inlet, British Columbia, Canada - JV7_2_27 | ecosystem: Environmental > Aquatic > Marine > Inlet | place: Canada: British Columbia | collected... | reverse complement strand
TTGAAGAAGGTCGAACCGTGGGTGGACCGGACAGGATCTCGAGAGGGGAGGAAGGTCGGACCCTCCGACACACCCGAAGGGTTATATTCCTAGCAAGGGGCATTCCGGGGACCGGCTGCGCGCCCGTGCCCGGGCCACCGGCAATCCCCGGGAAATTCCGCACGCAGCTTCCCGGCCGGTCTCGCCGTCGATCGCAAGGGCGTCGAAATCCCCATCAGGTGGGGCAGCGTGCCCATTTACGGACACGATCGATCCACATTCAAGCCCTCGATCGGTCTCCAGTTCGTTCGCCTTGCGCCCGTCGGGCGATATGTCAGAATCGAGCCCGCCTCGAAACCCAGGGAGCCCCGACGACAGCATGAACGACCCGATCGGATCGCAAGAAGTGGAAGCACGATTCTTCGAGGGAACCGAGAAGAAGGTCGAGCTCGTGATCGACGACGCGCTTCCATCGCTCCGCGGTTTCGGGGACGAGTACTGGGCGCGCATCGCGAGATGCTGTGGGGCGCGGATCCTGTCTACGATCTCGAGCGAGTCCTGCGACGCCCACCTGCTTTCCGAGTCGAGTCTGTTCGTCTTCGACCACAAGATGATCATGATCACCTGCGGCCGCACGACGTTGCCCGAGGCCGTGATCGAGCTCCTGCGGCGCGTCCGGCCCGAGGAGATCGAGCTATTCATCTACGAGCGCAAGAACGAAGTCTATCCCCGCCACCAGCCGACCAGCTTCTACGACGACGTCAAGAGGCTCGACGAGCTCCTGCCCGGCCGGGCCTTCCGGTTCGGAGACGAGGACGAGCACCATGTTCTGCTGTTCCATCTCGACCGGCCGTACCGCTGTCCCGAGCGCGACCTGACGGTGGAGATCCTCATGCACGGTATCGACGACGCCACGCGTGCTTCGTTCGACGCGGCCGACACGCAGGGTTCCACCATGTTGCGTCAGCGAGCGCAGCTCGAAAAAATTCTCCCCGGATTCCGAATCGACGATCACCTTTTCCGGCCCAGCGGCTATTCGCTGAACGCTCTACGCGACGACATGTACTGGACGCTGCACGTCACGCCGGAGAGGAATGGCTCCTACGTGAGCTTCGAGACCAACTACCGCGTTGACGGGAAGCTCGAGTCGATCGCCGGGCCCCTACTCGAGCTGTTCCGTCCCCGTTCGTTCGACCTCGTCGCCTTCCACCAGGGCGAGCGACTCGAGTTCGAGCCCGAGCGCTACCGGGTCAAATCGCACGTGGCGCAGGAGCTGAGCTGCGGCTACGAGGTTCGCTTCATGAGCTTCTTCCGGCCTCAGGCCGGCGTGAGATCCCCCCTGGAACTCCCGATTCGTTAGGCAGAAATCGAGGAAGGATGGTCATGACCGAAACCGCCAAGAAACCACTCGAGCTGTGGGTCGAGGAAAACCACCGCGACTTCCTGGTGATGCGCTACCGCGTCGAACGTTCCCTGTTCTCGGGCGAGAGCGACTTCCAGCACATCGATATCGTCGAGACCGCGGGATTCGGCCGGATGCTGTTCAACGACAGCACGGCGATGATCAGCGAGCGGGACGAGTTCATCTACCACGAGATGATCAGCCACGTGCCGCTGTTCGTGCACCCGGAGGTTCGGCGAGCGCTCGTCGTCGGCGGCGGAGACGGCGGCACCGTGCGCGAGATCCTTCGTCATCGATCCGTCGAACACTGCCGTCTGGTCGAGATCGATCCGCTCGTCGTGCAGGGCTGCAAGGAGCACATTCCCCAGACGGCGGCCGCGCTCGACGACGCCCGCGTCGAGGTGACGATCGCCGACGGTGTCCGCTTCGTGGCCGAGACCGAGGAGCGCTACGATCTGGTGATCGTCGACTCGACCGATCCGATCGGCCCGGCGACGCCGCTGTTCGGTCCCGACTTCTACCGGAACGTGCACCGGGTGCTCGAAGACGGGGGAATCGTCGTCTCCCAGGCCGAGTCGTCGCTGCTCGAGCTCGAGGCGCAGCAATCCCTTTTGAAAATCCTGAACGAGGTTTACGCGCGGGTTTATCTGTACAACTACGTGAACATGACCTACCCCGGAGGGCTGTGGTCGTTTTCGCTCGCCAGCAAGGGCGACTCCTGTCCGCTGGCCGACTTCGATCCCGAGCGGGTCGCGGCGTCGGGGATCGAGTTTCGCTACTACAACCCGGCCGTCCACCACGCGGCATTCGCGCTGCCGTCGTTCCAGGCCCGGGCGCTGGCGGACTACCTCAGCCCCCTGAAGAAGAAGCCGTTCGAGGGGTGATTCGGCTCGTTCGGGGCAAGGCCGCGAGCGAATTCGCGTCGTCGACGCCTGCGTTGCGGGCCGGGAGGCCGTGGCCGCGTGCGCCGAGGTCTTACGATGCGAAAGCGGAAAGCCTCGCAGGGCAGGACGATCACTTTTTTCGGTGATGCGATCATGTAAGCTCGAATACCACCTTGCGGTGCATTGGACTGGTTACGCTGCCCGGTTCACACCGCGTCCTCCAGGACGCGGCCGAAGCGGCGCTCACGCTGCAGAAAATCGGCCATCGCTCGCTCGAGGTCGGCTTCGCCGAAGTCGGGCCAGAGACGCTCCGCGAATACGAGCTCGGCGTAGGCGATCTCCCACAGCAAAAAATCACTGATTCGTCGTTCTCCGCTGGTGCGGATCAATAGGTCGACGTCGGGCGCGGTCGGTACCGAGTGGATGACCCGGTTGAGCAAACGAGAGAAAGACTCCTCGGTGAGCCGGCCGGAACTTGGCACCAGACGGGCGGCGGTGCTGATGGCGTGCCGGGCCGAGTAGTCCACGGCCAATCTCAGACGAAGCCTGGACGCCTTGGCGGTCATCGTCTCGGCGCGGCGGATGGCCTTCAGGACGCGTGGTGCCAGGCGATCGCGCCTGCCGATGACGTTGACTCGCACACCGTGCTCCAGGCAGCGTTCGCACTCCTGGTTCAGGTAACGCTCGAGCAGTTCCATCAGCGCTTGAACCTCCGCGGCCGGCCGGCGCCAGTTGTCCGAGGAGAAGGCGTAGAGTGTCAAGGTCGTGATCCCCAGTTCCGGCGCCGCCTCGACGACACGGCGCACCGCTTTCGCACCCTGGCGGTGGCCGGCGACGCGCGGAAGACCGCGAGCCCGGGCCCAGCGGCCGTTGCCGTCCATGATGATCGCTACGTGCCAAGACCTTTGCATCACAAAGTCACTCCCAAAAAAAACTCACTTGCCGCGCGTCGCGTGGATCAGCGCTTCCATGTGGTTCAAGTAGCGCTCCAACGCACGCCGGCCCTTGGCCGTCAACTGGTACTCGGTCTTGGGGAAACGGCCCTCGAACGACTTGGTGCAGGCGATGTAACCGGCGTCCTCGAGTTTGCGCGCGTGGACACTGAGGTTGCCGTCGGTCGCCTGCAGCAGATCTCGCAGATCCGAGAAGGTGAGCGTGCGGTTGACCGCGAGCGCGCTCATCATCCCAAGACGAATTCGCTCGTAGACCAGGCGATCGAATTCGGTAGCGGAGCCGTCGGAAAGATACCCGGCCAACGCCTTGAGCCGTTTCTTTTGTTCCGGCCCGGGCCGGGTCTGTGCCTTCCGGGCGGTCTGTCGGCTAGCCACCGTAGCGCCTCGCGATGATCAGACCGAAAACGATATGCAGCAGGCCGAAGCCCCCGGCCATCAGCGTGTTGGCCCAGGAGAAGGGCGCCAAGAACGCGACGATACCGAGCGCCACGAACGTCCCGCCCATGACCAGCACGGTGCGGACAGAGAACATCCCGCCCGTCAGGACGCCCGTGCCGTACAGCAGCAACCACATGCCCGGGATGGCCTCGATCGATCCGGCGCGGTAGAGCACGGCCGTCAGCACGACCGCCGCGAGCAGGGGAGGCCCGAGACCGAGCAGGAATCGCCGCCCCGCGCCGCGCGAGACGCGCACCCCGGCCCCGCGCGCCTTGCGCGCCATGGCCCAGCCGCCGACCGAGAAGGCGAACAGGGCGTCGACGACCCAAACCAGAAGCCAGAGGTCGGTCGACGTCGTACGCATCGCGATCGTGGCGGCCACGAGCGCCGACAGCCCCATCCCCACGCCGCCCCAGCCGGGAACGGCGGTGAACGAAGCCGCCGATTCCATCGTCTCGCGGATGTATCGGAGGTTGTCGATCGCGTGGGCGTGGAGAGCGACAGGTTCGTCGCTGTTTCTCGGGGCCGTTTGCACGTGAGCCATACCCTGAAAGTAGGTCGTAGGGTTGTCCGTGTCAAGTACTTGGTACTACAAAGAACTACGACTCCGCCGATCGAACTCCTCGGGGGTTCGCGCCCGGGCCAGGGCCTCTTCCGGCTCGACCAGGCCCTCCCGGGCCAGGCGGGCGAGACTGTCGTCGAGATCGAGCATCCCGGACTGCTGCTCCAGGGACATCTGGGAGCGGACCTGTTCGATCCTCCCTCGACGGATCAGGTTGCGGACGCCGGGAGTGGCGACGAGGACCTCGACAGCGGGCACCCGACCGCGGCCGTCGGCGCGGGGGAGCAGTTGCTGCGAGATGACTCCGGCCAGCGACGCCGCCAGCTGCGCGCGCACCGCCTCCATCTGGTTTGCCGGGTAACTGTCCAGAATCCGGTGGATCGTCTGCGGGCCGTCGCCCGTGTGCAGCGTCGAGAGCACCAGGTGCCCGGTCTCGGCCGCGGTGATGGCGATGCTGATCGACTCCGGGTCACGCATCTCGCCGATCAGCAGGACGTCCGGATCCTGGCGCAGCACGGAGCGCAGCGCCTCGGCGAAGGACGGGGCGTCACGTCCGATCTCTACGTGCTCGACGACGCTACCGCCGTGTTCGTGCTCGTACTCGACCGGATCTTCGATCGTCACCAGGTGGACTCGGCGGCGCGCCAGGAGGTGGCGGATGAGGGCCGCGATCGTCGTCGTCTTCCCGCTTCCCGTCGGCCCGGTGACGAGTACCAACCCGTAGTGCAGCTCGGCGAAGCGCGCGAGGCCCGCAGGCAGGTGGAGGTTCTCCAGGTCGGGCGGCTCCTGGGGAAAGACGCGGATGGCGGCGGCCCAGCGGCCACGCTCCCGATGCACGTTACAGCGGAAGCGGCCGCGATCGGGCAGTCGGAAGGAGAAGTCTGCCGAACCATTGGCCGCGAGGGTGTCGCGGCGCTCGGGGGGGACCAGAGCGGCGCACAGCATCTCGGCGGCACTGGCGGACAGAGGCCTGCCGCCGACCGGTTCGAGGTGCCCATGAATCCGCAACGCGGGTGCGGCACCGGTCACCAGAAGCAGATCGGTGGCAAATCGCTTGCGGGTCTCGGCGAGCAGGCGGCCGAGCCACTCGTCTCCGTCCGGTTCGGCTCGCGGCAAAGTCCAGCGCGAGGCCGGGTCACCCACGGGAGGCGCCTCCCCGGTCTCGACGACCCCCGGCGCGGTATGGGACGGAGACTCCTCCGCCAACCGAGCGGCGGTGTTCAGGTTACGGACGAGATCGTCCAACTCATGGTCGGAACTCAACCGTTTGGTCATGGAATGGGTTTACTCCGATCGCCGCCCCGACACAACCCCTCATGCTCTCCGTGACCCGGCAAGGAGCGGGCCCCGGACGATTGGAACCCCGGGGTCTGCTGGCGCGTAAGTCTAGAGGTGAGCGTTCGGCCGACGGGGGCCGGGGCAGACCGTCATGGCCCGTCGCCCGCGAGGGGGAGTTTATGAAAAAGCTGATTTTTCCAATCCTTCTGGTCATTTTCCTCGCCGTGGGCGCGGTCGGCGCGGGCGGAGAGATTTACGGCACGATCGAGACCACGCGGGGAGAGGTCTTGACGGGGCCGATCCGTTGGGATGCCAACGATAACTTCTGGGGCGATCAGCTGAACGCCAGAAAGACCGAACCGATCCAGGAGCGCGATCCCGAGGACGGCTTCCGTCTCAGCCTGTTCGGCTGGGAGATCATCAACAACAGCTCCTCACAGGGTCGCGCGTACAAGCAGTTCTCGATTCCTTTCGGTCACCTCCGCTCGATCGAGCCGGAGGGATCCAGCGGAGCCGTCCTCGAGCTGAAGAACGGCGAGCGAGTGCACGTCGAGCGATCGTCCTCGGACCTCGGTCGAGGTCTGGAGCTGGTCATCGAGGACGCCGACCGTGGCACCGTGGAAATCCCCTGGCGCAGGCTCGCGCGTGTCGAGTTCGCAGGGAACCAGAACGAGGGGCGGGACGGCCAGCGCCTTTACGGCACCGTCACGAGCCGTGCGGGTGAGTTCACCGGCTTCATCATCTGGGACCGTGACGAATCGCTGGCCGAGGACATCCTCGACGGAGAGGAAGGGGGACGGGACCACGAGATCCCGTTTCACGAGATTGTCACGATCGAGCCCGCCGGATCCGGAGCGGCACGGGTCGGCCTGAAGTCGGGCGAAGAGTTGACGCTGCGCGGCACCAACGACGTCAACGCCGACAACCGCGGCGTGATCGTCGTGCTGGAAGGCCTGGGAAACGTCGAGGTCGGTTGGCGCGAGCTCGAGAAGGTGGTCTTTCGGGACCCACCGGCTTCGCCGACCTACGGCAAGTTCGACGGCGGGCGGCGGCTTTCCGGAAAGGTCCGTACGCCGGGAGGCCAGGTCTACGAGGGCGAGATAACCTGGGACATGGACGAAAGCAACAGCTGGGAGTCCCTCGACGGTGAGGTCGACGACATCGAGTACTCGATCCTGTTCCAGTACGTACAGTCGATCAAACCCGCCGGATCCGGCAGCGCCGAGGTGCGACTGTCCGACGACCGGTCCCTGGTTTTGTCGGGCTCGAACGACGTCAACGGGGAGAACCGTGGAATCATGGTCACGGCCGCCGACGGGACGACGACGATCCTGGGCTGGGAAGACGTCGAGCTGGTCGAGTTCGATTGAGGAGCGGCTTTACCGGGCAGAGACTCTCAGCGCCCGTCGAAACGTCCGAGCAAGCTCCTTGCCGGTATCCAGAGGGTGATTGTGCGCGCCAGCATGAAGAGCCCCATGGCCCCCCACAACAGGTCGTTGTTTTCCACTCGCACCGCCCACCACGCCACCGGCAAGAATACGACGAAGGTGCTGAGGATCATCGCGTTCCTCAGCGTTCGTCCCCGGGTCAGTCCGAGGAAGATCCCGTCGTAAATGAAGGCAAGCGACCCGAAGAGCAGCGCCGGCACCAACCAGGGGGCGTAACGCACGCAGACAGCGATGATCTCCTGATGCGACGTCAACACGCGGAGCACGATCGACGGCGCGGTGAGGAACAGGGCGAGCACGAGCACGGCGAAACCGGCGCCGGTGGCCAGCGACAGGCGGATCAGCTTCCTCAACGAGTCGCAGTCTCGACGACCGAAAAAGATGCCGGCCAGCGACTCGCAAGCAAAGGCCGCGCCGTCGATCAGGTAGGCGGCGAGGTAGAAAATGCGCAGCAGGATCGAGTTGGCGGCTAGGACGGTCGTCCCCAGAATCGAGCTGAAGTTGATGAAGATCGCGAAGCTCGAGACCAGGCACATTGTGCGGATCAGGATGTCCCGGTTCAGGCGGACGAGCGGACCGAGGCGCTCACGATCGAGAACGTCGCGCCAAACCCAGCGAACGCCGCGCTCCTGGAGAAAAAAGATCCACAGACCGACGGCAAGCATGCCGTACTGGGCGAGCGTCGTCGCCAGACCGGCGCCGAATGCGGCGAGGCCCATGCGCACGATGAAGACGTAGTTGAGCGCGATGTTGGCTAGGTTGCCGGCGACGGTCATCACGAGGACGTTACGGCTCTCGGCCCGGCCGAGAAACCATCCGATCAGCACGAAGTTGGACAGCGTGGCGGGCGCGCCCCACACCCTGGCGTCGAAGTAGGCTCGGCCCGCGAGCTCGACGCCGGCCTCGCCCGAAAGCAGCAGAAATCCGAGCTCGCGCAGGGGTCGCTGCAGCAGCAGGATCGCGGCGGCCAAAGCGATGGCCAGGACCAGCGAGCGGTACAGGACCAGGTGCACCTCGCGACGGTCCCCTCGACCGAACGCCTGGGCCGTTGTTCCTGTGGTGCCCATACGCAGGAATCCGAAGCTCCAGTAGACGTAGTCGAAGAGCACGGTTCCCAGAGCGACTCCGGCCAGGAACCGAATGTCGGGAAGATGTCCTAGCATCGCGGTGTCCACTAGACCGACCAGTGGAACGGTTACGTTGGACAGGATGTTGATTGCGGTCAGGCGGGAGAACTGACTCCAGATCTTGTTTCGATCGGGCATCCGGGCAAGGCTAGCGGACCCCTTCGCGTCTTGCCACGTTCCCGGAGTTTTCGGTCGAAGGTGCATCCGGCGACCGCGTGCTACGCCGTTCGCGTTCTCTCCCGGCCCGGGCTGCGCGGCGACCCATGCCGTTCCGTGCTCGCCGACCGCTTAGGCTTCCAACCTCGCGAGTGCTCTGCGACGTGAGATGGGTGTTTTTAGACTCGCTCGCGATTCTAGCTCCGGCGGCGGGCGACTGTGCGCGGAACGCATGGGGCCCCGCCGCTCCGCCAGGGCCGGGAGAGAACGCGAACGGAGTAGCACGCGGTCGCTGGATGGGCTTTAAAAAAGTGCGCTCTGCCTTGTTTGTGGATGATAGGATGTCGCGTCCGTGCTTTGTCTGCTGTCGCGGTGGCAGTTCGTATGCGCGGGCGGAGAGTGTCGCGTGCTCGATTGGATTGAACGGCTTTCCGACGCGATTTCTGACGCGATCAATAGCAATCTGGGGCCGGTTGCGGACTTTCTCGAGGAATATGTCTGGGGTTGGCCGGAGCAGGCTCCACTGCTGGCGATCGTGTTGCTGGGCACGGGGCTGTTCGTCACGCTGCGCTTGGCCTTCATCCAGGTTCGCGGTTTCCGGCACGCGATCGATATCACGCGCGGCGTCTACGACGATCCGGAGGACGAAGGCGATCTGGTCCATTTCCAGGCTTTGACGACGGCGCTTTCGGCCACGGTCGGCATCGGCAACATCGCCGGCGTGGCGATCGCGATCCGGCTCGGCGGTCCCGGCGCACTGTTCTGGATGTGGGTCACGGCCTTCTTCGGCATGGCATTGAAGTACGCCGAGTGCACGCTTGCGGTGGCCCATCGCAACGTGAACCCCGACGGGTCGGTCTCGGGCGGCCCGATGTACTACATCGAGAAGGGACTCGGGGGCCGTTGGAAGTGGATGGCCGTGCTGTTCGCGGTCTGTGCCGCCGTCGCCTCGTTCGGCGGCGGCTGCATGAACCAGTCGAACACGCTGGCGGACCAAGTACGGGCTCATTTCGGCATCCCGACGATCTACTCCGCGATCGTTTTCTCCTCGATCGTCGCGCTCGTGATCATCGGCGGTATCCGTCGTATCGGGCGCGTGACGTCGATCCTGGCGCCCGGTATGGCCACGCTCTACGTGGCGGCCGCGCTGTACATCCTCGCGGTCAACTTCCGCGAGATTCCCGCAGGCTTCTCCCTGATCTTCACGCACGCGTTCGCGCCCGAACCGCTGATCGGCGGCGCGGCGGGTTCGTTCATGCTCACGTTGATGTGGGGCATCCGGCGCGGTCTGTTCAGCAACGAGGCCGGGCAGGGCAGCGCGCCGATCGCGCACGCTACGGCGAAGACGGACGAGCCGGTGCGCGAGGGACTGGTCGCCTCTCTCGAGCCGTTCATCGACACGCTGGTGATCTGCACGATGACCGGCCTGGTGATCGTCATGACCGGCGCGTACAAGGAGAAGATCGAGCAGGACGTGGCCCTTGCCGAGGTCGAGGCGGTCTACGCCGCGGCGGCTACCGATTCGCAGTTGATCGAGTTGCAGGAGGCGCGCGAGTCGGCGGGAGCACGCGATATCGACATCGTCGACGGCCGGCCCGTAGACGCTACGCTGTTCTACCTCAACTCGGTCCTGGAGGGTGCGCAAGTCCAGGACTCGGACGGCAATCCGTGGAACGGCCGCGTGAGCGTGGATGCCGAGGAGGGTACGCTCTCGGTTGTCGAAGGCCCGAAAAGAGCTTCAATCAAGGGGGTGGGCTTGCTGATCGGTGCGCCGCTCACGGCCCAGGGCTTCAAGCACGGGTTGCCCGGCGATTGGGGGAACTTCGTCGTAACGATCGCGGTCGTCCTGTTCGCGGTCTCGACAGGGATCTCGTGGTCCTATTACGGCGACCGGGCCACGGAGTACCTCTTCGGCTCGGGCGCGATCCCGGTCTATCGCTGGATCTTCATCGCCTTTTTCTTCTTGGGGTCGATCCTGCCGCTGAAAGCGGTCTGGACCTACGGCGACGTCGCGCTGGGAATGATGTCGTTCCCCAACCTCATTGCGCTGGTGCTGCTCTCGGGATCGGTGCTACACATGACTCGTGTCTACTTCTCGCGAAAGCACGAGCGACCGCGTTGAGCTGACGAGAGCGGGAGGTCTGGTCCGATGAGCGATCCGCTGTACAAGACGATTCTCGTTCCCACCGATCTCTCCGACCCTTCGAAAAGTGCGGTTCGCCAGGCCGCAGCGCTTGCCGACTGCCTTGGAAGCCGCCTGGTGCTGACCTACGTGATGGAAGACCGGCTTCCGGCGATGATCCTGGCCCACACGGCCGAGACCGAGCAGCAACTGCTCGAGCGGCATCGCGAGCACGCCCGGAAGTCGCTCAACGCCGTTGCCGCGGAACTGCTGGCCGGACTGGACGTACAGTGCATCGTTCGCCAGGGCGTCGATCACCAGCAGATCGTCGAGTTGGCCAAGGAGATCGACGCCGACCTGATCGTGCTCGGCATGCACGGGCACGGCTTCCTGGTGCACGCGCTGGCCGGGAGCACGACCGAGCGAGTGCTGCACCACGCGCCCTGTCCGGTGCTCGTCGTCGGCCAGGGCGACGGGCAACAAGCCTGAGACGGCGATTGTCCACGACTCGACTCCCTTTTTGTCCTTCGAAGATTCCTATAATCGGCGTTCGGCACCGGGAGGGGTTCCGGGGCCGGTAGGATCACTTCGACAGGAGAATTGCACCATGCGCACGCGTCTGCTTCTGGCCGCTCTTTTGCTGACCGCCGGTCCCGTGGCCGCCGAGTCCGACAGCCACCCGCTCTCGGTCCACGACATGCTGGCGATGGAGCGCATCTCCGACCCGCAGGTCTCGCCCGCGGGCGATCGCATCGTCTTCGGCCTGCGGACGACCGATCTCGAGGCCAACCGGGGCCGTAGCGATCTGTGGCTGGTCGGCGTGGGCGGGGAAGACCTTCGTCGGCTGACCACCCATCCGACGGGCGAGTCGAACGCGCGATGGTCGCCCGACGGCCGGCAGCTCTATTTCGTCAGCTCTCGGAGCGGTTCGTCCCAGGTCTGGCGCATCGCCGTCGACGGTGGCGAGGCGCGCCAGGTCACGGACCTACCTCTCGAGGTGACCAGTCTCGCCGTATCCCCCGACGGTTCGAAGATCGCCGTCACGATGG
>Ga0255055_10003075_pt1 | contig 11404 bp, 10 predicted proteins | sample JV7_2_27_MG_FD_188633 | JGI IMG/M metagenome (GOLD analysis project Ga0255055, IMG submission 188633) | Seawater microbial communities from Jervis Inlet, British Columbia, Canada - JV7_2_27 | ecosystem: Environmental > Aquatic > Marine > Inlet | place: Canada: British Columbia | collected... | reverse complement strand
CCCCGCCTCCTATACCGTGAAACCCAAGCCAACCGTCGCCTTCTATTTTTGGCACCATCTGAGCGAAGTAGCCGGTTCCTCTATAGTCGCCTTCTTCGATTGTCCAGGCCTTTTTTTCGAGCTCCGTTGGGGGCCTGTCCATGTCGCGGGGCAGTTCAATGCCGAGTTCAGGATGGCGAAACACTGAATTGTCATCGATCATTACATGGCAATCAGCTGCGATGATGCGTTTGCTCTTAGCCAAGATTAAAGGATTTATTTCCAGGGTTCTCGCATCATATGTGGTGAATACCTCATAAACTTTACAAAGGATGCTTGCGAGCTCTTTGGAGATCTCTGGGGACAAGCCATTTCCGTTGAAAGATACATCTGATATCAATCGATTTGCCTCTGAGGGCCCCAGTCCATTCAGGTAATCAACATTTAATTTAGCGATTTTCTCCGGGTTTCTTTCGGCAACTTCCTCGATAGAACTACCACCCTCCGAACTAAATATGAAAACGGGACCTTTAACTTTGTAAGAATTACTCACAATGACGCCGGCGTAGAGTTCTATCTCCACCTCGAGCTGTTCTTCAACCAACACTTTTTCCACTTTGAGCCCCTTAATCTCCCGTCCGATGAGAGCTTTTGCGGCTTCTTCAGCCTCTTGGGGTGTATTGGCAAACTTGATCCCACCTGCCCTAAAACGTCCGGCAGCCCACACTTGAGCCTTTACAACCACAGGTTTCCCGATTTCCAGAGCCACATTTCTGGCCTCTTCGGCTTTTTCCACGCACCTTCCCTCCGGGACTTGGATACCTACCTTCCCTAGGATCTCCTTACCTTGATATTCATATAGCCTTGCCATGCGTAAACTCCAAAATGTCTCAATCAATTCTATGCCAAAGAGCAATATGACCGCAAATGATCAGCCCGACCTATCCTTTTCAGCTACCTTTGAAGCACATAAGACCCATTAAGATCCCTATGTCATGCAAGTTGTCCAATCCGAAAACGGTATCGGTGATTTGATTCATCTGTTCATTGCTCATATATTTTGATGCCATGCTCCTGAATTTGTGTATAATTTCTTCATCTGTCATGGGATTTCGCGCATGTCCCCTGGGATAGTCTACCCGGAGGCGATACTTCTGACCGTCTTTGGTGATTATCTCTGATATGCCGGCCGGGCGGGCTTTATCGAGACTCGGATCACCTTTCAGAACAACCTTATCAATAAGTTCCAGCACTTTCGGATCGTTATATTTTTCAGGCGTGAATTGACTCGGCCCGATCTCGCGATCAATGACGGCAATCGCGGTAAGATAATAGGAACTGTGGTCAGCTGTTTCCTTGTTTTTGGGATATTTTTTCACTGGATCGCCTGTATGTTCGGCGCATCGTTTGCTTGTGGTGATTCTGATTTCAGCTACATTTTCAGGCTTGATATCGTGCTCTTTGGCGAGGTTGAGAGTGGCTGTTAAATGGCCGTGGGAGGAAAAATCTGCAATAATTGACTTAACACAGCTCTCACGGATTGCAAATTTTCCTTTGAAAGCCAATAGCTTATCAATGTCGTACTCACCACCCATGGCGACTTCAATAAAGCCATCATGCCCCTCTATCATGCCTGCAGGACCTGTAAACCCCTTTTGGGCCAGCAAAGCTGCCATGATACCGGCGTAAGACATCATGGGGAACCTGATATTTTTGGTCATGGTGTATTCTTCAGCTGGGGTATCTAAGATGCCAAACACAGCATGGCAACTGCCCGCGATGCCAACTGCATTTTCCATTTGCTCCACGTCTAGTCCGAGGATGTGACCTGCCACCAAAGGCATAATATAAGCCCCTCTGGTATCGCCATTCCATCCCTTTTTCTCCATACCAACGCCACGAACACCCTCCAAAAAAGCGATCGACAAATCGTACCCCAAATTTATCGCCGTGATGACGCCCTTGCCTGATAAGTGCTGCCGTTCGCTCAGTGCCAGAATGGGAGGAGTTACTTCGCTCGGATGATACCCCGTCCGATACGTCTCTCCCTCGAGGATAAAAGCGGTATCGTTATAATCCAGGTACCGGACCATTGCACCATTGGCCAGTGTGGCATTGAGGCAGGATGCTCTTAATCCGCTACCAAAAACTGTTGACTCTCTCGCATCACTAGATTCCTTTATGACCTCCTGAATAATTTTACTCGCCTCACTGCCGTAACCACCTATGGCGCACCCGAGCGTATCGAGCATGAAGCGTTTCGTTTGGTGAACCACGTCAGGCGGCAGGTCTTCAAAGGTCAGACGGTTTGTACTTTTTGCTAGCTCTCGTGCTACACTCATTGCTCAACTTGTCCTATCTTTATCTACGAATGGTTAAGCCGGCGCAAGATTCTCAAGGCCAAAATCCTTATGCGAATCTTTCTATAGGCTGCGCAGGCCCCCATCCCACAGAATTCTTAGATCTTTCTCGTTTCAAATAAACCGTGTAAAAATATTTATCCGCCCTATACAAAATCGATACATACTCAACTGGCTTTTGCTTCACATCGAAAACCGTTCTTTCCACTTTTAGGAGCGACTCGCCAAAACGTATACCCAAGAGCGCTGCCACTTGGGCGTCAGCGATCGTGGCCTCAATGGTCTGGATTGCTGTGTCCGTTTTGATGTCCAGATCATCTTCAAGGATCATCAATAGCGGTTTTTCAGTCAATTTATCTGACGGGATATTTTTTCCGATTTCGGGTGGCAGATAATTAAAAACGTGAGAGAAGGAGGTGCCTTTTATAAGTCGAACCTTTTCAATCCGAAGCGTCTGGTCCTGCGTCTGGAGATTCAAACGTTCCTTCACGTTCTCAGGGGCCTCAACCCAGGAGATGTCAATCACTTTTGTCTTTGTCTTTATCCCTATAGAGATGATGTCTTCTATGGAACCGCTCAGCCTGGGAGATTCCAAAGACCTGGCTTTTTCCGAAACGAAGGTTCCCTTACCCCGCTTCCGAGAGATAAGTCCCTCCTGTTCCAGCGCAGAAAGCGCACGCCGCACCGTGATACGACTCACCTCGTATTCCTTTCCGATCAATTCCTCACTGGGTAAAGGGACATCTGCCGAAAACTCCCTCGAAAGAATTCTTTTTCTCAGGATCGTTTCCAGTTGATAATAAAGCGGTATCCCCTTATCTACAAGCACGAGTCGACTCCTCCCATTCTTGCACTTTTACTGCGATGTTATTCATATTCGCGGGATATCCCTCTGTGATCAGGATTGGGAACATCAAAGAGGTGCCACCGAAGCCAGGCAGAGACGTCCACAGATCTCCCTTCTTTATCTCTTTTGTCGCACATGCGTGATCACTCACGACCGTTTTTATTGTGCCGTCAAGCACGGAATTCCACAGGTATTCCACATCGTCGCGGCTACGAATGGGAGGGTTTACTTTCGCCAAGCGTCCCAGATCCATATCATTGGATAAACCCAAGTGATGCAAAGTTCCCTCCAGCAAAAAGTCTAAGCGGCTGTAACGACAGGAAACATCCTTCCCCGCTTCGACTGCCTTCCGGCTGCTCAAATGTAATAAATTGACGGGGCAGTTCGTGTTATTTGCCATAACACCTAGCTGACTTCTTTCATGAACTTATACAGAAAACCCAGATCAACTGGGTTATCTATCATGAGATAGTTTAGTGCATCGGGAGAAGAGCCGGCGAGATTCAGCAATTTATAAAACATGTAGTACTTTAGAGTAGAAACCCCACCTTCTCTCACAAGCCACTCTATTTCACTGATATGCTCATCTGTAAACAAAGCCAAATGATATCCGTAATCTGTCAAAAAAGAATTCTTAGACAGCTCCAGAAGTTCGGGTAGGATATGATCCTTAGATATGGAATGAACGAAAGAGAATCATTTCTAAATTTCCACCTCTTCAGCTTCACAATTATGATTTTGTGGCCTGATAATTTGTACTAATGATATAACAAGATTGCATTAAACTTTCGCATTGTCAAGGAGATTTTTCAAGAATCTTCAGACTTTTTTCGACAGTTGCTGAGGGCATCTATACCGCTTTCCATAATAATGTCCCGGGCCACCGGCCACCCGCGGAGCAGGTGGCTTGGGTTTTTCCGCCATAGGCGGGAAAAAACAAAGGCACGGTAGTGCCTTAATCGGTGCGGGTGTAACCGGGTGCAAAGCACCCGGTTTGAAAACACCCAATGACGGAATCGCGGCATAAGTGGTTGTAGAAAAAAACGTTTGAATACCGGAACGTTTTTTTGACAACCACTATAAGGTTCTATTCAATTCTGTGTTGTGATTCTCGGTTTAGCTTGACACGGTCTGGGTCCTTATCTATTCTCCTTTTTTAAAAGGCTGCGCGTTAATTGATTTTGAGTCTTCGCATAAGAGATAGTTGCTGGAAGTGATCCTTATATGCCGGGCAGCAAGATGACCGAAGACGACACAGTTAAAAGGTGAACGGGTCACAGATGATGGATATAAATAATTCAGAGTTATTCCCCGACAAATGGGATGAATCAGCCGATGTGGTGATTATCGGAAGCGGATTCGCCGGGCTGGCCGCGGCCATAGAGGCAAAACAGGCAGGCGCTTCGGTAATGATCCTGGAAAAGATGAAAGGTTATGGCGGAAACTCGATCATCAGTGACGGCATGGTTGCTGCGGCGGGGACACCAATGCAGGAAAATGCGGAAACTAAGGATTCACCGGATCTCATGTATCAGGATATGCTAAAAGCCGGTCTGGGACTCAATTATCCGGACCTGGCCCGCACAGTGGCGCAGAGATCAAACGCGGCTCTCCAGTGGACCATTGATTATCTGGGGGTGAAATACAAGGACACGCTACATCATTTGGGGGGGCATTCCGTACCGCGCAGTCATGCCACCTACAATTTTTCCGGTTCCGCTATTATCAAACAGCAAATCAAAAAGATTAAAGAAATGAGCATGAACGTCAGGAGACAGATGTATCTTCAGAGAATTATGAAAAACCCGCAAGGCAGGGTTTGCGGTGTGCGGGTCCGGGATGGTTATCATTTTCCAGACCCCGAAAGTGGGGTTCCCAAGTACATCAGGGCCAAAAAGACGTTGATCCTGGCGACAGGGGGATTTGCCAATGACATCCCCTTTAGGACCGCACAGGATCCCCGGTTGTCAAACGAGGTGGACAGCACGAACAAAGAAAGCACCACTGCCGAGGTCCTGAGAGAAGCTCTGAGAATTGGAGCCACACCCGTACATCTTTCCTTGATCCAGCTGGGTCCATGGACCTCACCGGACGAGAAGATGTATGGCGTTGGTCCTTTATTCGCAGATTATATTGTCTTTCCCTTCGGCGTATTGATCCATCCAACCACGGGTCGGCGGTTTGTCAGCGAACTGGCCGATAGAAAAATCCGGGCGGATGCCATATTGAAGGTCGGTCAAGCGTGCATCGGTATTGCGGACCAAAGCGGAGTTGAGCAGTCCGGACAGCAAATAGAGCGTTGCCTCGAAAAAGGTGTTGTAAAAAAATTCAATCATTTGAAAGATCTAGCTTCATGTTATGATCTTCCTTTGGGGGCCTTGAAAGAAACGATCGATCAATACAACCAATCTGTAGATCAGAAACTGGATAAGGAATTCGCAAAACCCATTCTGGCCGGGGCCCTGCCGCTTATTCGCCCTCCTTACTACGGGATCCGCCTGTGGCCCAAAGTCCATCATACCATGGGGGGGGTCCAGATCAATACAAAGGCCCAGGTCATGGATTTGAGTCACAAACCGATAAAGGGGCTCTATGCGGCTGGTGAAGTCACCGGCGGCATTCACGGTGCATGTCGTTTAGGGAGTTGCGCCATTACGGACTGTCTTGTTTTCGGTCGTATCGCCGGCAGAAATGCCGCAGCCGAGAAAGTGGAGTAAACGCATAATTCTGAATTGAATGGTTGAAAATATATGCCCTACGCTGAAGAAACAGGAAAATAGATCCTTCTGGTTAAAGGATATGAGAAGATCTTAAAGGAATTGTCGCAATAGGCCTGATGACTTAGTCTTGCTTATTCCATACAATATTGCCATTTAATATTGATTAGCTTTTTTTAGAGTCGCCCGTAATCAAGATTATCCCCAGAATAACGAATGCGGCACCGATCAATTGTATTGAGGCGAGTCGCTCTCCCAGCAAACTAGTTGCCAGAATGATGGTTAAAATCGGCTCGGCGTTCAGCAGCATGGAAGTTTTGACCGGTCCGATGATTTCAAGACCGCCAAACACGGTTACATATCCGAAGACAAGCGCCAAACCCGAAACACACAATTTGAACAAAGCCGCATAGGGTATCATGCCCGCCGGACCGCCGCTGAAAAATAGAAACGCCGCAAACAGGGCGGTGCCCGCAGTAATACAATGGAAATTAATAGCCTGGGGATCAGCGCTTCGCATCGAGATGCTGCTGATAACAACAAAACTGGTGCAGCCAAAAGACGATAGGAAACCGAGGGCAACTCCTTGCCAGTTAAGGTTAGTTACAGAATGAATTTCCAGAGCTAGTCCGAGTCCGATAAAGGCAATAATGATCGCCCCTGAGCGAATGATTGTGATGGGTTCATTTTCGGTAAATCTGGCTATCACGGCAACAAAAACCGGAGAAGTGTAAAAAAGCAATACGGCCAAACTGATCGGAATGTATTGAGTGGCCCCCAGGTATCCGGCCCCCATCATGAAAACCGAAATGCCGAGGGCAAGGCTCGTATAACGCGCCCGGGGCGGTAATCTTAATTTTTTGCCACGGATCTTTTGAAAGACAAACAAAAGTGCAACAGTTGCAATATAACGCACTGCGTTTGCAGTCGGCACATCGACCCCGTCCTTATAAGCCATATTTGCAAATAATATGGCGCTTGTAAAACCCAGCGTGGACAGAAGAACCAACCCGCCACCAATCAATGACCCTGCGTTTTCGGATGTCAATACAATTTGATCTGCAGGATTTTGCTTCATAGGCGTATCTTCCTACCTGAATCTTGAATGAAAATTAATCCTAATGACAGCAAGTTAAATAAATTGGCATCATATAACAAATTGCCGCTCCATTATAAAATTACCGATCAGGAGTAAAGAATGACTATCATTTTATGTAATTATTTTTCACCCTACTAAAAAAGCGGCGAGCCGGGGGCTTCCATCTGCTGCGTTATTAGGGGCTCGCAATAATTCACTATGGCTTGACTTCGGCCTGAGCTCAAGTCGAAGGCAGTCGTAGCTCGCCTTTAAGTGCTCCCGCTTCGCGGGATGAAGCGTCTATGCGAAGGGGGAATTAACCGGTAATGCCCCTTTCTATATAACGACAAATTGAAACTATAGGAAGAAATATACACCTCTTTTATCTAATAAACACAGTCGCAAAATACAGTCAACGTTAAAGGTTTAAACGAGCAAAAAAGTGAAAACTCTTTTAATATAGCAATTGAGTACGATAAAAAAGATCGATGCTTACTGTCAAACCAAACCGAATGCCGGATTGGACGCCGACAATATGTCTTCATTTACTGAAAAAAAGGAATAGATATTACTTGCTTAATGGTCGGAATGTTTTTATATCCGACGGAAGAATTGCAAGTGTGTTTATCGTATTGGCCAAAACCGAGAGAAACTTGCCAAAACCGTCAAAAGGGATCGCCATGTTCCTGGTCGATGCCGATACGCCCGGGGTTTAGATCGGCAAAACTGAAGAGTTGATGGGGCGTCACTGCTCGACGCTCGATGAAATAATCTTTTAAGATGCTAAGGTTCCGGAGGAAAACTTGTCGTTAAAGGAGACCAACATAAATTGAATCCTGTCAAAAATCAGCTTCCTGACAAAATCGACTCCCTCTGGGTCAATCTGAATCTGGCCACAATGACCCAAACCGGTCCCTACGGCATGGTGCAAGACGGTGCCTTGGCCCTCTACGAAGGGAAGATTGCCTGGATCGGAAAAAGAAACGAGCTGCCCCCCGATCTGCAATCCGGGGCCGCCAAAATTTACGACGCGCAAGGCGCATGGGTCACCCCGGGCCTTGTGGATTGCCATACCCATCTTGTGTATGGCGGCAGCCGTGCGCGGGAGTTTGAGCTGCGCCTCCAGGGGGCGACCTATGAAGAAATCGCGCGCCAGGGTGGCGGCATCAGATCAACAATCAGCGCCACCCGTGCGGCGGATGAGGAATCTCTGCTGCATCAGAGTGCTCCCCGGCTGGCCGCGCTCATGGCCGAAGGGGTCACCACCGTGGAAATAAAGTCCGGTTACGGGCTGGATCTGGAGACCGAACTCCGCATGTTGCGCGTGGCCCGCACACTGGGCCAAAAATATCCGGTCACGGTTAGGCCCACCTTTCTGGGCGCCCATGCCCTGCCGCCTGAATATGAAGGCCAAAGCGATTCGTATATCGACTTCGTCTGCAGAGAAGTCATGCCGCAGGTCGCCGCTCAAAACCTGGCCGTGGCGGTCGATGCTTTTTGCGAGGGCATCGGATTCACTCCCGCGCAAACCGAGCGCGTCCTCAAGACTGCCAAAAAATTGGGCCTGGCGCTCAAACTACACGCCGAGCAGCTTTCCGATCTGGGCGGCACCGCACTGGCTGCCGGATACGGCGCACTTTCAGCCGACCACCTCGAACATGTCTCCGAAGAGGGCGTCAAGGCCATGTCCGCCAGCGGCAGCGTGGCGGTTCTTCTGCCCGGTGCCTTTTACTTCCTGCGGGAAACAAAAGTGCCGCCCATCGATCTTCTGCGCCGCTACAAAGTTCCCATTGCGCTGTCCACCGACTGCAATCCCGGCAGCAGTCCTGCGGTTTCGCTGCTGCTGATGCTCAACATGGCATGTACGCTCTTCAGGCTGACGCCCGAGGAAGCCCTGGCAGGCGTTACCCGCAACGGCGCCCGGGCCCTGGGACTGCAGGCTCGCATCGGCACCCTCGAGCCGGGTAAGGATGCGGATTTTGTGATCTGGGATATTTCCGAACCGGCCGAGCTCGCCTACCGTATCGGCGCCAATCCCATGCAACAGGTGGTCAGACAGGGCCACCTGATCCGGACCGCAAAGCCTGAGACATTATAGGAATGTCCATCAGGTTAACCTACCTTCCCCGCATCCCACTGTCCGTTATGCTAGATTTTTTTTTGAGCCTACCTGATAAATTTTCAAAAGTATCATCAACCCATTTAGAAAAGCGCATGTTTATTTGCAAACCCCGCGGATGGTAAACTTCATCCCTTTATTTATGGACAAACCCAACTTCTGTTTGGACCGGTTAAGGAAAAAGATAAATATAGACCGAGCAATGGAGAACTTCAGAAGGCGTAAACAGACAAATCTAAAGGTCTGGATCTTGACAATCACGTTTTTGAATAAAGATTAATACTTAATCATGGCAATGTCTTATCCAAACGTTGAGATCCATTGGACATAGAAGCCCGCCTATACGCTTAGGTAAAAATCAATAACTTCGGTGAGGTGATGATATGGCCATCTGGCTGGTGACCGTTATTTTAGTGCTTGCGATGCTTTTGCTGATCACCGAGAAGCTGCCTGTGGACCTGACATCGATTGGCATCATGGTGGCCCTGATTCTCACGGGAATATTAACGCCCAAGGAAGCCATTGCAGGCTTTGCAAGCCCGGCCGTCATCACCGTGGGTTCCATGTTTCTGATCAGCAAAGGCATGATCCGCACCGGCGCGGTCGGGTTTATCAGCCGGAAAGTACTCCAATATTCTCGCGGTCGGCCCGGGCTGGCAGTGGTTTTGATTTTAACCATCGTCGGCCTGGCTTCGGCTTTTATCAACAACACACCGGTGGTGGTGCTTTTTATCCCCATTATCCTGGGTCTGAGCTGCGAACTCAATTTCAGCCCGTCAAAATTTTTAATCCCGATCTCCTATGCTTCCATTTTAGCCGGCACCTGTACGCTGATCGGGACCTCCACCAACATTATTATCAGCGATTTGAGTGCCATGTATGGCTTCGGAGCTCTGAGGATGTTTGAACTATCCCAGCTGGGCGTTCCCATTGCGCTGATCGGAATTGCCTTTCTTATTTTTGCCGCTCCCAGGCTCATGCCCAGCATGCATAACCCCGTTTGTGAGCTCAAAAATGATGCGCATCGGCGCTATCTGGCCGAGTTTCAGGTTCCGCGCGGAAGCCGTATCATCGGTGAGGATCCGGACTCATACTTTGCGCACAAATATTCCAACACGGAAGTACTCGAACTGATCCGCTATTCGCATATTTTCTACCCCGACAGGGATGCGGTCAAAATTGCGCCCGATGATCTTTTGTTAGTGAAAGGCTCGGCCAATGATCTGGTTGAAATTCTGCATGAAAATATTGTGGAATCGCCCCTTGGTGAGCAAGGCATCAATTTCAGGGCCGAACAAAAGAAATCTTTAATCGTCGAGCTGATTATACCGCCGCAGTCAAGGCTTTTGGGTGAAAGGCTGGTGGCCAGCCGTCTGCAGCGTGATCCCGATATTCATATCATCGCAATTAAACGCCAGGAGCTGCATTACACCGAACAAAAAATCAAGGATGTCGATTAAAAATCGGCGACATCCTTTTGATTCGCTGTCCGGAATCATCGTTGGAGAGACTGCGCGGCGCAACGGATTATATCATCGTGGAGGACGTACATCATGAAATTGTCCACTTCAGCGGGCTGAGTCCGGTTTATGTCTTAAGCGGTGTTATAATTTTAACCAGCATCAGTACACACATACTCAGTAACAACGACACAGCGATTTTGCTGTTGCCGGTTGCGATTTCGGCCGTCGTGGGATTGGGCGTCAATCCCACGCCCTTTATCATTGCGGTCTGCTTTGGTGCCATCGCCTGCTTTGCCACACCGATCGGCTATCAAACCAATTTACTGGTATACGGTCCCGGGGGCTATCACTTCAGCGATTACTTCAAACTGGGCCTGCCGGTGAATTTGCTGGTCCTGGTGATGGGTTCTTTTTTCATCCCGATGATCTGGCCATTTTAATATTTTTAGTAATTTCAAAAAAGACATTTCTAAACCCATAACAAATCTTCAATTACTCGGAATTCCACATGCCATAATCAAATCAAAAAATTGGAACACTGCGGCAGATTTCGTAAGCAGTATCTGACAAGTGCCAGGACATCGATAACCCGGCACAATTATGATAACCTTCTTCATCACATTTTGAAGGAGGTTGTCAAATGGAACAAGAAATCAGAAAACAAGCGATTCAGAGATATCGCAATAACGAAAAGCCAAAATCAATATACACAGATGAATCGCTCCAAATATTGGTTCTTTAAATGGCTCAAGCGCTACCAGAGCGGCGCTCCTGATTGGTACAAGGATCAATCAAGAGCTCCGCACACGCGACCAACAGCGCTCAGTGAGATTGACAAACA
>Ga0255055_10003074_pt1 | contig 11406 bp, 20 predicted proteins | sample JV7_2_27_MG_FD_188633 | JGI IMG/M metagenome (GOLD analysis project Ga0255055, IMG submission 188633) | Seawater microbial communities from Jervis Inlet, British Columbia, Canada - JV7_2_27 | ecosystem: Environmental > Aquatic > Marine > Inlet | place: Canada: British Columbia | collected... | reverse complement strand
CCGGCCTGGGCGATCAAATGGCCCAGGGCGGCATGGGCAACCCTGCAGCTGGCGGCGCCCCTGGTGGCGCTCCTATGGCGCCTGGTGGCGCTCCCCCGATGGGCGGCGCTCCCCCGATGGGCGGCGCTCCCCCGATGGGCGGCGCTCCCCCGATGGGCGGCGGCGCACCGCCAGCCGGTGGCGTATCGCCGGAACAGGCTGCCCAACCGGTCGACCCAATAGCCGCGGTCCTGGCTCAGGTGCCGCAGGGCGCTGAAGCCGGATTGACGCCAATGGACCTGCAGTCCGTTGCCCAGACTGTGGCGACCCAAATTTACGCCCTGCCACCGCCGCAGCGTACGTCTGCGCTGCGTGCGTTGAAGCAGCAATCACCGACCATTCACTCTCTTGTCAAGAGCCTCCTTGAAGGATTAGACTCGCAGGCGGAAGCTCGTGGTCGCGAGATGTTTAGTCAACAGGCCCAGCAGGGACAGATGAACTCGATGGCCCCACCTCCGGCGCAGATGCCGCCGGGGGCAGGTGGGCAGTTGATGATGCCAATGTAGGCACATCCGAAAGTACACATTTTGAGCCAACGTAGAGCCGGGCCAGCCATGAGCATGCCCGGCTCTTCGTTCTGGCAGTAGCAAAGGAACATGATGGTAGAACCGAGCGAGCAAGAACGCGCAGGACTGCCGGAAACATCGGCAAATTACATGGCTGACCTGGAGACCAGGCTTAGTCGTTGGGAGAAGAGTGTATCACTGGCAGCACGCCACCAGCCATTCACGGTTAAGCAAGCGCAGAATCTCGACGTATGTAGGTACTGCGGCAAACTTCCATTCACACCACCCGACTCCCTTATACTGAATCACGGCAAGGAGTTCGCGCATCAGTCCTGTCTGGACAAGCGTGAAGCGTCTGCCGTAGCTAAGCTGCAAGGCGAAGTCGATGTGTTGAAACGCGCGCTGGCAGCTTGTGCTGAAGCTGCGCGGGATTACGTTCCGGGCACGGCATGGACACGAAACGAGATCAAGCGCATCGCAGATGCTGCAGGAGAGAAACTATGACAGGACCAGAACTTGCGTCAGCCTGTATGATCATTGCTGCCATCGTTGTGATCGTGACCCAGTTTTTCCATATCAGGATGCTAAAGCTGAACTGGGATCAGTTGACCAGGCGCCTCTACATGCGCGGCAAGACGCCGTGGCAAGTATTCAGCGAGCTCAACAAGCAGCTGGAAGACGCCAAACGCTTCCGTGCCTACAGCGAGTTCGAGGAGCTAGCGCCACCCGACGTGGACCGCCCCGTGTTTGTACAATGGTGCTTCGATGCGTGGGAGACGTACATGACCACGCAGATCGAGATGGCGGAGCTGCGTGATACGCTTGAGACTTTGCTTGACGAGCAAAACGGCCCACCATTGATCCGCCGCAAGGCGCAATGGGAGGCCGCAGTCGCACACGCGCAGGTAGCGGTAGGCCGCAAACCTATTGGGGACAACGATGAGCAAGCTACCAGTTGACTACCGGGTGCAACCCGGCTGCCATAACTGCGGCTACGTATTTGTGTGGACGGAGTATGACTGTGGCGCCTACTTCTACTGTACGTTCGGTGCACCGAAGCGTCCGCCGTGCGGGAGCGTGGCTCTTGGCGAAGTGGTCCCACACTACGACGCTGGCGCCGAAGACGGGATGCATGCGGACTGGAAAATATGGGAAGAGTGGTCACGGGACCGCGAAGTTGCGGCTGCTGGCCACTGCGAGAGCTGGGAAGCTAGCACAGCAACATAGAGAACTCAAACCAGGAGCCATACAATGCCAGAGCGTCTTGGGATCGTCAGCCGGTATCATCGCGCAGAGGTCACAAATGCCGCGTTGCACCTTGCGGAGTTCACCAAGACACGCGGCATGCCTGTGACGTTCCTGGCACGCGATGTTTGCCGCCGCGAGGTTGCTGGCGAGTGGGACAACAAAGTGGTAGATGAGCGAAACCACCCATTCCATACGTGGGCCGAGACCTGCAATCACATTGTCTGGACTGCCGTACCCAATGACATTAGCGAGATTGATGCCGCACGCGTGTGCGGCATCAATACGTCCTTGCTTGTCGATTGGGAGCTGCTACGGCCGATTGATGAGCCAACTGTCCAGGCAATGGATTCGCTTATCATACCCTATCGCTGTGTCGGTCAGGCGCTGCAGAAGCACTGGCAGTTGCCGCAGATACGTACGGCTGTTATGCCGTGGGACGTCTCTGTACCAATCACGTCGCGCAGCGGCATCCCTGCAAAGCGTACAGGCGTGTGTGCGTACTTCCCGCTTTATGATTCGCAGCCCAACCGCTCAGACCAGGCGGTATTTCGGCTGATGCGTAAAGCGTTGATGGAAGTGAAAGACGCTACCGTGATGGTTGGCTGTGGCCAGTGCTGGTCAATATCCTCGCGTCGTCTGATCAAACAACTGCTGCGGGACTTCGGCGACCGTGTCGAACTGGTGCGGCAGCCCAACATCCTGCAGCGCCTAATTCTGTTCGCCAAGGCCGACCTTACGGTGTGGCTCCCGCGGTTCGAAAGCTTTGCGATGATTGGACTTACGTCATTGTGTATGGGCACACCTGTGCTCTCCTGGGACGTACGACCGCAGAACGAATACCTCGTCGCATGGAAGAATGCTGTGCTTGCACCCTGCAAGACAAACATGAATTGGCTGGGTGTTCCCGAGGTCATGGACGGCTACGCAGAGTGTAGCGACATGCTTGTAGCGGCTTTACAGGACAAGGCATTGCTTGCTAAACTAAGGCAATCTGCAACGACAGGCCTGGTTTCACGGCGTGAGCAGTTTACCGCCGGCTGGGTCGAGTTGCTCAAGTAACCTGTGAGGCAATGATGGCAGTTCCGAACCAAATAAGTCACCGTGAATCCTTCCGCCAACGCTCAGCGGCCGGACTCGTTCAAACAAATCCAAAACCTGGGCAACCTGCACCGGTACGCCGTATCCAGCGACCAGACAACGGCAAAGTGATGACACTGGCAGAACGCCTAGGCTTCAAACCGCCGATAGAGGAGACGCCACCACCCGCCGAAGCTGTAGGGCTGCCGCCATTGGCGCCACCACCTACGGCTAATGTGGACGGCGCACCTGAGCCCGCTGTGGTTGTTGACCCACCGGCGGCGGACGTCGAGAAGGCCATGGTTGCGCCATCCGCGATTTCTGATGCATTTGCCATCAAACTTCCGAAGGCGCCTGCATTGACGCCCACCAAGCGGCCGCTTCTATAGCGTACGCTGCGGATAACGGGTGCGCATTCGCACCCGTTGTTCATTTTCCTCCAACCCAAAGGAACAGACATGCCAAGCTTGAAGCGTAATCCGTTTGCAAAAGGTACTACGCCCGTAGCTAAGCAGGGCCCACGCCCCCGTCGGCGTAAGCTGCGCCCCATCGTCAACACTGAGAAGCGCCCGCGGCGGAACGCTCCTTGTCCCTGTAACAGCGGCTACAAGTTCAAGAAGTGCTGCGGCAAGCCCGTGCCGGTGGCGAGTGGTGTACCGTACAGGACGTTTCGGGACCACTACACGCCAGCACAGGCACAAGCGGAACGTACGTTTGTGCGGCAGTGGGGATTCAACCCGAACCCTGCGCAGCTGCTGATGCACATGGAGGGCGATGAGGATGGGATTGTAGAGCTCATCGTCGCCGGCCTGCGCAGCATGGAGAGCGCACCACAACACCTCGTCGATACCGTCATCGAGCTCCGCATGCTCGTTACCCCCAAGAACCAAGAACAGCTAGGCAAGGAGGCAGTGGAGCACTGGGACACCGTGCTCGCTGCACACGAAGATGAGCACAGACGGAACAGAGCCGGAGACGAACCAGTCGGCGGAGCCGTTGGAGGGGCCACTGTACCCGGTACGGGAGGGGCCGTATTTGGATGCAATGAGTGCGCCGCGGGAGGAACAGGAAGCGCCATCGCAGCCGGCAGCAGCAGCGATCGAGATGGAGAGGATACGTCGTCAGTTGCAGGCAGCGGGCCCGTCGGAGCTGGCGGACCTACCGAACCTGCAGAACGTGCCACTGGATGATGCACCTGACGGGCCGGCGCTCAATACTGCCGTGGACATGTACAACGAACACGGGCTTGCCGCAGCACTTTTCGAGTGGCCGCGACCTCACTTCCTGGACCCGGGAATGACCCGGGCACAGATGGACGACATTATCAGCCATTTTTCCCGGCACGGTACGGAGTCCACGCCACCGGACACACCTAATCCGTTTGCGCAGCCGGCTACTCGGTTGTACTCTTCGCCTGTACAGCAACGTTGGCGTGATATGTTGCTGCAGCATCTTACCACGATGCTCAGCGTCCCCGCAATTACGGTACAAATGCTGTCGGCGCTCCATAGGGACATACAGGAGATACTGTTGGACGCAGTACCGCTGGACCACGCAACGCCATACCCGGCGCCAGCAGAGGCAGCGACAGAGCCACCAAGGGCACCAGTAACAGCGCCACCCACCACGACACGACCTCCGCGCGGCCGTGTCGAGGAGCCTTGCCGACTGCAAGCAGATATTGAGCTTGTTGGGGCGGCACAGCAAAGCTGGCACGAGCGGGGTCGCCCACAGGTGGCCGAACTATTCAGCCGCATCTCCATCCTCGACGCGCCCCCCGCGCTGCGTGCGCCAATGGGCTCAATGTCGTCCAGAGTACGCAGTAGGCTACGCAGTGCGCGCAATACAATGATTGCCGTGTATCGCGAAAACGAGCTCTGTGACCACGAGCCACCTATACCGGGGCCGTTTGTGTTGCTCGAGCACTTGCACTCCTATGGCTGTCGGACGACGATCGATACGTCGCTCTTGGGCGCTCTGGAGCGTATAGCTTTGGGGGACTTTCGTGCGTTAGGTGGCGGTGATCGTCGGGGTTATCCCGGGACACCAGGCAACGCGCAGCCATCACTCGCTGCCTTGTTTGGGGCGGTCGAGAACTATCGGATACGTGATCGCGCGCAGATGAGCCTGCGCGAGCGCGACCACATTGATAATGCTATTCGTGTAGCAGTATCCTCAGCACGTCGGGGCCGCCGGCTTATGCGCGATTTGTTAGGGGCATTGGCGGCAGCGAGCAACGGTGACTGGCAGCTATTTGACGGCAGCGTGTGTGACGTGCCGTCCGGATCTGCACCTACCCCTGTACCCGAACCTGCGCGTCAACTACGAGGTATACGCCTACGTGATCGGTCAACCGAAGAACCCGCGGAGTAACTGATGCCAGATGGCTTCTTAGATGAGGACAACGGCGCAACACTGTTCTGCGATGATTGCGGACAGCAAGTGCGCACTAACGAGCACCATGAGTGCAATCTTGGGCCACGCGCCGCAGAGATGGAGCAGTGGCTAGACGACAACCCCGGAATGTGGGTAGCCCATAACGACTATCCAGTTGCTGACTGGCAATACGCGGTCAACAACGATGACACCCGGCTAGGCTATCGTGAGTGGCTAGTATCCGAGGCCGAAGCTACGGACATGGAGGAACACGCAGCAGATGTCGACGACAGTAATCATGACGCGGGAGCATCGACGCCTGCTGGCGATTGAACGGCTAGCAGAGGAGGCCTCCGCAGCACATACCAGGTACCACAGCTCAACATTGGAGGCTGTCATGCAGGACATGACGGCATTGTTGACGCACGTACGTACGCATGGTAGTATCGACGGCTGGGAACGGCCAAAGTCAGATGAGAGATCACATACTGCTGGAAAGCTGGAAACACCATGCCAAGTGAAACACCGGAGCTGCTAGCATTCCTCCTGGACAAGTATCAGGAGCAACAGCTAGGAAATGCGGGAGAGGAGCCACAACCATCTGAGCTGGACGCGCTCTATGCGCTTCTGGAGGATCGTGAGCAGCAGGAGGCGGGCCGCACGGCCATCCTCCACTTCCTCGACTTTGCTCGCCAGTTCCTGCTTAGACATCCGCCGGAGACCCAAATCATGCTCGCACAGGGCTTTGGTGTGCGTCTTTCAGGCGGATACGATGTCTGCCTAACCCCGCCTGTCTTTGAGGACTTGGCCGGCACCCTGGAGCCGAGCCAAGCATTTCACGTAACCGAAGGCAGGAGCATCCGTGGCCAGGGCGGTGTGCAACCCAGTGCCAATCAAGCTATCACTGGGCCAGCAGCACCAACGCTGCGCGGACCAGCTGCGTGATAGATCAGCTTGTCACGCCACTAACAATTGGGGGGGTGCTTTGCTCTGCTGCGATCTTCTTTGGCATATGGCTGGGTACCAGATGGCTCTACAAGAAGGATACGGATAGCGAGAAGGTTAGCGCCGCCGTACGAGAGGCGAAAGGGTTGGTATGGCAGACCATAAACGACCCCGAGGCGCTGCAGCGTGTTTCGCGGCTGATCTATGACTTACCACCGGAACCAGCGCCAGAGACAGCCAAATCGCTGGAGCGAGCACCCCGCAGAATGCACTTCCGCACGCGGCCGCCTGCCCCTTAAAAGGGCGTAGTTTTGCGGCATTCTAAGCTGGAGATGGCATAGCCGTCTTTTCATTATTCCCCGCAGGGGTCTTCCCTGCACAACCCTAAGGAGGATGCTATGAAACGCATCAGCATGTTTTTGGTCTTGGTTGCGCTCTGCTGCAGCGGCTGCAGTGCGCGGAGCAACGCGGACGACGGCGAGAAAGCGCCACCGGCCGCCATCGGGGGCGGGAGTGCCACCGTTGACAATGTTACGCGGACACCGCTTAACCCCGGGACAGGAGAGAAGGGCCCATCCGCCCCGCGTACATTCACGGTAACCTCGGAGCCCGATGGCTCGTTGCACGTGAAGTACCCGGTGGTCACCCGTATTGTCTCTGAGCACCCGGTGGCGGATGCGCCTGCGGCAAAGGCGCCAGCGAAGAAGCCGGCAGCGAAGAAGTAGCGTCCAGGAGCTGGAAATACGCGGGGAGACCCCGCCTGGCTTGGAGGCCGGGCGGGGTCATGCGTATAATACTGGAAGCTAGGAGGCACCATGAAACAGATACGACCCGATGACTTCGAGGTTGGCTCGCTTGTGACCATAGTGAGCGGACCCTTCGTGCCGTTGCCAGCGATGCCGTTTGCGTCGGCGGATGACCCGCCAACGCAGGAGGACACATCGCTCCATGGGCGCGTATTTACGTTGGCCGCATACGATGCGCCATTCGTCATTCTGGTGCCACTGGAGGGCGTCAAGCGCGCACCTCCGATGCCCCAAGGTTTTCCATGGGCATTGATGGGCGGAGCACCGTCTACACCGTCACCAGTTCGACTCAATTCTGGCGGAGTCGCACTCGCATTGGTGAGTGACGATTACGTCGAAGCATACAAGAAATTCTTTTGCGGCGGCGGACAACCGTCCCGTAAACCAGCGTACCGCAAGGGCACAGCCCGGAGGTTACTGAAACGCGATGGCGATGAAGAAGACGATGCCGCGGCGGCGGGGAGTCCTGCCGATCCGGTATGACGTGTCCGTGAGGCATGCACCCTTGGTAGATACACAGCAGGCCGTTGACCGTTTCCAGAGAACGGCACCGCGCTTGTGGGACACCGTATCTGTACCGAGTGGTGTTATGCGGATCGCTGAGGTATACTGGCACACGTTGCAGCATGCACACGTGCTGCTAGACCTAGCCCCACTAGGTGAGCAGTATGGAAAGACAACCACGCCGTATTCGAATACGCGGTGAAGAAGACGACAATCCAGTACTCGAGGGCACCTACATGGTTGATGCCTGGTGCAAGAACTGCAATTGGGAGGGCGAGGTAGCCATCCCAAAAGGCACAGCCATAAAGTGGGAAGAGCCCATCGGTAACTTGGCGCGGTGTGAGAACTGCGGATGCACGACGCTGCAGCGCTACGGGGATCCGGACGAAGAGCCGGCGCCAGTGGAGCCAGCAGAAGAAGCAACGGCACCGCAGACGACATCAGTACCTACGGACGAGGAACTACGGCGCACCTTGGAGGAGTTTGAGCGTGTGGTACGCCGTGAGCGCAGGCGGGCACCGCTGCCGCCGCCTCAGCTGCCCATGCCGACGCCGATGGTGCCCTTACCGGTCCCAGTGGCGCCATACCGCATGCCACCGCTTCCATCGAAGTACAGCGAGTAGTACACCAGCAAGCAAACCAGCACGGACGCACCGCTACCGGCCCCACGTACGGGAGATGGCAACTGGAGTCACTCCCATACCTGCACCGCAATTGGTGGCCCGTAGGCGCCGCCACAAACACGCCAAAAAGCCAGCTGCAATACCTGCAGCTGGCTTCTTTTTTGGAGACAACCATGACGGAGCGGCTAGACGGCCAGCGGAGGCTGGTCGAGAGTGCTCGTGCCGTTCTGTATAAGGAAGACAACGCCGTCGAGAACGTGCGTGACCTGCTTATACAGATTAGTGCCGATGACGCCGACGACGAGATGCGGCAGGAAGTCGAGAAGCTCTTTGCCGCCTACGACGCCGCGGACAACATGGACCGCATTGTGCTCAGCATGATGCTGCTGGGTCCGGCGCGTAATCGGTTCATGCATCGTCTGTACAAGACGTACTGCGTCTTCATCGGTGCCAACCACTACGACAAAGGCGTCAGCTTTGACACGTTGGCTACTGAGTGTGCTGGCAAGTACGAGCTTGAAGGCGACATCAATCGCTTCATGCACGATCTGCGCGACCAGGTCCTCAAAGGCAACGAAGACGAAGACGTGGCTGCACGTTTTGATGCTGCCATAGACGCCTTGGCACGCGAGACACTGGTAAGCAGCGAGGAGGAACTGCGGCAGCAGGCGTTGGTTGATGCTGCCATTGCGGGAGTCAGAGAGCACTACGCAAACGAGCAGGGCATCGACGTTGATGACGTGGAGTCGATGATTGTACGCCCCGAGCAAGTAGCAGGCTTGTTATCCCAGTTGGCGGGCATGCATCCTGCCATCGTGGATATCTCTGGCTGCCTGACCGTTGATGGTCAGGTTGGGGATACGGCGTATGACCAAATCACTGCAGCGATCGAGGAATGCCGCGACGCGCTGGCAGAGCCCGATACGCTGCTCAAGAACATCGAAGATCTGCGCCTGCGCGCGGGTGAGGAGCATCCCGCACTCACGACCGTAGTGGCAGCGGACAAGCTAGACATCGCGGAGATCGTCGAGCTGATCCGAATGGATCGAGTCTACCTAGCGCCGTCTAGTAATGACTAAATAGGCAAAATTGACACAGGAATCGCCATGCCGCAACTTGCCGCGTTGTAACTACAGCCACCGCAAGGACTTGCGGTTAGTGTTGTATGTGTTGAATATAACGCAACTGACATAGCATACACGGGGCGCTGGACATCTGTGCCCAAGCCCATCATTATCGCCGACAGCGGCGCCAATGTAAAGAGTGCCGCTTTTTGCGGCATTTTAAGCTATGAGGAGGTCTACCCCACGCCGGAAGGAGGCCTGTGATGCCGGAGGAGCACGCATATGGTGTGCTGAACGACGCGCTAACGTGTGCAGAGCCGAGCACACGCGTAGCTGTGGACCAGCTTTTTGCGGAACGGCCGGAACGGGTCGCCGCATTTGAGCTGCGTCTGTGGCTGCTGCCCTTTGTCAGGGCAAACACGGTGCATCACTTGGAGAATGCACTGCATTGGCGTTTGCGGTCTGGGCCATACCCTGCAGAGGAGCTCAGGGCCGATTACGACAATGATCTGTATCTGTTCCCCAAGGACGAGGCGGCAATGTGGCAACGTCAGGGAATACCAGCACAGAGTGCGGCGCACCTTGCTGGCGTACTGTCTGGAGAAATGTGCGGCGGGCCGACGCATGCGCGTTTGGTTGCAAACTTCATCCAGACATTCCCGATCCCTCTTGTTGGCGACGCTGCGCAAAACGTAGCACGAGTCAGTATTGAGGGTCTGACATTGCTTTGCATACACCGCCTTAGCGAGAGCCGTAGACCCGCGGCAAAGCGCAAGTCGAGCTATGCTGAGGTCGCTGCGCGGTTCCGCGCGGCCTAAATGTGTCTGCGCCGCCGTACCTACTGCTATGGCGGCGCAGACATTGTTTTTCGTACCTCTAGGAGAAAGGACGGAGTCGTGCCTGAGGACGTCAAGGACGAAAAGGATTTGGTTCTGCATGTGTGTGGCCTCGACGCGCAGGATGACGAGGCACAAGCGTTTCCCCCGCCGGGGCTGTCACCGACGCCGCCCATATATGGGGGCAAGCTCGGCGAAGACTAGCCGCCAGGCGGTCAACCCTAAACGGAGAAGAATCATGTTCACCTGTATTGTGGCCATTACGGCTTTGACATTAGGATTCCTATGTGGAGTCATATGGTGCTGTACGCGGGTGGTCAACATCGAAGACACACACGCCGACGCGATCGACGTGGAGTTTCACTGACCCAGGGAGATGCCCATGGCGGATGAGAAGCCGGAAGAAAAGAAAACCAAGCCGACCTACAAGGACGAACCGGTCCACGTCATCCTCGTAAAGAACGGCGAGCCGATGCCCACGCATATCATTGCGGGCTTCAAGGACATCGGGAACGCCGAAGAGGACGCCGCGGCCCGGACCAAGAAGGCCAAAGAGGAGCTCAAGCTCGAGGGCACAGAGTACCGCGCTGTCGACAATCCGAATTTCGTGGCGGCGTGACGTACGGAGATACGAACCGCGCACTCAGCTATTTGGATTGAGTGCGCGGTTTTCCATACTCTTACCAAGGGAGCAAGCCGTGGAATTCATTGGGGTGTGGATCGTTGCTGCCGGTACCGTTGTGCTTGGTATCGTCTGTATCATCAACGCGCTTATCTTGCCAGCAGTGGAGTGGCTCTTCCCGCTTTGTCCTGCGCGGACACTCGCAGAAGCAAAGCGGATTGGAAAGCGCGTCAATCTGGCGAACGATCTGTACTACGAGCTGAACAAGCCGACGGGGTTCTATGCTCGTCGCTGGTGGGCAGTAATCACGTTGGATCGAATCTTAGTGTCCTACTATTGGAGACGCGAGAGGCAGCATCCCCGGCTGGGCTACTCATGTGCGAGTTGCCGTACCGGTGGTTATAGCTGAACCCGTCTTGTCTCGCAGGAGATAGGCGGCGGTTTGCCGGCACCGTAAGACCCGGCCGGATGTCCACGGACATCGCGAGAATATGAAGCCCATTCTGGTGACAGTGAGGGTTAGCTCAATTGGCGCAAGCTGATGGTCTAAGCCCCGGGGGGCGGATCCCCCCGGGGCCTTCATGCTGTTCTTCTTTACCCATCCCAAAGGAGTGTATCGCCATGTCCGGGGCGTCATGTCCACGCCGCAATAAGCGGCGTCCGCCAAAGAAGAAGTATCCGACGTTGCTGTCAAAAAGGAAAATGAAGCGCGAGCGTAAGGCAGCCGCTGCGGCTGTGGAGCCCCGTCCGCGCTGCGATA
>Ga0255055_10003073_pt1 | contig 11409 bp, 18 predicted proteins | sample JV7_2_27_MG_FD_188633 | JGI IMG/M metagenome (GOLD analysis project Ga0255055, IMG submission 188633) | Seawater microbial communities from Jervis Inlet, British Columbia, Canada - JV7_2_27 | ecosystem: Environmental > Aquatic > Marine > Inlet | place: Canada: British Columbia | collected... | reverse complement strand
CTTACCAGGCGGTCACAGCAGGCATTCGGGCAGAATCTCGGTGCTCTTGCTGGACAGTATGGGCAGGCAGGCCGCATGGGTCCCATGCACCAAAAGATTGGTGGAGAGGCCATAGACGCTCAGCAAAGGGGCCTTGAAGCCTCTTTGGGTGGAATGCAGATGCAGGACCGTCAGGGCTGGCTACAAAGAGCGTTGCAGGCCATGGGAATTATGGGTGGCTTGGAGCAGGGTGCTCAGCAGGGCATTGCACAGGGTTACGGTGCTGACCAGTCTCTCAAGGGTACTAGGGCAATGGCTGGAGCTAGTAGGTATGGGTCAGAATTAGGTCTACAAGGTGTACTGGCAGGCGTAGGACTTGGGCAAGACAGGCTAGGCATGGACAGACAGTTTGGCATGATGGACCGAGACTACCGGCAAAACATGATGCCCTTTGAGCAAATGGGCAGCCTTGGTAACTTCCTTGGACCACTGCTTGGGCAGTTTGGTAGGACCAACACTTCCGGTACGCAGCAGGGTCCGAGAGTAGATCCTTGGAGTTCCGCTGTACAGGGTGGAGTAGGCACCGGTCTAAACATCTGGGGAATGATGCCAGGATGGGGTGGTGGAGGAGGTAATACAAGTTCACCATCTGGATATAACCAGCCCGGTGGACAGTGGAGGCCGTAATGCCAATTAACATTGAACAACTTTTGGCAATGCAATATGGTGGTCCGCAGGGTGCTCAGGCACCACAGGGAGCCCTCGCAGAAACCCTCACAATGGCCCAGAATGCCCCTGTAGGGCAAGATAATGGTCTACTAGGGGGTCAGCTACAGGCATTGTTGGAACTCTTTGCTCCACAGTTCCAAGATCCCTCTGAGGAGTTCGCAAAACAGTCCCGTAGAAGGGCTTTAGGACAATTTGGTGCTGCTATGGCTGCTGCCCCCCTTGGCAACCTAGCAGGCGCTATTGGCCGTGGAGGACAGGCATACGGGCAATCCTTGTACCAACAGGAGCAAGATGAGCAGCGTAGGCTAGACTTACGTTCCAGGGAGGAAGCATTATCTAAGTATAGAGGACTCACATCTGCCGCTAGCATGGAACGTGCTAGGGGTAGTGAAGAGGAGCCTATTGACTGGACGCAATTAGAAGGTGTGTTAGACCCAGCGTCATTAAAAGCCCTGATTGCGTTAGACGGTGCTGGTATGAAAGATGAGGCTTCTGCGCTTGCAAAGCAACTTTTATACAGAGGACCAGAGGAAGAGAAGCCTTATAAACCAATGACCAGGCAGGAACAGGTAGACTTTGCAAGGGATAAGGCAATAGATCCAAGCTTACGTTTCATGGATGTGCCAGGTGGAAGAATTGGTGTAGACCCAAAGACTGGACAGCAAGTTGAAAGTGTAGACTTACCACCCAAGCCACCACCGGTTAGCCAAACACCAAAGTCAATAGAGCAAATTTACAGTGACTTACTGACAAGTGGTAGTGCCAGAGAAGATGTATTCAAGGCAATGATCTTCCCACTGCTAAGCGATGATGAAAAGATAGACGCTACATATGGTGTAACTGCTAAACCAGACTACGATACCGCGCTCATTAAGTGGGCGTCAAAAGAAGCTGGTAGGCAGCTTTCACCACAGGAGGCCATTGCCATGCTAGCACGTAAAGTGCAGATGAGTGGCGGTGGACAAGAACAGGTAGTTCTGCAAAACGAAGAGGTGTACAATAGGCTACCCTAATGGCTGATTACCTTCAGCTTAAAAGTTCCGTAGAGGATCTGTGGGATAACGGTGCCACAGATGACCAGCTACGTAGTGCCTTTATGCAGAAGGGGTATGACTGGGACAGCTTTCAAAAGCAATACTTCCAAGAGCAACGGGCTGGACAAGAAGCAGAAATGCTTGCTGGTGGCGCTGTAAGGGATGTTGAGGTACCTGGATTCTTTGAGTCTTTGGACCAGGGCTACCAAGAGCTTTCTAAGCCCAATCCTATGCTACTTGGACTTCCCAATGTAGCAGGATCTTTAGCCGCTGGCGCTGCAAATATTCCACAGGCATTTGCTGACATTCCAAGTTCCCTAATGGGGCTTATGGAACAGGACATTTCTGGTAAGCTGGGGATGCAATTAGAAGATGTTGAAAACTTACCTTCAGAGATGTATGAAGGAGAAGTGCCACTCACTACTAGGTTTTCCAGAAGGCTGGAAGAGGCTACGCTGTCCAATATGGACGAGGTGTATCAGAACCTACACAAGCCCATTAAATTTGCAGGGGAGTTTATAGATGTACTGGTACCAGTAGGTGCATTGTCTAAGGGAGCTAAGGCACTTAAGGCAGTCTCCACCATTGGCTCAGACCTGGAAAAAGCCACCAGCCTTGGTATAAAGGCATTCGGGGATGAGGTTGCTAGGCTCTCGGCAAGGTCATTAACTCCCAGTGGCATGGACGCTGCCAAGATGGTAGCGTTTGAGAAGATTACCACACCCGAAAGGGCTGCTGACTACCTGGAGAACGTTGTGAGTGCAGCCAAGGGTGCATTAGATCCTGACGTTTCAAGACTTATTAGACCAGATACCCTTGGTGAATATGCTGCTAGGTCCGAAGTGGACTTCATGCGAAATGTGCAGCGTGGGCTTATACCACCCAGCAAAGAGAATGTCCTTCGCAGTATAGAAATTGCTGAGAGGATAGATAATGTTCCTGGTGCCAAGGCTGCCATAGATCCATACCTTAATATTAAGGTGGCTGAAAACAGTGCCGAAGATGCAGCAAGGAACATTGCCAAGGAACGTGCAGCCATATTCCAAACTGGCAAGGAGGAACTTGGGCCAGGGGAGGGGTTCTTAAGCAGTACTGGGAAGCTATACAAACACCTAGTAGACAAAGACCATGCACTTAAACAGCTTGGCAGGATGGGAGATGACAAGACTGTATATGGTGCTGCAAGGGCACTCAGGGATATAGGTGGCAGGCAAGATGTGCCAATCTTCCAAGGGACATATAGGCTATCTAAGGGTGCCGATGACATCCCATTAGATCCAATCTCCAATGCGCTGAATAAGAATATTCTAGCCAGGGGATACGCTGACCCAGAAGAGGTAGTATTTACTGGCGAAGGGTTGTCCCATATCATACGTGGGCAGTGGGAGCAACTACCAGACGGTACTGCCAAGTTCATAGATGATCCAATGTCTCCCGAGATGTTTGATGACTTTGGACTTTATACCTTTGCACGTAGAATGGTGACTGACGTTAGAGACAGGAAGGTAAATGAGCTAGTCTTAAAGAACTACCTTGGGCTACTTAAGGGCTGGGAGAGGGAAGCCAGGGCGCTAGGGAAGGAATCTCCGGAAGTCTCTGCACAGCTTGGCAAGCTACAGCAGGTACAGGGAGAAGTACAAAAGAACCTGGAGTTCTTCAGGCTTCCACTAACTGCTGAGAATGTCCGTAAGTTTACCCAGATTACCAAGGATATGGAAGTTAAGTGGGGCACAGACTTCGCCAAGATACAGGACAGAGCTACCAGGTTAACACAGTTTGAGGCCAGGAATGTTTTAGACCGTGCTGAAGAGGTAGGGCTTCTCAGCAAGGCGATGAAAGCAAAGATCCTTCAGAACAATGAGCACCACGTACCCATAAGATTTCTCATGAATGCCATGGGTGATCCGTACCGTATTGTTGAGAAGGTAAAGAAGCCACCAAAGACCAAGATAAAGGGCAAACCTGGTAAGCAGATACAGAAGGGTAAAGAAGCCCTCGGACTGCAAAGGCTACAGACGGGATTTGGTGAGAACTACAGGTACGTAGATCCCATAGAAGAAGTTATCAGGCGTAATAACTCTTCGGTGGCTTTCTATGAGAGACAGCGCGTTGCTAACAAGGTGGTGGAGCTACAGAAGGAAATTCTTGGGCTTGGTAAGGCCACGCCACCCATCGCTGGTGCAGACCCTAGCATGTCAGCGTTGGCTCATTACCTGGACAACATGCAGGACTTCCATCTGGAAAAAGTAAACTCTCTGCCAGGTGGTATGCAGCCAGAGAATACTATACGCATCTTTAATAATGGTAAGGTAGAATACTGGAAAGCAGATCCAGAGCTTGTCAAGGCTGTGAGCGGGTTATCACCACAGGAGTTTGGTATTACTATGAAGGTGCTTGCCGGTGCTGCTCATATGCTCCGCATTGGTGCCACAAGTACCCCACGGTTTGCTATCAGAAACTTCTTGCGTGACCCTCTGACACAGCTACTCTTTACTGAGGAGGGTGGCGTACCCTTCTTTGATTCTCTCATGGGGCTGGCGCACTACTTCAGACGAGATGATATATACCAAGAGTTCATACGCTCAGGTATGGGGCATGCCACACAGACCACCATGGAAGCTGACTTCGCATTCCTTAAGGGCATGTGGTATGAGGAGTTACTGAAGGGTGGAAGAAGTGCCCCCACTGCTGCATTAAGAATGCTACACCAGGGCAAGCCAGGAAGGGCTGCCCTTCAGGGTGGCTACCAGGCAATGAGAGCCTTTGGACAGGCTACTGAGCAGGCTGGCAGAATAGGACACTTCGCAAGGCTTAAGAAAATTAGGGCTGGTAAGTCACCCATTATTAAGCTACTCAATGACTATACCGTAGGCATTGACAAGTCTGTAAAGGCACTGGTAGATGGCAAGGGCCTTAAGGGTGCAAGGGATGCATTCAGAGCCTATAAGAAGAGAGACATACAGTACCTAGATATGCTAGAGGCTGTCAGAGAGGGAACCCTGGACTTCCACAGGGTAGGTGAAACCGCCAGGTATCTTAACAGGGTACGGGCGTTCACTAACGCTAACTTCCAAGATTTTGACAAGCTAATTAGAAGCTTCCAAGAAAGGCCATTTACTACCAGCGTAAGAGCCTTTACTGCCCTTGGCTTGCCGTCTCTGTATTTCTATAATAAGAACAAGGGCAACCCAGACTTCCACGAAGAGGCTAGTTATAAACGGGACCTGTTCTGGTACGTACATCAGCTTGAGGATGGTAGCTGGCTGAGAGTACCAAAGCCATTTTTACCAGGAGTTATTTTTGGTTCATTGTTTGAAAGGTTTGCCGAGTACATAGACAAAGAAGACCCCGAGAACTTTGAGGCCATGATGAATGACATCATTCATGGCAATGCTCGGCCACTTATGCAGGCCGGGAAAATGGCCCTTGAGATGGCACCTACTGAGTTGCTGGGTGGTGCTGAGTTAGCTAACTTACCACCTGGTGGACAACCATATGACCCCATGAGCATGGGGCAAGGACTCCCAGACCTTGCTGGTACTGTCATGCAGTCCGCTGCTAACTATGATGTATTTAGGCAAAGAGATATTGTACCTGAATACCTTGGCGGTGGAGCACCGGGATACAAGTATTCAGAAAGCACCTCACCAACCACCGTTGCCGCTGGACAAGCGATGCCAAGTGTTGTGAATCCTGTCTATGCACAATGGCTTGCCGGTGAGCTACTTGGTGGTAGCGGTAGGCTTGCACTTGACGTTGCAGACATGGCTACCAAGGCAACTGGTGGTGAAATACCGAAGGGCAAAACCTTGTCAGAAGCGTCACAGGTACTTGGAATTTCAGAAAGACGCAGCATTGGGTTTGGCTCTGAGTCTGTGCGTAGGTTCTATGAAATACGCAATAGGCTTAACTACCTCAAGGATACCCATAGCAATCTAAAAGAAAAAATGCCCAAGGAAGCTTCCGAGTTTTACAAGAAAAACAGCAAAGACCTTGCAATGCAGGGCATGTTTGCAAGCATTAGCAGGTCATTAGCTGAGTTAGCAAGGGCACGTACAAAGATTTCAGCGTCAGACATAGAAGATGAGGCCAAGGAAAAGCGTCTTAAAAAACTAGACGAGATGATTACAAAGCTTGCACAGAAAGCGGTGGGAAGATATAAGTAATGGACAAGAACGGCACTACAGCAAAGTGGATAATTGGCATCCTTGTAAGCGTACTATTGTTTGTGGGTGGCTATGCTGCTGCCAGTGTGGAAAGTAGGGTAGTAGTGCTAGAAGAACAGTCCATGGAGTACGCTACTGAGCTATCGGCCATTAATGCAAAACTAGACATACTTCTTAGGCACCAAGGCATTGCCCAGCTTCAGTGAAAGAAGTAAAGACAGACTATCCACCTGTGAACCAAAGCTGCAAGAGTTATTTAACGCAGTTGTTGGACAGTTTGACTGCACCATATTGGAGGGACATAGAGGGCAAGAACGACAGGACCGCCTGTACGACGAAAGAAGAAGCCAACTCAGGTACCCCAACGGTAGACATAACAAACTCCCAAGCCAAGCAGTAGACGTAGCTCCATACCCCGTAGACTGGCAGAACACCAGAAGGTTCTATTTGTTTGCGGGGTATGTCTTAGGTATTGCAGAAGGTATGGGAATAAGTATTAGATGGGGCGGTGACTGGGACATGGACACCGAGATTACAGACCAAACATTCAATGACTTAGCTCATTTTGAGGTATATGTATGAAAATAACCGGAATGCTATTAGCGTTAATGCTATTTACTTGTGATGGCCTTGGTGGTGCTGGCTCTGTTACCTTTGAGAGTCCCGAGCTAGTGGTGCAGACTGCTTATGAAATAGCACTCCTGGTTACTGAAATGCCGGAATGTCAAGCTAGGGTATTTAACAAACTGGGCGTACATGTGCATAAGGTACTCAAGAAGAGTGATTGGACTGTAGCAATTGTAGACCTCAAGAACTCCCCGGTAGAAAACCCGAGGGCATGGGAGCAGATAGCTGCGTTTGTAAACTGTGACTGGGGTAGTAGAAGGATAGTGTTTAATGAGTCATGGGTGGAAACCTCTGGACCCATACCCATTACAGCCGCATGGATACATGAGGCTATACACGCTGATAGATGCTGGGTGGAAGATGATATAAGTGAAGAGGAAGAGGAAGTGCTTATAGAGGTAGAAACAATGAGATGCTTAGAGGAGTTTGTAAACGCACCATGAATTTGTCTACATCTCACTCTTTGCTGTTATCATATAATTCTTATCTTCAGGGCAAAGTGTAACCTCAGAGTCTAGTTTATGCATAAGGCCCCTGAAGGCGGGGTTACTTAGCAGCTTAGTGGCCGTTGTATCATGGAAGGTATAGCGGCCATCTTTGCCAGTACGTACTGACCAATAGCCAGGGTAGCGTTTAATTGTTATTTTCATTGCAGTTCCTCACCTTCCCTAATTAACTCCCTAAAATAGTTTTCCTCTTGGTCACAGGACAACAACTGTACCATGCCTTTCCACTCCTTTTCTTTCATAACCCCACGCACCGTTTCTTCCATCATCCCTGGTCTGATATAGTTAGCAGCCATAACCGCAATGTCAACCTCTAATACTTTACTGCCACCATAAGAATCGTAGTGTTTTCCAAGAAACTTATCGCCAAATGACTGTCCCTCTTCTTTAAGCGCATCATTTATCCAAAACAAAAGCTGCTGTGCATCCCTACTCCAGCCTACGTAATACTCATTCTCTATAAGCAGTATGTAGTTTGTTACAAGACTCATTTTTTTGCACCGCGAACATGGCCATCTCCTCGCAGGGCTTCTAGTAAAAACCTCCTACACTCGTCCTTGTCATTAATGTATGTCAGCGCTTCGTCAGCCAGGCCCCACAACCTGTCATGCTCGGCTTCTAACCGCTCAACCTCTCCGCAACCACACTCATACACCGCTTCCAACTCCTTCACCCTGATAGCAAGGCTGGCAAGTTTCTTGGCCACCGAGTACTGGTTAACCGTACTTTCTTCGTCCAAGTAGTCGCTGTTGAAGCATCGCACTTCATAAATGCCGTCAATCTCGTATACACGGTAGGTATTACACAATGCACCACCGGACTTCCATTCATGCACTACCACGGGTTCTAGTTCTGGCATGCTTTGATCTCCTGCTTGTGCTGGTCCGTATTCACCGCTCATTTCTTAGCTCCTTATTTACGTGGCCCTCTGATATGTCCTATCATCTGATCCCAATTAACACAATATTCCTTGGGACATGTTAGAAATTCATCAAAGATGCCCTTCTGGGAATCTTTCGTCCTTATCTGCTCCCAATGCTTTTTTGTACTCTTGTGTATACACAGCGCATGCCCAGTCTCGTATGAAACTATCACATAGTATTCCGGTGGATGCTCTCTTTTCTCCCACCTGTTGACAGTCTCTACAAAGATACTATCATACGGGAAGTCATGCACATCCTTCCATGCCTTGCCGTTCCCCTTAACCTCCACCTCACGCCACTTAGACCTGTCAGTGGGCTTTATGAGAATGTCATAATCATCCCCTTTGTGCTCCTGATAGGGATGCATCTTCACAATAAAGCCGTCTAACAGGAAGCGTGTAGCTACCTGTAACTGTAGCTCATAGCCCTTTCTTAACCGGGCTATAAATTCCTCCCTAGACACTATCGGCACCTACCATGGCAGGGTTTATCCATCCCTCACCAATGAGCCTGGTGCGGCGGTTCCAGAAGCATTCTGCTGACATTCCCTCCTGGTCTACAATGATGATCCCGCAGCCCAAGCACTCAACGCTGATGTCTCCTCTTCCACAGCTATCACAGATAGTGTTCCTACTTTTCGCATCACCCCCACAAAAAGGACATGGTTTTAAGGCTGTCATACCAATTCCCCCCAATGCAGTCTGTTTAGAGTATCCTCAAGGTCTTCTATGATGCTGTCATCAGCAGACATGCGATCCATAAAGTATAGCAACGTCTCACATATCGTCAAATAAACCTCTTGGTGTGTTATCGTCCTCCGGTACCTTTCTTCGTAATATGCGTCGTCGTGCCTCATCCCCCCAAGCTTCTTTAGTCTTGCGTCTAATCTGTCTGCCAATTCTTCGTAAGCATTCACAGTTCTCTCCCCATAACATTATTTTCCCACATTCCATGCAACGCTTGTGGTTGCTATCATACCCAGGTTGTTTCTTTTTCAACGTACTTCTCTAGCTTGTCCATGCGGTCTTGTACATTGTTAATGACTGCAACGATATCTTTTACAAGCACTGCATTGCCGGATACAACCTCTACACAGTTAGTATCTAACGTTGCATGCTTTACCGCCAACTGGTCATGTGCATGTCCCTGTCTAAGTTGCTGTCTCCACAAATAGGACAGGCTAGCACCCAAGAACACTATAAGTATGAATAGTATTGTAACTGCGGTGTAAATTGTCATTTTATAAACCTCTTAATTCTTAACCACCACGGCACATAATAAAAGTAGTCATACGCCTGCACTTTCCCAGTTTTCTTCCAACGTCTACGTAGTTTTTTTATCATACATTACCTCCGCAATCTCACCAGCCAACCGGTTTAGTTCATGTATCGCAAACTCTAACTGCGCCTGGAAGATAACCCCCGCATTATCAGTCATTATTACCAGCTCATGCATACGCTCATCTATCATCAGGCTGGCGGTTTCCAGGCCCCTGGCGTAGTCAGACAGCTCACTCACCCCCCACCTCCGGCGGGCCGCAAACTGAGACACAGCATGAGACGCAAACCTCTAAGTTGGGGTTGTCTTTTGGAACCTTGACCCCGGGTACGTCCTTACCGCAACGGGCACACCTCAAGTCTTCCCACCCACAAGCGCGGCGGTTCCAGGCGGTTTCTGGATACTCGGTATGTGGCCCCGAGGCGCAACAGTTCGGGCACCAGACCCGCAAGCTCTCAATGTTCAGACTTTCGGTCCCGCAGAACGGGCACGGCTTCAGGTCACTCTCCGACATTATGTTTCTCCTGCGTATTTACAACCACCGCAAGTAGTGATTGGGGGTTACAATGCCCAGTGGTTGTGGTACAAAAGGTTAATATTTTCGCCCAAGTATCAACCTTTTGTACCTCGTAAGTGTTGACGTTTTGTACCCTTGTGGGTAGTTTTCCTATCCGTATCCCTACTCATCGTTAACCTCCGTGCAGTACTTGTAACTGTTTTACCAGCCCCGTAAGCGTTTTACCCACAATGTCCTTTGGCTTAAGCATTAAGGACATTCACCGCGCAGGGCTTTGTATTCAGCAAATGGAACCGTGGCAAAGTGACCCGCCTGTGCATGGACTTCTGGACACTTGTGCTCCCATCGTCCGTCTAGGGTGTGCCATGCTGATGATGGAACGCTCTTGGTTGGAAGCGGCTCCCCGCAACAAGAACACACTTCAACCTCTGCCTTCACCAGCGCCTCCAGCAGCCTGTCCCGCTCGGCTCGTAGATCACCGCGCATTCTGGTCTCACTTTCAAGGGCTACATCCAGTCTGTGGGTCAACGCCCCCAACTCCTCCACCCTGGCTGCGAGGGCGGCGAGTTGTCTTGCCGTGGTGCTCTTGCTCTCGGCGAGATCCATCCAAGTCCCCATGCCGAACACCTTGAACTGTGCCCTGCCATCTTCAAAGCATCGCTGTCGGCACGGACCAACGGGCGTCATATCCTTCCACTCATGCACTACCTTCTCACTCATCCTTCACCTCCTCTGCTGCGGCGAGGGCGGCTGATGTCTCTTCGCTGTAGTAAATAATACTGGTGTCGCACAGCCGCACCCTGACTCCACTGCCATGTGGACCAACCATTTACTCATCGGGGGCCTCCTTCATTGCTGGCTCGTATCGGGTGAGACGAAAACGGTCGTCCGGGTTCCTACTTCCCCACCGTCGCAACTCCCCTTGTCTGCCATCATCTCTCGTCAGGGCTGTACCAACCGTGGGCTCCCATCTTTCATAGAGCGCGTTCCACATTTCAACAACCCATACGGTGTTACTCATCGCTCCACCTCCTTGTCACCCGTGATCTCCAAGGCGCGGATTGCCTTCTCCAGCCCCGCACATGCTGAGTACCGCCACATAGCCCCAGTGTCCGCCCCGGTCCCGAGTGATGTTTGCGCCTTGGCGGATTCGTGGCATGCCGCCGCACACCTCTCCCGCATCCCCTCCTGCGCGGCGATGAGGGCAGCTTCTGCTTTCTGGCGCACATCGCGGGCAACGTCAAACGGCACTTCTAAGTAAAGGGCTTCAAGCGCCCGCTGAAACTCCTCCCGCGCCCGTTCTTCAAGGGTCATCACTTCACCACCAAGCTGTAGTTCCCCTTCCCACCACCCTGATACCTAGCACCTGGAAACCAGTGGTCGCCTGCCGGAAACGCACGGGATATGACCTTCCTGACCTTGCCCTCAGAGGTGGTCACGCTGGCCTCAATTGTCCAGCCGGAAGTCCAGCCGGGGAGTACCGCGTCAATCAGGTACACTGTCACCGAGGCGTCAAATCTCAGCAGCAAGTGCTCTGCGATGGCGATGCCCTTGTCTCCCGAGTTGGCGGTCTGCACCAACGTCCCACCGGCAAAGGCGGGCAGAACGGAGGTCAGCGCATAGTCACGGTCGGTGTGGACCTTGGCGCCC
>Ga0255055_10003070_pt1 | contig 11412 bp, 9 predicted proteins | sample JV7_2_27_MG_FD_188633 | JGI IMG/M metagenome (GOLD analysis project Ga0255055, IMG submission 188633) | Seawater microbial communities from Jervis Inlet, British Columbia, Canada - JV7_2_27 | ecosystem: Environmental > Aquatic > Marine > Inlet | place: Canada: British Columbia | collected... | reverse complement strand
CCGACGTAGTCGCGATCGACGTCGAGGGTCAGTGGATCTCGATCTTCAGCCATGGCATCTCACCGCGCTGAGCGGTGGTGCAGATGACGAAGCCCGATCCGCACGCTCGTGCCGATCGGGCTCCGGCATGCGGGATGTGCCCGCTAGAACTTGATTCGCTCCTCGGCGTTTCCGCGCGTGAGCTGAAGCGTGTCGGTAGCAGCCGGGTCGACCGGGACATTCCAGTAGAGCTCGGAGAACGGAAGCGACAGTCGCGTGTGTATGTACCATGTGCCGCCCTGCAGGCTCTTCGTCATCGCACCCGCGGCGTCGGTCGTGTCGTAGGCGATCTCGCGTCCGAGGCTTTGCAGGATCTCGGCTTCGATGTCCATGTAGTCCATGAACGCGATGTCCTCCCACGCCCCGATGACGGCGCGCGCCGAGTCGGCCCTTTGGAGCGTGTTCCGTTGCAGCTCGTCGAAGGCCTGGAAGGCCTGCTGCCGGGTGTTGTTCAGCCGACGCTCGGTGGATTCCAGCCCGTCGAACTGCCGGTAGAGCTGCTGATACTCTCTGCTTCGCCTATCAAGCCGCTCCAGCCGACTCGAGAGGTTCTGCAGCGCCTCCCGCGCCTCGGCCCACTCCGCCTCGGCCGCGCGCCACTCTTCCTGCATCGCCGCGACCGAATCGAACTGGGTCCGGAGGTCCGCCGGGATCTGCGGCTCGGCCTCCTCGGCCTGGGCCGCCAGCGTCTCGAAGACCGAGTCGCGGTTGAACGGCAGCAGCTCGATTGGAAGGTCGGCAACAGGCTGCGGCTCGTCTCCCTCCCCGGCCAATACCATCACCGTCAGCTCGGAGCCGCCGCAGGCCGCGAGGATCGGAAGAAGGGCGACCAGGCCAGCCAGAACCGATCGTCTACGCATCGAATCAACTCCACGGTTTTGAATTCACGAGATCCGGCCGCGAGAGCGAAGGAATGTAGACCCGTTAAGGGGCTTTTTCAACGAAGAAGTGGGAGGCCGGGCAGTCCTACTCGGCGCTTCCGATCGTATGCCGCTCGAGAAGGTACCTGTAGGGGTTGACCGGTCTTCCCTCGAGATGGATCTCGTAGTGGACGTGTGGCCCATTGGCCAGCCCGGACTTGCCGACCAAGCCGATCACCTCTCCTCGCTCCACTTGCTGGCCGTTCCGGACCTTCCACTCGGAGAGATGCGCGTACCGCGTCACGTAGCCGAAGCCATGATCGACCTCGACCACACGGCCGGCCGCAGCCTCCTTCCCGACCGTGATAACCGTGCCCCGAGCCGTCGCCACGACCGGCGCGCCTCGAGGCGAGGAGATATCGAGCCCGAGGTGAGGACGCCTCTTGAGCAGCAGCGGGTGCAGGCGGCTGCGGGCGAAGCCGGAGCTGAGGAAAGCCTCCTGGCCTGCCACCGGCCAGATGGAGGGGCGCGCCAGCAGAGCCTCGTAGCTGAATGACAGCGAATCCTCGGCCTCGGCCAGTCCCGCCTCCAGTAGCTTCGCGCGGCGGAGCATTCGATCCAGCTCGTAGCGGGTTCCGTAGGTCTCCTGGGCCAGGTCGGGCCGGAGACGGAAGAACTCCTCCCGCTCGCTGTCGATCGGAGCGGGCCCGCCCACGCCTACCTCCTGAATCTCCGGGTCGAGGAGAGGTAGGCCCGCAAGCAGACGAAACCGCTCTTCGCGGACGGCCAGATCGTCGAGCGCCTCGTCCAGCGCGCCTGCGCGCTCATCAAGAGCCTCGACGCTGGACGCGAGGAGGCGGTTCTCGGTGCGGAGGCGCAGGATCTGGAGTTGGCGAGCCGCCTGTCCAGTGGCAAACGCAAGGCCCACCAGGCCAGCGATGGCCAGGACCGCGATGCCCGCAGCGATGCCAAGCACCGTGCGGCGGCGAATGCGCAACATGCGAACCCTTTCCACGCCCTCGGGAACGAGCTGAAAGGTCCAGGAATCAGCCTTCAGCAAGCGCCAAGGCCTCTTCGATTTCGTGCTGCGCTTTTCCTTCTGAAAGAACTCCAGCTGCAAGTGCGACCGCCGCAATTATGAGGGACCGTCAACCCGCCCAATCGAAGGGCTCGACCGGGCTGCCATGGGCGCCGTCAGGCTATCGCCTGCCCGGTGGTCTGTCAAGATTTCGGCCCACGATCTGGAAGCCTCCGATCATGCCTGAATCCAGACGTCAGCCCTCGGGCTCGTAGCGGGGAAAGAGCGGGGGACCCAGGCGGACCTCGAGCGGCGTCGTCGGTCTCGCCTCCTCCCGCAAGGCGCCGTCCGGAGGGACTGCCGCTTCCGCGTGGCTGGGCAGGCCATCTCCGCCACCCATGCGGAGCCAGATCTCGGCCGCCTTGCCCGGCATGAAGGGGCCTAGCATCGCCGCTATGCCACGCAGGCAGCGCACGAGTGAGCCGAGGGCTGCGTCCAGTCGCTCGGCCGCGCCCTCCCCCTCCTTGGCCAGCTGCCAGGGCTGGACCTCGTCGATGTAGACGTTGGCGCGCCTTACGAGTCCGAAGATCTCCTTCAGTCCCTCGTGCAGCAGATAGTCCTGCATCCGCTCGTGGTAGCTCACGGCAAAGGAGACACGGGCCTCGTCGAGTGGCGTCTCGGCGCCCGCCGGGACCGAGCCCTGGCGGTACTTGTGGACCATGGCGGCCGTGCGGCTCACCAGGTTGCCGAGATCGTTCGCGAGCTCTGCGTTGTAGCGTTGGTCGAATCGATCCAGGAGCTCGGAGGCCGACGCGAAGTCCCGATCGCCGTCCCAGGGCGCTTCCCGCACCAGGAAGTAGCGGAACGCGTCGGTGCCGTGGCGATCGATGAGCTCGTCCAGGTCAAGCTCCGAGCCGGCGTCCTTGGAGATCTTGCCCCCCGAGACGCTCACGAAGCCGTGCGCCCAGACCGTCCTGGGGAGCTCGACGCCCGCCGACATCAGCATCGCCGGCCAGATCACCGAGTGAAAACGGGTGATGTCCTTCCCGATGATGTGCAGCATCGCCGGCCACCAGCGCTTGTAGCCCTCGTCCGGATAGCCCGTTGCAGAGAGGTAGTTCGTGAGCGCATCGATCCAGACGTACACCGTGTGATCGTCGGCGTCGGGAAACGGGATGCCCCAGGGGAGCCGTGAGCGGGAGGCGGAGATGTCGTCGAGCCCGCTCTCCAGGAGACGGAGGATCTCGTTGCGCCTGCTCGTCGGCTGGACGAACTCCGGGTGCTCCTCCAGGTGGCGCAGCAGCGGGTCGCGGTAGCGCGAAAGGCGGAAGAACCAGTTCTCCTCTTCCGTCCACGTGATCTCACGCTTCGGGTGATACGGGCACCGCCCGTCGACCAGCTCCTCCTCCTTCCGAAAGCGCTCGCAGCGCACGCAGTAATAGCCCGTGTAGCTGTCGACGTAGAGGTCGCCGGAGGCCTTCATGCCCTCCACGATGGCCTCCACCGCATGGCGATGTCTCTTCTCGGTCGTCCGGATGAAGTCGTCGTTCGAGATCTCGAGCCGTCGCCAGACACCCGCCCAGAGCTCGGCGAGCTCGTCCACGAAGGCTTGGGTCTCCGTCCCCCGGCGCTCGGCCTCCTCCGCGATGCCCTGACCGTGCTCGTCCATCCCGATCACGAAGTGCACGTCGTCCCCGAGCGCTCTTCGGTACCGCGCGATCACATCCGCACCGACCTTCTCGAACGCGTGGCCCGCGTGGGGCTCGCCGTTCGCGTAGTCGATCGCCGTGGTGAGGTAGAAGCGGGTCATTGCCCTCGTGCTGTCGTGCTGTCCGGGTGGTGGAGCGGGCTCTCAGGCGATCGGCGGGGTGTCGCTTGGCCGTCCCGCTCCCCTGCGGCCGCGGAGCGCCTTGGACTCCTGTTTGAGCTCTTCGAGCGGCACCGTGCGCAGCTGCCCGCTCCGATCACGAAGCGAGACCGTCTCTTTGAGAAGGTTCCAGCCGGTGACCTCTTCCGGGCCGCGGGACGTCTCGAGCGTCTGTCCGACGCGGGGGAATCGCTTCCTGCCCTGAACGTAGAGCTCGTGTTCGTATCGCAGGCAGTTCATCAGCCGCCCGCAGGCACCCGAGATCTGGGCCGGATTCAGGGACAATCCCTGGTCCTTCGCCAGCTGCAGCGTCACCGGCTGTATCTCCGGCAGCCACATCCGGCAGCACAGCTCGCGGCCGCAGCGCCCCAGCCCTCCCAGCCTCCTGGCCTCATCGCGAACCCCGATCTGACGGAGCTCGATCCTGGTACGGAAGGTCCGCGCCATGTCCCTGACGAGAGCCCGGAAGTCGACGCGTTTCTCGGCGGTGAAATAGACAGTCAGCTTGTTACGGTCCCACTGCCACTCGGCTTCGCTCACCTTCATCTTGAGCTTGTGCGTCTTCACGAGCTTGCGCGTCCGGCGGCGAACCTGGTCCTCTTCGTCTCTCAGCTGCTGCGAGCGCAGCACGTCGGCGGGCGATGCCCGCCGGATGACGCGCTTCTCGGGCGGAACGACCGGACGGTCGCCCACCTCGTCGCAGCCGCCGCCGCAGGTGACGGCCGCCCCGTCCTCGGCCTTTCGCACCAAGCCCAGATCCTGGCCTCGGTCCGCCTCGACGATCACATGCTCGCCTTCCCGTGCCGGCACGGCGCTGTGAAACGAGAAGCACTCATCACGGAGGCCCTTGAAGCGCACCAGGATGATCTGCAGCTCCGCCAAGCCGATGGGCCGAGGCGACTCCAGAGCGGGCTGGCTCGGTCCTCCGGAGCGCACGGGCGTTGGTCCGGCCGCGGTCGAGGCGTCGGCCACGGGCGCCGGGTCGGAGACGGGCGTCGGCCTGATCGGCATCGGGAAGTCCGGCGGGCGGTCGGGCGAACCGTTGCGGCTCATTCGGTCGGCACTTCTTCCCACCGACCCATGCCGTAATACTTCTCTCGCCGCGAGAGGACGAGCTCTTCGACGTCTATCGCGCAGAGCTCATCCAGATGGCGAGCCAGTGTCTCGCCCAGCTGCTCGGCCGCGCCGCCCGGATCGAGGTGCGCGCCTCCGGCCGGCTCGGGGACCAGCTCATCGACGATCCCGAGATCGAGCAGATCGGTGGCCGTGAGCTTGAGCGCCTCCGCGGCGCGCTCCGCCTCGTCGCGGCTCCGCCAGAGGATCGCGGCACATCCCTCGGGCGAGATCACCGAGTAGATCGCGTTCTCCAGCATGAGGATCCGGTCCGCCACGGCGATGCCGAGGGCTCCGCCACTGCCTCCCTCCCCGATCACGCAGCTGATGATTGGCGTCCGGAGCCCGGCCATGACGAACAGGTTGCGGGCGATAGCCTCCGCCTGACCTCTCTCCTCGGCGCCGATTCCGGGATAGGCGCCCTGCGTGTCGACGAAGGTGACGACCGGCTTGCCGAACTTCTCGGCCATCCGCATCAGCCGCTCCGCCTTGCGGTACCCTTCGGGGTGGGCTGAGCCGAAGTTCCGGTGCACGTTCTCCTTCATGTCCCGGCCCTTCTGTTGCCCGATCACCATGACGCTGCGTCCGCGGAAGTTCGCCCATCCTCCTACCATCGCCGGATCGTCGCGGAAGTTCCGGTCTCCGTGAAGCTCGATGAACTCGGTGAAGAGGTCGCTCACGTAGTCGATCGTGAACGGGCGCTCCTGGTGCCGGGCCAGCTTCACGCGCTCGTAGCGGGAGAGACCCGCGGCGGCATCCGGCCGCTCTAGGTTCGTCTTCTCCTCCATCTCCCGAACCTCCTTGGACATCCGCTACCTCACTCTTTCGTCGCGGCACATCGCTGTTTCGTCGCGTACTCCGCCGAATCGCGCCCGGTCAGCCGCGCGCCAGGTGCACGTGATCGTTGCCCAGGAGCGAGCGGAGATCCGCCAGCAGGTCCGCGTTCGGCGACACCCGAAGAGACGAGGAGAAGCACGGGGTGGCGCCGTTGCCGGCCTTCCTCCATTCGACGAGCAGCGGACCGCTTCCGGGCGATTCCTCCACGAGGGAGCGCACCCGGTCGAACACGTCGGTTGCCGGTGGCATCTCCTGGTCGAGCTCGATGCGGATTCCCACCTGACCGGATCGCCGCACCTCCGCCAGAGGCGCGACCGAGTCTATGAAGATGGGCGGGTCGTCCTCGTCGCGCGAACGGCCGGAGACCGTGCCCTCAATGAGCACCGGCGCATCCTGGGTGAGCAGGTCACGGTACTTCATCCAGGTATCTCCGAAGACGAGGGCGGTGGCCGTTCCGTGGTAGTCCTCGATTGTGAGCCGACACCACTCTCGTCCGTCGCGGCGCGAGGCGCGCACCGTCGCATCGGTCACGACGCAGGCGACCTCCACTTTGCGGTCCTTGAGCTCCGCGAGCTTCACGGTGTGCGCCTCGAGGGCGTACAGGTCGACCAGGTCCCGGTACCGGTCGAGCGGGTGGCCGGACGTGTAGTAGCCGATCACCTTCTTCTCCCGCTGCAGCCGCTCTCGCTCGCCCCACGGCGGCACTGCGGGCAATGGGGGGTCGGGCCGCTTGGCCGGTCCTTCGCCGAACAGCGTCGTCTGCCCCGCCGCTTCCTCGCGCTGACGTGCCTGCGCCTCGGAGAGCGCGGCGTCAAGACCGGCGATCAGCGCCGCCCGGTCGCCCAGGGCGTCCAAAGCCCCCGATTCGATCAGCGCCTCGAGCACGCGGCGGTTGTTGAGCCTGAGGTCGATGCGGCGGCAGAATTCGCAGAGCGATGTGAACTCGCCCGCCTCCCGCGCCTCGATGACGTTCTTGGTGGCGGAGAATCCGACGCCTTTGATCGCGCCCAATCCGAACCGGATCTCGTCGCTGTCGACCACCGTGAAGCGGTACCCTGATTCGTTTACGCTGGGCGGCAGCACCTCCAGCCCCAGGCTGCGCGTCTCTGCGATGTACCCGACGACGGCGTCCGTGCTGTCGATCTGCGAGGAGAGAAGGGCGGCCATGAACTCCGCCGGGTGGTGCGCCTTAAGCCAGGCCGTCCGGTAGGAGAGGATCGCGTAGGCGACGCTGTGCGCCTTGGGGAACCCGTACCTGCCGAAGGTGCGGAGGAGCTCCGCGATCTCGTGGGCTTTCGAGCGCTCGATGCCTCTCTCGCACGCCTTCTCGACGAACTCGCCCAGCACCTTCTTGGTGAGTGCGGCGTCCTTCTTCCCGACCGCCTTCCGAAGGACGTCCGCTTCGGCGAGCGTGAAGCCGCCCAGCAGGTGGGCCACCCGCATCACCTGCTCCTGGTAGGTGATGACCCCGTACGTCGGCTCCAGCACCTCCTCCAGGTCGGGGTGCGGGTAGGCGACCGGCTCGAAGCCGCGCTTGCGGCGGATGAATACGTCCGTCATCCCGCTGTCGAGGGGGCCGGGTCGGATGAGCGCGTTCACGGCGATCAGGTCGTCGAAGCGGTCGCACCGCATCGCTCGGAGCTTGTCGGTTCCGAGCGAGGACTCGAACTGGAAGACGCCCGACGTCCCGCCGGTGGCGAGCATCTCGTAGACCGCCGGATCGTCCAGGCCGATCTCATCCCAGTCGACCTCGACGCCCTTCTCCTGGATGGCGTCGACGGCGTACTGGATCACGGTGAGGGTGCGGAGGCCGAGGAAGTCCATCTTCAACATCCCCACGTCCTCGAGGGCATTCATGTCGAACTGCGTGATGACCGTGCCCTCGGAGCTCTTTCCGTTCTTCGCGTCTCTGCAGACGGGCACGTAGTCCTCGAGCGGACCAGGGGCGATCACGACGCCCGCGGCGTGCACGGAGCTGTGGCGGGAGAGACCTTCGATACGAGCCGCGTAGTCGAGGAGCTTCCGGGTGCGGGGGTCCGACTCGTAGGCCTCCTTGAGCTCGAGCACCTTCTCGATCGCCTCTTCGATGCCGAGCGAATATCCGGGTCCGCTCGGGATCAGCTTGGCGAGCCGGTCCGTGTCGGCCGGCGCGAATCCGAGGACGCGGCCCACGTCCCGCACGACGGCGCGAGCCTTCATCGTGCCGAAGGTGATGATCTGGCCCACCGAGCGGTTGCCGTACTTCTCCCGCACGTAATCGATGACCTCGCCCCTGCGCTCGTAGCAGAAGTCGATGTCGATGTCGGGCATCGAGATCCGGTCCGGGTTGAGGAAGCGCTCGAACAGAAGGTCGAACTCGAGCGGATCCACGTCCGTCACCTGGAGCGCGTACGCCACCAGCGAGCCGGCCGACGAGCCCCGGCCCGGACCCACGGTGATGCCTCGCTCGCGTGCGGCCCGGATGAAGTCCCAGACAATGAGGAAGTAACCGGCGTATCCGGTCCGTTCGATGACGTCGAGCTCGTACTCCATCCGCTCCCGCACACCCTCGGAGAGCGGGTCCCCGAAGCGTCTGCGGGCCCCCTCCTCGACGAGGTGTCGGAGGTAGGCCGAGTCGTTGTCGAACTGCTCCGGCAGATGGAAGTTGGGCAGATAGTACCGCCGCTTGAACTTGACCTCGCACTTCTCCGCCACCGCGAGCGTGTTCTCCAGTACGTCGGGCCGGTCGGGGAAGAGAGCCCCCATCTCCTCGGGCGACTTGAAGTAGCTTTCCTCGCCGTAGAAACGCAGCCGGTTGGGGTCCTCCTTGTCCTTGCCGGTGCCGATGCAGAGGAGGGTGTCGTGCGCGTCGGCATCCTCGCGGCGCAGGTAGTGGGCGTCGTTGGTCGCCACGACCCCGAGCCCGAGCTCATCGGCCAGCTGGAAGATCCCGTCGTTGACCTCGGCCTGGCCCGGAATGCCGTGGTTCTGGACCTCCAGCCAATAACGTCCAGGTCCGAAGACGCGCGCGTACCACTCGGCCGTGGCACGAGCGTCCTCGATGCGGCCGAGCTGCAGATACTTGGCCACCTCACCCGAGAGGCAGGCGCTGAGCACGATCAGGCCTTCCGAGTGCTTCTCCAGCACCTCGTGGTCGATGCGGGGCCGCCTGTAGAAGCCCTCCATGTACCCGATCGAGGAGAGGCAGACGAGGTTGCGGTATCCCTGCTTGTCGGCCGCGAGCAGAACGAGATGAGAGTACTCTGCAGGCGCGTCCGGTGGCTTGACTCGCACGCGACGGTCTCCGTACGCCACGTACGCCTCGCACCCGATGATCGGCCGGATCCCGGCCTTCCGGGCCTTCTTCTGGAAGGTCCACGCCCCGAAAAGGTTGCCGTGGTCCGTGAGAGCGATGGCAGGCATCCCCAGGTCGACGGCGCGGTCGATGAGTGCGTCGATCCGATTCGCGCCATCGAGGAGCGAGTACTCGCTATGCGTGTGGAGATGAACGAACGACACTAGGGACTCTCTGCCGATCCCGCCGGGCAGGTGAACGAACTCAGTATCTGCTCGAGCTGGATCATGTATTCGTACTTCGGCTTGCGTGGCGCATACAGAAGCGCATCGATGAACACGGTTTTGTCAGGGCACCCCACGAGCCAACTTATGTAAGGGCCCGCCGCCGGAAAGGTACCCTCATCCACCCAACTGCCGGTCACCTCCAGCGCATCCTGTCCGGAGATTCGGAAGGCTCGCGGTTCTTTCCCGGAGGGCTCGATCCGCTGGGGAACGTTGTAGTGCACGCTGTCGATCGCCGCCCTCCAATCGAGCGCCACCTCCTCCGTGAGCTCCACCAGGCGCGGTCGCCAGGTGATGAGGAACGACCGGATCAGCTCGCTGGGGTCGGGGTTGTCGTTTCTGAGGATCACCACCGTATCTCGGGGCCCCTCCCGGATGACGAACTGATACACTCTCGGGATCTGAATGCTGAAGCCGAATCGGGCGCCGAGCGAGTCGGCGACCAGGGAGTCCACTCCGCTCACGAACATCCGCTCCAGCACCCACCTCCGATAGCGCCCGTCGATTACCTCGATCAGCTCCGGCAGGCTCCTCAGCCAGGTCTCGGCTTCACGTCCCGGCTCGGCCACGACGACGGTCACCAGCTGTCCCCTCGCCCACACATCCGCGGCCGTGAACGTCGAAGGTGCCTCGGGCGTGATGCCCGCCTGGTCGGCCGCCGCCTGCACGAGCGGGCTCTCGGCGGTTCCGAGCACGATCACCTGTCGGAACACTACCAGATCCTGGAGTTCCGGGCTGGCCGGATCGACCTGCGTGACCTGAAACTTCTTTTCCTCCCGCGTCGTGATGATCGTCGGCTCGAGGGCGGCATACGTGCTGTCCTCTACCTCCGGCCAGATCTCGTCGGATGCGACCAGGATCAGGCTCGTGGCCTCGCCCCAGGCCGAGGGCTTGCTACACGCCGCTGCCAGGATGATGGCGATCACGGCGGCGAAGGTCGCCGCGTTCCGGCGGGCTGACGCCCGGAGGCTGGAAGCGCGAGGCTCGGGGGGACTGGCGTTTCGCATCGTGGAATGCAACGTACGTCCCCGGCGTGGGGCGCAGCAAACCCCGCTCGGTCACGCGCCATCGGCCTGTTTTTTCAACGCTCCGCAGAGGCAGTGGCACGATCTTGACAGCCGCGCGAACCCCTGTTAATAAGCGGCGGAGACCCCGGGACCGCTATTCTTCTGGAGGTTACCGTGCTTTCTCAGCTGTCCGCCGTCTCGTCCCCCGACCCGGTGGATCTCGAGTCCCAATGGGAGGCCGAGGACGAGTCTGCCGACGAGGACTGGGACGATGATCTCGACGATGATCTCGATGACGATGACGATGAGGATTGGGGCGACGATCTCGATGATGATCTCGATGACGATGAGGATTGGGATGAGTACGAGGACGACGGTGACGAAGACGGGCTTGTCTGAACGGCGGGGAGGTTGAGCGCGTGACCTGCGCTCATTGCTGCGACGCGGAAAAGCTCTTCAACGACCGGCGGGCGAAGCGAGAGCTCCGCAAGTATCGTCGGAAGGGTCCCGACAAGTCGACCCGCCTCCTCATCGACGCGCTTCTGGGACCGGAGACCGCCGGCAGCTCTCTGCTCGACATAGGCGGCGGAGTCGGAGCGATCCAGCACGCCTCGGCCCGGGCCGGCGCCTCCGCGATCACGGCGGCGGACGCATCGCAGGCGTACGTGGAGGTCTGCCGAAGCGAGGCGGAGCGGCGGGGTTACGTTGAGCGCGCCGGCTATCACGTCGGCGACTTCATCGAGATGGCGGAGGATCTCCCGGACGCGGACGTGGTGACCCTGGACAGGGTCGTCTGCTGCTACCCGGACATGCCCCGGCTCGTCGGAGCGTCCGCGGGGAAGGCCGGCCGGCTCTACGGGCTCGTCTTCCCCAGGCGCCGGTGGCCGGTGCGCGCGGTGATTGCCGCCATGAACGTGTTCGAGGCCTTGAAGAGGACCACCTTTCGCGTCTTCGTCCATCATCCCGAAGAGATCGATGCGGCCGTGCGGGCGGCCGGCTTCGAGCGCACGCACGAGGCGAAGACCTTCGTTTGGCAGGTGACGGTTTACTCTCGGGCCTGAGGCGACGCGGTGGGACGGCGCGGTGGGCCCGCGGCCCTGTGGGGGATGGTCG
>Ga0255055_10003068_pt1 | contig 11416 bp, 3 predicted proteins | sample JV7_2_27_MG_FD_188633 | JGI IMG/M metagenome (GOLD analysis project Ga0255055, IMG submission 188633) | Seawater microbial communities from Jervis Inlet, British Columbia, Canada - JV7_2_27 | ecosystem: Environmental > Aquatic > Marine > Inlet | place: Canada: British Columbia | collected... | reverse complement strand
CGAGACCCTGATCTTCGATCCTCCGATCGCCCTTGGCCGCCAGGTTCAAGCGGCGCGTCACGGGCATCCGGAACGTGCCGCCGTAGAACTCGGTGTCCTTGATCGTCGCCTGGCCCGGCGCCGAGTAGCCGGCGTCGATGCTCTGCGTGTACAAGGTGACGCGACCTTGGCGGCCAGTGAAGAAGTCGCCGAGCCCCACGCTCAGGTCGGCGCGGTAGGCCCCCGCATCCGAGTCGACGAACGACAGGTCGTCAGGGCCCTGGAACTCGAATCCGCCGTCATTGGACCGCAACGTGCTGGAGACGAGACCTTCGCTTCGGCCCCCCTGCAGCTTGATCCAGGAGTCGGCGCTCATCCGCAAGGTCAGATCTGCGGCACCGAGGCTGCTGTCGGCCTCCCCTTCGTCGTTGGTGTTGCCGGTCAGGCCGAGCCGCACGTGGTCGTTGAACCAGTAATGGCCCTGGCCGCCGACGGCGACCGCGTCCAGCTCGTCGAAACTTGGCGTGTACTCATAACGCACCACCAGATAGGCCAAGTCGCCGCTCAAGCCGCTGACTCGCACCAGCAGGTTGTCGTCGGCGATCGACGACAGCGGCTCTGAAAGCAGTATCCGGCCCTGCAGGTAGTCGATGTCGTAGTCGACGCCGAACCTCAGGTTGACCACCCCCGTGACGATGTTCGACTCCTTGTCGCGAATTTCGATACGCACGCGCTCGGAAGCAACCAGGATGTCCTGGTGGCGCAGGAAGTACAGCGACCCGCCCGTTCCCCGGAGTTCCTCGTAGCTCGGCACCGTTCCGGGTTCGGCGGCGAATCCGTCGAGGGCGATCCGTCGCTCGCCAAAGCTGGTGGTACTTTCGGACGCGTAGTGTGCGTTGGCTCCGTACAGGCCGCGATCGACCTGGGCCAGTTCGTTGTCCATGTAGCCGACCACGAAGTTGCCCCACATCCCGTAATTCTCGCCACGGTTCGCTTTGACGAAGAACTTGCCCTGGGTCGGCGCCATTTCTTCCACGACACTGTCGTCGCCGAAGGTCGGGTAGAAATAGTCGGGATCGATGCGCCGGAACAACGAATCGGGCGACTTGTCGAGGAAGTTGCTGAACAGGTCCTCCACCGGGCCTTCGCGGGTATCCGCGCTTGCCGTCAATCGCCAGTGCTCGCTGACCTTGCCGTTCACGTAGAACGCCAGCCGGCCATCCACCGACGAATCGTAGGGCTGCGGAGCATTCTCGCCCTGCTGCAGTTCCACCGGCCCGTTCGCACGATTCTCGGACAGCGTGACGTCGGCCATGCCGATGTAGAACAGGTCCTTGCGCTTGAACTCCAGGTCGCGAAGATACAGCGAGCCGTTGCCCGCATCGTCGAGCACTGCGACTTCGACCGTATGCGCGCCGGCCGGTAGGATCTCCTCCGCGGCGAAGTTGCCCTGCGCGTCGACCGGAACCTGGCGGCCCGCCACCCAGACCGTGTGGTCCGCCGGTATGCCGCTTCCCTGCACCTTCACCGCGCCGCCGTCCAGCTTGATCTGGTGGCGTGCCAGGTCGCTCTCGCCGTAGGCGGCCAGCAGCTCGCGCGGCGGCGCGGCCGCGACAGCGGAGGTCACGACTTCTTCAGGCGTCGACTCGCGGTACAGCCACAGCGGCCACGCATCCGTTTCGTCGAAATTGCCCTTCGAATCGTAGGCGCGCAGCACGTACTTGAGTTCGCGTACCGGGCCCTCGAGACGTTCTGCAGCCGGCTGCCACTCCGCCAGGCCCGCGTCGTCGACCGCGACGATTTCGAGCGGCGTGGCCCGCAATGACTGCTGCTGCTCGAAGATCCGGACTTCGGCACGCTCGATGAAGCTCGAATAGTTGTTGTACATCCGGAAACGCACGACCGATGCGACGGGACCGTCGTCCGGGTCGCTCACCGCCACGGCGACGGGATGCGCCGCGACGCTCAGCCGCGGCCGCGACTCGAGATTGTCGAAGCGGAACTGGATTCTGGCGTCGTCGAGCGCGACGTCGGTGCAGCGCTGGACGTCGGAATAGCTGCGGCCCGGGTCGTCGATCGGCTTGCCGTCCACAGTGATGCGCATCACGTTGAGCTCGAGCGGGCTCTTCGGACTGAGTTCCCGGGTGATCCGCGTGATGTCCACGCCCTCGTAATCGTCGAGCGGCGCCGGTTCGTCATACACGACCTGCACGCGGACAAACGATTCTTCGCCCTGGATGAAGCCGGCGTTCACGACGTCGTCGGACTGGACGTAGCCGCGTCCCTCGTGCTCGGACCGGGCACTCGACAACAGCGGATCCTGCTTGACGATCTCCATCGTGCGGCGCGCCCGCGCCGCGGAAAGGCCGATGTCGTCGCCGTACACGGACGCGGTGCGGCGGTCGAGGCGCTCGTTCTTCGTGTAACCTGTGAACCGAAGTCGCGCGTTGGTCCGATCTGCGATATCCCTCAACGCGCGATACAGGTCCGTCGCGTAGCCGGGCGGGATGATCGGCTGGCCGTTCACGAGCTCGAGCGTCGCCAAGCTGCCCCAGGGGGGATCGTAGACCTTGGTCACCATTTCCTCGCCGACATCGCCGGGGCAGATTTGCGGTTCGTCCGGCAGCTCCTGGAGAGGATCGTCGTACCAGAACTCCACCTCGATGCGACGATTCAGCGCCCGTCCCTGCGCGGTTTCGTTGGAGGCGAGCGGGCGTGAGGCACCGCGACCGTCGCTTTCGATCGCCGAGGTCGGCAGTGCCAGGGTTTCCTGCATGGCCAGCGCGGCGCGGAGCGCCCTTGCCTTCGACAACGACAGGTGGTTTCCGTAAATGCGCTCGTTACGGCCGGTCAACGGCGCGTCGTCGGTGTAGCCGATGAACCGGACCGTCACACCCTGCTTGTCCCGCAGGTTGTAGAGCGCCTGCCCGACCTGTTTGACGAAGCCTTCGGAAATGGGGGTGGTCTCGTCCTCGTACCGCAATGGCACGACGAGGTTCCTGACTCGCGCCCGCCGCGCATGGCCTTCCCTGTATTGCAGCTTGCAGACGGTCTCCATCCGGCAGACCTTGATGCGCTTGATGTCATCGGCGACGATGACTTCCTCGTCCCTCAGGGCGTCCCGGACCTCGTCGTACCAGACCTCGACCTCGACGCGACGGTTGAGCGCCCGGCCCTCTTCGGTCTCGTTCGAGCCAATAGGCTGCGTGTCTCCGGCCCACTCGTAAGTGATGACTTCGGGCGGCAAGGCGAGCGCCGTCTTGAAGTACTCGGCCACCTCGCCGGCACGCTCCCGGGAAAGGCCCGAGTTGTCTCCGAAGACGCGCACCAGCGAGTCGGAAAGCGGCTGCGAGTCCGCGTGCCCGACGAAGTGGAGACGAACGTTTCTGCGAGACCGCATGCTCTCGAGAACCCTGGTGAGCTTGTCGACGTAGTCGGGCGGGATCTGCGCGACACCCGATTGGAACCGGATCGGCGGAACGACGTTCTTCAGCTTGACGGTCTCGAGTTCCTCGCCGACGACCTGCCGGACCACCAGCTGATCGCCCCGCTCGCTGTCGAGCAGATCCGGGTCCTGCGACCACCGCTGGAATGTCTGGTCGCCGGACAGATGCCGCTCGACCGGCTCGCCAAGCTCGGTCGTGTCAGCCGGAGCGGCGCCCGCAGAGGCGGTCATCAGCAATCCGACGATGAGCGCTAGATGGCGGTGTTTGCTCATGCCGTTCACCTGCTGTCCGGCACGCGCACGCCGCGCTGCTTGGTCGGAGCGCCGTGGCGCCAGAAGATGTCAGTCTCGATGGTGAGCCGGTAGCTGTCGTCCGCTGCATCCCAGGCTTCGTCCAGCTGCTGCTTGACCGCTTTCACGCGCCGTTCGACGAGTGCCGCGTCCTCCGTGTCGGCGACGTAGGACAGGCGCAGCACCGCGGGCGCCTTGCGCAGTTCCTCGAGCAATAGGTCGAGGCGTGGCTGCCACTGGACGCGGATCTCGGTCTTGCCCGGCTCGAACACGGCATCGGAGAAGTCGATGGCGACCACCCGGTGAATCGACGCGCCGAAAATGAACCGCAAGGCCTTGCCGCGCGTGGCGCGCTTGATCTGCAACTGGTCGGTCGACATCCGGAAGCCGCTCGGCAGGGTCCTGTCGTCCAGCTTCAGCACGAAATTGCTGCCGCGGTTCTCGTTCGGCACGATCGCGCAGGTGATGTGGTACCGCCCGTACTGATCCGTCGTCGCTTGCAGACCGCGTACCGTCGACACGCGCACGCCGGGCAGGCCGTCTTCACCGTCGTCCTGCATCCCGTTGCGATTGGCGTCGTTGAAGACCTTGCCGGTCACCTCGGTGCAATCGAACGTAGGATCGGGCACGACACGCACGGTGGCGGTTGCTTCACCGGACATCGCGTTGCCGGTCACGCCCTGCACCACCTGCGCGCGGTTCACGTATTCGCCCTCGGTGACGCCGGCACCCACGGCGAGCAGCAGTTTCACCGTACGCACTTCGGTGCCCGCGATGACGAGGCCGTTCCAGCTGAGTTCGCGGCCCGCGACCGACGGCTCGGTCGGCACGCCATCGAGAAGCGCAGAACCCTCGACGTAGCTGAATCCCGCCGGGAAGCGATCCACGATGCTCACGTCCGTGAGCAACGTGCCGGCCACGTTGGTCACGGTGATCACGTACGGAACCAACTGCCCGCGGGTCACGTTGAGCCGCGGCGTCGTCTTGGAGATCGCGATCGAGCCATTGAGCTGCGGATCGAGCGCGATGTGGTTGTTGAAGATCTGGCTCGAGCCGGGCGGCTGGTTGTCGTCCAGCGTCAGGTGGACGTGGTGGATCGTGCCCGCGCTGCGTGGCGGAACCGATGGGGCCGGGGCGAACTCCGAAGGCTGCACCTCGCAGAACAGCGCCGTGCCCGGAATGACATCGTCGGGGCTGCTCGGGCAGGCCGGGACCGAAAACGCCGCGGTCGAAGCGTCGGAGGTCGGCGGGATGATCTGCGAATAGCCCGCGATGTAGGTCGTTCCCGGGGGCACCGTCATGTCGATGACGTAATCCCCACCGCTCGGGCAGGCCGGGTCGCTGAAGTTGACGTCGAACTTGTAATAGCCGTCCGCGAGCGTGACCTGTCCTTGCTGGGCCACATCGTCGAAACAGCTCGCCGGCAAGGGCGATCCGCTGCCGGCATCCAGCAGTGTGAGGGTCGCCCCGGCAACCGGTATGCGCGCGATCGAGTTGTAGATGACGCCGTTCGGATCGATCGGCAGGTTCAGGCCCTGCAGATTGGCGAGAGACGGCACGATGATGTCGCTGATCCGTTGCAGTCCGTTCGTGAACGGCGAGGCAGCCAGGCCCAGCATCGCGGTGTTCGCGCCCGCGCCGGGCGCGCGGAACCGCAGCTCGTAGCGACTGCCGGTCACGTCGTTCGGGTCGACGCCGATGATGCGATAGATGCCGTTCGCGTCCGTTAGCGTTGAAAACACCAGCTGGTCATCGCGGTACAGGTCCACCGCCCAGCCGGCCAGCGCCCGCTCACCGGAATCCCGCCCATCGTCGAAGTTGGCGTCGTGCCAGGCTGACCCGTTCAGCACGGCGACGCCGGGGATGCCGCCGACGATGATCGAGACGCTGGCGCTCGCCGTTTGTGTCGGCGTGTTCCACGCGACCACGCCGGTGTTCGTGACGACCGTGCCGTCCACAAGGCCGGGGTCGAGAATGGCCCTGAACCTGAGCACGACGATCTCGCCGGGGTCCAGCGTTCCGTAGACCCCGGCGTAATCGGCGGTGATCGTCGACCCGGCGAAGCTGACGCCTGCCGCCGAACCGTTCAACGTTGCCGACAGGTTCACATAGGCGAGTTGGCCGGGCAGCGGCGCGTCGAGGTTATCGGTGACAACGACGTTGTAGGCCGGCACGGCGCCGATATTCACGACGCGCACGACGTATTCCAGCTCTGCGCCGGGGACTGCAGCGCCACCACCGACCACGGCGACCTGCTTCGTGATCGAAACCTGCTGGCTGTCACCCACCACGACGACCGTCGGTTCCGGGCCCGTCGCGGGATCGCCATCGCCGTCGGTCAGCAGGTCCGGGAGCTCAGTACTGGTCACCACGGCCTGGTTGCTGATCAGCGTGCCCGCGGGCGTGCCGGCGTCGACGCGCAGGTCGAACTGAAGGACCGCCATGGCACCGGGCGAGATGGTGCCTGCGCCGGGACCCGGCAGCGGCGGCGTCAGGTCGGATGAGCTGATATCGATGCCCGAGGCGAGCGGGGAGACGCCGCCATCCGGCTGACCGACCGGCAATCCGTTCAACAGCGTGGAATTCGCGACATAAGTCGTATTCGCCGGAACCGAGTCGGTCAAGACGACACCGGTCGCGGGAATCGCGGCCGAATTCTGCACGGTAATCGTGTAACGCAGCACATCTCCCGGATCGACGATGCCCGGCGAACCCAGATCACCGAACAGCACGACCCGCTTCTCGGCGTAGAGCAAGGGCAGGTTGCCGACGATGTCGCGCGTCGGATCATTGGCGATCGGCGTGTCCGGGTCATCGGACGGCTGGTCGACGATGCCGTTCGGGATGGCGCTAACGAAGCCCTGGTTCGAGATGATCGTGCCGTCGACGACATTCGGATCCACGACCACATCGAACGTGATGGTCGCGACGTTCGCCGGGTTGCTGGAGGCGTCGGCGGGCATCGAACCCGGCGTCGGATCGGCAGGCGAGTTGATCAGCATTCCGTTCACGAGCGGAGACAGGCCCGCGGAATCCGGGAGCGGCGTGCCATTCAGGGTCGTGCTGCCGGCGACGTAGTTCGTGTTGACCGGCACCGCGTCGCGCAGGACGACGTCCACGGCATCGGCGTTGCCGATGTTCTTTACCGTGATGGTGTAGCGCAGTGTCTCGCCCGCGAGCAGGATGTTCGGGTCGCCGGTCAGGTCCGTGGAGATCTTCTGCACCACGAAGGCCGGAGCCGCCACGATCGTTACCCTTGTAGGATCTTCGTCGCCCGAGACGTCGGGGTCGGCCGTGCCGTTGACGTTCGGGTCATCGCTCACGGCGAAGGCCGTGCCATCGGCGAGGCGGAGCGCCGACTGGTTGGTGACGACCGTGCCGTTGGTGAGGGTCGAGGCCAGCGTGATGTCGAACTCGATTACCACCTCGCCGTCGACCGGCAGGCTCAGGTTTCGGATGTCGATGACGCCGGTGCCGGCGGAGCCGCCCGTGCTGCTGGTGCCGCTGATGTCGGCACCTGCCGGGTAGTTGACGAGCGTGAGCGTGCCCGGTACGAATCCCGGTTGTGCGTTGAGAGCGTCCAGCTCGTCAAATATCCTGAAATCGCTGAGCGCCTGATCGGTCGTGCGGAAGCGCAGGGTGTAGCGCAGCGTGTCACCCGGCGCGGCCGTTGCGGCGGGGTCTACACCGCTCGTGAGGTTCGCGACCGTCTTTTCGAAGAAGTATCCCGTGAGCGCCACCGTCACGGTGTGGGCGTCCTGATGGTCCAGGATGCCGACCGTGCCGTCGGTCAACGTGCGGGCGTAAACCTGGCGGTCGGGATTCGTGTTATCCCCGTTGAACCACTGAATGGCGCCGGCGACGTTGGTGAGCGTGATGCCGTCCTGGGTGTCGCCGTCGAGCTGGGTCCGGTAACGGATGATCAGCCGCTCATTCGGGCCGATCGCTCCCGCGGCCGTCAGCATCCTGATGTCGAGTTGGCAATTGGGCGCGGCGCTGTAGTTCAGCAAGTAGTCGCTGCCCGCGTTTAGCGGGCCCTTGCCCGGGACCGGGGCGCCGCCGGACGTAAAGACCTGGGCACTCAGGATTTCGGGCGTCTGATCGCACATGCCGCCCGTTGCGCCGTCCGGGAACAGGTCACGGATGCTGACGTCCCAGGCATCGCTGAGCCCGGTGTTCTGGACGTCGATGACGAAATCGCCCCACTGTCCCAAATTCATCGTCGCCGGGCCCGACTTCGTGACGACGAGCTCCGGTGCGGCGATCGTCATCGGTGGCGTGACGCCCCACTCGCCCGGCAGGGGCTCGTAGTACACACCTTCGATGAGGCGTCCGAAGTCCCACTTGGCCGTGTTGATGAACTGCGTCCCCGACACGTTCGCCGGCGAGTCGTCGAGTACGACCGTCAGCTCGATGACGAACTGCCGCCCGGCCGCGACGATGGGGATGTTGTCGAAGGTGAGCGCACCGCCGACGTTGGCAAACGTATGCGGAACCGGAGTGCCGTCGTCAAGCCAGTAGGCGACGTGGCTCACATAGCTGAGATCCGCGCCCGTGGCGTTCAGGTCGTCCCAGACCGTGATGCCGTGAAGGTCGTTCAGCGACCCGCTGAAGTCGATGACGGTGCCCGTTGCCGGGTCGAACAGGACCGGGATCGTCAGCGTGTAGGTGAAGGGGACGCCGATGGTGGCCGTGGTCTGGCCCGCCGGATTCTGCTTGTTGATCTTCTCGACGGGTATCAGGAGGTTCTGGCAGCCCTCCTGGATCGAGCTGGACGAGCCGTTGGTGAACCAGATCTTGTGCCCAAGAACGGAGCTGCACGCCATCTGGCCCGTGTGTACGACGTTGTCGAAGACGATCAGCCACCGCTCGTCGGTTTGACCCGGTTGCGTGAAGAAGCTGAAGTTGGTGGTCAGCGGGTTGGACGCCGGAAAGTTCCGGATCGTGCAATTGCCGTCGATCTGGACCTGGGACGGAGGGACGGGGTCGACAAAGCCGTCGATCAGGCCGCCGAAAGCCTGGCACGCCAGCGCCTCGGGGGACGCACCGATCATCAGGGCAAAGAACAGCAGCAGCAGGAAAGTCGCTTTCCTGCCACCCGCCCTCGCACCGACTGAACCGCTGAAAGTCATGTACGCCCTCGTTCCACGCACCAAGCAATTTCGTCGCTATGGGGCGGGACCGAGGCAGTCCACGCTGTGGACTGGATTCCGGCGGTCCCGCCGTCGTGGGGCCCCGGGGCCCGTTAGACCGGTGACTTTGCGTCGCCATCTTTCGATGGCTTTGCCTTTGTCAAAATCGCGTCGAAATTAACGGATCAGATTCGCGGGTCCTCCAAATCTCCTGGCAGCCGTGCCATTCCACATCAGCCGCCGGCTTCACGCCTTCGGCAGGAAGTCGATCGGGTACACGATCGTCAGGGCCTCCACGTCGTCCTTCGCGCCGAAATTCATCGTCCGGACGCGGTTCACGACCTGAGCGGCGAGATCCGGCGCATCCATGTCCGTCGACTGCAGCATGCCCATCGACACGCTGCCGTCCGGCTCGATCGTCAGGCGCAGCACCATCTGGCCGCGCAAGGTGGGGTCATTGCGCAGCTCCCGGTTGTAAAGTCGGTAGAACGACGCCTTGTAGCGGTCGAACACGATCTGTATTTCTTCGTCGGTGCGGGAAGGCGCCAGCCCGCCGCCCGCCCGCGGTCGGTCGCCTCCTCCTCCTCCTCCTCCGATCGAGGAGATCCCGCTGGTCGCGCGGCCTACCTGCACGCCCTGGATCCCGCCGCCACCGCCACCGCCACCACCACCGCCGCCGACGCTGCGGCTCAGCGAGGCGATGTTGATGCCGCCGCTCGAACCCGGCGCGTTGGTCGTCAACATGGAGCGCGACGTCATCGATGGATTGCTCACGTCATCGGCATCACCGTAACGCGCATCGGTTCCGAGGCGTGGCGCGACCTTGTCCTGTGCCAGGCTCGCGAACTTGTCCCGGAATGCCAGGATGCCGGCCTTTCCCACCTTCTCCTGTCGCTGCGCCGCGGCGACGGCCGGGTTCTCCGGGCCGGGCTCACCCGGCTCCTCGGACGGCGTCGGATCCGCCGCGGCAACGGCCGGTGTCTCCGGCGGCTGCTCGGACGGTTGCGGCTGCTCCACCGGTTCCGGCTCTTGTTGCTCCGGCGGCGTCTCTGCGACGGTCGGCGGTATGGGTAATGGTTTCGCCTGCTCTTGCCGGACGAGCTGCGCGAGGCGCTTGGGCATGTCGTCCGGCACGAAGGGCTTGAGCAGCGGCAGGTCGATCATCGGGATCAGCACACCGAGGAGCAGGCAGACCAGCAGCGATACGGCCAGCGACTTGCGGAAGCGCCTGTCGTCCTCGCCGCCGCGCGCCCAGGCCATGAGCTGTAAGCGACCTGGCACCGCGCTGATATCCCGTTCGACGACCCACTCGAGCTTGCGGCGCTCCTCCGCTTCCCGGATATGGTAGATGTCCTCGCCGAGGATCTCGAGGTTTTCCTCTTCCAGGCCGATCTTGGCGAGAATCGCCTGGCGTCGCTCGTCGAGCTCGTTAAGCTGCGCCTGGAAGTCGCGTACGCGGCTGCGCACCCCGCGCAGCTGTTCCGCGGCTCGTGCAGGCGCGATCTGCTCGCCCCAGAAAAGCGAGGCGGCACCGAGCTCGTCGAGCTTTTCAAGAGAGCCGCAGGCCTGGTCGAGCAGCTCATGGTGCATTCGCTGCGGGGCCAGACTCTCGACTTCATCATCGACGACGCGCAGATCGGCGGCCAGACCGTCCAAACTCCCGCGAACCTGCTCGACCTGGACGCGTAGTTCCTGTTCTTCCTGAGACTTCATCTCGTGCACCTGGTCATACCTAGGTCGATTGCGGGGATTTCTGGACCACGGCCAGCGACACTCGCGTATAGCCCTGCGCCGTGCAGGTGGCCATGACCTTCTTCAACACACTGAAGGGGACCGACTTGTCCGCGAGGACGGTCACCTCCTGACTCTCCGCGATTGCCTGCGTGCTCAAGCCGATGACGCTGTCGCTCAGTTCGGCAAGCCTGACACTGATCGGCTCGATCTCGACGTTCCCCATCGCCTGGATATCAGCGACGCGCGCGACCGGTACGCCCTGGATCAAGACCTCTTCTGTGCCCACGAAAATCACGACGGTCTCGCGCGGCTTCTCATCGACCACGGATTCCGGCAGCGTGATCTGCTTGGGCGTCTGCAGCGTCTCGACGGTGGCGGAGGAGTTGAAGATCAGGAAGAAGACCAGGACCGTGAACACGTCCATCAGCGACGTCAGGTTCAACTTCGGTATGGGGCTCTTTCTGCGCTTCATGCGTGCCATCCGGCGCGAAGTTCTCATGGCGCATCTCCTATGGATATCGCCGTGAACAGTTCAGCACGGGTCGTCTGCCCGCCGTCGTCCACCTCGACGCTTCGCACGGTATCCATGACCTGGATGAGGTAGTCGTACTGGATGTCGGGTTCGAGAAGCACCGAGGCGTCGTCCTTCTGCGGGTACTCATTCTTGATCGCCACGAGGTACTCGGAAAGCGTCGGCAGGTCGTACTCATCGCCCACTTTCGGGATCGCCGCGATGACCTGCATGCCATCCATGATCTCGAGCCCTGCCTCGCGAACGACCACCTCGACCCGGAAGGTCGGAGTGGACGGCGCCGCGCTCTGGGCGCTCGGCAAG
>Ga0255055_10003066_pt1 | contig 11420 bp, 14 predicted proteins | sample JV7_2_27_MG_FD_188633 | JGI IMG/M metagenome (GOLD analysis project Ga0255055, IMG submission 188633) | Seawater microbial communities from Jervis Inlet, British Columbia, Canada - JV7_2_27 | ecosystem: Environmental > Aquatic > Marine > Inlet | place: Canada: British Columbia | collected... | reverse complement strand
CTATTAATCATCCCACCCATGACCTCAGGTGTGATAAGTTTCCTTCTTTCTTTAGGCACTTTAATCTTTGGCATAACAAAGTTCCCCTTTTGTTTAAACGTATATAAGTCGATATAAAGTCTCTCTTAAAGGAGAGATTTTAACCAACATGATAATTAATTAAAGTATATATGGCGGTCTCTCTCTAAAGCGGGGTTATTTGTCCCTCGTCTTGCATTCTCTTACGTTCTTGAAGCCTGTAAATTAAATATCTACCCGAACCAAGAAAGGCACACGCCTTATTAGTATCAAATATATCAACACCTGCTTCGTCTAACAATCTTATCCTCTCTGCGTCTGTAAGTTTCATTCTTCTTTCTTTGTCTTTCACAGCCCTAACATCTTTCTCAACAGTTATCCTTAAACTAAGAGAGAATTCATGTTTAAGTTGTTCATATTCCTTTACCATTTGTTTCGTTGGTTTTCCTATGTTGTGTCTAATCATCTTGACACCATTGAACCAATAATACTTTCTAAATGGTTTCCCTGCACGAGGATTGAATGTATTCTCAAATATCTTAGTAACAACGACCTGTCTTTCAAAATCAATTCTTACTGTCTCAATATAGACATGGAATAATAAACGGGTTTGTTTATCTATATAATCGAATGAAGGTGTTGTGAATATGACGCATAGGTTCAAGTGTCGAAAGGTCTGTAAAACATAATTTATGGCTCTATTTGATATAGTCCACCATTCTCTCGCAGGAATTCCCACACCTGCCTCATCCCATACTACTACCGACCCTCTTTTTAAAGTTCCGGAATTCAAAAGTTCCATAAAGTCCTCTACATTAAAAACAACGTGTTTTGTGACATTAAATTTGGGGCTTATCATTCTTGCAATAGTCAAAGCACAATAAGACTTGCCAGAGCCAGTAGAACCACATATAATTATAAGTAGATTCTTATTTCTACGGACAATTCTATATCTCCATCTACGGATTAGTCTTGGGTTCTTCTGTAACATCCTCATCTTCAAGGATTTGCCATGTTTCATCACTACTCACCTTCTCTAATAATAATCCTTTGCTTTCGGATAGAACCATTAAAGCCCTAAATTTTGCACGGGCAAGGCTCATTTCGACTTCTTTTATCATCGCTTTCTTGCCTTTGAATTCATCTGCTAGATTTATAACAGCGTCATATTTTTTCTGTGCATCGCCCAAATCTAGACCATTATTCTGATGATAAGGATGTAAAGTGTCTGAAAATGTTTCTACTAGGGCTATATATTGGTTTGAATCCACCCCAGAAGCATTATGAATCTTGATTAATAATAGGAATATGACCTTTGAGAAGTCCATTTCTCCTCTGACTTCATCCATATCCCATCCCCACCAAAATCATCTGGACAGTCTTTAGCAGATACCCTACCACAACCCAACCCCAGATTATCAGTATTCCCTTCCATGTTTTCATGTTCATCCTTCCTCATACGCCATCTTTAGCAGTATTATGGTCGCTATTATCATCAATGGGATCTCCAAGTATATTTCTGCCCCTATCACCACAAGGGCATTATAAGTCCCGTCCTTGTGACCAAAAAGAAAAGCCATTGTTTCAATGCCCAATAACACAATGTTAGCAGTAGCCCCAAGACACAGGGCAAAGAATCTTTTATAGTTCATGCTAACCAGTTGGAATCGGCTTGGTCTTGTCCACCATCTCGATGTATTGGACAGCCTTATCTAGTAAGATGTTGGACTTGTCAAGCAATGCTTCCGATTGCTTGATCATGCCCATCCCGACATCCGCCCTAGCCATCGCAGGCTCGAAGCCATACTGCATGAGGAACCAGAAGAACAACCCTAGAGATATCAATGCTACGGCTATCGTGACAATAGGTATCAGCTTGTCCATCGTTGTTTTCTTATACCATTTCTGTTCCGCCTTCTTGTCATCAAGGACCTTGTTATATCTAGCCTGTTGTGACCTAGCAATCAGCTTGAAATCCAGCTTGGCAATATCCCCTTTTATGACAGAATATGGCTCTATTATCTCATGAATGCCCTTTGTGGGTGTGAATATGTATAGTCTTTGCTTGCCCTTCCTGTCTGTCCTTATATGGTCGAATGTTGGCGGTATCCATTTTTCACCATCCCTAAAGAGTAAATATTCTTCATCCTTCTTTTTGATTCTGGCTGCCTTTCTCATTCTTGGTATGACCTGTGTCCCCGAAAGTTCCCAATCTTCCACATGTATGGGCATTCTACGGAACCAGTTGCGTTTCCAGATGAACATACCCACAACCCCTAGTATGACTAGGACTATGATTCCGCCTATGATTTGTGCGGTATATCTTGATAATATCAGGAACAGGTCCTGCTGCGGCATGAATATGGTTTCTAAAGGCATTTTTTCACCTATTAAACGGGTTCAACGATAATCCTTTCTTTTCCTCTGGAAGTCCTTTCATTTCCCTGACAGAATAGGACTTTGTCAATGCGTCCAATAACGCTTTGTTGTTTGCCTGTTTCAAGGCGAGAAAACACATATCGCTTATCCTTGTTGTCAATAAAGAGATGTCGGCTATGTCCATATCAAATTTGTCCCACTTCATAAAGAACAGCGTGTTCAATTCCTTGTTCAAGGTCATTGTTAGTTTGTATATCTCTTCATCGTCCAGATTCGATAATAATGTGTTACGATTAACATAAGTATCCAATACAGAAATTATCTCACGGATTCCCGCATCATTGGCGGAACGCTTCCCCAATTTCATCCATTTCTTCTGTTCCTGCGAGAACATTTCCCCCCGTAAATTGCGTCTAAAGCGTTCTATGACGATATAAGGATCAAGAATCTGGTCTATTATCTGTGATGGTATCGTGAACATGGATGGCAAAGGCAATGGTTCAGAAACAGGACTTGGTTGGGGTTCCATGATAATTATTGGACATAATCACATATAAAGTTAAACAAAAACCTTTTTTGTTTAGAATTAATAACCCGATTGATTTCTCCATTTTACATACATCACTATTATTATGAGCATTCCCGTCACAGCGGTCCACAAAGGCATCGAATCCATTATATATGTCATTATCGGGAATGATGCTGCTGCTGTTGATAGCTGTGTGTCAGCAGCCATTGTCCCGAATGCATTGGAGAATATAGGTATCAGCACCATTAGAACTACGAGTGTGAGAACGCCTGTGACTATGAAGATGGGATGTGATGGGACCATGTATGCGAGGATTACGGTAGTTGCTGCCAAGCCAACGAATATTATTATAAAGCCCAAGTTAAAAGTTGCAACAGCAGTCTGGGCATTCGTTAGAACACCCGTTGCTGTTGAACTAAATGAAACCGTTGCAATAACTTCCGTGATGATGGTGTAAGCGATAAGGATTCCGAACCCTAGCATGAACATTGCCAATACGATGAATAACAAATCCCAGACCCCGCCTTTCATAATCTTTATATGTTGAATCTCATATATAATATTATCGAAATACGGACGGAATTAAAATGAAGAAAAAAAGGCGAGGACCTAAAAAGAATACATGGTGGAAGAAACAAAGACGCAAGAATCATGGTTATTTTGGTTCGGTGAAGAAGAAACTTAAAAAAATGGGTTGATTATGGCTACTGTTGAAGAAATACAGCAGGCTTACGAGAGCCAGACGCAAGGCGGTGTCAGGATGCGTCAGTTATGGTCACCGCAGGACTTGTTATACAGACCAGACGCTAAAGAAGCAATGGAAGCTTTTATCGAACAGAATCCCGAAGCATTCCAGCAGGCTTATGCACAACCAGCTGTGGGTGCGTATTACACGGAAGGTGGGGTGCAATACACAGCAGGTGGACAAGTATTGGCAGAACAGATGCCACAGGCAGCACCAGAACTGCAACAAATAACACAGGAAGGGCTTACTACTTATTATATGGAAACCCCGACAGGAAGGGTGTCCATTTCTCCCGAAGAATATGGCAAGATAGCAAAGGAACATATAATGGGTTCAAGGATGAATGTCTTTGCTTCTGTCCCGCCAAAGACAGAAAGACAATTACAGATAGAGGAAAGGCGAAGGGATCCATGGTTCCAAAGGGTATTCTTCACGGAAAAGGCGATAACAGGACAGGCAACAACAGCAATCATAGAATGGGCATTCGCCAAAGACAAGGAAAAGTTCGCAAAGACACAAGCTGCACAATGGCGTGTGGAACAGACGCAGATAATGACGAAATTGGGCGAAGGGAAAAGGATGGAAGTTACTTTTGAGAGGACTGCACCCGTTGCAATAGCCGCAACAATGATACTGGTGTCGCCTGTGTTGGGCAAGGCTATGGGACCAACACTGACAGCAGGGATAGGCGGCGGACTTGTTGGTATCGGGACATACTTTGCAGCTTCTGGTTGGAAGCCAGTCGTTGAATATTCACAACCATCCACATTGGGTGCTGGTATTGTTATGATGGGTGCGGGAAGTCTGATGGTCAAGAGTGGGTGGGAAGCAGCGTTCCCAAAACCACCGCCAGATGTGAAAGTGGAAGTGTTGCAAAGGGGCGGTGCTATGCAAAGGATAGAACCTAGCAGGGACGAGTTCACAGGAATAAAGAAAAGCGAGATGTTCGGGACAGCAAAAGATAGGAAATTCATCGCTGAATCATTTTCTGATTATGGTGCAAAGATAGGGAAGAAGGAAGTTACAGGGTTCGGACAGGTCACGACCCATGTGAAAGAGATAAAGCAACCTAGTATCTGGAAGGCTATGAAGGCAAGGATCACGGGGGAAAAACCGCCTGTCCAGTTTGGTGAAACAATATCATCAAAGCAATTCTTCTCAACGATAGGTGTGGACATCGGGGATGATATGATATTCTCACAGACGATTCATATTGGGACAACAGGTGATGTTCATGGCATATATATGCGGACTGCACCAGCAAAGGACTTGGCAAAGGCTGGTATCGATTTGACTTTGAAAGAAGCAGGGAAAGGTGTCAAAGCTTTCGGAACGACAACAAAGATAACGGAATGGTATAAGGGGATGCCAAGCAAGACAGTTTCGTATATGAAAGGTGAAAAATTGCTTGGTGCGGACATAACAGACATAGGGCATATACAATTAACACCTTCATTATCATCAACCACCACGGGTGGTGGTGGGTTAAAGACATCAAAGAAATTATTCACAGGCATCGCAGAGGTTACATCGGGTGTTGGGAAGTCTGCGACAAAGGACATAATAAAGAGTATGGTTGTTTCCCCGCCAAAATTAGCGAGGACTTATGCTTTTGCAATATCAAAACCATCCGTGAAAACAGATACAAGAATGCTAGTCAAGACAGATATGATGACGGGCTTGAAAACAAGGACAAAGACAGGAACAAGGATTGATAGCAGAACAGCTTTAAAACAAGACACTTCTTTATCTACAAGGATGGACACAAGGACGATATTCGGAACTGGGTTGGGGCAGTATATGGGAAGTGTTTCTGCTACTAGATTAGATTCACAGTTAGGACAGAAGCTTGACACGGGACTGGCATTGAGAATGGACACACAACATATATCCATGCCATCCACGATACCACCTATCACACCTTTGACGGAATTCCCTGCTGGTATCGGTCCTATTCTTGGTGGGATAGGCTTCGGACCATCTGATTTTTTTAGACGAAAGAAAACCAAGATCAAACGATTGAAGAAAACTACAAGACCGCAGCCTTCTTTGGGCGGCATAGTGTTGCGAAAGAAGGGAAAACTCAAAAAAATGTTCACAGGTATCGAGCCAGTCAGACCTTTGGGCAAAGGTAAGAGGAAAAGATGGTTATGAAAGCTAGGACAATGCTTTTGGCGCTAATGTTCTTCCTAGCTTTCGCCATGCCCGTCTTTGCTACCGATAAGATAGAAAGGGGCGGGTTCGAGTTCTGGCTGAAGGATTTCACCCTTGATTATGAGGAAGAAAAAAGAGTTTACACGCCCACAGGCATCGTTGAATTCCACATGCCCATTGTGTTCAGGAAGAACACCGCAGGCGATTTATCATTTGAAAAATCGGACTTTTCCCATTATTATCGATATTTGAAAAGGACAAGCGGGATGGATTCGATAAAGTTCCAATACCTGAAGAATGTCACATATTATGAGGACGGGGAATGGATATGTGATGAATATGGGATAGGGAACAACTCTGCTGTCTGCATGGGCGGATACCATGAGCAGATTGAGAAATGGAAGGGCGTCTGGACGAACATTCCTGCTAACATCGTGATAAAGTCTGGGAGATGGTATGCCATCGACATAATAGGATACAAGAAAGCTGGGCTGGAAGGTTGGGCAGTTGACCTAGTTCCAAGGTTCAAAACGATTTCGATTCCAGAATACGCTTGGTGGAATGCGACTTATGATTACAAACAACGGGTGAATAAATCTTCCACAGTCGCAAGTGATGACACCGTTATATTCAACCATTCGATAGACACCGCTACATTGATAGGTGCAGGGAAGATGGATGCTGACTGCCAAGATTTGAGATTTGTTTCTGCTGACGAATCAACAACCCTTAATTATGACTGGGAAGGATACGGTGGGACATACGGTTGTAATCAGGCTAACACGATTGTTTGGGTTCAAATGGAAGTAAAGGCGGACAATTCTTCATATTTCTGGGTTTACTATGGGAATACAGGCGAAACCACTTGGGGCAATTCCACGAATGCCTATGATGCTAATTATCTGGCTGTCTTTCACTTGGGCGAAGGCACAGGGAACACAATAGAAGCCACTTCTGGTGTGACGGGGACTGTGACGGGTGCGACATGGCAGGACCAGATTAATGACGGGACTATAACAAGCGTTGGGCATGGTCTGTCATTTGATGGGAATGATAATGTCAATTTTGGCGATAATTTCGATACTACTGGCAGTCTGACTATGGAACTGTGGACCTCCAAGCCCATAAAAGCATCTTCTACTTATGAGCCTTTTGGGAAACATGATGATAGTAGAAATAGTTACTGGTGGCTGATAGGCGGGAATGCCGTTGGTGGTGGCGACCAGTTGTCTAATTGTATAGTTGGTGGGAATGACGCATGGTCTGGCTATCAATCTACCAATCTGGGCTGGAACTATATGAGTTGCACCTATAACAGCTCTTATGTTGTGCATTATATCAATGGGACAAGGAACAATAGCGTGGCTTCGGCTACCGACCCCGTGAATGATGATGCTGTCTTTTATATTGCTTATGAAGCGCAGTATGGGACATATTATGTCGGTAATATAACCGAGATAAGGGTTTCGTCCGTAGCAAGAAGCGATGATTTCTTGAAACTGGGATATGATTTGATAATAAATCCTGCCTTGACAAGCATTGGTTCAGAGGAAACAGCAGGTTCGACATGGATAAACTGGCTGAACAATGCTTCCAGCGTTCCTGCTAATTATGTTGTTGGCGATTCTAATTTCTCAATAGAATGGAATTCTACGGATTCCAATGGATATAACCATTCAATATTCGGGACTAATCAGTCTGGCTCTTGGGCGAACCATTCAACATCAAGAAGCGGTAATGTTTCATATATAAACATCACTTTACCAGCAACGACATTCTCTTGGCAATGGTATGCCAATAATTCTGATAATGATTGGAACGCTTCGACCATTTGGACTGATACCATAGCAAAGGCTTCACAGTCCTGCACCATAACAAATAATGAATCTGCTAATGAATATTATCCCGTTGATGTCAATATATCTGGGACTTGCCAGTATGGGACATACTTCTTATATAGGTGGGACGAGGACACGGGTGTCACTACGAATATCACCAATCCTGATACATGGAGACCGCCCTGCAATGCTACCAGAGGATACAGGATGTTCAATTATACCACTAATACGACAGGGACTGCGAACTATTCGTCTGCGACATACCAGTATAATTTCACCTTGAATGCTGCACCTAATGTCCATTCATTCTATCTGGATGGCAATTTGAACCAGAATGTGAATATAAATGTGGGTGCGACCCTGAACGCTACTGTTCTAGGTAATGGGACTGTATATGTCTATATGGATGGTGTCCAGAAGAATTCTTCTGGTGGGGTCAACGATATTAATACGCTAGTCACTTATATCAATTCAACTCTGGCAACAGGCGGGACATATTGGTTCTCATCCAATGCGACAGGTGGGACGAATATTTCCCATAATGTAACAGGGGCGAATTATTCTGTGACTGTCCAGTCCGTCCTTTCAGTAGATGTCCTTGACGAACTGACAGAAGCAGGGATAACCTTTAACATCACTTTATCCAACGATACCTTTTCATGGACAGAATATGACTTGGCTATATTCCAAGCCAATACTACCAATATGCCATATGGGGATGTCAATATAATCGTCTGGGCAGAAGGTTATGATCAACGAAACTATTATGAATACGGGCTGCTCAATTCGTCTGTTGAATCCATCATAGCATATTTGCTACCGAGTGCGGACAGTCATCAGGTGACTTTTACGATTAATAATGTCCTAGAACAACCTTTGGAAGATGTGGATATAGACGTGCAAAGGGTTCTATCGGGAGGCTGGACGTTGGTAGCGCAGGGAATCACGGATGATACTGGCGCATATCCGTTCTATCTTGATCCTAATGGGAATTATAGGATAAATCTCTATCATGCTGATTATGATGTGAAGAACTCGACTTTGATACCAGTTGCAACGAGTTACACGATATATCTGTTCCGAGAGATTTATGAGATTCCTTCATACTGGCAGTATTGGAGAGATATAACAACATCATGCGCATTCACGAATGCTTCACGAACATTACAATGCAACTGGACAGATACAGGAACACATTTAGATAATATGACCATGACTGTTGTAGAGTTGAATCTATCATATACCAATAATCTATGTATAAATCATTCAACCAATTCAACGGGTTCATTCTCATGCACATTCCCAGCACCACATAATATGACCTATCAATGGTCATTGGTAGGACAGATGTCATCAGACCCAACAGAGATAACATATCATACAGGAACTTGGGGCGATATTGTCCAAATAGCACTAGGATTGACGGGTGTATTTGCAGCGGCTTTAATAATATTATTAAGTGGTTCGATAGGTGTCCAGATGGGTTCACCATTGATGACAGTTTTAGGAACCATGATTGGTGTGGGTGTGGTGTATATAATGGGATTATTGTCAATTCCAGCAACATCGTTGGTGATGATGCTGGGATTGTTCGTGGCTGGGGGGATTTTGATATTCAAAATGAGATGATAATATGAAACTAACTCAACTGCTTATAATATTGCTTTTAATGGCTGCCTTTGCTAGTGGAATGATTGGGTTCTACGAAGGACTTATGAGGACACCAGAATATAATAAGAATGTGACAGATTTGCAGTCTTTTAACCAGACACAGAGGATATATAACAAAACATGGGCAGTTTATGATGTAATTAATGTTACAAGCAGGGATGCACCGCCTAGCCCTATCGATTTGATAGGTGTCCCGTTATATCTGATAACAGGGGCATATAACGCTGGAATGTTATTTTTAGAGATGCCCAACCTATTCGCTGCGATGGTTTCAGATATTGTTAGTATTGTGGGCTTTCCAGAATGGTTTGGGTTGATACTTAACGCCTTATTATTTGTTATAATACTGGGCGGAATAATATATTTCATAACAGGGAGGAATGTTTGATATGCCTTATGCAGCACCGAATGCGACTGATATAATGGGGGTTTTGAATTATGCCAATACTGTCACAGGACATTGGTTCTGGACCTTGATAATCATGTCTCTCTTTGTGATGTCCTTCGGGGTATTGATCGCAAGGAACGATGCGAAGAAGAGTTTTGCTGCTGCTTCGTTCTTCTCAACGATATTCAGCATGATTCTGTTCGTTATGGACCTAATAGAGATGAATGTGATGGCTTTAACTCTATTAATGTCTTTTGCAGGGCTTATGTTGATGCTGTTTAATAAATAAATATATTTATTTACACACATTGTTATTGAAATAAAAAACATTAATAAATATATAATATTAATAATCTTATATATTTATTTACATTTCTTGTAACTACCGATATCTTTATAAATAAATAAATATATTATATAGATAGGTGATACAATGACAAAAAAAAGCATAACAACTGTTTATGTTGATTCCACGATACTTGATAAAGCAAAAAGACACAATTTAAACATATCACAGTTTGTGGAAAACAAGTTAAAGGAATATATAGAGGTAGTGGAACACAGCCAAGTTATAACCAAAGAACATATGGAAAGATCAATAGATTATGAAGTTCAAAAATTCTTGGAAGAAACAAAAGACGATTATATGCAGTTCATAGACGGTCGTTTAAGGACAATCAATGTCAGACTAGGAACTCATATGACTAGGAACGAGTTTGTCGCTAGAATAATAGAACTTAAAGACAAAGGTGAAAAAGATAGTAAACTGGGGGAAGATAAAATATAATTTTGGTTGTAGAAGATGCCATAAAAAGACATCTACTACCAACAAATTTAGGGCAGAGATGGAATATTGTTGCCATTGTATGCCTATGATGTATTAGGGGTGAAAAAAATGAGTGAAAAATTAATGAGTGAGTGTATGAAGGAGGTCCTAGCAATGTTCGATGCTAATAGGATTTTCCCAACATCAGACAACATAACCCAACTGACAGACACGCTTTTCAAGGCGAAGAAGTGGGGATCAACCAAGTTTAAGGGGTGACAAAAAATGAACATATACGACAAAGAGGCACATAGAAAGTTCCAAGATTGGCTGGATAACGGAAAGTGGGAAGAATGACGACATACAGGTCTAACAAGAATTGGATTTATTTTAATATGGAAATACAGGAAGGTCGTTTATGGGTAAAGAAACGGGTGAGAATCCCAAAGGCACAATGGTATGCCCAAAGGGGTAAGGCAACAAAATGAGGTGTTTGTTATGACAGAATTACGAAAAGAAAGAATGAAGTTTTTGAGAAAACGAATAAAAGAACTAACACAAGAAAGAAGTCATCTTTTAGGTGTTCAAAGAGCATATAAGGTTGAATTAAGTGAACTTAAAGCTGAAACAAAACAGGAGATTTGATTAAATGAAGAAAAAGCAAAAAAAAGTATGCCTCGAATTAACAAAAGACGAAATACTGGAAATGATGGGCAAAGCAATAGCATTTGATTTACTTGTTGAAATGAGAACAGAAAGGAAATCGATAAAAAAAAGAGTTATGATAAAATAAACAAAACGAGGAGTTTGATGAACAAAGAACTAAAAGTTAATATTTTATCATTATTAATTGGTTTTGCTATTGGTTATTGTGTTTGTATTTTAACACATTTAGGTTGTATTTGTTAAACAAAAAGGTAAGTTTGATGTGG
>Ga0255055_10003065_pt1 | contig 11421 bp, 10 predicted proteins | sample JV7_2_27_MG_FD_188633 | JGI IMG/M metagenome (GOLD analysis project Ga0255055, IMG submission 188633) | Seawater microbial communities from Jervis Inlet, British Columbia, Canada - JV7_2_27 | ecosystem: Environmental > Aquatic > Marine > Inlet | place: Canada: British Columbia | collected... | reverse complement strand
TTCGATTTTATGTAGGAATGAAAAGAATTATATGGAGCTTTAAATTTTTAAGGCAGGAATCACATGGGAATGAAATTATGGGGAATTAAATCTCACAACATAATAAAACTAACAACATAACGGCTATATTCCTTCAGCTCTCATTTTTTGCATATATCATCAGCTAATCTAAAACAAATCACCTGCTCAAAAATTGTGGATATAATATAGCCGGTGGAAAAAGTTAAAGGTTAATAGATCTATTATAGATTCCACATGACTGGGTTCTCATCCAGGTAGTCCGTAACGCCACAGCCGATCTCGTCTATTTCGGACAGTTCTTCATTGGATAAAGTTATTGACCCTGCATTGGCATTTTCATCAGCCTGATCGGCATTGCGGGCTCCGGCAATGGCACATGTTTCCGGGTGCGAGGCGACCCAGGCCAGAGCCAATTGGCCCAGCGTAACGCCCCTTTTTTCTGCAATCGGGCGTAACCTCGAAAGTGCATCCTGCACACGCGCATACATATCCGGCTGAAATAACCTATTCGTCGCCCGGATGTCGCCCTTGGCAAATGCGTGATCGGGTCCGAATTTTCCCGTTAATAGTCCCTGAGCCATGGGAGAGTATGCCAGAATGGTGATTTTATTTTCGACACAAAATGACACGGCATCTTTTTCTACCTGCCGCCAGAATAGAGAATAGGGGGGCTGGAGGCTGTCAATCCGGCTGTATTCAGCAGCTTCCTGCAGCTGGCGCCGTGAAAAATTAGATACACCAATGGAGCGGATTTTCCCCTGCTTTTTAAGCTCATTAAGCGCACCCATGGTTTCACCGATCGATACCTCATCAAAGCCGAATGAACCTGATGGCCAGTGTATTTGATAGAGATCGATATAATCTGTCTGCAGATTTTTGAGCGAGCGATGACAGGATTTTAAGACCTGATCGTACTTTAAATGGTTGGCAAAAACTTTGGTTGCATAAATTAATTTATCGCGTATATCGGATGTTGCTGATGCAAGTATTCGTTCTGAATGTCCTTTGCCGTAAGCTTCGGCCGTATCAAAAGTGGTGATGCCTGCCTCAAAGGCGGCCCGAATTGCTTGGGTTGTTTCCTTATCATCGATACCCACCCACATCTCTTTGCCGGCCTGCCATAAGCCCATGCTAATCGATGATATATGTATATCTGACTGCCCCAGTCTGCGCAGTTGCATGTTTTTCTCCTACTCATTCATAATTATACAATTGAACTTAACCACTTAAATTCGAAAAAACAAGAACCGCTAAAGTTCATTTCTAAGATCAGTTGCTCTTTGTCTGCTAGATACTTATGATAGAGTTGTCTCTTAAAAAAGTTATTTTTAGAGCTCAAATTCAGGGATTAAATCCTACACTGTCCGCATCAAAGAAAAGGAGAACGTTCATGGCGGCAGAAGACCTTGTCGACTTCTACCAGTTAGACGATCTGCTGGAAGATAAAGAGAAAAAAATCAGGGACGCTGTAAGAGCATTTGTAGACGAGGAATGCATGCCCGGCATCGCAGATCATTTTGACAAGGGCACCTTTCCCATGAAGCTAATTCCGCGTCTTGGCGAATTGGGACTTTTGGGGGTGCATGTGGAAGGTTACGGATGCAGCCCCAAAAACCACAGTGCTTACGGACTTATCTGTCAGGAGCTAAGCCGTTGTGACAGCGGCCTGAGAGCCATGTTTTCGGTTCAGAATTCGCTCGTGATGTTTCCCATTTACAAATTCGGTTCCGAGGAGCATCGCAAAAAATGGCTACCTGAAATGGCCCGCGGAAACATTATTGGCTGTTTCGGGTTGTCCGAGCCGGGATTTGGCTCAAATCCCGGTGGCATGCAGACAAGGGCGCACAAGAAAAAAGGGCGTTTTGTTCTGAATGGTAAGAAAATGTGGATAACCAACGGTACGATCGCAAAGGCGGCCATTATCTGGGCAAAGTGGGATGATGACATCCATGGATTTCTGGTGGATACCGATACGCCCGGATTCCGTGCCACGCCGATTCAGCGTAAATTTTCCTATCGCACATCGCCGACAGCGCTTATCGAGCTTAAAGATTGCACGATTGATGAGAGCAATATTTTGCCAAATACCAAAGGACTCAAATCTATCTTTGAATGTCTCAATTTCGCCAGATATGGTGTGGCTTGCGGAGCGGTTGGCGCTGCTATTTCCTGCTATCAGGCTGCCAAAGAGTTTGCCCTCCAGCGGGAAGTATTCGACCGACCGATTGCGGGCTATCAGCTGGTTCAAGAGCGTCTGGTTCGCATAATGGTTGAGATTACCAAAGCGCAATTGATTAATTATCATCTCGGGCGGTTGCTTGACAAAAATAAGGCCCGGCCTGCTCAAATATCGCTTGCTAAAATGAATAATGTTCATGAAGCGATTAAAATCGCCCGCGTTGCGCGGGATATTTTAGGGGCCCGTGGTATCCTTGCAGATCACCAGGTTATCCGGCATTTATGTGATCTGGAAGCTATAAGTGCTCTGGAGGGAACCGCCAGCATGCATACGCTGATTATTGGACAGGAAATAACAGGTATCTCAGCCTTTACCTAAACAAAGGTTCAAGGTTCACGGTTCAGAGGTTCAGGGTTCAAAAAAAGGAGAATAGGCTAGAAAGCTATAAGGCTGGAAGGCTTAAAAGCTCAAAAGCTGATTGACTGGAAGGCATGGAGGCCGAAATGCATTGAAAACATAGCCTTTCAAGCCTCCTGGCATCCCAGCTTGAAGCCTATGAGCTATCAGCTTTGAGCTATGAACTGATGCCTGAAATCCGACACCTTGAAACCTAAACAAAGGAGCTTGCTATGAAGAAAGCCATTGGTCCTCAGACGTTACTATATCCCATGCCGGCCGTTTTGGTGGGAGCGCAGGTGAAAGGAAAACCGAACTTTATGACCGCTGCCTGGTGCGGGATTGCTGCCGCAACTCCGCCGGCGATATCGGTCGCGGTACGGCCAGCTAGATTCACACTTGAAGGCATTTCAGCCAACAACACATTTTCCATAAATATACCCTCAACGGACATGGCCGCAAAAGTGGATTATTGCGGTATCTATTCCGGTCATAAGATCGATAAATCTCAAATTTTTAAGATAGAGTACGGTAAACTGAATACGGCCCCATTGATTCAAGAGTGCCCCGTTAACCTTGAATGCAATGTTATCCATTCACTGGATCTTGGCAGTCATGTCCTTTTCATTGGCGAGATCATGGAAACCTATATTGATGCTGATTGCATGACCGATGAAAAAGCGGACCCTGTCAAGATCGATCCGCTGATATATACCACCGGCATCAAGCAATACCAGAAATTGGGTGAGGTTGTTGGACGTGCCTGGGAGATTGGCAAGAAAAAGGAAGCTGGATTAGCTCATAGCTGATAGCTCATGGCTCATAGGCTAGAGCTCAAAGTTTTTGACTTGCAGATTTGCAATTCATTATAGAAACTATGAGCTATCAGCTATACGCTATGAGCTATTGATAGCCTTCCAAGCCTCCTGGCATCCCAGCTTCAAGCCTATGCTTATGTAATTTTTAATATCAATCAATTTTTTACTGAATCTTTTGCCAGAAAAAGACCTCAATATTTAAAGCAGAGTGATAGTTCGTCGATTTAACCCAGGCCTACCATGTGTTGTTAAAAACGAAAGAATAAGAGGAACAGAGGTTGTTGAGTGCTGAGAAAATCTTATTACATACCCATCATTCTCATATTGATTTTATTTATGCAGGGCTGCGCGAGCTGGGGTACACAGCAATTTGTTGCCGAGTCGCAAAGACCATCGCAATATGAACGCTTTTTCAATGAACTGGATACGGTTGTAAACCAATCCGGCGTTCGCAATGCTGCATACTTTCAGATATCCGGGTTCTCCTATCTGCGTGCCAACCGCTTCCTCATTTCCTTAAAAGGCCGGTTAAGCAATGCTGCGCAGGAAAAACAGTGGGTGCGCTGGATGCAGCGACTGGATGTCGACGCGCGAGAAATAGAGATCCAGAATCTACCCGCATCAGCAGTGCAAAAATTGGCTGCCGGTTTCGAAGATGGGCCCGGCCGTAAAATACTTCACGAGAAGGTAATTTCTTATTCGAACAAATTGTTGGCCCATGATCAGCTGCGGCCCGATTTTTTTGCAGTATTACAAGCGGCGGTACACAATTCGAGTGAGTATTCAACCGTCATGCGGGCTTTCGGATTGTATCCGATTACATTCATTCCGGTTGCTTTAGTGACCCACAGCGTCTTTAGTGAAATTGCTGAATGGCACCAACTGTCACCTGACCAATTACAAACTCTGGGAACGTTAACCGCATATGGGCCTGCTGAGATTGCAGATTTCTCAAGCCGGGATGTACACAAAATATTAGAACGATCAAAACAAAACCCGCTGGGGATACCCATACCTTCTGAAACCGACCAAAAAACTTTATTGGCTGTTTTTGCACCGGTGCTAATTCAGGATTTGGCCGCTGATTATGATAAAATAGGAGAGGTTGTGTGGGGCGATGAGCAGATCGAAATCAAACCCGACACCCCGAAGGTCTATTATTATTTTACCCACGCTTTTTATAAGGAAGAAGCGATTCTGCAGCTGAACTATGTATTTTGGTATCCGGCCCGCAATGGACCGAATTCACCCATGATTGAAAGAGGGCGCATAGACGGGTTAACCGTGCGGGTTAATCTAAATCCCGCCGGCATGCCTTTTATGGTGGATTTCATGAACAACTGCGGTTGTTATCATTCTTTTATTCCTCGCAAAGAAAAGATACAGAAAATCCTGCCATCTCCTCTGGCAATTGATGCTTTTGTGCCGACCTGGCTGCCGCATAACTTTCCACAAGAACGCTTAAGCATTCGTTTAAACTCAGGCTGGCATCAGGTTGAAAATATAGATGCCGGGAAAATACCCTCCAAATTCATTTCTTATGACCTGATTCCTTACAAGCAGCTTGAGATGCTTACTAGATCCGACAAAACAAACGAAAGCATGTTTACCTCAAAGGGTATTGGGAAATTTTCTGAGCGGATTGAACCGATTATCTTTTTTCCAATGGGCATACCTGATATCGGCAGTATGCGACAACGCGGACACCATGCCATCAAATTTGTCGGCCGCGCTCATTTCGATGACCCGCATATCTTTGACCTTAACTTTGAATTCAATTAATATGGGAAAACAGATGATTACAAACGGCAGGCGCTTCGATTTTGATATATCCGTAGAGCGGCGGGACACGGCCAGTATGAAGTGGGACAGGTATAAAGACAAAGATATTATTCCCCTGTGGGTTGCCGACATGGATTTTTGTTCACCGCCGGCTATTATCGATGCGCTTCATAAACGAACCGCGCATGGCGTGTTTGGTTATTCGATTCCACCGCATGATCTAAATGAAGTCGTGATCGCGATGCTGAAAACGGAATATGGGTGGTCAGTGAAACCGCAATGGCTTGTATGGCTGCCGGGTTTGGTGAGCGGTCTCAATGTGGCCTGCCGGGCGGTCGGTGCAGACAATGGAGCCGTGATGACCGGCGTGCCGGTATATCCACCATTTCTATCGGCACCCGGGAATTCGCGCCGCAGCCTGATCAGAGTACCGCTTTGGGAAAAAGACAATCGATGGGGGCTTGATTTCGGCCGCCTTGAAAACGCAATTACAGTCGATACACGTCTTTTTCTGCTTTGCAATCCGCATAATCCCGTCGGTCGTGTATTTACCCGTGACGAATTAACAACCCTTGCCACCATTTGCGAAAAGCACGATATCGTGATCTGTTCCGATGAAATCCACTGCGGCCTGTTGCTGGACAGAGATAAAACGCATATTCCAACGGCAACACTTGCTCCGGAAGTGGCCGCGCGGACCATTACCCTGATGTCTCCCAGCAAAACATTTAATTTGCCGGGATTGGGTTGCGCATTTGCAGTCATATCTGAAGAAAAACTTCGCCGTCGCTTTTTGGCTGCCATGGCAGGGATTGTGCCTTTGGTAAACGCGATGGGCTATACCGCAGCGGCAGCTGCTTATCGCGACTGTTCAGATTGGCATGCAAGCCTGCTTGATTATCTGCGGGGAAATCGCGACTGTGTCGCGCGCGCCATCGCTGAAATGCCGTCGCTCTCTTTGACTCCGGTTGAAGCCACCTATTTGGCCTGGATCGATATACGATCCAGTGATCTAAAAAATCCCGTCAGGTTTTTTGAAGATGCAGGTGTGGGGCTTCAGGATGGGATTGAATTTGACGGCCGCGGGTTTGTGCGTCTGAATTTCGGATGTGCCCGGGCCTTGCTTGAAAAGGCGCTTCAACGGATGTCATCGGCCCTGAAGCCGTATTTATTTTGAGATGATAAGATAGGCCGGGAGGCTTGGGTAGCGAATAATTGTTGTGGGCCTGTAAGGTCGCTGGTGGTCTTTTGTTATAAAGTTACGAAAGGATAATAGTATTTGACGCCGACTCCAAACGTATATTTGGATTCTTGCCCGGGCAATTCCTTGCGCCATCTGACTTTCGCCCGATACAGATCCGGTCCTAAATCATAAGGTGAGATTTCTATACCGATATAAATTTCAGTTCCAGGCAGCGGCGCATAATCGGACTCAAAATACATTCCTCCGCGGCTGTAATTATACATTTTAGCTTCGTAATGGTCACCGGCAGGAAAATTTTCGAGCATGATGCTGGCCTTGTGTTTTACGCGGGTCGTGTCGCGCTGCTCGGCAATTGCGGCCATCGCTTCCTCCTTATGTAGGGTCTATAAAACCAGACTAAAATAATGATCAACCACAACAGTTGATAAAGCCTAAATAGATGTTTAGCCGGTTAAATAAAACATTGCACTGCGCATGTCAAAGAAAAATTTAAGAAAGCCGGTTCCTTATCATATATAATGTAATATCAATATATTATAGTGTTTACTGATTGTGTTTTCAATAAAATTCTGTTGAACACTTTTATCATCGGGGCATCTTTTAGCTGTCTTTGCTGATATTTGTAACCAGGCCCTTGAGTTTATAGCTTATAGCCGATCGTTCTGAGGAAATCCTTGCGAATCCGAATCTCCTCTTCGTTTTCAATGTCTCTGGATTTAAATCCGTCAATAACGCCAAGGATCCCGCGCCCCAGGTCCGTTTCGGCCACAATGACTTCCACCGGATTTGCCGTGGCGCAAAAGATCCGACACACCTCGGGTACATTTTTTATTGCATTTAAGACATTGATGGGGAAGAGATCTTTCATAAACATGATAAAACAATGTCCGGCCGATAGAGTAAAAGCGTTCTTTTTTGCCAATTCCAAAAGTTCATTATCTGTGCCGGCATGACGCACCAGGCACTTATCGGAGGCCTCACAAAATGCCAGCCCAAATTTAGCCATGGGAACCGTCGTCACCATGGTCTCATAAATGTCTTCTACGGTTTTGATAAAATGAGATTGGCCTAAAATCATGTTCAATCCGTCCGGATTCTCGATACTAACGGTTGTGATTTCCATAAAGCGCTCCTATCGGCAAAATAGTTAAATTTTTTTAAAAAAAAACTTGACCTGCTGTTGCGAGTTTGTTATTTGCTTGATTTTATAAGCCTGATATTTTGTGGTATTTTATAATTTGCCCTCAAATCATTACAGGCTTTTCTTATTTTAGCCCGGACCTCATTCAGTAAATGTGCGCGAGTAAATGTAGCCTCCCACTAATGCGGTCCGGGCTTCTTTTTTTAATCCATTTATAGCGGTTGTCATAAATATGTTCCGTTTGGCAGATTTCCTAACAGGCGAAAATGTAATGTATAACGGCCTGAAATTATTATAAACATGACAACCGCTATCGGAACGTTTTTTGACAACCACTATAAGATGAGCTTGAGACGTATTTTTACCCGCCAATGGCGTGCATCTGGCTGCAGACCCGTGTGGGATTTTGGACAGCCAGGTTGTGCTCAGACGGCTTATGCTGTATCGCCCGGAAAAAAATGTTTGCCAATTCTTGATCGGAACAGCCTTTTCTCAAGGGACTTTTTAGATCTTCCTGATGATCCGCCAAGAGACAGGGTCTTAAATGACCGCTGGCGGTCAGTCTGAGCCGATTACATTTATTGCAGAAATGTTGGCTGAGAGCGGGAATAAATCCGACTTCACCTTTTGCATCTTTAAATTTATAACGCTGAGCAGGTCCATCATGTTGCACGCCTTGGACCCCTATTAGATTCCCTATGGTACTGATACGCTCTTTTATTTCAGGGACGAGCAAGATAGAATCGGTATTGAAATCGGATTTCCCGATCGGCATGTATTCGATAAAACGAACATGAAATGGATATCTAAATGATAGCCGGGCCATCTCGACAAGCTCATCGTCATTGACGCCTTTCAAAGCCACGATATTCAATTTAATCGGATAAAACCCCATTTCATGGGCTTTCTCGATCCCCTGCCATACGCGATCAAAATCATCGAAACCTGTTATTTGACGATATCTCTTACGGTTTAGGGTATCCAGACTAACATTAATTCTTGAAATACCGGCGGATTTAATTTTCAGGAGATTATCTTTCAAAAGGACGCCGTTTGTCGTCAAGGACACATCTTTCAGACCTTCAGTTGCTATCAGTTTCTCAAAAAAATCGTAAACACCTTTTCGAACCAGAGGTTCGCCACCGGTTACGCGTACTTTTGATATGCCCAGGCGAGTGGCGACTCGTACAACCCGCAAAATCTCTTCATAGGTTAATATTTCAGCATGCGAAAGTTTGGGGATCAAATCATGCGGAACACAATAACGACACTGCAAATTGCAGCGGTCGGTAATGGAAATGCGCAGATAATTAAGATGGCGGTTACATTTGTCGATGAGCTTTGAGTCGTTCACAGTTTTAATTTCCATTTGAGCACAAATCGGGCTGATAAGATCGGATTTTCGAAAGAACCGGGAATGCCGTCAGGCCGACCGGCATTTGCAGGATAGACTCAACCGCTTTCCGTAGGTGGCACACACGCTGACAGCGGCGGATTTAGGCCTCCTGAATATTGCGAATATGCTCCTGGTCAATTTTAAACTTTTCACGGTATTCAGGGATCTCAACTATGGGCGGCCGTTCATGGCCTTTAATCTTAAAAATATCCGCCTGATATTTGTTGTTAACGAGATTATACTGGATCATTTCCTCGAAAAGTTTATTTTTTAAAACGATTGATCCCAGCTCAATATTGCGATTGATAAATGTCTTTAAAATGGTGAAAGCCATCCGGCCCAATGCTTTCGTATCCTGATTGCGGTGAATCCTGCGGTCCAGATCCACCTGGGCCATGACATCCAAACCCCACTTTTCGTAGATATCCATATTCATACTGGTTTCAACACCGTAACCGATTGGAAATGGGATACGTTCGAAAACTTCTCTGAAACCGGCATATTCGCCGGAAAGAGGCTGGATTAACTGGGTAAGTTCCGGAAAAAAAAGGGAAAATAGCGGTCGGATAACCAATTCAGTGACCCGCCCGCCGCCGGTCGGACGAATTTTGTTTTTGCCGATCGAAATCGGCCGGTCGTAAAATGCTTTTACGAATTTAATATGATCATACAGCAGCAGGGGACCGAGCAGTCCGTAAGCGAATCGGTGATGAATATTTTTGATATCCGCATCCAGATAAATAATGATATCGCCTTTGGTGATATAGAGCGCCTTCCATAGATTTTCGCCCTTGCCCTTATATTGTTCGAGGTGCGGCAAAATTTTTGCGGCATCGTAAACATCGGCGCCGTAGGCTCGTGCAATTTCTGTGGTCTTATCTGTTGAACCGGAATCCACCACTACAATTTCATCCAACAGCGGATAGCGGGTCATCAGTTCGGACTTCAGAATGATGATTTCTTTAGCAATTGTTTTTTCTTCATTCAGGGTCGGCAGACACAGAGAGATTTTAAGGTTCTTTTTGGCCTTCTGTTCGAGGAGCCGATTAAGGTCTTTAAAATCTGAATAGTGAAAAGTGTTTTCTTCTAGCCAGTTATTGTTCATCACACACTCCACTGTCAATCGCTTTTAGAACGCCGATTATCTGGGCGATCCCTTGATACATCGGTTCAATTTCCATGGTGGCCCTTTCCTTATAATAATGTACGCCATGCGTAATGCCTAAAGTCACCGCCGGTATTTTGTTGGAAAGGAAAATGGACAGGGCCGATTCGGTGGATTTGCTAAAGGGCTTTATTCCCAATGCCTCCAGTACTGCAGCAGCATTTTTGACCAATGGATGCGTGTACTTCAAGCGTGAAGCTTTTAAGTTACTGATGGTTTTTAGATTTAGATCGACCTCATTTTCGTGACTGATCCCTTCAACGATATCTCTGATTTCACTGTAAATATTTTTGACCATCTTATAAGAGTCACTGCGTATTTCAAATCCGATTTGCCCCTCATTTGCGATCTTGCCATGATTGGCGCCACCTGACATTTTGCCGATTATAATTCGTGAACGGGGTCTTTGAGGCATCTTTAAGCTCATAATTTGATTGATGATCTCGTTTAGAATGAGAATGGCATTGGGGGCATATTCATCCAGCTTACTCCTTTGATCGGAAGTATTGCACCCAATTTCGCCTCGAATCATTCCGTCCGAATAGTAATTTAGTCGGCCGAGTTCGATACCTTCAACGCAGATTCCGCCTCTTATGGGGGTGGGCCATGTTTTTAGCAAGTGTCTCACGCCGCGCAGATTGCCTTTGCCGATCGATTGAATGGTACCGGCCAAGACGATGTCGGATTCAAATTGTAGATCTAGTTTTTTAAATATAACCGGCAATGACGCGGTTACACCCACACCGAGGGAGTTGTCTAAAATGCCGGCCCCGGTGATGGTATTTTTTTTGATGGTATAATTTAAAGGCTCGGTTTTTTCATGAAATGTATCCAGGTGGGCCAGGACAAAAATCGGCGGCTTGCTGGAGTCGGTACCTCGAACGATTCCGATCGGATTTCGATACCCATCGGTCGTAATTTCATCAACCTGGAATTCGGCCAATCGTTCCATGAAAAGTTTGCTGCGTTTTTTCTCCTTGAAGGTCGGCGCCGGCGTCTGCCCGATCAATACGATGTTGGTAATAATGATCTCTTTGAGAGTTTTTATCTCATCGACAAACCCGGGCAGTTGTTTGAGAAAATTGTCCATATTGAAACCTGGTCGTTGCTTTTTGGCAGCGGTGTTTCTTAGAAGTCTTAATTTGTTTTTGGGAACAGCAGCAAAGGATGAGATTTGTTAAAATTCCAGTCATGGATCGCATGCATTCGGAGGAACCTGCAAAAGCTGATATTCCTGAAAAACACCAAAACGTTCTAAGTTACACCAAAATCAGCAACAAGGTCAATATCTCAAAGAACTTATTTCGCTTTGCTCATAA
>Ga0255055_10003063_pt1 | contig 11425 bp, 10 predicted proteins | sample JV7_2_27_MG_FD_188633 | JGI IMG/M metagenome (GOLD analysis project Ga0255055, IMG submission 188633) | Seawater microbial communities from Jervis Inlet, British Columbia, Canada - JV7_2_27 | ecosystem: Environmental > Aquatic > Marine > Inlet | place: Canada: British Columbia | collected... | reverse complement strand
TGCTTAATTGTTCTATTGTGTTTGAGTCTCCGTTCAAACTTTTTTTGAACCATATCAAGCCTCCGAAGGTTGCCACGGTGTTGTCGATACCTGAAGGGTTTCCTGCATACGCTTTCTCTGCTTCATATGCAATGTAATTAATTTTCTCATCTGACAACTCTAGTTCAAATTCTTCTGCTATGGATCTGGCAATTGCAACACTGCTTGCTGCAGAAGCTCCAAGTCCACTAAATCCGGGGAGGTTTCCTCCCAACCAGATATCTATGGCGACCTGTTGGGGGTTCATGTTCATTGCTTTGAGCATTCTTTTGATCGATTCGAGTTGCTGCAGTTTTTTCTTTTCAGCGTACCCTTTTGCGCCTGTTCTTTCGTCTGTTACAGAGATGCCTTTTGCGCCTTTTTTCACTTCTGCGTCAGCTGCTAAATCAACTGCTGAAGCAATTCCGGGTACGCCATGAACAACAAAGTGTTCACCAAACAAAATTGTTTTTCCGAAGCCAGAACCTCTTCCCAACGTAACTAACCCAAAGGACAATTGAAGAAATAAAATAAAATACTTTTAGGTTAGCCTTTTTTCGTAAATGCAATGGACGCGTAGCCTACTACTGCAGAACGATCGCCTAGTATGTCACCGCTCGTCTTGTAGCATAATAACTGCGCCTTTTTGGCGCCGAACTCTTTTGCTGCTGTGATGGCAGCGATGGTTGGACCGCAACCGCAAGTGGATATGCCATAAGCTTCTACAGTGTTGTAATATTGTTCTTCATCCATCTTGAGAACAGCATCTATAGCCATTTTGTCCTTCTTTTCGGCTCTTGCTTGAGGTTCATAATGGGTCAAATCGGAGGATGAGATAACCAAAGCGTTCTTGCCCTTCAAGGCTTTTACCGTAGCTTTTCCCACTTCGCGGGAGGACTCCAAATCCTGCATCAAAAAGCAGATAGGAACAAACTTGAACTCTGAACCGTAAAGGTACTGAAGGAAGGGGAGCTGAAGTTCAATAGAATGCTCATAAGCATGCGCCCTATCATTAACATCGATAATTTTGGATGCATGCAAAATCTTGTTAGCGGTTTCTGTGTCAACCTGCACGTCGCCTAGAGGAGTACGCCAAACGCCCTCATTCATAATCGAAAGCGCGCTTCCATGTCCCGTGTGGTTTGGACCAAAAATTACAATTACTTCGGGTTTTCCATCATTTGCCAGATGATGATATGCGTGGGCGGCTACGGGACCTGAGGCTAGGTATCCTGCATGAGGAACAACAAGCCCAACAAGGCTCCGCGGACCCTCACTTACAACTTTGGGAAGGCTTCCGGGTCCTAGTTTGTGAACAAAAAGTTCTTCTAATTGCTTCCTTAAAACGTTGGGGGTACCAGCGTACCATGAACCTGACACTGCAGGAGTACGAATTTTTTTACCTTTTTCATAAATTATCACGTTTCTTTTTTCCTCTTCTGCTAATATTAGTGGACAGTTTTCAATATTTAAGTTTCCACTGAATGGACATATTGAGTTATAAAACGTTGGTCAATGAGTCAAAGTTATACTTACTACCATGAACCTGCCTTACGTCCATATATTTTCTAGCAACATCATTTCTTTTCATTTTTCATTATTCACCACCTTTCTTCTTTACGGGTGTCATTTGTTGAAGATCTCTATTGTGATTTTTACTTTTGTTCCTGCTTCGTAGAGGTCTGCTATGGCTTTTGGGACTGTAATTCCTTTACTCTCTTTCGATAGTTGGCGTATTTTTGCTACGAATTGGTTTTTCATTTCTATTTCACTATCTCACATATGATAGTTTCATGATATTTAAGGTTTGTTTCTTATCAAGGTTTTTGGTTACACCTTTTTTAAAAAAGGTGTTTTGGTTCAATTCCATTGTGATAGTCTACATTAAAAATGTATACAACCACTCTTTTACGTCGTGTCTCCGAGTAATCATAGTCGTGTTTTGCTTGCTGGCAACCCTTCAACGGGGTTGCTCGGCGCTAGACCCCTTTTGGGATAATATTAGTTGGCTCAAGGGGGTCTAAGGGGTAGCAAAACTTCAGATCGTTTCGAGGAGACAGAGGACGTCTAACTCTACTTTGTATCATATCTATCGTGAAGTGTCTGCTTTATCGATGCTTGGTTCTATTCACTTCATATTATTCGACTATTTTTGGGACGAACTTTTTTTTAGCAACAAAAAGGTCAGTGATGTGGGTTTTAGCCAAAACCACACGTCGCGTTGTAGCGTTTAGCTTTTTTTTATTTACTTTAGCGTGTTTTGGCATCTGTTGTAATTGAAGCTAACACATGCAACTTACTCTGTAAGGTGGAACGTCAACGGATTCGAGGCGTTTGTTATGCTGGTTTGTGATTCAGAATGTCTCTATTTTTACGGTTCAAGGGCGAAGCGGAGTGACGAAGGAACGACGCTGATGCCCCATAGAAATTAATATGTTTTGAATCATCGACAATGTTTTCATGTGAATTAATTGTATAGAGTTGAATCTGTTTCCAATATCTCCCGCAATCCGAAATCTAACTTCCGATTTCTACTTACTCAAATTATTGATTAATAAAACTAGATAATAAAATCCTATGGTTGATAGTTCTAGAAATAACAAAAATTAAAATTTAAACCCAAACTTTTTGTTCTGTTTATTGTTTGTGGCTGAATACTCTATTTTTTGGGGATTAGTTCGTTTAGTTCATAAGACACAACACACAAAACACTATCTGCTCCCCCGTAATAGATCAGAACTTGGTCGTCAATCTTAACATTTCCACAGCTGAAGACTACATTTGGTACTTTTCCATAGAGTTCATAATCCTTGGTAGGTTTTAAGATCGGTTTTTCTGAGCGGGACAACACAATTTCAGGATTGTCTTTATCGAGCATTACAACTCCAAGGGAGTATTCCTTTTCGTAGTTTACACCATGATAAATACATAACCACCCTTCGTTTAGTTCCATAGGCGTTCCAGCAGCACCTATCTTCCAAGATTCCCATCTATTTTGTCGAGGTCCGATTAATGATCGAATATCATACCATCGCCTTAAATCATCAGAGTATGCGATGCAGATGTCAGGATCAAAACGGTGAAGCATGACATACTTGTTGTCTATTTTTCGCGGAAAGACTACTGCGTCCTTGTTTCGGATGCCTCTGAAGGGTAAAATCCGTTCTTTCCAGTTCCAGTTTTTGGCGAGAAAATCTTCAGCTCCAATTGATGTTAGAGATATTTGATAAAGCTGCCAATGATCTTGTTCAACCAATGCCGTATATGTCATATATAATTCATTGTCAATCCGCGTCAATCTTGGATCTTCACATCCTTTTTTCTCCATTTCATGGGTTGGCTCGAAAATAGGTAGGGGTAATCGCTCATCTATATGAAAACCATCTGAAGTTCTTGCATACCCAAGCCGTGATATTCCATCGTTTCCTATTGCTCGATACAGAATGTGAACGTTTTTTTCCATGTAGATTGCTGCGGCATTGAACACCAGTTTGGATTCCCATGGATGTTCTGGTATTGGCCTAAGAATCGGATTGCCCGGAAATCGTTTCATTTGGTTTATTTCCTGTTAGCAGGTTGGAGAATTTAACCCGAAAAATTCGTCTTGTATCGCCCTTACAGATAGCAAACCTACAAGTTTGTTTTCTTGGTTTACCACGGGAAGATGTCTAGTTTTGTGTGTTTGTATTGTTCTTCTTGCTTCATTAATCGAAGAGTCTTCTTGAATAGTAATGACGTTCTTTGTCATCACATTGCCCAGAGGCTGATCTAAATTAACATTCTGAGCTACGAGTCTAATAGCATCTCTTTCGGTGAAAATACCAATGCATTTTTTGTCCTCATCGACCGAAATAACACAACCTATGTGCTTGTTATACAATATTTCGATAGTGTCATTCACGGTTATGTTTGGGCTGGCTGTAATAACCTTAGATAACATCATATGTTTCACCAGTAACATAGCAAAGTTCAACTCTTCAATCACTAATGTACACGTGTAACTATTAAAACAAATCCACAAAAACGAATTCGCATTGGATAATTTGTGCGTATTAAAATTGATCTAGACACGTAATTATTTGGATAGGAATACTCAGGAAAACAAAATGTTAGTGCTCTATCATTTCTAGCTCTAATCTGGCAAGAAGATATGTAACGGTGGCTTCTGCACCTTGATTAAGGTTCAATCCGTTGGGAGTTATTCCATCGTAGCAACTTCCCGTGGTGGGATTGTAAACCCATAATCCTTGAGTGTTTTTTCCAAGAAACCAATTGAAGATTGTGTGAGCCGTGGTTGTGAAATTATGGTTGTTGCTTACCCGAAAAGCTGCGAGTGCGGTTTCTGTCATGCATGAGGCTTCCACGGATTGTTGATCATATATTGCCCTTGGACTACCTTTTTCATACCAGCCGTTGTTACCTATCGGAACGAATATGCCGTTGTTCATCTGAACTTGAAGAATGAAATTGAAAGAATCATTAGCTACTTGGAGATATTCTTCATCTTTGACATGTTCGTACGCTTCAAATAGAGCATGGGGAAGTCTGCCGTTGCAGTATGTTAGGTATGCTTCAAACCATGGCCATTCAATTGAAGATTTTTTCTTAAAAAGTTTTAGAAGTTGGTCAATGAGTTTTTTTATGTTTCTTGAAAGGGTTAGATCTTTTGGATAAGCGCGTTGGTATTGGCTGAGACCCAAGACTGCGAAGGCTTTGGCTCTGGGTGAGGTTGTTTTGAGAGCATGGGGCAAAGCTTTATCGAAAATTTCTTTGGAAAGTAACTTTTTTTCATTATCTAGATTGGAATTGATAACATGACCACATGCCCAAAGTGTACGACCTAGGCTATCATCAGAGCCTACATCATCGAGAAATCTGCGATCATAACCCAAGAAATTGTGTAATCTACCATCGTTCATTTGCATATGATAAAGAAAGCTCAAGTAGATGTCTGCGAGCTTTGCTAGTTCGGAGTTATTATAGAGTCTATTGTGTTTCGTGCAGCCGATTAAGGCACGGGCGTTATCATCCGTGGCATAACCTTCTCCCCGGTTTGGGGTAGAAAACTTGGAGTGTTGAACGATTCCAGTTTCGTCCGTGATAGATAACAAATAGTCTAGCTTAACAGGCGGTAGGTGAAGCGTATTCTCTTTCAAGAATTTACCATTCTCCTGAAGAGATCTGCATATTTTTTTGCAACCATGGCCCAGGTAAAGTCTCTGCTGTAACTGTAAACTTTTTTTTGTATGTTACTTCTTAGTTCCTTATTTTCCAAAAGTTGAATTATATTCTTTTCAATAGATTTGTGATTTCTAAATTTACAGAAAAGTCCTCGGCCCTCCGCTAAAGCTTCTTGGGCATGAAGGTAAGGTGTGGATATTATTGGTTTACCCGTTCCCATTGCATAAACGAGTGTGCCGCTGCTGATTTGGTTTGGCTCAATGGATGGGGTGATGTAAATGTCCGAGGCTTGAAGGTATTTGATTAGTTCGCGTTCAGAGAGAAAACGGTTGTGAAACTTGACATTATCATAAAGATCTAGATCGTCAACTAGTTTGATGAGTTTCTTGCGATAGCGTTCGCCTTCGAACTTTCTTACTTCTGGGTGAGTTTCGCCGATTATTAGATAGACAGTTTCTGGGTATTTTTTCACAACATTTGGGAGGGATTTAATTGCATATTCTATACCTTTTCCTCGGCTTATGAGGCCAAAAGTTGACAAAACGCGTTTTCCTTTCAAACCAAATAGTGAGCTTTTTACCTTTTTGCTTTCAACAAACGGTACATCGGGACATCCATGTTGGATTACTTCAATTTTGCTTCGAGGAACATTGTACGTCATAAGGATTTTTGTGGCTGTGTTGGTCATTGTAACTATTTTAGAGCTGTGTTTTGCGATTTGTTTTAGGACGATTTGGGCTTTTGGTTCAAAACTTGGAGAAATAGTATGGAGGGTGGTAACCACCGGTTTTTTAATCTTTTCTAGGAAATAATTAATATATTCTCCCCATTCTCCTCCGAATAGACCAAATTCATGTTGTAGATTTACCAATTCGGCCTTTGAAGAATTGATCCAGTTAGCAGCATTTATGTAATCTTTTTGAAAGTCTCTTCTAATCTCGTATCTAACTGTTCGATCATAATTGTAGATTGCCTCTTTTTCATTCATCGCAATGACTATTGGTTTTCTGAAATGGTCTAGCTGGGTTGAGGCGACAATTAAGTTCTTTGTGAAAGTTGCTATCCCACATTCTCGCGGGGGATAGCTACTTACGTAGGCAATCTTATTTTTTATAACATTTGTAAGCAAATTTTCACTCATATAATCTCAACATTTCTCTAGCTCTTGGGAAAAGAAGAAATCAGCAAGAGTGTGTGTGCATCCAATAAAATCATTATTAAAACTCAACTTAGAATGGATGAATCATCCATTAATGACTTACGGTTTAAGCCAGACAGGTTTTTGTGAAATGATAATTGAGTCGTTTTTATTCTGAATTATCTCTTTTCCATTTTTCTATTTGTTTTTCGACTTCTTGTGGTTCTGTAATATAGTAATTACAATCTACAGCTTTTTTTACGTCGCCATCTACACTTTGGAGTACTGAAACCAACTTTCCGTTCTTGAAACCAAAATATGTGCATATCTTACTCACTTTTGGTTTCCCTCAAAAATTCTAGGTGTGAATGGACGCTCAAACCCATTTTTATCACTCCAATAAACATTCTATGCCACAATTATGGTATAAAAGCTATTTCCCTCAAAATAATATGTCGAGAACAGATAGGGGCTAGATTGTGGATTTCTAAATGAATTATTACGTTGAATCCCTAAATCCCTCTCTTTAATTTTCTGTTAGATATTATTAATTGAATAACCTTTACGTTCATAATAGTTGATTGCATTATCTCTAGCTTTTCCCACGCCACGATATCAACTGCTTTGGACAGGTTCAGTCCATTTTTGACTTTTAGTTATTTGAGGGTTAATCGTTCTTCTTTTTATGTTAAAATGAGTTTGTAAACTTCGTAGATTCTTTTATACAATTTATGAGAACCCAATAAGTATCAACCAACCTTCTTCCAACTTCCAATATAGATTTGTTTTATTTGCCAATTTCTCTAATTTCTTTAACGGAACACTCTCAATGCGAGTGCCTTTACGAGTCGTGAGTTTCAATCTTACTATGCTTTCAGAGTTTACTTCAATTTTTGATAATATTTCAGTCGTAGAAACTGATTTTGTTTCAGGTTTTTGCTTCCAACAATATATCGTCTGCTTGGCAGTGTCCACGTTTGCGGAATCAAAAAAAGAGAGTGTGATTGTTATTTGCGTTTTTTGTAAATGTGTATTCCGTTGAATTCGTCAACTTTTGAGTATCCGTCTTCTATTAGTCTACGTGCGTCTTTTACTGTTTCTGCTGTGGCTGTTGTGAAGTCGTTATCATCGAATCCGTCTGTTATCATGTGGATGTAGGTTATTGTTTGTTGGATTCTTTTGTGTCCTAATGCTCGCATTACTACTAGATATTCTCTTGTTTGTTGGTAGAGTTTTGATGCAAAGTAGTGTCTAAATGAGTAGAGGGTTATTTTCAATAATTCGGGTCGTTGTAGTTTTTTGGCTGTTCTTTGTCTTGTTTTTCTGAATACGTCTCCCATTATTTTAGGGTGTGAGAATATTTTTTTTCTAGGATTTGATTTGTTTACGATTAGGTATTCTTTTAGCATGGCTAATGTGTTTTCTTTGAGTTTTAGTGATCTTCCCTGACCTCCTTTGGCTGTAGCAACTCGGATTATTCCTTTGTTGAGGTCTATCCAGTTGGGTGTCATTCGGTGAAGTTCTATTGGTCGCATACCTGTGTCTCTTAGTGTGTTTAGGATTAGACTGTATTTTTTTCCAGCGTCAGAGCAAAGTGTTGTGATTTCTTCACTTGTTGGAACATAAGGTGGTTGTGAGTCTCTTCTGAAGTATGGTGCTTTGTATTCTATGTTGTTGTATCTACAGTAGTTTGCGTATGCTACTGAGTAAGAGTGTTTAGTTGAGTTTTTCCATTCTTTTTTAGTGATGTATTCTAAAATTGAATGTGGGTTGTTCATGTCTGTGTTTCTTGCTAGATGTTTTAGTTTACAGATGGTTCCTTTGATGGTGGCTTCTGCTTTTTGGTTTATTTTCATTTCATTTAATGTATTGTAGATTTGCTGAGAAAATATGGTAGGTTCATAGCTAGAACATGGTGTATTACCATGAACCTGCTACTGCCGGATACCTGATTTTCACTCGTCTTCTTCCGTTCTTTCCCTCGTCAGCTTTATTTCAAAATCTTCGATTGTCTGACTTATGTCTCCATCGGGGGGAATTTCGCCTCTCTCGCGCAGTATCTGTCTAGTTAGAAGCCAATAGATGACCGCCAATGCACGTCTTCCCTTATTGTTGGTGGGTATTACCAAATCTACAAAAGAGAAGTCGTTGTCTGTGCTGCAAAGGGCTACCACCGGAACTCCAATATTCGCCGCTTCTTTTACCGCTTGCACATCAGCTTTGGGGTCAGATAGTATTATTACTTCAGGCTCAAGACGCTTTGGGTAAAGTGGGTTTGAAAGCATTCCAGGAATGAACCGTCCCACTATCGGGATTGCTCCAGTTACTTCACAGAATTTCTCTACAGGAGACTGCCCATACAATCTGCCTGATACAGCCACTATTTTTGAGGGTTCAAATCGGGCTAGAAACTTAGCAGCCACTCGTATGCGTTCGTCTGTTTTTTTAACGTCCAAAACAAACAAGCCGTCGGCTCTAACTCGATATATGAATGGATCCATGTCTTTTGTTCTCATTCTCGTTCCTATATGAACCCCCGCGGATAACAGTGTATCCTGAGGTAATAGAAGTTCTTCGTTGTATGTTTCGATGTTTTCTTCACTTTCGGACAATATATTTTTCCTCCAACTATAATATTGACATTTGTGCTCTATTTCCAAGAGTTTCCTCTATGCGGATCAGCTCGTTTATCTTCGCCACTCGTTCTCCATGTAAAGTGCCAGTCTTTATGATTGGACAAGAGAAACCAACGGCTAAGTGAGCTATATGTGTATCAGTTGTTTCTCCTGAACGATGGGACATAACCGGAACATATCCAGCCCTTTTCGCTAATCGTGTAGTTTCCCAAGCGTCTGTGAGCGTGCCAACCTGATTCGTTTTTACGATAAGAGAGTTCCCAGCACCCATTTTAATGCCCTGAGTTAACCTCTCACTGTCTGTTACAAACAAATCGTCACCGCAAATTAGACAATTTTTAACTTTTTTCGTGAGTTCTGCAAAGCCTTCGTAATCATCCTCATCGAAGGGGTCTTCAACATAAGCAAGATTATACTCCTCAATGAGACGCAACATAAATTCCAACTGCTCTCCAGGATCTCGCTTTTTTCCTTCCTTGGAGTAAACGTAAACACTTTCTTTTGGGTTCCAGAAACTGGAAGCAGCAACATCAAGACATGCTCTGCATTCAATGCCCTGCATTTCTGAAACATCTTCACAAGCCTTGAAAACTATCTTCAACGCTTCTTCGTTTTCAATGTTAGGCGCCCAAGCTCCCTCGTCTCCTCTTCCACCTGTAAAGTTTTTGTCAGCCTTTCTAAGGAGAGCGCCGACCTTTTGATGTACCATAATGTTGGCTTTCGCTGCCTCTGCGAAGCTGGGTGCCTTAAATGGGATAACCAAATACTCTTGGATGTCTATTGTCTTTCCTAGAGCATGTTTTCCTCCACCCAAAACATTCCCTAGAGGATATGGCAGCTCGTTTGTGAGGTATCCTGATAAATACTGAAACAGGGGCAAATCATAGGATGTTGCGGCTGCTTCTGCCGTGGCTATGGATATGGCAAAGACAGTGTTTCCTCCGACATTTCTGAGGTTCTCTGTATCGTCTATTTCATGAAGAAGAGCATCAATCTCTTTTTGTTCTTCAGCGTCCATACCTATGAGTTCAGGAACGATAAGCTCTTCCAGCTTCGTTATAGCCACGTCAACTCCACCTTCAGGATAGGAAACTACCTCTGCTTTACCTTTACTGGCTCCGGCGGGAGCACCTGCTCTTCCGAATCCATCAGTTGTTATAATGTCAACTTCTATGGTTTCCTGTCCTCTGCTGTTGAAAAGTTTTCGCGCCATAACATCTTCTATGACGGATGACATGCTTATTCACCGCTAGAATGGTTGAGGTTTATTTTTTTTCCCTTTTTCTTTGTAAAACCTTAGGATGCTGTCAGAAATCTCTACGTGAGACAGAATCATTCGGCGACAGCAATATCTTGTTATTCCTAAGCTGTCCAGAACCTTTTTTCCGTCTTCCCCAGCTTTGACTCTCTTGGTGAACTCTTCCCATTTGTCACTTATTAATTTCCCACATGTAAAACAGCGAACTGGGATAATCACTTCAATTCGACCTCCTATACATAACTATAACCTTGATTGTTTCGAGCATTCAGTTCCTACTTATACATTTCGGCGTCATTTTGCTTAGGACTTTTTTTAACACCTTTGGCTAGTACATTTCCATTATTTTGGGGTGCCTACCTGTAGCTTTTCTGATCTCTAGCCCTAGCCCCGGGTCCTCCGAACTTTTTGGGTTCGCTTCTTCTAGGATCACCGGCGATCATTGTTCGATCGTAATCCTTAAATGTAGTATGAAGTCGGGTGCTCTTTGTCCACTTTAGTAGCCCCTTAGCTATAACCATACGCACGGCTTCAGCTTGTCCCATGAAGCCTCCTCCTGACACCTTAACGTTGATATCAAGTTGGTTCCAAACTTTCTCTTCTGTCAGGAATAAAGGTTCTAGAATTTTATCACGAGCGAGTTTCGGTTCAAAAATCTCTAAGGGTACTTTGTTTATTCGGATTCTTCCCTTTCCAAGTCTGACTGTCGCTCTTGCTATTGCGGTTTTCCGCTTTCCACTTATTATCATAACCTTTCTTGATTTAGACACACTATTCAACCTCTGGGGTCCACCCGCCGATCTCTCTAGCCAATTCACCAACGGTTATATAAGGTGATTTCAATTTATTTGCACTGGCTTCAATGATTGTCTGGATTTCTTTATCCTCAACTTCCAATGGAACACCAAGGTAAACTCTAAGTCTTTTGAATGCCTGTAGGCCCTTCGGTTTCTGCCGAGGAAGCATACCCCGAATGGTTCTACGAACAATTCTGTCAGGCCTTCTCTGATGAAATGGGCCCTTTCTTGGATGCCCCACCTCAAGAAAGGTTTTAGCCTCCTGGACTATTTGCAGCCTCTTGCCTGAAATGGCTGATTTTTCAGCATTTACAACAATAATAGTCTCGCCTTGGAGAAGACGTTTGGCTACACTGCTAGCCATCCGTCCAAGAATCAGTCCCTTGGCATCTATAAT
>Ga0255055_10003062_pt1 | contig 11426 bp, 12 predicted proteins | sample JV7_2_27_MG_FD_188633 | JGI IMG/M metagenome (GOLD analysis project Ga0255055, IMG submission 188633) | Seawater microbial communities from Jervis Inlet, British Columbia, Canada - JV7_2_27 | ecosystem: Environmental > Aquatic > Marine > Inlet | place: Canada: British Columbia | collected... | reverse complement strand
AATAATTGATGTTAAAACGCTTCAAGATGCAAAAGAAGCAATACGAAAAATAGGTAGTGATCCCCATAGCCTAGACATTATGGCACCAAAGGCTATTTCAAAGGTTATCAAACTTGAAAATGTGGTTCTTCAGGATGCTATTATTATCAAACAGGATATGCTTTCAATTGGTGGAGAAGTTGCTGTTCCAAAAAATACATTCGAACTTCACAAAGAGACCGCTAATATTTTAATAATTGGAACCTTGAAACAACTAAACGAGCTTGTTGTTAAACTTAATAGACATTATTCAAGGTTAAAAGATATAGCAAAAGAGCTTGAAATCCTTCTTAAGGAAGTAAAGTGATATTGGGGGGGGAAAAAATATTTTTAATTTTGGAAGTAAAACATATATCATGGGAATTTTAAATGTTACACCTGATTCTTTTTCCGATGGTGGTAAATTTTTATCTGCAGATAACGCCGTGAAACAGGCAATTGAAATGGAAAAAGAAGGTGCTGATATCATTGATATTGGTGGAGAATCCACTAGACCCGGTTCTAAACCTGTTTCCATTGATGAAGAAATGAATCGGGTTATTCCAGTAATTGAAGACCTTGTTAACAAAATCAATATCCCACTATCTATTGATACCTATAGATCAGAGGTTGCAAAAAAAGCTCTTGATTTAGGAGTTTCAATGGTAAATGATATTACTGCTCTTCGTCATGATAAAAACCTTGCATCGCTTGTTGCCGATTATAATGTTCCAATTTGTCTTATGCATATGAAGGGTGAGCCACAAAATATGCAACAAAATCCTATATATGAAGACGTGGTAAAAGAAATCTATGAGTTTCTAAAAGAAAGAACTAATTATACAATTTCATCTGGTATTAAAAAAGAAAATATTATTATTGATCCTGGTCTTGGCTTTGGTAAAAGAACAGGTAATGGAATAGAGGATAACAGTGAAATTATTCATAGATTATCTGAATTAAAAAACCTAGGTTATCCAATTTTAATTGGTGCCTCAAGAAAGACATTTATTGGTAATATGTGTAGTTGTAAGAGTCCATTACCCGTAAATGAAAGACTAGAAGGAAGTATTTCAGCTGCAAGTACTGCTGTTATGAATGGTGCAGATATAGTACGAGTTCATGACGTTAAAGAGACGCGCCTAAGTCTTGATTTAGTAGATAAAATTGTTAGGTAGATAATATGAAAGAAAAAGATGTAAAAAGGATTGTTAAGGATAGTTACTGTGAAATTGCAAAAAAGGGTAGGACCTGTTGTTCCTGCGGTTCACAATGTAATGAGGATATTGCTAAATCCATTGGTTATACTGATGAAGAACTTGAAGTAGCCGGAGAAGCAAATTTAGGTCTTGGATGTGGAAATCCAACAGCTTTTGCAAATATTCAGGATGGTGACGTGGTTTTAGATCTTGGTTCTGGTGCTGGTTTTGATACATTTCTTGCAGTTAAAAAAGTGGGAGACACAGGTAGAGTAATCGGAGTTGATATGACTGAAGAAATGATTGATAGAGCAAGAAATCTAGCGGATAAATATGGTTTTAAAAATGTAGAATTTAGACATGGGGATATTGAAAATCTACCCGTTGAAAACGAGTCAATTGATATTATTATTAGCAACTGTGTGATTAATCTTGCACCTGACAAATTAAAGGTTTTTAAAGAAGCTTATAGAGTTTTGAAAAAGACCGGTAAGGTATATGTCTCTGATATCGTTTTACTTGGAGAGCTTACTGAAGAGCAAAGATGCGATGAAGAGTTAATAGCTGGTTGTGTTGGTGGAGCTTTATTAAAAGAGGAATACCTAAAAGCTATCACAGATGCTGGTTTTAAATTCCGAATTTTAGATGAAGATAAAGAAATAAGTAATAGACAGTATCAAGGAATAAATCTTGAAAGTTTAAAAGTGGAATTATACAAATAAAAGGAAATTTAATATTTTATCCTTGGTCGTAATAATATTTCAAAAAAGGAAAAAATTGATGAAATTATTATACAAATAATCCCTTTTATTTCATTTTTTTCAATTTATGGTATAATATTGCTCAGAGGAGCTTTATAGTTTTATTCAAATGTTAAAAAAAAGGAGGTAATATATGAGAAAGACTATAGCAGTGGTAGGAACTATTTTACTGATAGCATTGACTTGTGTTGCTGTGTTTGGTAGTGATATTACTACAGATGCAGATTACCCCGAAAATATAGGCGAGGTTACATCTGTAAGTGGCATAGTTAGAGGATATACTATTCATGATGGATTATATCATGTCACTATAAATGCAGTATCCTATAAAATAAAGGGAATATCAGCATATGATATTGAATCTTTGATAGGTTCAGAAATAAAAATGAAACTAATAGATCATGGTGATTACTATGAGTATATTGGAATTGAGCATCCAATTGTTGAAGAAGTAATATCCATGAGCATGTCTGAAGAGGAAATTCATATGTTAAACTTCTGCGATTGGTTAGAGCAAAAACATCCAATACTAAATAATTTCCTATGGAGACGATATAATAGATTAAATGGTTAGATGATAAAAATTCTAATCATCTTTTTCTTTACAATCCCAATCTTTGAAATCTTTTTCGTGTTTCATTCCCGATGGAGCCCAGATAGCAGCCATTATTCCTATCATAACTAATATTGAAACAATAAAGATTGCAATATTTTGATAGATATCGAAATCATTAGCATAAAAGAAAAACCAGATTATTAGAAAAATCATTAGGGCCAAGGGGATAATAATTGATACGCCAACTCTTGAAGAAAAACCTGCAGTTTTCATTATTTCCTTTCCTTCTTTCGGGATTTGATTTATTCCCCATGATGCCCAGGATCCACCTAGGACCATTATTACTACTAATATTGATATTAAAATAACTGCAAAGTTTTCATATCCACTAAATTTATATGTTTCATTTCCTGCAAAAAATGCAAGCCAAATAATTACAAAAACAATCCATCCTATTCCCATTATAATGGATAGTGATACCTTCCAACCAGGTGGTTGAAGTTTACCTTCTCTTACCATAATGTCTCCCTCAATATTTTTAAAAGAAGAAACTCTTTTTTTACTATTTAAATAAAATCTATTTAGAAAAAAACATTAATACTTATCATATATTGGAATTTGTGAAAAAAATGGATCCTGTGTGTCCTCTTGATTACCGTTACGGAAGGAAAGATTTAACAGACATATTTGGAGAGACTAGACGTCTTCAATATCTTCTTGATGTAGAAGCTGCTCTTGCTCGTGCTCATGCAAAAGTTGAAAATATTCCAAAGAATGCAGCTGATGAAATCTCTAAGAAGGCTTCCACCAAATACGTTAAAGTTGATAGAGTAAACAAAATTGAAGCAGAAACCAAGCATGACATAATGGCTGTCACAAGAGCCCTTGCAGAGCAATGTAAAGGGGATGCTGGTAAATATATACACTTAGGTGCAACTAGTTATGACATTGTAGATACTGCAAATGCCCTTCAGTTTGCTGAATCAACTGAAATTATTAGGAGTAATTTAAAACAACTCAGAAACACACTTGTTGGACTTGCAAAGAAGCATAAAAATACTGTTATGGTTGGTCGAACCCATGGCCAGCATACCATACCTATTACTTTTGGTTTAAAAATGGCCGGCTATGCTATGGAAATAGACCGGCATATGGAACGGATTTTTGAGTGTAAAAGTAGATTATTAATAGGTAAATTATCTGGTGCAGTTGGGACTGGTGCGGCTCTTGGTAAAAATGCTTTAAAACTACAAGAGGAGATGCTTAAGGAGCTTAAACTTGGTATTGAAGATGTTGCCACACAAATTGTTTGTCGAGATAGGTATAATGAGCTTTTAGGAGTTTTGTGTAATATTTCAGCTAGTATAGAGAAGTTTGCAACTGAGATTCGCAACTTACAGCGTGATGAAATAGGGGAAGCTGCAGAAGCTTTTGAAGCTAAAAAGCAAGTCGGATCTTCAACGATGCCTCATAAGAGAAATCCAATAACCTGTGAGCAAATTTGTGGTCTTGCGCGTGTCGTTCGCGGTTTTATTATACCCACATATGAAAATTCTATTCAATGGCATGAGCGTGATCTTTGTAATTCTGCATCTGAACGATTTATTATTCCCCATTCTTTGATACTTACTGATTGGATTATTTATAAAATGGATTCAGTGTTCAATAACTTAAAGGTGATTCCTGATAGAATGAAAAAGAATCTTGAGATTTCAAAAGGTCTTCCAATGGCCGAGTCCCTTATGACTACACTTATTTCAAAAGGTATGGGTCGAGGAGATGCCCATGAGCTTATGAGAAAAACATCTCTTTCGGCAGCTGCACAAAATAAGACTCTTAAAGAAGTTTTTTCTCAGGAAAATAAAAAGTTAAAACTGCTTACTGAAGAAGAAATTGACAATGCATTAAAACCCGATAACTATCTTGGTGCAACCGAAAAAATTATTGACAAGGTAGTCAAAAGACTAGAGAGATGATGGTACCATGGATAAAATAGAACAAATTACAGCAAATGCTGAGGAAATTGTCACAATTGATGAATTAAAATCAGTTTTACAAAAAGATAAACCAAGAGGTTATATTGGTTTTGAACCCTCTGGAACCGTTCATCTTGGTTGGAAGATTTGTTCAAGGAAGATCATAGATTTCTTGGATTGTGGCTTTGATTTTACAATTCTTCTAGCTGATTGGCATGCTTTTATTAATGACAAACTAGGTGGAGACATCGATAAAATCAAACTCTGTGGTAAATACATGGAGGACTGTTTTGCTGCTATGGGTGTATATGCAGATAATGTCGCATTTGTATATGCAAGTGATTATGTAGGTGACCCAAAATATTGGGAGTTTGTTCTTAGAACCTCGAAAGCAACATCTCTTGCCCGTGTGAAGCGTGCTATGGATATTATGGGTAGAGACGCAGATGAAGCAGACAAAGATTTATCTAAGCTTTTTTATCCTGCTATGCAGGTATCAGATATCTTTTATCTTAATGTTGATGTAGCATATGGGGGAATGGATCAACGACATGCACATATGCTAGCTCGTGATGTTTCTAAAAAAATTGGTAAAAAACCACCTGTTGCAATTCACACACCACTATTGACTGGGCTTCAAGCAGGGGGGCGGATGGATCCAACTGAGGCTAAAATGAGTAAGAGTAAACCTGATTCTATGATTTCAATTCATGATACTCCAGAGGACATTAAACGAAAGATTAAGAAAGCTTATTGTCCTGAAAAGCAGGTTGATGGAAATCCTATTTTAGAGATATGTAAATATGTGATATTTCCAGAGTTGAAAGATGATGTGTTTTTAATTAATAGACCTGAAAAGTTCGGTGGAAATCTTGAGTTTAAATCATATGGTGAACTAGAAAATGCATATGTATCTGATCTTCATCCACTTGATCTTAAAATTGCGACAACTGAGTATATAAATAAGATTCTTGAACCAGTTCACAAGTATTTTGAAAAACACCCTGACAACTATAACAAAATGAAAGAATTAGGAATAATTCAATGATAAAATCTTGGATGAAATTTTTAGAGAGATATATAAGACTAAAATTTCAATAAGTAAAATCAAGGAGTACATTAAAAAGGGATATTCAAAATATTTTTCAATAATATTACCGAGAGTTGACATAGCTCCAAGAATTGCAAAAAGTAACATAGCGACACTATATAGAAGCATTATATCTGATTTTTTACCAACATATTTAACACCAATAGGGACAGAAACGATAACACCCGCGATATATGAAAAAATTAAAAACCAAAATAGAAAAACAATTCTATCCAGACCAATAAAAATTGAAATATATGGAACAAATGGAATTGATGTTAAAAAACAAAGGGTTAGTGCTGATGTTTTTCCATAGATAATAGCATCGTTTTCTACAGGGAGGTGACGTATTATCCACATTGTTTTTTCTTCATTTAAAAAAAGATTTAACCCTGGAAAAACAGCTGTGTAAATAATAACAACATAGACACCCAAAAACATAAACATTGCTGGGAGAAAATCATCAACTGATTTCCGAATTACTTCAGGAATAAATATCTCTTCACCATAAAGGTAAAAGTAACCAGAAAAAAATCCTGTAACAACAGATGTAAAAATAAAGCTGAATAGCAATTTTTCTCGCCATAAGACAGTTATTTCTCTGTAAAATTGTGTTTTTATTATATTTCGAATTTTTACCTGAGATCTCTCTTTGATTCTTTCTTTTCTTTTACTAAAAAGGTATGAGGTCATACCATTTTTTATGCTCCAGGAAGTATGAAGTATTGCAAGGGGCAATGTCAATACTACAAAAAGAATGGTTCTTGATTGAAATGCAAATCCTAAAAGAATCAAAGTAGGAATTAATCTATATCTTTTAGTTGAAAAAAAGTTGATTGAAAGTGCTCCTCCAATAAAAACAGATGCAATTACTCCAAGAGTAAAAAACGTATATTCCAATGGATATGCAATATTAAATCTGAAAATTGCAGCTATTAATAAAAATAAAGAGGAAAATGATAACCAAATTATAAGTTGTATAAGAAAAATTGCTAGAAATATTTCAAATATTGTTCTTTTTTGACTAACCTGAGTCGACAGTGAATATGATACTTGCTGAGATTTTACAAAATAATTGTGAAAATCTGCAATAGTTTTTAACATAAAAACAAAAAAAACTGTAAAAAAGACGTCTTCAAGGCTTACAATGAAACCTATATCAATAACTGATAAAAAATATGCTGAATAAGCAAATACAATAACAGAAAAAAGAATCATACATGTAAATAAAAAATAAAGTACAGGTGTCTCCTTTATTTTTTTAAATAAATTTCTAGTATTTTCTTTAAGGATTACTTTTGTTGTTTCAAACATTATTTTCATCCTTTATGTGAAAATATGCTTCTTCCATACTGCCATGTTTTGATACTAATTTTGATACCTCTTCAAAATGTATTACATGCCCTCTCATCAATATATAAACAAGGTCTGCGATTTGTTCTACAAGCTGTGTTGAATGTGTTGCAATTACAGTTGTTCCTTTTTTATTTCTGATAAAATCCCTTATTGTCCTTGAAGTTAGTGGATCTAGTCCATAAACAGGCTCATCAAGTAATAGATTTGTTGGATTATGCATTATCGCAGATGTCATTGATATCTTCTGTTTCATACCTTTCGAGTAACTTCCAATTTCATAATCTAAAAAATCATATATTCCTATCATTTTTGTTATTTCATTTATTCTATTTTCAGCATCATTTAATTTTCTAAGTGAGCCAATATAAAACAAGAATTCCCTGCCTGTCAATCGGTCGTACATATCAGGCATTTCTGGAAGATAACCTATTTGTTCTCTTGCCTTAATTGAATCTTTTTTAATGTTATAACCATCAATTGTTATTTCACCATTATCAAATGGTAAAATACCTGTGCATATTTTCAGAAGAGTTGTTTTTCCCGCTCCATTTTCACCCATTATTGCAATTACGTGAGAATTGTCAAAGTTAAAATTAACATTATTAAGTGCAGTAATTTTTCCATAAGTCTTTGTAACGTTGTTGACAGTGATCATTTCATAGGGGCAATAGTTCATTAATTAAAAAGATATGCAAACGAAAGGAGATTTTGTTAATTACTATAGTATCTTTTCAAAACTTTAATTGCATTTAATGTTATCCACTTACTAGGTTTTCCTTTTCTTTCAATTCTTGCGAGAAAGCGATCGTTAAAGGTTCTTTCTAAATTCCATTTTCCTTGATCATCTTGCTTGGAAATTAAAATTTTAAGAGCATCTTTCATGCGGTCATCTTTATAACCTAGTTTAGTAAGAATATCTAAGATTTCTAAAATATCAGTCTGATACATATGTGGAAAACTAAGCTGTAACCATCTGGGCAATGATGGTTTTTCCAAATTATGACTTCTTTTGTAAATATGATGTATCAAAAGATATTCTACTCCTTTTTTAATTGTGTTTTTTACATCTGTATTTCTCTTGTTTTCATGTATTTCAGCAAGTGCTTTCAAGGATTTTACTACACCCATATGACAGGAGTGTTTACCGAAGCAGCCTTTATGTGCTTTGTATGAGAAATCCTTTGGTAAATTTTGATCTTTATCATCAAAACGTTGATATTTTGTTATCCACTCAATTCCTTTTTGAACTCTTGGATCATCAATATATCCAAATCGTATCAAACTCCAAACCATGTTTCCAGTTAGACATGGAATCACCCCTCCTGGAAGACCCCTTCCTTTTTGTGATTGTCTATGGGCAAAACCATATCGTAATGGATCTTGAGACTTTTTTAATATAAATTCAGCTGTATTTTTAATTCTTTTATCATTTCCATCTGCTCCAATTTCTGCTAATATTATAAAATTCCAAACTGTACCTCGATATTTTGTTTTTTGATAGAAATCCTCTGGTTTGAACCAATAACCTTCAGGATTTTGTTTTTCAAAAATTTTTAGAACAGGACCTATTTTCATTATTTGTTCTTTTGCGTTTTTTACCTCAGAATCATTTTGAGATTTTTCTAATAAATCAATTAAGGCAAAGTATCTAACTGATGGATTTTCTTCTTCTAGTAACCATTCTAAAATATCATTTTTTAAAAATGATTTCCAATTCATCATCAATGGTGTATTATTGATTTTATTAAAATGTTCTTCTACAGTTTTTTAACCTTCGCTTTTAAAATATTCAAGAAATCCATTGGAATTTGTAAGTGTAAGATGTGTCTCTTCTTCTGAAAAAGAATAATCATATGTAACCGATGATATTCCTTCATAATAATATATTATTACTTGACCCTCTTTTAATTCCCAAGTTGAAGGTAAACCTCCGATAGAACCTGTTTTGTCTCCATGAAAAATTAAGATTCCATTGTAGCCTATTAATCTAGTATCACCTTCAATAAAATCGGTTTCCCATGTTCCAATAAACCTACTGCTTTCTTGTAATGCTGCTTCTTCAGATTTCTTACCAAGGTTTTGTGCAAAATCATAATATTGAAATATAAAAAACCAACACATTATTACTAAAACCAAAAGTAAAACCGCACCTACTAGAATGTAAATTTTTTTCATATTTTATTTACACCATATAAGATTTTTATTTACTATAAGGAACATAACATCTCCCCTCAATCCGAACTTCTCCAGAATCACATTCTTCACACTTGTCAAATTCTACACGGGTAATAGTAAAACCTTCCGCTTCAAGTAATGAAAGAAGTCCATCATCCCCATAGAAATGACCCGCACCAATAGTAAAGAAGTACTGTGTATCAGGATTATCTGTAATAAGCTCGGAAATGTGTTGTGTCATATTGTAGTTTCTATCTATAATAAGACGGTTTCTAAGCTTTACATCTATAGGATCATTTTCATTATAATCAGATAGAGATAAATCCTGTAGGACTTCCAAGTCTCCAAGTAGATATGCAGCTTTCATTTCATCAGTTATACTTTGACCAATACTAGCATATTCCTCTAAAGAAACAAGTGTATTGTTCAGCAAACCAATTTGCTCTGAGATTGTAAAACTATCAAAGATACCGATTTGCTCTTCAACAGTTTCAATTTCTCCTGTTTCTTTATCTTTTGATAATGCTAATTTCCAAATATATTCATCTAAAGAGCCATATTCCAATAGATCTTGAATTTCTTCTAGTAAAGTTAGGGTGGAAGCAACTGCCCAGATTTTGTATTGGGAAAAAACAGTATGGTCTATACCAAAACGTGCTAATAATAAGTCAAGTCTATCGATAACATCTTGAGGTAAAAGATTACTTAATGTCTCACCTCCGGATAACAAAGATAATTCAGCGCTTCTTGTTTGTGTTTCTGTATCTAATTCTACCTCCCAAAATAGTTTATCTGCATCATCGATTGCTTCGATTACTACATCTGGAAGAGTTAAAATGTCTTGATTACCCAGATGAATCGAGCCATACAAGTAAGATGGATTATCTCCTTCGATCATCCAAAGGAATGGATCATTTGTTACGTTCAACGTTTGAGTTTCAGTAGTGCCATTTTGTAATAAAACATATGAAAAAGACACAACAACTATAACAATAATTAAAACTGCTACGGGTACAAGAAATCTTTTATTCATTTCCATCTCCTCGTTTTTAAATTAATATAACTTAATTATTTATAAAATCCTATCTTTGATAAAGGATCTTTTTTGCCAATGATTTAAATATGAAATTATATTCTAAATGAAAATAGAGGTTGAATTTAATGGATAGCATTTTTCCTGAACCAATTTCAAAACTTCCCGAAGCAGAAATCCCTTTCAAAGGAATAAAAGCATATTTATCTCAAGGGGAGAACCATCAAATCATTTTTATGGAGTTTAAAAAGGATACTGATATTCCCAAGCATTCACATGACAGTCAATGGGAAATAGTTCTGGAAGGAAAGGTTGATTATTGGGAAGATGGAATTAAATATACCTTTAAAAAAGGGGATAGGTTCTATATTCCTAAAGGTAAAAAACATTCTGCAAAAGTGTATGCAGGATACGCATCAATCGTATTTTTTAATCAAAAGGAACGATATAAGAAGAAATAAGAATATAAATTTTTAATTCAATAAAAAAATACCAAAGAAAAAAAGAGGGATTAAAATCCCCGATTATTCTTTTTTCAAGTAAATCCTTCCATGTTCCTCAACAAATAAGATATTATCTCCAGGATTAGCACCAAGTGTTAACATTACAGTTTCAGGTAGATCGATTTCATACAGAGAATTAGGTTTTACAACATCCCTATCCTTCAAAATATTTTCACCAAAAAAAGTATCTATTTACGGTATTTAAAAATAATTGGAAAACATCCAACAGATTAAAAGCCCTACTCCAACTCCGTTTAATATTTGCGTGCTATTTTCTTCTCATATTAAAACCTGCGTTCAAAATTCGAGTGATAACCTTTGTCCAAAATGCGTGATATTATGTAGCCCCTTTTTTTGCGACAATTTTCTTCTTATTCGGAAATCTTTTATACATTTGTTCTGCCATCATATATCCCAGACATACCCATCCAGAATCTTCAACCAGTACAACAAAAATGAAAACTACAAATCTATCTTCAGAAGGTGTATAAACTCGCATTCCGGTCACTAGACCAATTCCCTCAATTAATGCCCATATTGCCATTGCAAATACAAACATTTTCAAGGCTCGTTTGTTTTTTGTGTATAAAGCAATAAAAAGAACTGTCAATGTAATTGCCAGAACTATCAAAAAATATAGGTAGTTTACATCCCTTGAGACATGTGCTGGACTTGCCAACCATTCTATTAAGCCCATATTTTTCACTTCTCCTCCTTGTAATCCGATAGATCTATGATTCCGACAAAATCTGCGAAAAT
>Ga0255055_10003061_pt1 | contig 11426 bp, 10 predicted proteins | sample JV7_2_27_MG_FD_188633 | JGI IMG/M metagenome (GOLD analysis project Ga0255055, IMG submission 188633) | Seawater microbial communities from Jervis Inlet, British Columbia, Canada - JV7_2_27 | ecosystem: Environmental > Aquatic > Marine > Inlet | place: Canada: British Columbia | collected... | reverse complement strand
AGCAGCGCAAGCAGAACTCGAAGGACAAGACCCAGCGCACTTGCGATGAATATGACGACCGAGGCCAAAACCAGCAGCAGCATCCAAGGTGAAAGCACTTGGCCGCCTCGGACAGTTACTAACCGTGCTCGCAGATCGCTGACAAACGAGGAGCTAGGTTCAATAGGAATAAGCGAATCTTCGAGCAGCTGCTCGATTCGCTTGCGATCTAATCTCTGTCGATTCGCACTCATCGGCTCATCTTCCTAGTTCAAATTGTCATCCATACTTCTAATCTGATCCCTTAGCGAGTTCAGGGTCCGATGGTAAAGGCTTTTTATTGCCCCTTCGGTCCGACCCATAATCTGTCCAATCTCAGCATTCGAGAGCCGTTCAACGAACTTCAAAATCAGCAGCTGCTGTCGGTCGGGAGGCAGCTTGCGCACTGCCACCAGTAAAATGCGGTTCTGCTCTTCAGCCACTGCCAGTGCTTCGGGGTGCGTAATCGCACCCGTGTCGGCAACATGGTCCTCCAGCGGCACCACCGGACGCCGGCTGCGATCGCGATGCCAGTTCGCTACCAGGTTGTGCGCTATCCGGTATAGCCAGGCCGAGAACGGCACGCCCTGGTCTTGAAAATTAGCTACGTGCTGCAGCGCTCGCTGGAACACGCGCGCCGTCAAATCCTCGGCGTCCTGATAGTCGCCGGTGCGGTAGTAGATATAGTTGTAAATGCGCGTGACGTGCCGATTGTAGAGCTCACCGAAGGCTTCCGAGTCGGAAGCAGCCCGGCGAACGAGCTCCATCTCATCGCTTTCGCGGGGCGTCATTCGGTGGAGCCCCGCGCTTCCTTATAAGAAACCCCAATCATCACAACTCGTTGCCCTGAATTAATAGCCTTTCGGTCCTCCTGGCTGTTGCAGGTTTGCGAGCAAATCACAACCTTTTTGCCCTTTGTGCACGATGCCGGCACGAATCCCCCGCTCGCTTCTAGCGGCGCGCGCAGTATAGCACAGCGGTTATACTGCCAGACCCTGCCACGGAACGCACCTCGGACATGCAAACCCTTGTCTCATTAGACATTGAAACCACCGGTCTCGACCCCATAACCGACGCCATCATTGAGATTGGCGCCGTTCGCTTTCGCAATTCACGGCAGGAGGGCGAGTGGAGTCGGCTCGTCAACCCCGGCCGGCCGCTCTCCCGATTCATCACTCAATTGACCGGAATCACCGACGAGATGCTCTCCGGAGCCCCAAGAATCAACGAGGTGCTCCAATCGCTTGAAGAATTCGTGGGCGATGAGCCAATCGTGGGGCATCGAATCGAGTTTGATCTGAGTTTCCTGCGGCGGAAAGGGCTTTTTAAATCCAACCAGCCGCTCGATACCTACGATCTGGCGGCAGTCGTATTGCCGGATGCCGGGCGCTATGGCTTGGGTTCGCTGGCCAGCCTCCTGAACGTCCCGCTGGCGAATGCCCACCGCGCTTTGGATGATGCCAAAACCACGATGCAAGTCTTCCAGCGTCTTTACGAAGACCTGCTCGAGCTGCCCTACCCGCTCTTGAAAGTGCTGAGCGAGATGGCAGAACCGATCGATTGGGGAGCCGGTTGGGTGTTTGAGGCCGCGCTGGACGAGCGCACAGAAGCCGGCGATGTTGATCCGGAAGACGGTCGACTGGAGTTCGCCTCATTTTCCTCTCCGCCGAGCTCCGATGGCATGCTGACTCCGCTGGACCAGCCCTCGGATCTAGATATTGAGGAACTTACCGCGCTCATAGAGCCAGGAGGCGAACTCTCAAAAGCAATCGAAGGCTACGAGCACCGAACCCAGCAGGTCCAAATGCTTAAAGCCGTAGGCGAGGCGCTTTCCGAGAGCCGTCATCTGCTGGTCGAAGCTGGCACAGGTACCGGAAAATCGATGGCCTATCTGATTCCCGGCCTCGAGTGGGCTGCGGCGACCGGCAACCGAGTGCTGGTATCCACAAACACCATCAATCTCCAGGATCAACTGGTTCATAAAGACGTGCCGGATTTGAAGGATGCACTGGACAAGGATTACAAGGTGGCTGTGCTCAAGGGTCGGCGCAATTACCTTTGTCCACGGCGATTGTCCGCCATGGCCCGATTGGGACCCCGTTCCCCTGAAGAAGCGCGTGTATTGGCCAAGGTCTTGGTCTGGTTGGTAGGCGGCGGAACCGGTGATGTGAGCGAGATCAACATCCGGGGGCCGGTCGAAGCCGGGATCTGGTCAAGGCTGTCGTCAGATTACGAAGACTGCAGTTTGGAAGCGTGTTATCAGCATACCGGCGGAACCTGCCCATATTATCGATCCCGCAAGGAGGCCGAAGGCGCGCACGTGGTGATCGTCAATCACGCATTGCTGCTGGCGGACATCGCTACCGGCAATCGCGTGATCCCAGACTATGAGTATCTGATCATCGACGAGGGTCATCATTTGGAGTCCGCCACCACACGCGGGCTTCGCTTTGATGTCACGGAAGCTGATCTCAATCGAGTGCTGCGGGAGCTGTCGGGATCATCGATCCAACGCGTGCTCAAATTAGCTAAGGCAATCCTGCCTCCAGATCAGTACGCGCAGCTTCAGACGGTGGGCAGCGGCGTGACATCCTCCGCGCGGGAAGCCCAACCGTTAACTGCTCACTTCTTCGATCAGCTTCAGGAGTTCATGGATCGCCGGCGGGATGGGGAACCGCTCAGCCGGTATGGGCAGGAGGAGCGGATTCTTCCATCCACGCGCAGCCTGCCGTTTTGGAGCGAAGTAGAGATCGGCTGGGATGAGCTGCGCAACCCACTGGCCAAGGTGCTGGATTCGCTCCAGACCATTGTGGCTGCCTCCGAAGAGTTGAACGCGGGAACTTCGGAGCCCACTTTGGGATCCGAACCTGGCACGCTCAAGGTATCGGAGGCGGGCTTCTCTGAGGATTTAGCGGTGAGTTTGCGCGCGCTGGCAAGTGATCTTGGAGAAATCATGACAAGTATGGACGAATTGATTTTTCAAGCCGACCCGCAACGGATCTATTGGCTTCAGCTGCGGGGGGAGCCGCGACGCTTGTCCATGCACGCCGCTCCACTAGAAGTGGGCCCCCTGGTCGAGAAGTATCTGTGGCACGCTAAAGAGTCGGTGGTGGTCACCTCGGCCACGCTGACGACCGCGGGAGAATTTGATTACCTCAGACGTCGGTTGAGTGCGGAGGATGCCGACGAGCTAGCCGTGGGCTCGCCCTTCGACTTTGAGAGCTCGACTATGCTGTACCTCATCAATGACTTGCCAGAGCCTCGCGAGCGCCGCGCCTACCAGGCCGCGGTCGAACGAGGACTCATTGCGCTCTGCCGATCGACCGGCGGGCGCACGCTTGTCCTTTTCACCTCAAACGAGCAGCTCATGACGACCGCTAGGGCAATTACGGCTCCCCTCTCCAGCGATGGTATCGTCGTGCTCGAGCAGAGTGCAGGCGCTTCCCGCCACGCATTGCTCGAAAGCTTCCGGTCGACCGAACAAGCAGTACTGCTGGGCTCGAGGTCATTTTGGGAAGGGGTTGATATTCCTGGAGACGCGCTGTCGGTGTTGGCCATCGTTCGGCTGCCGTTCGATCGCCCCACTGATCCGATCATCGCTGCCCGCGCCGAGACCTACGAAAATTCTTTTAGTGAGTACTCGCTGCCTGAGGCTATTCTCCGGTTTCGGCAAGGATTTGGCCGGCTCATCCGAACGCGCTCCGATCGTGGGGTGGTGGTTAGCTTCGACAGCCGCTTGCTCACGAAGAGTTACGGCAAAGCATTTATCAATTCGCTACCGAATGTGACACAACGCATAGGACCCATGAGCGATCTACCTGGCCAGGCCACGCGCTGGTTGGGACTTTAGTCGCGTATAATCTTTTCCGCCATGATTGACGTTAATGAACTTCGCGGGGGTGTCACCTTCGAGCTGGATGGCCAGATCTACAAGGTGATCGAATACTCTCATCACAAACCGGGGCGCGGCAAGGCCACTATCCGGGTCAAGATACGCGATCTTCGCAGCCGTGCATTGGTGGAAAAGACTTTCAACTCTGGCGATCGCGTGCAGGACATCCGCCTCGACTACAAAATAGCGCAGTACCTCTACCGTGAGGGGGACCTGCTGACATTCATGGAAAACGAGACCTACGAACAGCCGACCATCAACGCTTCGGTTCTCGGAGAATCGGTCCAATACTTGACCGAAGGCCTCGAAGTCAAACTGACCTTCAACGGGTCTGAGCCGCTTGAGGTGGAGCTTCCTGCTGCGGTCGACCTCAAGGTCACCGAATCAGAAACCGATGTAAAAGGCGACACCGCCACCGGCGCTACGAAGAGCGTCACCACAGAGACCGGCGTCAAAGTAAAGGTGCCTCTTTTCGTGGAGGCAGGCAACACTATCCGCGTGGATACCCGAAATGGGGAATACCTCACCCGCGTGTAGGCTTCCAATATGAGAACACCAGCCGGATCAGAGTGCCCGTACTACTTTGAGGACTACCATCGCGGCAAGGATCATCAGGAATGCCGCTTGATTGCGGATTCACGCAATGCTGGTACCTGGAATCCGGACCTGTGTGGCAAATGCCCGGTACCTCGCATTGCCATGGCAAATGCCTGCCCGAACCTGGTGCTTCATCCTAAGGTCAAATCCGGAATTCTTGGGATGGGCCGGGGCGTCGATATTTCCTCTTCCTGCGTACATATCGAGGGACCGGTTGAGGTGCCCCAGATCGGATGCGGGCACTGTCACGAGTTTCTAGATTTCTACATTCAAGACGAATAGCTGCGGCTTATTTCTGAGGTTAGGAATCATCCTAGCCTGATGCTGTAAGCTGACAACCGCTGTCAAATTCGAGGTCCAGGCTGTAGCTCGAGGGATTAGCGCTAGCGCCAAATTCAAACAACAGAGTCTTGGTCACTCCGGCCGGCAATTTACGATTCCCCTTCCATCCATTCTGGATATCGGTCTCCGGCGCATCATCTCCCTGGTTCCATATCAACGACCTGCCTAATCGCACTTTCTTTAAGCTGGAATTGGTACTGGGCCAGTTCAGAACCAATCCTGAGAGGGTTCTTTCTCCCGAGCTATTGTTGACAAGCTGCCAGATCGCTTCTGAACCGGCCAGCTCAAAACCGCTGATCGACAAGCCCGAGCAAGAATCAGCAACCGCCGTAGGGCTTGGGGGAATTGTGCTGGCTGTCGGTGAGGGAGATAAGGTTGATGCGACAGTTGGCGGTGTGGTCGGCGACGGCAGCGGTGTACTGCTTGGCTCTGGCAGGAATAGCGCCTGCGGCGTCAGATATGTGATACCCACCTCTTCGAGTGCAGAGTCACCTGACAAGCCCGTTGGGGTCGCCGAGGGGTAGGCTTCCGCGGCTTGTAGAGTTAAAACCACTGCGGTTTGAACCTGTTCGGCTCGCATCAGTTCCGCGCGCGATCCGGCTAGCTCAGTCGACATCGCCGACATCGTGGCTTCTAACTCAGTTAGCGGACCATCGGCGGTTTCGGAAGAGACGAACTCGGATTGGATCGCTACCGGCTGGATTGAGGATCGACCGAACCCTGACGAGGCCAGCACCGGGTACACAATAAACAGAGCCAGGAACGCGCCCGCGCCTGCCGCGGCTAACCTCAGCTTCTGGGTGCGGTCTGGCTTTTTGAATGAGGGAAGCGCGACCGTAGCTCCGACTGAGCCCGGAAGTTTTATTGATGGCTGGGGAGTAGCGTTCGGATCGAGCACATGGGCTACGGCTGCCTGGAACTTAGTATTCATCTCTGCTACCGAACTGAAGCGTTCCTCAGGGTCCTTGGCAGTAGCTCTGAGGATTACGCGTTCCACGGTCTCGGGTACGTTTGGGCTTACGGACTGGATGGTTGGCAGCGGCTCCGAGATGTGCTTGATCGCGACTGCAAGCGGTGTTTCTGCGTCAAATGGAAGCTCACCGGTCGTGAGCAAATAGAGGATCACCCCCAGCGAATATTGATCGGAGAATGCGTTCGCTTTCTCGCCTCGAGCCTGCTCAGGCGAGATGAAAGCGGGAGTCCCAACCATCATCGCTCCGGTCAAGCTAGCATGGGATTCCTGCAATCGGGCAAGGCCGAAGTCGGAAAGCAAGGCATTGCCTTGTTCATCCAGCAGAATATTCGACGGCTTTACGTCTCGGTGAATTACACCCTCGTCATGAAGATACTGGAGCGCATCTGAGATCTGCTGGACAAGCAAGGCGCCGTAATGCAGGCTGACCGGACCTTCAAGCAGGCGATCGGTGAGCGTCCCGACTTTGAGGAAGGGCATCGCGAGGAATGCGTATCCCTCCACTTCGCCATAATCCTCAACCGGCATGATATTGGGATGCTCAAGGTCCCTCAGCACCCGTGCTTCAAGGCGAAATCGTTTTTCGAAATTTGGATCTTCAGATAAGTGGGGAGCGACCACTTTAACGGCTACAAAGCGATCGTTTTCAACGTCGTGAGCGCGATAGACCGCGGCCATACCGCCGCGGCCTATTTGCTCAAGCATCTCGTAGCGCCCCAGGCGCTGTCCGGTTAATCCTGCCATTCCATTGATTGACCCCTAATCGTTCGTTCTGGCGAATCTATTGGATCCGCCAGATTCCGGCCGGATATCAATCCTTTGGTTTCGGGCCTCCACCATGACCGGATTCGCCGCGGAGCTCGGCGCGTACGCAGCTCCAGCTGCTGGCGCAGGACCCATCGTAGAGCGACCAAACTTCAGCTTCACCTACTCCATATTGCTTAGCAAGTCGTGCGGCGGTCTTCTGTTCCGGGTCCGAGGCCGCGCTCGTCCCAGAGGGATCTCGCAATGCCTTTCGCACACAGCTCCAATCCTCGGTGCACTCTCCATAGTAGAGGTCGAGAACCTCCTGCTCACCAATTCCATACCTGGCGGCAAGCTGCTCGGCGGTCCGATCGACTCGGTCCTGCTCCCGTTCGGTGCGGTCTTCTTCTCTCAGCAGGTCACGGGTCTCCTTGATTCCAGTTTCCAGAATAGATGTCCAGTCGCCGTCTTCTGACAATCGCTGGGCCTGGCCAATTTCTCCCCAGCTGTGACCGGCGGCATGGGCCTCAGCAATTTGCGTCCAATCCGATTCCGAGCGCTCACCAAGCCGAGCGGCGTGGGTCAACTCCTGCAGCAAGTACCCGGATTCTAGATACTCATCCAGCTGCTCGGGATCCAACACCAGGGCCTGAGCTGTCTTATAAAAGCGTCCCAGCTCGCCCGGCGACAACCCATCGCCCAATCGGGCGAGCGCGTCTTCGAAGTCTGCCTCGTAGCGCAAAACTGAGCGAACCGAGTGGCGGATATCGGTGATGCTGGCATCGCCTTCGAGCACGAGGCCGACCAGCTCCCTAATTCCATGTTCCTCAAGCAATTCCGCAAACCGGTTTAGTTGGACCAAACCGCCCCATCCGTTGCCGTCGAGCTGCCAGTCGCGGATTTCTTCCCAGGTCAGGTCCTGAATGGTTTGAGCTAGCTTATAGGCGTGCCACAAGCGGCCGAACCCCAGCTGAGAACCAGTGAGACCGCCACGGAACATATCGAAAATATCCTCGCACGTGTACAGATCTCCAGCCTGATCGGGGAATAATGTGTTCACGCCGTCTGCGATGCGCTGTGCCATTGGGTGGCAGGCATCCTCATCCGGATCGATCACCACCACAGGCAGAGTGTCTTCTCCTGTCAAGCCACAATCATCCATTACCTGGGCCGTAACCTGATATTTTCCGGCTTCGGTATATAAAGCCGTTATCGATTCCTCGCCCGCTTCGAATGTGCCGTCGCCATCGAGATCCCACAAAAAGGTGTAGGGTCCCTTCCCGCCCGAAACTCCGGCTGTGAAATCGGCTGTGGCCTCACCGTTCTCGAGCACGAGAAGTGGAGGGAACGGATCGCTGGATAGGTTGACTGAAGGACCTTCGATTTCAATAGACTCGATTGCGGCCCCAATTGCGCTAGCGCTGTCCATCGCCGCTAGCTCCCAATCAAAGGACCCAGAAGCTGGGAACATATGTGGAACTTCAAATGGAAAGGCGTCGATTCCGCTATCTACTTGCGTTTCGGTGTCTCCGAAATCCCAGGACAGGATGTATGGTCCAGTTCCACCTTCCACGGTAGCCAGAAAGGTCGCATCGTCACAGGTAACTGAGGAGTCAACGGTCACCGTCAGCCCACTCTGAGCTAACGTAGAAACCGGTATCAGCACCAGGGCGATTGTGATCAGAAGCGAAATCAGTCGCCTATTGGTCATTTCATGTCCTCCATCAATTCATCCGCGGTTTCTTCTCACCTCACGCCTTAAAGGCTCGATAGTCGGCCAATTGCGTGGGGAGTACTCCGTGGGACATTGGTTTTCGTGTCCTATTACGAGAACCGCAGGGTTGATGTAGCGTTACAGTGCGAATATAAGACCTAGGTCCTAGAGGACCACACTGGCATCTTATCGATAATGAAATCAGGATCGAATGTATGAGTAACTGAGGGGCAATAAGCGCATAGCTCCGATTGCACTGTAACAATTTCCCAGGACCATCGTTTTCATGAGCGAGACCGATAATCCGTCAGCGTCAGACGCCGAACTCATTTTCCGAGTGCAATCCGGGGAAATGGAAGCATTCGGAGAGCTCTATTCACGATATCTCGACCCGATCTATCGGTACATCCAGACCAGGGTTGATGAGGCGGCTGACGCCGAAGACCTTTGCGAGGTAGTTTTCTTGCGTACTTTCGAAGCGCTAGACCGATATGAAGAGCGCGGCCATCCGTTTTCAGCCTACCTGTATCAGGTAGCCCGAAATCAATTGGCCGATCACTACCGGACGCAAGATGTGCGAGTGGCTCTTGAGCAGGTGGCCGAACCGATTTCGGACGAATTAGACCCCGAGGACGCATACGCTCTACAGGAACGTGTCCTGGACGTTATTAACTCGCTTGGGAATTTGCGGGAGGACTACCAGGAGGTGATTCGCCTCCGCGTCGTCCTCGAATTGCCAACAGCGACGACTGCGATGTGGATGGATCGTAGCCCCGGCGCGATCAGGGTATTGTTGCACCGGGCGCTGGTTGCGCTGCGGGAGGATGTCGATGGCTAGGACAGATGCAGACGTCCTAGATTACTGCCTGCTCCGCATTCAGAGTGGTGAGGCTACGCTGGATGAATGCTTGGAGGAAAACCCCTCTTATGCCGAAGTGCTCGAACCACTTCTACGCGTGGCAGCAACGACCCGCGCCCAGCTAGCTCCATCCGGCCCCTCAGAAGCATTCTTGGCTCATTCCCCAATCCGGGTGATGAATTTGGCCAGGGCACGAGTGAAGGCCAAGGCTCCAAGCCCGCGCCGCAGGCCTATATTGTTATTGCAGCCAGCGTTCCGTCTGGCCGGTATCTTTCTGGCCATCACGCTGTTAATCGGAAGTGTTGGAGTCGCATACGCCTCTGGCGATGCGCTCCCCGGAGACAATCTATACGGAATCAAGCGCGGGCTCGAACGTGCCGCGCTGGTTGTCAGTCTTAGTGAGGCGGGCGACGCAGGGCTGTTTCTGGAGCACGCGAACCGACGGATTGGCGAAGTAGAGGAGCTTGTTCGACGTGGGCGTGTCGGCGATATCGGACCTGCACTTGAGGGGTATGAGCATGCGATTCAAAAGGGCCTGGAGATCGCGGCAGAACATGGCGGGGCGCTGGGGGATTTCGAGGTGGCATTGGGAGCCCATGAACAGGTGCTGTCGAGCATAATGTCGGCTGCGCCTGAACAGGCCTTACCGGGGCTTACACGCGCCCTGGAAAATTCCAGGCAAGGTCGTGACGTAGTGGAACAGATCCGCGGTGGTCAACACCCCGGTGATCTGCCTCCAGGGCTGCTGAGGAAGACGCCCGATCCGGTGGAGGACGCTACCGACATGCCACCGGGACAACAGAAGAAAGATGAAGCGCGTGGGCGCGACCAGGCGCCGGGTCAAATAAGAAAGACGCAGACTCCAGATTCGTCCGGATCTGACTAGTCCCGCATCTTAATCAACATCGAGTTGCTTGATAACCTCACGGAACACTCCATGAAACATCTTGCGGGTGAGCCTACCGGTGAAGGTGTTCTGCTGACTTGGGTGGTAGCTCGCTATGAGATTCAACCCCTCCCCCAGTTGATATTGGGCCATATGAGCAAACTTTGGCTTCGGTTTTGAAACCTCCGCTCCAGATGTAGCCCAAGCCGCTAGAAATCCATCAAAACCAATCTTCCCTAGGGCCAGCACTACCCTCAGATTTTGCAGCGCTTCCATTTCACGCAACAGGTAGGTTCGGCAGGCCTCAATTTCCGTTCGATTGGGCTTATTAGCCGGGGGCGCGCAGCGCACAACTGCCGTAATGTAGGCGTTGGTCAGCTGAAGGCCGTCGTCGATTGACGTGGATGAAGGTTGATTCGCGAATCCGAATTTGTGCATCGCCTCAAAAAGCCAGTCACCACTCCGATCTCCAGTAAACATCCTACCGGTACGATTCGCGCCATGTGCGGCCGGTGCCAGGCCGACGATCAATAACTCAGCATTCGGATCGCCACAGGCTGGCACTGGCCGACCCCAGTAGTCTTCCTCCGCGAAGCGCTTTGTCTTAAGCATCGCCATCTCTTCCCGGTGTTCAACAAGCCTCAAGCAAATGCGGCAACTGACAACATCGTTCTGGGTCACTTCAAGTTTTATATTGCTCACAGTCTTCCTTGTCTAGTCTAGCTGTATAACACGAGGCCTCATCGAACAGGCGAGGGTAGCAATAGTAAATGGTAGGATGACACCTTCGGAAGGAGCGCACCATGCAAATTGCTGATAACACTGTAGCGGAATTGAACTACAAACTAACCGTCGATGGAGAACTGATTGACGAGTCTCATGAGGGCCACCCGTTGGCCTACATCCACGGGAACGGAAACCTTATCCCGGGGATGGAGAACGCGCTGACTGGAAAATCCGTGGGCGACAAATTCAGCATCACCCTCGAACCCAAGGAAGGCTACGGTGAATACGACGAAGCGCTTTCTACGAAGGTCGATCGCAGCGAGCTCTCCGGAATTGGCAACCTGGAAGTTGGTCTGCAGCTTGAGGCCCAGTTCCCAGAAGGGACGCAAGTGGCAACCGTTAAGGCCATAGATGGAAACGAAGTAACGATCGACGGCAACCACCCGCTTGCTGGCGAAACGTTGAACTTTGAGGTGGAAGTGGTCGGCGTCCGTATGGCTACTGAAGAAGAGCTTGCCCACGGGCACCCTCATGGTCCAGGTGGAGCGCACTAAAAGAGGAGGCTACCCCCATGGGCCAGCAAGAGATCGAGGTCATCCTTTGGAGACAGCTGTTTAGCTACTTGATGATTCCAATCTTTCTGGTGGATCCTGAGGGGAGCCTGCTTTTCTATAA
>Ga0255055_10003060_pt1 | contig 11428 bp, 9 predicted proteins | sample JV7_2_27_MG_FD_188633 | JGI IMG/M metagenome (GOLD analysis project Ga0255055, IMG submission 188633) | Seawater microbial communities from Jervis Inlet, British Columbia, Canada - JV7_2_27 | ecosystem: Environmental > Aquatic > Marine > Inlet | place: Canada: British Columbia | collected... | reverse complement strand
AAACCCGACGTCCGGTTCGACGAGGGGACTAAGGGAAGGAAGGTAAGGCAGCCGGATTGAGGCCTGCCGGGAAACCGGTGGAACCGCCACCGATGCCTATAGCCACTGCACCGAAGTTCTACTCTACCAAAAAGTTTAAAGACCGAGAGCCAGCCAACCAATCAAAGCGTTGATAGACACATTATGATTTGTTTTTAAAAGTCAGATCAATTTCCGGCCTATATAACTACATGCTTATTTTTGCGGACGCCCTTCATTACCGGCGCTTTTAAGATTGCGCGCCTTGCATGATTTCATTTTGTGATTACGATAATATTATACCGTTTTCCATAATACTGTTCCGAATTGCGGAATTGCGGCATAAGTGGTTGTAAAAAAAACGTTTGAATACCGGAACGTTTTTTTGACAACCACTATAGAAGGCATTCATATTGAGGCTTCCCGGGTTATGCGAGCGATTTCAGATTTCGAATAAAAAAACCGTCTGTTCAATATGGATGCCCTTCCATCCGAACGGGGCGCTGGGAATCATTGCGGGAAAAGTCGCCTGTCCTCAGTTTTCGCTATCCGCGCGACGTCCCGCCAATTTGTGTGTTCACAAAGCTTAGCCAGATGTTTTGCCCCACCGAAAAACCAGGTAAGTTTTCGACTTTTTGTGAAAACAGAGACAATGCGTATTTTTTTTGAACGCCTTGTCGCCCGCTTAGGTGTATCTGAGGTGCTCAGGTGAATCCACCCATCATAGAATTTAAAAATGTTACCAAACGTTTTGGCAGGCGGACGATTCTGGATCGGGTCAATCTGCAAATCCATGAGAGCCATATTACCACCATCATCGGTAAAAGCGGCGAGGGAAAAAGTGTGCTTCTCAAGCACATTATCGGTCTGTTGAAACCGGAAGAAGGCAGCGTTCTTTACCGGGGCAAACCGATCGAAAAAATGAAAAGCAAAGAATGGAATGCCTATCTCGGGCAGGTCAGTTACATGTTTCAAAATAATGCACTTTTTGATTCAAAGACGGTCTATGAAAATGTGGCCATGCCCCTGAGGAAATACACCAAACTCAGTAAAACGCAAATTCGAGAAAAGGTGATGGCCCGCATTGAGCAAACCGAGCTGACTGATGTGGCTCACAAATACCCATCAGAGCTCTCGGGCGGGATGCAAAAGCGAACCGCGCTAGCCCGGGCACTCGTGACGGATCCGAAAATCGTTCTGTTTGACGAACTGACCACCGGCCAGGACCCTATTCGTAGAAATACGATCCTCGGGATGATCGCCGAATACAAAAAGAAATTCGACTTTACAGCTGTCTTGATCAGCCATGATATTCCCGATGTGTTCTTTATCTCCAATCATATTTTGGCCCTCTACGACAAAAAGATTGTTTTTCAGGGTACCCCGGAAGAGTTTGAGGACTTTGATCATCCGTTTTACGATGAAATCGTCGCCAGCATAGAAAGCCTGCAGGAAGAATTAACCGGCCTGTATTCCAGACGCCAGTTTAAAGTGCGCTATCAAACCGAACTGGCCCGTAGAAATGGGCATGAACACTTTGTGGCTGTCATCTTTACGCTTGAAGATCTGGACCGCATCATTGATAATCTGGGTCACAAGGCCGCTCAGCACGGCATCCGAACGATGGGGGATTACATCAATAAGCATTTCGGCGCGGTGGGGGGATTTTCTGCTCGACGCAGCATCAATCAATTCGGCACCGTGCTCCCGTTTTCGGATCTGGAAGAGACTGGGCGAATTTTAGAGGATTTTACCAGAGATTTTCGGAAAAACGGGCTGATCAAAATTGAGAATGCCGCCAGACAGGTCAATCCTTCGGTGAGTTGCTTTGAATTTTCAATCAGTGCCGGGCTGGCCAAGGGACATCCCAATGTTGAGTTGGATGCCATTATGGAAATTGCCGAATTAAAGCGGGAACCGATTGCTCAATTCCAGTGTAATATTGAAAACCTGACAAATAAAAATTAACTTATTTTACTAAATTCAGCGGCCTTTTTACAACCCGCCTCAATCGCTTCGTTTATGATTGCCTTAAAGGCTTTTTTTTCCAGTGTAAACATAATTTCAGTGGAAATGCCCCCCGGCGAACTGGCTTCGCCGATTAAATCGTAAGGGGACACTTGGCGGGTGTTCCACAGTTCCATTGAACCGGCAATCGTATGATATGCAATCTTTATTGATGTCTCCCGATCGATACCCAATCTCACTGCTGTATCAATGATCGCTTGAAAGAACAGGTGAGTTGTCACCGGGCTGCTGAGAGCTGTAACCGCATTGATGTTTTCTTCCCTCAAAATGACATACGTTCCCAGACAAGAAAAAAGCTCGGTAACATCATTCCTTTGTGTTTCGGTGACGTATGGGTTAAAGGCAAGCGCCGCAATGCCTTTGCCGATCTGACTGGGAGGATTGGGCAGGGCTCTTACCACCGGGATATTGTCTCCTAAAGCCGCGTAGGTTTTCATTGGAATGCCGGCAGCCAGGCTGATGATTGCTTTGTCTTTTGAAATTTTCTGTTCTCTTAATTCATTTAAAACCGGACCCACAACCTGGGGCAGAACATTGAAAAATATGAAATCGGCAGCGCCTACTGCCCGGTGATTGCTATCCGCTGTTTGAACTGCAAATTCTTTTTGAAGCGATTCCAGTTTTCGGGGATCGGGGTCACTGACAACCAGCTGGCTACCGACCGTTTTCTTGGATCGGGTCAGATTCTCAATAATGATGCTGGTGATGTGCCCTCCGCCGATAAAAGCAATGGTGCGCTGCTTTAATGCCATTTATCCTTCTCCTTTTGCCATTATGTTTGACTCCAGCAATTTTTTAAATCCCCCCTCCAGTCTGGCGCACGGATAAAAACCCAATTCCTTCAAATTGCCGGTAACATCAACCGGCAGCGATTGGCTTTCAACTTTTTGATTTAAGATACCGCCAATTAAAACCGGAAGCCTTATTTTTTGCCTGTCCAGTGCTGCTCTCAATTGTTTTGCATATTCATGTGCCATCCCATTATGGGTGCTGACCAATATCGCTTCCGCGTTTTGGGTATTTGCTTCTGAAACGATCTCATCCGGATTTACCTCAGCGCCCATATATATCATTTTAGCTCCGGCTTCAGAAAGAAGCCGGCTGATAACCGTTACGGCATGCTCATGCACATCGGTTGATGCGATTAGCAATCGGCGCCCTCCTAAAAGGGTTCTCATTTTTTGGGTGACAAACATCTGTCGATATTCATTGAAATATTTGTTTGACATTTCGAAAACATCCGTAGGTTCAATAGGTATTCGCCCTCTGATAAAATCTTCCTGGACCTTACCGGCCCCGAACATTTCTTCGAAAACGGCCGGTCCGAGGTTTTTGAGCACAAACAGGATTTGTACAGGGTCTGTAATATCGACGCCGGCCTCTTTTAGGCCGTCTAAGGCGTTATCAAATACAGATTTTCCTGCACTGAGTATGGTATCAGAGAAATAATAGGCTTCACGGAAGTCAAAATGGTAAAAGAGTTTTCGAGCCGCTTTTTCGATTTGGCGACCGAATTTTTGGGCTTCGGCGATTTCTTCAGCAGAAGGGATTCTTAACGCTTCCGTAACCGGCAGCGGCAGCACGGCATGGCCTGTGGGACATTCAAGCTGAGCCATAATATCCCAGAGTAAATATTCTGCTACAACACCTTGGTTCAGGGTGAAGTCCGGTGTAAAAGAAAGGGTATCACCGTAAAACATGGACCCCACACAATCGGGCGCATGAATTTTATGCAGCGCAAATACCCAGCCGGCTCTTTTGATGGGATCGGTTGTCAGTCCGCCAATACAATGAGCCAGTTTGGCGCCCAGAAGGTTTTCAACAATATAGTGTTCCAGATACGCCCATCCGGCGACGGTGGCACAATCGTAAAAAAGGGCGCCGAAGCCGTCTTCGAGGTAGGAGTGCACCATTGTGCCCTTATTTCTCAAGGTTCCCATAATCGCGATTGCCTTTATTGTTTCGGCAGCAGTTACGATTTTATCTTTCCACAACGGAACTTCATGGGCAAAAAATTGGGATAGATTTCCAATTGTGGTAACCCCGGCTTTCAGTGCGAGAATGGTGTTGTCCGTCGATGCGGGAAATCCTATCATAAAATCGCCCATATGCGGCTGGATCGGCGCCGTTTGCCCAACCTGTATCCAGTCTTTTATGGAATGCAGCATGGGACCGGTTTCAGCCGGTATGTTTTTTCGGTGTGCTTTCGGTAATCCCACGCGCCGATCCAGGCAAATTCCGGCGCGATCCACGACGAACCCATTCGCTTCAGCGGTGTTATCAAGCAGAACCAACGCCGCCGCCGTCGAATTCCATGAATTCATTCCAATATGAGCATGAAACATGATTGTATTTTCTTGCATACACCTTTTCTTATACTCCAATTCAGATTCCACGCCCATTTTATCCATGAAAGCGGTACGGCCGATTCGAATATCCTTGGCCATCACATGCCCTTCATTCATAATTGCCTGGCTAGAAGGTAAATCTGTCCTTAAAATCTCTTGAACGGTTTTATGGAATTTCGAAAATTTCATGGGTCTGTTTTTTTATCCTGAAGGAGGTTTTGATTTTAGATTTTTCTTTAGATGAGACTGCCGGGAACTGATGGTTTTGTAAAGAAAAATTTAGATGCATCTTTAATACCGTACGAATCGCAACCGAATTCCAGAAGTTTTATGATTAATGTTTATAAAGGATTATTATCTGATTATATTTTATAAGGGCTGGAAGGTTGCCGTGAAATGCCTCAGTACCGGTTGTTCGTAGACAATGCGCATGCCTTTAATTTGTTCCCGTTTGCCGTACACGGATTCGACGCATTCGACCACATAATCCATGTGGCTCTGGGTATAGACTCTCCTGGGAATGGCCAGCCGTACCATTTCCAGCCGAGCCGGTTCAAATTCACCGCTGGTTGGATTGGTCTTTCCGAACATCACGCTGCCGACTTCACAGGCGCGGATACCGCCACAAAGATAGAGCTCGCAGGCCAGGGCCTGACCCGGGTATTCATGCGGAGGGATATGCGGCAGAAAAGCCTTTGCATCCAGGTATATGGCATGACCGCCGGGCGGCTGAAAAATAGGCGCACCCAGTTTGTCAATTTGTTTGCCCACATACGAAACCGATCGGATGCGATACTTTAAGTAGTCTTCTTCTAAAACTTCGTCCAACCCCCTTGCAAAGGCTTCCAGGTCGTGACCGGCCAGTCCGCCATAGGTCGGAAATCCCTCGGTGACGATCAGGATATTGCGTGCCCGGCGGGCAAGCTCGTCATCATTGACCGCCAGAAAACCACCCATATTAACCAGACCGTCTTTCTTGCCGCTCATGGTGCCGCCATCGGCATACGAAAACATCTCCCGGGCAATTTCTCTGATGGTTTTGTTCTCGTAACCGGGCTCTCTGATTTTGATAAAGTAGGCATTTTCGGCAAAGCGGCAGGCGTCTAAAAAAAAGGAAATGCCGTGTGCACGGCATATTTCTGAGGATTTGCGGATATTTTCCATAGAAACCGGCTGGCCGGCATTGGAGTTATTGGTGACGGTCAGCATCACCAGCGGAATCCGCTCCGGGCCTTCTTTTCGCAGCATTGATTCCAATGCATCGAGGTCCATGTTGCCTTTAAAGTCGGCCTTCAGGGCCGGGTCGAGCCCATCCGGGGTGGGGAGGTCGACGGCTTCAGCCCCGCTGATTTCTACGTTGGCGCGGGTGGTGTCAAAATGGGTGTTATTGGGCACCTTTTTGCCCTTTCCGCCGACAATATTAAATAAAATTTTTTCGGCCGCACGTCCCTGGTGGGTGGGAATAATATGACGAAATCCGGTCAGATCCATGACCGTTTGTTCGAGTCGATAAAAGCTTTTGGAGCCGGCATAAGCTTCATCGCCTTCAATCATGCCGCCCCACTGGCGGGCACTCATGGCCGAAGTGCCGCTGTCGGTCAGCAGATCGATCAACACATCCTCCGCGTGGATATTAAAAAGATTGTATCCGGCTGCTTTAAGAAGGGCTTCGCGCTCCTTGCGGCTGGTAAAGCGCAGGGGTTCAACGCTTTTAATTTTAAACGGTTCGATGATGGTTTTCATTATCTTCTCTTGCGGCCGTTACAATACAATTAAGGGTTCAGAATGAACGATAAATCTGTAATAACTACGAGTCAAGAAACAGCAACTGATCAAAGGATATTTAAATAAGCTGTAAAACAATCAATTATGCCTTTTTTCAAAGATTGTTGGTCCCTGTGGCAAATTAAAACATTTTGATATATTGTCTTAAATTGAGTACCTTTTCCTTGCATAGATTTAGCTGATAATTAACATTTAATCATGTTTACAATATAAGTTAATCATATAAACATCAAAATAAATAAAATGCAAAAGCCTATCGCCATCATCGGGGGTGGTCCGGGAGGACTTTCCGCTGCCATCAGGGCCGCAGAGTTAGGGCTCAAGGCGGTCCTTTACGAGAAAGGAAAAATAGGATCCGGCGTCAAATGCGCTGAAGGATTCATTGATACGTTGGGGCAGTTGGGGAGGCCTGAGGCGGGGGTCTTATTCAAAGTGGAAAAATTTAATTTTTTTGCCGGTAAAGATCATATTTTCAATCTTCGTGAAGACCATGGCTTTTGGATGATCGATCGAGGTATATGGCAACAATCTTTGGCGAAAAGGGCCCAAGCGTTGGGAGTTTCCATTAAAGAAAACTTTCCAATTGGGAAGAATCAGCTATCGGAATTGCTTGATGACTATAGCTATATTATTGACGCTAGTGGAGCACCCTCTGTGACATCCCGAATTTATGGTTTTGTTTCTGATTATCTGAGGAATGCGACGCTATTAACCCAATATACTGTTGAAGGTGATTTTCGTTTTTGGGGCAAGAACACATTAAAAGCAAGTTACGAACCCCATTATATCGGCTATCATTATATTTTCCCAAAAGGGAAAAATATTGCCACTGTGGGTGTCGGCAGGTTCCATTCGAATAAAAAAGGAAAGAAACCTCATCTCAAAAAGGAACTTGACCGAATTTTAAGAAAAGAAGGGCTCGACGGATATTTGATCCATAAAAAAGTTAGCAGTTTCACCCCCTCAATCAGTGTCAATAAGTTAATCTGGGAGAACATCCTTCTGGTCGGAGATGCTGCCGCTCTCTGTTCTCCTCTTCACGGCGGTGGAATAGATACAGCCTGCATTAGTGGGCGCATGGCTGCCGAGCTCATTGCATCACAAAAGGTTAAGCAATATCCTTCGAGACTTTGGGGCGTTGTGGGGAAAAAGCTTATTATGGAGCAAAGAGTATGCAACATGTGGCATTTTTTCGGATATCCTTTTGTCCTTGGTCTTTTGAAGATTCCCGACCTCATAACGAGCATTATCTTCAACCGGCAACCTTTTCCGCAGATTTTGGGATTTAGGGGCAAAAGAATATTCTAAAAATATTCATTACCAGAATAACAGCGGACGCAGAAAATACGAAAGGGAATGATTGTATAGTTTTTTCAAAATCTGCCTCAAATCATCTCCGCCTAAAAAGTTTCTAATTAAATGATTTTATTTTAAACCGATTTCGGAAAAGCAAGTATGCAAAAGAAATCCTGGCAGGTATAATTGCCGAAAGCAAAAATTCGCAAGATATCTTTTCTTTGAAAGGTCTTATGAAATCATTCTGGAGATAATTTTTTATCGATAGTTCTTCTGTACTAACCAAACCATATCAGAATTTTTGAATCCATAGAAATGATGAAAATATTAGGTGGGGGAATCCTCGGATTGACTGCAGTCGTTAATTTGAAACGCCTGGCGCCGTTGTATAAATTTCTTCTTAGCTTGACAGGAGGGGGTCGCTGCTGATGACACCGTCGACATCCATCTCGAGTACGCGCGCAATATCTTCGCTTGTGTCCGCATTATAGGGAAAGACACGGATATCATGGGCGTGCATCGTTTTGACCTGTTCGCGGGTGAGGATTTGATGGTTGGGATGCCAGGATACGACGTTGAGCTGTTTGCATTTTTCTAAAATGTGTTTGTTAGCGGGATTCCTTGAGATCAGCCCCAGCGCAGGTGCATAATCAATGGTCGCTATATGTTGCAGGAGGCTCAAATCAAAGCTGGAAATCAATACATGATCTGTAATTCTTCGTCGGCAGATAAGTTCTACAATCTGTCGTTCTACGGCATCCGGCGGGTGGTGGGGTTCATAGGCATGCGGCTTGATTTCAATATTAATCCACACCTGGCCATCTGCCAGGTCCAGCACCTCAGATAATTCCGGCAGGCGTTCACCGGCAAACCTGGGATGAAACCACCCCCCGGCGTCCAGCTGCTTTAGCTGTTCTAACGTATGGTCACTAACCGCACCCTCTCCATTGGTTGTACGTTCCAGGGCTGCATCATGAATGACGACTAATTTGCGGTCGCGGCTGAGTACCACATCTAGCTCGATCATCTGAACGCCGGCATCCAGCGCCGCTTGAAAAGCAACCAAGGTGTTTTCAGGATACTTGGCCCGATATCCCCGGTGAGCAATAAACCAGGGCGGCTTGAATTTTTGAGTTCCCAAAAAAAGGTTCATAAAAAAAGTAAAATCAACCAAAGAGTTGGCTTAATATTCATAGTCTTAGTCTGATATCTAAACTTTAATGATACAGTTTTGTTGATTTGAGAGGAAGGTGCAATATGATGGTCGAGAACAAGCCGTATAGAACGATCCTGACCCACGCGGTCCTTATCTATGCCTGTATTTCTTAGCAACCTGCGCGCTATAGGCCCTCAGATTCTGCGATAGGCGATCCGTTACATTTTCAGGCGGAACAAGATACGCCAGTGCCTCTTTCATATCCTGGTTTATCTCCTCACTGGATCTGACAGGAATAGCGTGTCGTCTGTAGCCATCGGGTTCCTGTGTGCGCTCAAGTGCGTCCATCCGCTTTAAACATTCATCGCCAACTTCAAAGAGTTCCCCTTCAACGTGATACCCCTGTCCGGGGCTATGAATCATACACGGTACATACCGCTCACCGCAAAGAACCAGTGGATACTTCTCAACTGTATGATATTGACCAAGGAGTTGAGCGGAGCCCATATATTGATCGTGATTCGGAAATCCCTTTTTAAGGGTCCCATATACGAATACCAGGTGTCCCATCAGACTGTTCGCTATGTTGACGTGTTGCTTATTCTTCTTAGATAAAGCATTTGGGTTGTGACATAGCTCAAATTCAGCTCGGTAGATTCATTTCTGTAATATTATGAGCCTGTCAAATCGATCGTTAACCCTCTAATTCTCACCGATAGTTGCCCGGATGACCTTGTACCCCTCCTTCTCCATAGCTGATGCCACGACCTCCTGAACCTCCTTATCAGGAGTTAATGCAACCATATAACCGCCTCTGCCGCCTCCTGTGACTTTCGCACCCAAGGCGCCCTTTTCAAGGGCCAGGTTGCATAAGTAAACCAGGGTTTCATGCGAAAGCCCCATATCGATCAAAATTTTGTGGTTTTCCGTCATGATCGAGCCTACTTTCTCCAGCGCGCCTTTTTCCAGCGCTTTTTTCATTTCAAAAGCCTGTTCCTTAATCGCTTTGAGGCGTTTTATAAACAAGTCCGGATCCTTTTCCCTTAACTGCGTGGTGAAGGCATCCAAAGTTGATGTGTCGGAAGTAACTCCACTGTTGGCAAGAACCACGTTAATTGGTTTTTTAACCTGTATCCTTTCAAAACTTTTTTTCTCATTTTGCACCTGGTAAAATAATATGCCACCATAGGAAGAGGCAGTATTGTCAACCCCGCTTGGTGTACCGTGGTAGGCAAATTCACCCTCCCAGCCTACCTGGTTGATTTCATCGATGGAAAGATCCAGCTCAAACTCTGCATTCAATGCTCTGGCAAGCGAAACACAGCTGGCCGCACTGGCTCCGACTCCGCTGCCGGCTAAAAGACTTCCCCCATAGGTAATTTTAATCGGGGTCTTTTTGATATCAATTTTCATCACTTCAAGAATTCTATTAATGGAGTCTACCTGCTGCTCTTTTTTCTTTTCCTTGTATCCTGGAACCTCATTGCGGTTGTCTTCCAGAACCCACCCCTCTCCATTAATCTTTTCCACCGTTGCCACGGTTTCAAAAGCAAGTGCTGCGACAATCGCCGGGACGCCTCGCAGCACGAACTGGTCTCCTATTAGAATCGTTTTTCCATAACCCGAGCCTTTAGCCATTACCTCCTCCTTTCTTAATTTGCAGTGTTCTTCTCATGTAGACACTTATTTTTATATGCTAAGAATTTTTTCCATTGCTTCGATTAATTGATAAAGCATTCTCACTCCTATTCCCGTCTACTTTTTCACACTTTGGCCAGCTGGTTCGATGCACTCGCTTTCTTAAAGTGGCATGCTGCCCTGATACCTTTTTCTCACCACGGCATTATAGACCATGTTCGTCAATGTAATAAGATCGAACACCGGAAGGTTTACCGTCTTTTGGATAAGGTGGGCAAAGGGCGGCATATCGGTACACTCCAGGACGATAGCGCCCACCTCCGGATTTTCTCGTACCATGGACTCAGCGACAGAGGTGATCTCTCCTTCGAGCTTGGTGATGTCAAGTTGCTGCTTATTTTGCTCCATAATGACTTCGCAAAATTCCTTTTGTGCATCCATTCCGGCGATACATACCGGCACATGATCAGCCCCCACGGCACTCAGGTGTTCTGGCGTCAACCCGCTTTTGGTGGCCACCATAACCCCCACTTTTTGGTCGCTTCGCAGCATGTGGTACACGATCGGCACCTGGATAAGGCTCGATATAAAGACAGGTACATCCACCGCGTCCGCTATCTCTTTCTGGAACACGGCCAGGAAGCCACAGCTTCCGGTAATTGCGCGAACCCCCTCGTCGCGTATCAATTCTCGCGCCGCTTCGATAAAGGGTTCCAGGAGAGTTCGATCCGGTTGTCCCATGAGCTCCGGTATCCGGGCATCCTTAATGATCTTATAGGTCACCGGGAAATCGAAGGTGGTGGCGTTCTTAATGTGCCCCGGGACCTTGGCGAAATTTGAATCGAGGCTCAGAATGCCGATCGCAAAACCATAGATATTCGGCCCGCCCTGCAAAATCATGATTCATCTCCGATACATAAAATTATGCTGTTTCAGTAAATATTCAATCGTCAATTGAAAATTTTCAATTGTTTGGAAACAGAGGCTCATGGTGATAGTGGCAGCTCTCCATCCGTCAAGTTAAGTTTGGTACCGATTCCTTTTTCTTTGGCGCGGGCAAAAACAACTGAAGCCACCGCGACATCATGAATGGCGATGCCGAAGTTAAAATTAATGATTCGCTCCGATTTACTTTCACGCCCCGGTTTTTTGTGGGTCA
>Ga0255055_10003059_pt1 | contig 11428 bp, 9 predicted proteins | sample JV7_2_27_MG_FD_188633 | JGI IMG/M metagenome (GOLD analysis project Ga0255055, IMG submission 188633) | Seawater microbial communities from Jervis Inlet, British Columbia, Canada - JV7_2_27 | ecosystem: Environmental > Aquatic > Marine > Inlet | place: Canada: British Columbia | collected... | reverse complement strand
CATGAAGAGGGAGCGGGAGAAAAAAGATGAGTAAGAACTTTTCGGACCATCTCATTCGCTGGACTGGAGTCTGTCTCATTGTTTTGCTCGCGGGCTGTGCGGCCTCTCTTCGGGATGCAAAGCATTTTCTTGTGCAGGGCCAGGAATTCTCCCGTTCTTACTCCCAGGAGGAGGCGCTGGCTTCCTACAAGACATCCCGGCAGTTTGCAGAGAAAAGCATCGCCAAACATCCTTCTGCCCAGGCTTATGTTGTCAAAGGAATGTCGGAGATAAACCTGGAACTGTGGGAAGAAGCCGTGAAGAGCTTCCGTGCCGCTTTTTCCTTTGGATTTGAAAAGGGGGAGGAATGGGCAGAATGGGTCTCTCTTTACGGATTGGGCCTGTCTATGGAAAGACTGGGGCTCGAGCGCTTCGCTCTCCAGGCATTTGAATATCTTCTCGTCAAATCACGGCTGCGTTCCATCAATGTGTTGGCGGCTCAAAAATATTCTGAGTTTAACCTGCAGCTTGCGCTCCTGGAAAAAGGAAAGGAGAGAGAGAAAATTTTAAGGGCATTGTTGAAAAAGGTTGAAAGCCTGTCTCAAAAAGATTTGAGCTGCGGGTACTTCCATTACATTCTCTCTCAGATATTCGGTCATCTTGCAGATCACCGGAAGAGTTTTGAAGAAGCGGTTGTGGCCAGGGAATTGGATCTTCCGACGATAGAGATATTCAGGGATAACGACCTCCAGATCGTTTTTTGTTTTCAAAAATTGCAGCAGGAATTGTCGGGAGAAGACTGGAAAAAATTTCTTACCGTCTACAATGGATGGATAGTCAGGTGGGGATGGGCCGGTCCTGAGACACCTGAATGGAAGCATCTACATTTCCGTGAGAAATAATAATGATGATGTATTTTGTAAAACACCAGTTCCTCTCCTTCCTTGCCAAGACCCCTTCCACCCTCCACGATAGGCTTCGAAAGGAGAGGAACATTTGTTTTACGACTCATGCGGATTGGTTATTTCTTTTATTAAGGAAATTGAGATACTCCTCAAACTGGAAAGAATGACGGGAGCCGGATATCACGTTATAATAAGAAAAGACACATGCTGCCGACAATACAATGGGATGACGACAAAGTCGTCATGATCGACCAAAGAAAACTTCCCCTGGAAGAGGTTTATGTAAAGTGCATGTCGTATGAATGCGTGGCTGAGGCTATCGAGAAAATGGTCATCCGGGGAGCCCCTGCTATAGGTGTTGCTGCCGCGTTCGGAGTGGCGCTGGGATTTAAAAACTTGAAATCAGCTGAAGGTTGCGGAAAAGAGTTTTCCCGCATATTACAACGGCTGGCCCGGACACGTCCTACTGCCCGGAATCTCTTTTGGGCGCTGGAGCGGATGGAAGAGGTTTTTGAGAAGAATCGGAAGCTGTCTTTTTTGGAATTGAAGAAGAGACTTTTGAAAGAGGCTTTAGAAATTGAGACAGAAGACATCGAGGCGAACAGAAAGATCGGATTTTATGGAAAGGATCTAATCGAAAATGGACACTCTATCCTAACGCATTGCAATGCCGGGGCTTTGGCCACAGCAGGATTCGGGACCGCTCTGGGTGTCATCCGAGCTGCAGCTCAGGAAGGAAAGAAGATAAAAGTTTATGCCGATGAAACAAGGCCCTTCCTGCAGGGAGCAAGATTGACGTGTTGGGAATTGGAGCGGGACAAGATCCCGGTTATTCTCATCACGGATAACATGGCAGGTTATCTGATGCAAAAGGGAGAGATCTCATTGATCGTAGCAGGTGCAGATAGGATCGCTGGAAACGGGGACGTCGCCAATAAGATCGGGACCTACTCCTTGTCTGTCTTGTCGCAGGAACATTCTCTCCCCTTCTACATCGCTGCCCCCATGAGTACTGTGGATTTCAGCCTGTCAGGAGGAGATCAGATACCTATCGAAGAGAGGGATCCGGACGAAGTCAGGTCTTTTGGAAACCAGTGTGTAACTCTTCCTGAGGTAGAGGTAAGAAATCCTGCTTTTGATGTCACACCATCAAGATTTATCACGGCCATTATTACCGAAAAAGGGATCGCCCGGCCGCCCTTTGAAAAGACCCTCAAGCAGATGGCATCCGGGGATGCATGAAAAGACTCAAGGGGATAACGAGCCGATGATTCTGGGGATCGAAACGTCATGTGATGAAACGGCAGCAGCCGTAGTGGACGGATCCGGAGCCGTAGTGAGTAGCATTGTTTTATCTCAGGATGAGATCCATGCCCCTTACGGCGGGATCGTACCAGAACTCGCTTCCCGACAGCATATCATGTCTATTGACTATGTCGTCTCGGAAAGCCTGAGGCGAGCCCGGAAGAACATGAAAGACATGGATGTTTATGCTGTCACCCTTGGTCCTGGCTTGATCGGGTCGCTCCTGGTTGGAATATCCTATGCCAAGGCCATGGCGTATTACTTCAACAAACCTCTTGTCCCTGTGGACCATCTGGAAGCACATGTGCACTCTGTTTTCATAGAGAACCAGGATGTGGATTTCCCTGCGCTGGCGCTTCTTGTCTCCGGGGGGCACACTTCTCTCTTTCTGTTGAGGGAAAGACTGGACATCAAACCTTTAGCCCGAACGCGGGATGATGCTGCGGGAGAGGCTCTGGACAAGATCGCGAAACACCTCGAGCTTGGATATCCTGGCGGTCCGGTCATCGACAAACTGGCAGAAAAAGGCGATCCTGATGCATATCCCTTCTCCCTCCCCAATATGAGAGACCGGAGTCTTGATTTCAGTTTCAGCGGGTTTAAGACAGCAGCTCTAAAGCATATCCGGGAAAAGAATATCTCCCGGTCGTCACCTGATCTGAAGGATTTTTTAGCCAGTTTCGAACATGCAGTGATCCGGGCTTTGTTGAAGAATCTTGCTGAAGCTGTAAGCCGTTACAATCCCAGATCACTTTTTCTCTGCGGAGGAGTTGCCAGGAACAACAAACTGAGAAGATCTTTCCGGGATTTTTCCTCCAAACACAAGCTGGCATCCTTCGTGCCTTCGGCTGAGTATTGTACGGATAATGCGGCCATGATCGCGGCTTTAGGTTTGGAAAAAGCCAGGAAAGGACAGGCGGAGACCTCATTCTTAGAGTTGAATGCATACCCGCGCAGAAGCGAGTAAAAGCTCTATCCTTTTATCCTGGGAAAATCGAAAAACTTGAACCTCAAAATATGGAAAATTGCAGCGAGACCATCTTTCCATCCGATTTTTTTCCCCTCGTCATAATCCCTGCCAGAATAAGAGATGGGAACTTCATAGATGCGGCACCCCAAGCGGGCGAGCTTGATCGTGATCTCGGGCTCGAAACCGAACCTGTTCGACTTGAGAAAGAGTTTGTTCAGTTTTTCTGTTTTTATAACTTTATAGCAGGTCTCCATATCGGAGAGATTCAGGTTGGCCAGCATATTGGTCAGCGTCGTTAAAAATCGATTACCTGTATAGTGCCAGAAAAAAAGCACCCGGTGCGGTCCTCCGAGGAAACGGGAGCCGTACACAGCATCCGCGCGGCCGTCGAGGATAGGAGCAAGGAGGGAGGGGTATTCCTGGGGATCATACTCGAGATCAGCATCCTGGATGAGAATGATATCTCCCTTAGCTTGCGAGAATCCGGTTCTCAAGGCAGCTCCTTTTCCTTTGTTTTTTATGTGGAAAAAGGTCCTGATGGACTTGTGATCCAGTCCTTTGAGGATCTCGCGTGTGCCGTCTGTGGAAAAATCATCCACGATGATGATCTCTTTCTCCATTTCCACATCCACTTTTTGGACGCGCTGAAGGATCTCTTCTATGAAGTTTTTTTCATTGAAAACCGGGATGATGATCGAAAGTTTTAAGGAGAATTTTGTCATTTAGACAGGCTCGTCTTTCCTTTGAAATAGGCGATGGTTTTCTGAAGTCCTTCGTCTAGATCGATCTCGTTCTTCCAGCCGAATGATTTTTTTGCTAAAGAGATATCGGGACACCGCCTTCCTGGATCATCCGGAGGCAGAGGTTTATGGGCGATCTTGGAAGAGCTTTTTGTCATGTCAATGATAATTTTTGCCAGCTCGAGAATGGTTATCTCTTGGGGATTCCCAAGGTTTATGGGACCGGGGAACTTCTGGGCATTCATGACCGCCTTCAGTCCTCTCACCATATCTGAGACATAGCAGAAAGAGCGCGTTTGGCTGCCGTCGCCGTTCACTTCTAGCGGCTTTCCGTTCAGAGCCTGGATGATGAAATTGCTGATCACTCTTCCATCATCTAAGGCCATTCGGGGTCCGTAGGTATTGAATATGCGGACGATCTTTGTGTCCACTTTGTTCTGACGGTTATAGTCCGTCATAAGTGTTTCTGCCACTCGTTTTCCTTCATCATAACAGCTTCGGAGTCCGATCGGGTTGACATTTCCCCTGTATTCTTCTTTCTGAGGATGTTCTTCTGGATCACCATAGATTTCCGATGTTGAGGCAAGAAGGATACTGGATTTGACCCTCTTGGCGAGCCCGAGCATGTTGATGGTGCCCATGACATTGGTTTTGATGGTTTTGATCGCGTTGTGCTGATAGTGTATCGGGGAAGCGGGACAGGCAAAATGATAGATCTTGTTGACCTCTACAAAGAGAGGATGGATGATGTCGTGACGGATCAATTCAAAATGGGAATGGGGAATGAGATGGCGGATGTTATCTTTGCTGCTTGAAAAAAAGTTGTCAACGCAGATTACATCGGCGCCGTCGGCAAGAAGGGAGTCGCAGAGATGGCTTCCTAAAAATCCGGCCCCGCCGGTCACAAGAATGTGGTCCATCAGATCTGTCCTTTGCGCCCGATTTTATTATAAATACCTTTTCCAGTCAATGGGGACGTCCTCCAAAGGGACACCCTAACCCTCTTTTCTGAAAGAAGAGGAAAAAACGTGTTGTTTCCTATTCCTCATCATTAAATATCTTAGTTAGGGTGTCCCTTTGGAGGACGTCCCCATCTTTACTTGTAAGTTTTTCTGTGTCATATTTTAGATAAAGGCATGAGAAAGACGACAAGGAGGATCTTCTTACAGGATGTTCTGGCTGCCGGAGGGTCTTTTCTCTTGTTCCAGCAGGGACTTTTCGGAAAAGAACGTCTAAAAGATCCGAAAGAGACTGGAGAATATCCTTCCTATTTAAAACTCTACAAAAGCGGTGAGCTATCCCGCCGGGTAGAAGTATTGTATTCCCACTATGAAAACTGCACTCTTTGTCCTCGGGATTGCCGGGTGAACAGGACACAAGAGGAACTGGGAAAGTGTCAGGCATCCTCCAAGGTGAAGATCTCGAATGCCTTCCCGCATTTTGGGGAAGAATCGCCCCTTGTCGGAGAAAATGGTTCGGGTACCATCTTCTTTTCCAACTGCGGGCTCCGCTGTGTGTACTGCCAGAATTATGATATCAGCATCGAGGGAGACGGAACGGAGATCTCAGACGAGAGGCTTGCCGAGACCATGCTTCGAATCCAGGCTTTTGGCTGCCATAACATCAACTTCGTCACTCCCACCCATTATCTTCCAAGCATTGTGAACGCCTTGAACATTGCAGTGCCCAAGGGGCTCCATATTCCCCTTGTCTATAACACGAGCGGATATGAAAAGCCCGACATGCTCAGGCTTTTGGATGATGTGATCGATATTTACCTCCCCGATTTTAAATATATGGATCCCGGCTATGCAGCCCTTTACTCCTCAGAGGCGTTTAATTATCCGCATTACGCCAGGATGGCCTTCAAGGAGATGCATAGACAAGTGGGAGTGTTCCAGTACGGCCCGCGGCGGATCGCCCGGCGAGGATTGATGATCAGGCATCTGATCCTTCCTAACGGGAAGTCGGACACCAAAGATGTCCTTCGTTTTATTTCTAAGGAAATATCGAAGGACAGCTATGTAAATCTCATGCGGCAGTACCGGCCGGAGTATAAGGCACGGGAATATCCGAAGATCGCCCGGCGCATTTCCAGCACCGAATACCGGAATGCTTTGAATTGGGCAGAAGAGTTCGGATTGAAACGGCTTACTCGATAGACAAACCACCCCTCCTGTTTCATCAAATATCAGGGGAATGACCTGAACTCCTGACAGTGCGACAACTCACTTCAAGGGAATGATCTGAAAGAAATATGGATCCACAAGCATGGATTCAGATGTAAGCTTTGTGAGATCGAGATTGATCTCATAAAGAAAAAGGTTCTTAAAAGGATAATAAGCCTCCGGACTTATCTCCAGGGATTTTTTTTCATACACGGTCTTTCCATCGAAGAGAAGCAGGTCAAACAGGGAGAATCTAACGGCAAATTCCCCTTTTTCAGAACCGAAGGTGATACGGATCTTATCCAATTCAGTCCTCGAGCTGAATAGGATCCGGTAATCCTTTTCCCTGTGAAGGTGAAGCTCGGCTGTTTTTTTGGGAACAACGCCCTCTCCCATGGGAGATAAATAAAAGCCCATGGCTTTCTGATCTGAATACTGAAATGTTTTTGTGGGATAGAGAGCCGGTCTGGGAAAAGCTGCCCAGAGAAAAAAGAGGAGGACAAGAAAGATCATCAAGAACATAAAACGGATTCCGGAGCGGGGACGACCACCTCTCTTCAGGAAGATGTAACCGAGGATGAATCCCGCCAGTGCCAATATCCAGATATAATTTGGCGCATAACCCAGATTGTTGATTTTGATGAAAGAAGGCAATATACGTGGCAGAAAAAAATGCATATTCCCCAGATAGACGAACAAATCTCCCGCCCGCTGGGTGAATTCGTGGGTTGTGGGCTGGTAGAGGAATGTGGGATGCGCCAGGAGGGCGAAAGGAAAGAGGAGAGAAAGGATGGAAAGAAACACAAAAAAGGAAGAATAGATACTTTTTTGATTATATATGAGGAAATAACCGATGAAGACGCCTCCGATCCAGATCAGGGGGGTCAGTATCCGACCCTGAGGTGAATAGCCCTGCCTGTGGGAGAAAAAAGCATAGTTAAGAACGAATGGCAGGAAGAGAAAAACAAGCATGATCAGCTCCCGTTTGGCTTTCCGGAAGCACTCCACAACTCCAAGAAGGGCAAAGGCATACAAAGGGGAATAGAGAAGGAGGCCGTCCCGCTGATCGAGGAAATAATCGAAAAAGGTCTCGATCCGGAGCAGGATCGGGATCTGGACCATCATCTCTTTGAATGCCTGAACCTTCTCGGGAGTCATAACCCCCTCATAGATAGAAAAAGGCGAAAAGCTTCCGTAGAGCTGATACACATATAGATAAAAGAATCCGATGGACAGAGCAGGAGAGAGAAGAAAGAGAAAGATCTTTATCCGGACCTTATGCTCTTTCAGGAGGTAAAAACCCGAGACTACCAGGAGAGGAAAGAATATCATGTTGTATTTAAGACCGAACCAGATAAAGAGAGAAAGGACGAATCCAAGGAAAAAAATCTGGAAAGTGGACAGGTGTTCTTTCCTGCTAACCATTCGGTAGACATACAAAGAAAAAAGGGCGATAGGGATCTCCGGGTAGAGGTGGATGGCATAGAAAAGGACCGGCGAGGTAAAAGAAAAAAGACCCCAAAGAAGAAGTGCGATCCTTTCATTCTTCCAGCGTTCTCGGATGAACAAATAGAGCTGGAGTCCCAAAAGAACTGCCCAGACAGACAGACTTGTCTTCAGAATAAACAGGAGGGCATTCCCTTTGAAGAGATAGCTCACCCAGTAGAAAGGCAGCATGAGGAAAGAAATGCCCGAGAGATTTATAGGATAGATAAAAGCACGTCCTTTCTTTCCTGCCCTGGCATACATGGGGAGTCTAAACCTGGGATTTTCCTCCTCGGAATAAAAATAAAAATAGTCCTTTTCAGCGTAGTTATTGGCGACATTGATATCCTTATCCTTGTAGAGGCTGTGTGTAGTGAGGAGATAATAGGGCTCATCTCCTGAAAAAGTCACTCCCTTTGAGACGAGGATGATCCCGCAGGCATTATAGATAAGAAAGGACAGGACAAAGAGGATCACAAGTCTTTTCCTTCCCGGCAGCTCTTTGAACCTGTTGATCCATTTTTCAAAGGATCCTTTTTGATGGAATTCCCGGCCCCAAAATCCTATCTCCAGAACAATAAAAAAAACGGCGGCCAGGATCCCCAGGGTTTTCAATCTCGAGATGAAGTCATATTTATCGAGATAATGCAGGAGCAATACCGGTGAAACTAACAGGATTCCGATAGGAGCCATGGGGAGAAGGCCCAGGAGAGGAGCTGCGGAATCTGATTCCCCTGCGAATTTCCGTCGGCAGAAAAGGAGAAAACGCCAGGTTCCCCAGAGGAAAAGAAAGGCCGCCAGCAGGATAAGAATGAAGGGTAAGATGCGGAAACGGTAGGAATGAGAGGTGATGGTAAAAGAGGAGGCCTGAGCGAGCAATGTGACATAAACAGTGACTGCGCTCGACAAGAAGATGAGGATGGGAAAAACGAGGGAATGTGCTCTCTTCATTGGTATGAGAGATAGACGATTTCCTCCCTCATGTCAAGGTTTGAAAAATGGGGACGGTCCTCATTTTTTACGATAGAAGAAAGCTGGTTTGATCCTCCAAAAAGAAAAAATGAGGACCGTCCCCATTTTATCGCACAGGGAGGATAGAGAATTTGAAGGGATGCTGGGCGGTGGAAACATTGGATGTGTTCTGAAGAGTTAAAATGAGCTGGTAGAGATTCCGGTTCTTAAATTTATAGATATGCGGAGGATGAAATGGAAGACTTCGGATCTCTTGTGAGGTGCTTCCCTCGAATATGTCCATATCATAGTACTGGATCCGGATGTCATAGGAACCGGCAAGAGAACCGAATTCAAGAGTGAAATCCTCAATTTTCTTCCAGGAAGAAAAATAGAAGATGTAAACGCGGTCATCTTCGGGAAGATCGAACCGTCCCGGTTGTTTCATCTGAGCGACACGCCCCAGATAGTAAAAAGAGATCTTGTCTCCTCCGGGAAAAGAAACATTGTTCGGATAAAGCATGACGATCCTGGGGAAAAAGGCGAACCAGAAAAAGAAAAGAATAAGAGCAGAAGCGACGAGCGCTTTATGGAAAAAGGAAGTGAGAGTGAAGTCATGTTTTTTCGTGAACGCATATGCCGCCATGAAAAAAACGATGCCGATCATCCAATAAAAATTTGCTTTCCATGCAGGACCGGAGATCTTAAGGAAAGACGGCAAAAATTCCGGCAGGAAAAAATGGAGGTTGCTGAGATGAAGAAACAGTTTTCCGGCATGCTGCGTCTCTCCGACTGTCGTCAGTTGGTATAAAGCTCTGGGGTCCAACATCAGGATGGAGATGAAGAGAAAACTGAAAAATGTTGCTGCCGAGAATAGAATAGAAAAGATTTTTTTTCCATTGGCGGCCAAAAAGTGACCAACCAGAACAATAAACACCCAGGATACGGCCACCAGCGGTCTTGCCTGCGGGGCATATCCGGTCCTCTGGGTAAGAAATGCAAGATACAGGACATAAGGGCCAGCGATGAACAGCAAAAGCAAAAGGTCTTTGCTTTTTCTCTTGAGAAGCTCGACCGCACCGAGAAAGGCGAAGAAATAGATTGGTGCATAAAAGAAAAGCCCGTCTCTCTGGTCAAGAAAAAATCCTGCCAGGGTCTCCCATTGATAACGGAAGGGGATGTCTTGGAGAAGAGATTTAAGGTAGCTGAGAGATTCCCCCGCGCTGAGAGCACCTCTCCATGAGACAGCGGATAGTGAGTAGGAATCGTAAAGAGAATACTGGAAGATGAAATATAAAAACGTCAACAAAAGGGGGAACGCGAGATAATACAGGATACGCCATCCGATCCTATGCTTCCGCAGAAGCGTCCATACACCGTAGAGAAAGAGAGCCGCTGTCAGGAACATGTATTTGAGGATATGAAACCAGACGAACGTCGAGATAAGAAGGCCGAGAACTAGCAGCGTGACCCGAGAAAAAGATTTCCGGCACCGCACCAGTCGGAAATAGGTCAAGGAAAGGAGGGCGACGATGATCTCGGGATAGAAATGTATGGAGTAGAAGAAAACAGGAGCTGTGAAGCTGTAGAGGATCCACAACCTGAAAGCAAGCTTCTCATTCTTCCAGGTCTGGAGTGCAAAGAGATATATCTGGAGACCAAGAAGAGCACCGAAGATGCTAATTCCAAAACGGATCAGAAAGATAAGGGAACTTCCCTTCAGGAGAAGCCCCAATCCGTAAAAAGGGAGGATAAGAAAAGCGATTCCGGGGGAATGAAAGGAATATTTTCCTTTGGTCGGTGGAGATGTGTGGGGGTCCAAACGGACGTTGGAGTGCATATAATTTCTGTAATCATGGTCAGCATAATTGTTGGAGAGGTCGAAATCGCCGTCTGTCAGAAGGCTGTGTGCGATAAGAATAAAATGGGGTTCGTCCCCGGAAAAATTGATCTCTTTGGTTGTCAATACGGCCGCGCCGGTATTGTAGAGCACCAGAGCTGCAAGGAAAAAGATCAGCAGTTTCTTTTTTGTCGGTAGCCGAGCAAATTTTTCTCTCAGATTCCGAAAAAAGTTAGGAGATTTTTTATACGCTCTGAGAAAATAAAGGATTTTTAGATAGAAAAAAAAGAACAGAACGGCCACTCCGAGAAGGAATAATCGCAGCGTCAGATCCGATGCGCTTAGATAATGGAGGCTGGTCAGAGGGAGGAGAAAAAAAATTATGCAGGGAGTAAAGGTGACAGCATCCTCAGTAGATGTGCTGGATAAGGTCTGGTGGAAGACGACGGCTATGGCTTTTGAATATGTGATCCAGAGGACGAAGATAGATAAAGAACAGATGAGGAAAAGCACAAGGAAACGGACCGGATCGAAGGAAAAAGAATGATCCTGGACTGTCATGGATCGTGATCTTGAGAGATACATAAAAAACAGGCTTGTTCCAGAGGAAGAGAGAAGAAGAAGGATCAGGACCCAGGATTTAATTTTTGTCATTTTGTCCGCTTATTATGACAAAAAAAGATTCTCTGTTCTATCTTTTTCTTGGATCGTGAATAAGATCCTGGAAATGGCGGAAGCAGATCTTTTTATTCATGGAAATAGGACTGGATCCAAAAAATTCCCCAGGAGAGCACCGTCCTGCCTCCCGGTCGATGATACAGATCATAATTCCCGCTGTCGTTCAAAGGACCGATTCTCAGGCTAACCTGATCCATTCAATAAATAAATCGAAACTTACAATATTAAAACTCGTATATTATTATAGTCTCTTAATCGGACTTTTTGATCTTCCGGTCCGAGAAGAAATGATCTGTGGTTAAAAGGAGGCATATCATGACCAGAATCAGGTGCCGTTTAATTTATATCATTTTACTTATTTTTTTATTCATACCGTATACATTTGGCGATGATCTCCTCTCTCTTTC
>Ga0255055_10003058_pt1 | contig 11429 bp, 11 predicted proteins | sample JV7_2_27_MG_FD_188633 | JGI IMG/M metagenome (GOLD analysis project Ga0255055, IMG submission 188633) | Seawater microbial communities from Jervis Inlet, British Columbia, Canada - JV7_2_27 | ecosystem: Environmental > Aquatic > Marine > Inlet | place: Canada: British Columbia | collected... | reverse complement strand
TTCAAGAGGAACAATAGAGCTATCATCAGCTAAGTATTTCCACAGAACGGTACCCGGGTTATACCATGGTCCTTCAACTGTGTATTCTGCGCCTGGGAAGTGCATCTGGAAAGTGTAGGTGCCAACTTGGGATGGAACATATGTGAACCAGCCTGAGCTGGTTGAGTCCATCTTCAAGTTTGATTTGGTTTCAATAGTACCATCAGGTTTTGTTATTGTGACTGAACTGCCATTAAATCCACCGGTATATCGGTCAAGGCCAGCTCCTGGCTGGTCAACACGATATGTAACAAGTAGTGTCTGTCCAACACCTACTGGATCAGGGAAAGCACCAACGTAAGCATAGATAGGAAGAGGGTCTCTTACAGTGACCTGTGCTTCAGCAGAAGGTGATAAAGTTGCGAATGCAGATATTCCAATTATTAGTATCATAGTAATTGTTGTTAAAGCTGTTTTTTTATTTATGTTAATAATTTTCTTTATTCTCCTAAAATTTAATTGAGCATGTGTTTATTTCTTTATATATTTAACAGTTTGGAGAATTACTATTAACATTAATAGTCTTAGTAGAATGACTTTAATAAAAAATAGAGTTATTAACACATTATTTGTTAATTTAGATTCTTTGAAACATATACGCCATCTTTTTTGTAACCAAATCGGCTATAATATTGTTTGGTACCTAAAGCGCTAATTACTACAATTTTTTTAAGATCATAATCATCTCTCGCAATCTTTTCTGCTTCGTTTAAAAGAGTTGAGCCATATCCTTTATGTTGCCACGCCTTTATTTTATGCATTCCAACAGGTACTAATGGTCCGTAAACATGAAGTTCACGCACAATTGCTGATGAAATTTTATTAATTTCAGATCTATGAGCTTTTGAAGAAGGTATACGTAAACGAAGATACCCAATTAATATTTGATTTTGCACATCTTCTATTGAAATAAATATTTCTTTACCTTCTGAGGCATTATAAGTTGTTGTTATTGTTTTTATATTTTCTAAAGTTGGAATTAGGTTATTACTCATTAATCTGTGACCTACTTCTCTGCAACGAATACATTTACAATAATAATTATTTGTATGCATCTTTTTTTGAATGATTTGTCGAAGATTGCTTTTCTTAACACCTGCAACTATTAATCCTGCGGGAATATCTCGTTGAACACGCATTATACGGACCCAAGAAGGAATATTATTCTTTAGTTCTGCAATAAGATTTGCAGCTTCTTCAGTTGAGTAGGGAACATATTTCCCTTGCGTATACAATTCATGTGCTTTTGTATCAGCTATTACAAGACAAGGATAAATTTTGATCATATCAGGTCTAAAATCTGCTTCAGAAAAAATTTTATTAAAATTCTTCAAATCTTTTTCAGGGTTTGATCCGGGCATTCCAGGCATCAAATGATAAACAATTTTTAACCCAGAATCTTTAGCGATACGGGTAGCTTCTTTAACATCAAAAACAGTGTGTTGTCTTCCAACTAGTTTATAAATTTCATCTGAAGGATTTTGAACACCAAGCTCAACTCTAGTAACACCCATACCTAACATGGAATCCACATGGGGAATTTTGCACCAATCTGGTCTTGTTTCCACGGTTATGCCGACATTGCGTATGCTACTTTTTTCTGCATTAATTTTTGCTTCTTCTATATTTTTTGAAGGAAGAAGAGTAATTGCAGCTAAGGCTCTTTGAATAAACCAGTTCTGATACTCCTTGGGCGTGGATGGAAAAGTACCACCCATAATAATTAACTCAATTTTATCTACTGAATGACCTATCGATTTTAATTGCTTAATTCGAGCCGTTACTTGAGAATATGGATCATAATTATTTTGAGTTCCTCTTAATGCTGCTGGTTCATGTCCAGTATAACTCTGTGGAGCACCTTGAGTAGGGCCTCCAGGACAATAAATACAGGGTTCAGGTTGTGGACAAGAATGAGGTCGAGTCATAATCGCGACTACGCTTACTCCTGAGATTGTTCGAATTGTTTTTCTTCTTAATATTTTCAAGAGTTTGATTTTTTCATTTGGTTCAAGATATCTAATAATTTCAGCATTAGAAAGAGTACGATCAAGCTTAAGTTGAGAAGCCACTCGAGTTTTTATTTGATGTAATTTCCTACTGTTAAGTGAAGATTGAAACATAAGTTCATTAATTATCGCTCGAGCTGCTTTATCTATACTCAAATTTAAGATACCACTTTAGAATTTACATTATGTAATAAATAAATTACATTAAATATTTTCTAAGTAATCCTTGAAAAGTAATAAAACTAAAAAAACAATAAAAAAAATAATTAACTAATACCAGTTTTGACCTGGTTGCTTTTGTAAAATTATCCGTTTTCGATAGTTTTGTTTATTTCTACATCTAGGACCGGGTTTAGTTTTTTTTGTACCTTCAATTTTTGGTGTTTGAGACCTAACTTTCCCAGCTTTAGATAAAGATCCGTGTGTTGGCAAATAATTACACCTTTTCTTTTCATTTTAACAGGATAGTAACTCTTAAACCTTTTCAATTATATTTCGGATAAGAGCAAAATAAAATAGCGGGGGTCGCCAAGCCAGGTCAAAGGCGTAGGCTTCAGGAGTCTATCTCGCAGGGGTTCGTGGGTTCGAATCCCACCCTCCGCATTTGAATTTAATAAAATTTATTTTTGGTCTAAAGAACCTCAGAGTCTAAACGCTGAACCATATAAAAATAATAAAGAAATAATGAATTTCTCCAATTATTTTGCTATTGATTTTTTTATCCCAAAGAAAGTGGGGGAAGATTAAATTTTGTTTTTTGGTGTGTTTACTTTTTACCTAGCTTCATAAGGATGAGCAAGCCCATCACAACGATTGCAATAAGTGCAGCAATACCCAAGCCTAGAACGTATGTATCAGTTGCTGGTGCTGGTGTTGGATCAGGTGCGGCTGTTGGTTCTGGTGCATCTACTACTCCCATGTATGTTTGGTCGTATGAGCTGCCATAGCTTTCAGTGCCAGCAAATGTTGCTATTACTGTGTATTGCCCTGAAATATCAGGCTCCCACAATAAACCAAAACTGCCGGTCGTGTCCGTGGTTGTTGTGCCAATGTTTCGGAAGTTGCCATTAGAGTCAATAACATCTATTGACACATCGACACCTATCGCGTCAGCAGGAAACTGTTTTTGCATGTAAAGGTATTCCATCCAATCACCCATGCTTTCGTCAGACATAGCTGGAGTATCTTTTGAACCTGGCGATTGATCCGTTACAGCACCTTTTATCATAACGCTGTCACCTAAAGTAACACCTAAGTCTGGTGTGGTTACAGTTGTTTTACTTGGTCCTTTTCCAAAGGCGTATATGAATCCATCATGCGAATTTGTTGCTGTTAGGATACCATCTGAAATAGCAGGAATTCTGAACATTCCAGATATGCCCCATACATCTTCTCCTGTTTCTACATCAATTGCGCGTAGTTTGCCTCCTCTCCACATAACAGCGTCAGGGGAGTGTTCATCGTTAGATATGAAATATTTGTTGTCAGCAACTGTGGGTCCTGCATAAGCTGGCCAACTGCCATAGGCAGTTTCAAAGCCAGAGTTTCCAGCGTAGTTTTCCCAGAGAAGTGTACCGTCGTCAAGGCTGTAGGCGCGGACATAGCCGTCATATGTTGCAACATAAAGTTTGTTGTAAGCGATTTCAAAATTTCGGCTCCAGAAAGCAAAACCGCCTGGAAGAGGTGGTGTTTGCCATAATTCTTCTCCTGTTGTTGCAGAGTAGCCGTGGAATTGCATCTCAGCTTGGTCGAGTTGAACCCAGACACCATCTCTAATGGCGTCCGAATCTCGAAGGATATATCCATGCTGACCAAAAATGTTTCTTCGTTCCTGTGTCCAGAGCAGTCGTCCATCCTCTAAGGAATATCCTGCCTGTCTCCAGACAAATGGATATTCTGTGTCGTCTTCATCGCTTACTACTAATAAACCAGCATCTAAGTTGAGCACCTGTATGCCTCCTGGTTCTGTTGCAGGTACTGTCCACTCAATTCCTTTTGAACCATCAACTATGCCTCCTCTATTTGGGTTATAAATCCCGCCTGGCTCAAATCCTTGCCAGGGATAAGCCTCAAAGATGGCTTTGCTTGAGTTCCAGAACGTCAGTTCGGTTCCAGTTTTTCGATAGCTAAGTATTTCACCGTTAGGACCGGTTTTTAAAGTTCCCCTACTTGCGTTAGTTATGGTAAATTGGTATACTCCTGTGAACGCATCGTAAATTGTGTAGGTAGTATTGCTTGATCCGCCAGAGCGGGCCCATAAGTGTGCAATGCCTCCGTGCTCGTTAGGGTTGTCGATCATGTATATCTGAGCAAAGGCTATTGAGACGCCTTCCAGGTACCATATTTCTTCTCCAGTGTACAAATCTAAACAGCGAGTACCTTCCCTTGTGCTTCTACTTGGGGTGTGTTCTTGGTAGATGATTCTTCCGGCTACAATTAATGGTTCATAGGGTTGTTCGTATGCTAGTCCTGTGTAGAATGATTTATCGCCGAATTGACCGCCAACAATACCTCCATACCATAAAGGTCTTCTCCATAGTATGTGAGCGCTATTGGGGGCTGCAGTGAGTGGCGCAAAAGCAGTGTTAGAGTGTGGACCTCGACCTTCGTAAGCATATCCTTCCATTAGCCAGCTGTCAGCAGCTTCATACCATCCTTTGTTCTCAGAATTGATGGGTCGTTGCCAGTATTCAGTTATAGGCATAACATCGTCTGGGTAGCCTGGAATTGGGTCTTCTTGTACGACTAGTTCCGCAATTGCGCTTGTGCTGGGTTTAAACCAGTAATTAGTATTACGTTCATACCCACCAGAATTTGTGGTGTTTATCCATTGACCTGGATAGTTCATTTGTATAGTGTATGTTCCGATCTGGTTTGGCGTGTAGTAAAAGAATGCTCCTGATATTGCCCAAGCTCTATAGGGTCCTTTGGTTTCTGTGGTTCCGTCAGGTTTTGTGATTGTTGCTGTTAGTCCTTCTAAATGGTCGCCTCCTTCCACACCTACGGCGGTGGGTGAGACTTTATCGATTTGAAGTGTAATTTGTACTCCTTGGCCTACACCTGTTGGATTTGGTGCTACCATAACGAAGGCGTAGGTATTAATGTCAACTGACGGGTTAGCTGGATCAGCAGTAACAAATGTTATTCCTGAAATCAGTGTAGTAGTTACTAAAATAAGTGTTAAAGTAATAATTGAGATTAGTCTTCTGTTTTTAATATTTTTCATTTTTATTTTCCTTTCTCTTTTTCAACAATTTATATCATTGTTATAACTTAGTAATAAAAAATAGCGGTGTTATAAACCTATTGTTTTTATCAAATTCAAAAAATATTTACTATAAAAATGATCAAAAATGTTTTTTGTCTTTTTTTTAAAAATTATATTAGTTTTCGTGGATCTTTTTACTATAAGTAATATTGAACCCCATTAAAAAAAGAGGTAAGGTTTGGGGGATATGTTAAAAGCGTGTCCATTCTGAACGAGGCTACCTCATCTCAACCATTACATTATGAACTTTTTTACCATTTGTTTTTCTTGTCAAAAAGGATTTACTGAGATCTTTAGGCTAAATTAAAGGAGAAAAATTGTGTAATACGTAGAAATAGTTTAAACCAAAAATTCAATCAAATAACATAATTTTCAACATATTTTTCCCTTAACTCTGTACATACCTTGCAGAACGCCCTTTTCATCTCATCTATGTTAGTTGTTCCATTTACAAGTTTTTCTGCAGTTTCACAAGCCAAAGAATAAACAGGAAAAAAATCATCTCCCAACATTATTCTACATTTTGATGCACGTCTAGAATTAACATATTGACTTATAGCAGCCTGTGTTAAGCCCAAATGAGTTGCTATTTGCTCTTGAGTAAGGCCATGTTTGGTTATGAGCTGTTTGGCAAGAACACTTCTGAAAGCTGGAAGTAAATTTTTGACAGCAAATTCACAGTTGAATCTCATAATTCTCCCCAAAAAATATAACATACTTATACCTTTATAGTTTTTTGTTTCATAGAATTGCCCGAGGTTCCAATTCATACATGACTTAACCCAAGGTTTTAAGCATAACTATGTTATATGATGTTATTCTAGAGAGGGTAAAGATATTTTATGTCTAAAAAACTAAAAGACATGACTGAAGAAGAAATTAAAAAAGCGTGTTGTTTACAATATGGGAAAGTCGCAACAGATCCCTTTGGATCCTATAACTTTCCGATCGGAAAAAAATTTGCAATTTCAGTTGGCTACCCACAAAAACTTCTATTAGAGTTACCTAAAGCCATTATTCAATCTTTTTGCGGTGTTAATTACCCTCCCGGATTTGATGAAATGAAAAAAGGTGATATTGTACTAGATATTGGATGTGGTGCGGGTCTTGATTTGTTTGTAGCTTCCACAATAGTTGGTTCCAAATGTAAAGTAATTGTAATTGATTATTCAAAGGATATGGTCGAAAAAGCGAAGATCAACATGGATAAACTATCTGTTTCAAATGTTGAAATAAAGAAAGCCCCTTCTGACAATATTCCTATTGAAAACAATTCTGTAAATATGGTTACAAGTAATGGTATCTATAATCTCTCACCAAACAAAGAAGCTGTTATGAAGGAAGCTTTTAGGATATTAAAACCAGGAGGTAAAATCGCTCTCTCTGAAATCGTTCTTAAAAAACCTCTAGAAAAAGAAATTAGAAAAAACATAGAAGACTGGTTTAGGTGTATTGGTGGAGCTTTGACAGAAAAAGCTTTTATTAAATTGTTAGAGAAAGGTGGTTTTATTGACATTTCCGTGGTTTCTAGAGGTAGAAATGATCGAACAGGACATGAATATGCGATATTTGCGAACATAATTGGAAATAAAAGCAAATAAATTATGAACTCTTAAAACTAAAATATTCTTAATTTTTTAATTTCTGAATAAATTGGTTTAGCAACACATATGTTTTTATCCAATTTTTGCCTCCCATAATTCACAATGATAGCAGGATTTGAGTTATCTGAATAATGTGCAGTTAAACTAGCAGCAACCTCGATACTCTTTTTTGTTTTTCTTCCCTGAAGAATAGTTATAGGACTACCACAAACAGGAACTTCAAAATAGAAATCAGTTATTTTCTTCATCTTAAGTAACCGCTGATTTTCCTGATGATTGCGCCCTACGATAATTTTGTTTAAACCATTTCTAAAATGCCTACCTATTTTCAATAATGCGATGTCTGATTCTAAGACTCTTTTTTTGTGATTGAATAGATCTCTAACCTTTGCAGCAAACTCTTTGTAGGTAAGAAGACATCCTCCTGAAGGACAAGGATATTGAAAAACTTCCAATTCCTTAGCTAGTTTGATTTGGGGTTTTCTTGATCTTCCTGTGATAGCTAATAATTGTGATCTGTCAACTAAGCCATGTTTTTCCATTGGTGTCTCTGGCAAAAGTTTTGCAGATAGAGGTCTTAGTATCTTATCTTTCAAACCAGCTTCTTTTTCAATCAAATACATAGCATTTTTATGTTGAGACATAGGTCTTTCACCAAGAACCTCACCAGTAAAAACAAAAGATGCCCCAATTTCTTTAGCGTAATTCTTAGCTTGTTTGAACATGAATATTCGGCAATCCAGACAAGGATTCAAGTTCTTCCCATAACCATGTTTTGGATTCTTTAGCATTTTTAGATAATCGTTACCAACTCGAATCGTTTTAATAGGAATATTTAGCTCATCTGCAAACTTGTGAGCACCACATCCACCTTTTCCACACAAACAAAAAGGACTAGTAAAATTAATTGCCTCAACTTCAATACCTTGGTTAAGAATTAATTTAGTAGCAAGAATACTATCCAGTCCACCAGATAGCAGAACTAACGCCTTATTTTTCTTCATTTTTTTAATAACAACGTTATACTAAGATATGAACTTACCTACATTAACACAAATAACTTGGGAAAAAAATCTATTACTTTTTTATACCAAGTAGAACTGTAGTCCTAATATTTGGCGGGGAAATCACCCTCAAAAATCCTAATTTTTTTATTTGATATAAAGATGGACTAGAAGAAACAACTACAAACATCAATAATTCACTTATACTACATTTTCCAGTATATTTAGCTCCTATTTTTTCCAAAAGCCTTTCTTGTTCAACTTTTTACCAAAGTAAACTAATAACAGCATTATTGGAACCTCCCAAAACAAACCCATAGTAGTTCCCAAAGCAGCCTGCGAACCAACACCATAAAGACTTATCGCAGTCGCAATCGCAATTTCAAAATGACTCGAAGACCCAATAATAACAGAAATAATTCCTTCTTTGTATCTTAAACCTGCATACCTTGTTACTAACAAATTAATACTAAGAATGATGAAAAAACCTACAAGCAATGGAATTGAAACTAAAAGCATCAATTCAGGATTTTGAAGTAACACCTGCCCATTTAATGAAAATAAAACTATCAAAGTTGCCAAAAGAGCAATAACAGCAATGTTTCCCACGGCTGGCCTAAAAACTTCTTGAAACCACTTAGCACCTTTACGAGCATTAAGGATTTTTTTTGAGATTATTCCTAAAACTAATGGTGCACCAATGAAAACAAGAACAGACATTACAAGAGCTAACCTATCTATTGAAATATTTTGCACCCCAGTTAATAGTGCTACAACTGGAGCATAAAGAAAAATTATGGTTAATGTGTTTAAACTAGTATTGATCACATTTTGTTCTTGGTTACCTTTGGCGAGAGCACCCCAAACACAAACCATTGCTGTACATGGACTCGATCCAAGAAGAATTAGCGCCACAATTAACTGGTCATAACCTGATAAAAAATAGTAAGCAAGAAAAGCGTGGAGTAAGGGTGCCCATATCCAGTTTGAAAGTAGTGTAAGGATAATAGGTTTTGGATTTTTCGCTAATTTTTTTAATTCACTAAACTGCAAATTTAGCAATGCAGGGTACATCATCAGAAAGAGTAAAACACCTATTGGAATTGATATTCCAGCTTATTGAAGATCATTAATGGTATTACTTAATTGTGGAAAAACTTGAGATAACACTAATCCTATTAACATACATGCTAAAACCCAAATCGCAAGATATTTTTCAAAAAAACCAAGATGAATTTCAGATGATGTACTCATAATTTTTTTTCCTCAAAACTTGTGATATGTTATTTGTTTGATTAACCAATTATTTGATTGATCATGCTTTTGCATAGTGCATAATATTCTATGAGGTTTTTTATTTATGATTTTTTATTGGTTACCCAAAAAAAAGAGAGAAAAAGTTACAAGTAATGTTGAAAAAATCTCTTTTCTTCACAAAATTCTCCAATAATTATAATTTCTCGACAGGTCCATAATCTGCTTCATCCAAAACCAGTATCCATTGCCATTTCCTACAAACAAGTTCCGCCAAAATATCATCAGAAACAAAAATTCCCTCACGACCAAAATTTTTCCGATTAATAGATACACTCCAACCAGCCTTACCAGTATAAAAAACTCGCAAAGAATAAGCATAAGAAACATTTTTAGCTCCAATAGAAAACTTGACCACCGGATTTCTTTGCTCTCTTTTTAGCGTAAAATTCATAGCCTCTTCAATAATACCTGATATGTTTCTAAGATCAGAAATTAAGGCCTGTTTGTCCTTGGCTGATATGTTAGTTTCTTTCCACCAACGAATTTTGCAGTCTTCAAAAGGAAATTTGTTCATAAAACATCACCTATTGATAAATGTGTTAGTAAATATAAAAAATACCCGTAAAAAAGAATTTAAAAAAAGAGGAAAAGGTAACGGTTGATAACAAGAATGTCCACAAAACAAAATAGTCTTAATTGTTGTTATCCATATTTAGAATTTGAATTCAGACTTCATAATTGTATTATTTATTAAAAACAAATTTAGATTCGATTAATAATGGCGAACGTAAACCTTTTAGAATTACGTTTACAAAGAGAAAAACTTGAAGAAAAAAATCGTTCTTTGAAAGAGAAACAGAAAAAACTAGAAAATAATATCGTAATTCTAACAGAAAAAGTTCAAATTAAAGAAGAAAAAACATCCGTTAAAACATTAGAAGCACTACACTATAAACTACTAAAAACCATGTCCAAACTCGAAAAACAACAAACAGAACTAAAATCTAAACTCCAAAAAAAATAAAATTTTAAAAAAGGAAAGGTTTGCGGGATATGTTGAAAACTTGTCCATTCTGAACGAGGCTACCTCATCTCGGCCACTACATAATGAACTTTTTTATCATTGGTTTTTCTTGCTAAAAAGTGTTTGCTGGGATCCTTAGGCTAAACTTTTAGGAGAAAGCATATTGAACAAACAGCTACAATGCAGCTTTGTTAAGTTCAATTTTCACCCAAGGACCCTCTCAGCACACATATTTTATCCAATTATTATTGGGTTATTACCCCAAAAAAAGAGGGAAAAACTTGTTGTATTATTTTTCAACAAGAACTAAAGAGGATGTTGCCCTCACTCCACTTATTTGTCGAAGCTTATTTTGTATTATATCCTTCAGATCGTCCGGGTAATCAGTTCTTAGTTTTGCTGCAATATCATATACACCATAAGAAATGTAAGCTTCTTCAACGCCCTCAACCTTCTTTACAGTAGTTAATACTCGGTATTCAAAACCTGACTGAACATTAAACAATACTAACGCTCGCGATATTGTATATCACCTCCATTTTATTTTTTTATTTATGAATTAATAATCAGGCAAAAGATTCGCACCCGCGACAACCGAGGTAGTAGTACTTTCTACACCAGTTATTTGTTGCATTAACAACACTAATGTTTCAAGCTCTATCTGATCTTTTACATCAACCGCAGTTATCAGATCAAAATGTCCATACACAGAATCAGCAGACATAACTTCTGGAATTCCAATCAACTTAGTACGAACAGTTTCTAAATTCTTAGGTTTTACGTCAAAGAAAACAAAAGCAAAAGGTTTACGACTGATCTCTGGCCCCTCTGAAATTGTAATAAAACTAAATGTTTTAGTTATCAAATCTTCTTCTGCCCCTATCATTCTGATGGGATTAAACCACTTTTGTGTAAACTCTTCTAAACTCTCAATTTTATTGAACCGAATCAAAATATCCACAGGTCCAAACAACAAGAAAATATCTCTTTGATCAATAAACTGTTTTAGCAACTTCATAAATACATTCATACAAGACCCAGCTTTACAACTCAACCCCATATAAGCTCTCAAACAAAATCACCTCCAAACATTTAGTCCCAAACCTCCAACTAATTGAACACCAACGCATCTACCATCTAATAAAATCCTTAACTCTATCAACCACACTAAACCTTCTCTTTGTAGCCCTTACCATAGCCTCTCTTCTAAAAACTTCCAAAGGA
>Ga0255055_10003057_pt1 | contig 11429 bp, 12 predicted proteins | sample JV7_2_27_MG_FD_188633 | JGI IMG/M metagenome (GOLD analysis project Ga0255055, IMG submission 188633) | Seawater microbial communities from Jervis Inlet, British Columbia, Canada - JV7_2_27 | ecosystem: Environmental > Aquatic > Marine > Inlet | place: Canada: British Columbia | collected... | reverse complement strand
CTACGCCGCGGCAGCCAATTCATGGCTCCAGGAGGACCCGTCTCCGCTCTGGCGAGCTACGCCGCGGCAGCCAATTCATGGCTCCAGGAGGACCCGTCTCCGCTCTGGCGAGCTACGCCGCGGCAGCCAATTCATGGCTCCAGGAGGACCCGTCTTCGCTCTGGCGAGCTTCGCCGGGCAGGCAAGTCATGAAAGCAAAACGGTGTTGTTATTTGCCGTGGAATTGAATGCCGAAAAAATCTTCCATAATGATCCACTAAAATTACCACATCGCATCCACGTGTGAGTACTCGAGCATTTTCTGATCTTTCGTCAAAAGTCTTAAATTGTTCACCCTGGCTGTGGCCACAATCAACCGATCTGCCGGGTCCTTATGGAATTTGCCCGGTAAGTTGCACGCGTCTATGGCGATTTCCGGAGAGATCTCAATTACGCCTAACCCGGTTTCGTTAAGTGCCCGTGATAGCCATTTTGCCACGGGTATTTTCAGGCTGATTCTTTTTTTGGCTACCATCATGGCAAATTCCCAAATTGAGATCGAGGCAATCATACGATGATTGGTTTTTGTCTGTCTGATCGTTTTGATTGCACTCTTGGATAAATTTTCCGGCTCGGTCAAGCTCCACCACCAGATATGCGTATCAAGTAATATCATCAGTCAATCTCCCAATCATTGGGATCAGAAACCGGTAGTGTCAAATCGCCAATCGTCTGACCTGATCCGGACAAAGCGCCTAATAGAGGGTCTTTATCATTTTTTTCCCCAATGTGTGTAAGCTTGGCGATCGGTTTCCCGCGTTTAGTGATAATCACTTCCTTGTGGGTAGATTTGACTTGATCGAGTATTTTAAAGCACTTTGTACGAAACTCGGCTGCATTGATTTGCATGTTATTTAACCCTCCTATTGTTTATGTACATTTTAATGTGTACACATTAAAATGTCAAGGTTGGTTATATTGTTGACCTTCATATTGTCATAGCGTTTTTCCAAATCTTTTGTCGCACCAATGTAAAGAGAACCGGATTGAAGTCTCAGAATTTAAAACCAGGCGGGCATATCGATTAGTTAAAATCAATATAAAGCGATGCATTAAAATTGACAGACCTTCTGACAGGCCCTTCGACAAACTCAGGGCCATTTCTCCGCGTTCATAAACAATCGGGTATCTCACCCTGGCCGAAGGCCTTGAGCAAGAAAAGGGCATACATCAGTGTAGGCCCTTTTCGCGTCGAAATGGCTGAGGGACCAGGATTCGAACCTGGGTTAACGGGGCCAGAACCCGTCGTCCTGCCGCTAGACGATCCCTCAGCATGTTGATATTGTCATTAGATATATATCATTAGCCTGCCCGTCAAGTCAATTTTTTCCCTTATGAAATTAGCCACAGACCCACACAGACTCACACGGACCTTTTGTTCGGCCGACCGGGCCGAACAAAAACAGTCATCCCGATATGCGAGATAAAAAATACTAGATCGTAACGAATATCCCTATCTAACGCTTTTGCCGAATGAATCTATTTTTTTAAGCCCTTTACTGTCTGTGTGCGTCTGTGTGGGTCTGTGGCTAATTTATTATCTTTTCATTCAGACCGTTCTTCAATATAGCGAATAGCTTTATTTAATCGTGAAATCACCTCGTCTTTGCCCAGGATGGCGCTAACCTCAAAAATACCGGGGCTGGCGGTTTTGCCGGTCAATGCCACCCGCACGGGTTGGGCAATTTTTCCCAGCTTGAGGCCCGTTTGATCCATCACGGCCTTAAATGCGCTTTCCAGATTTTCTTCCGTGAAGTCATCCAGTATCTCAAATTGATCGATTAAAAGCCGCAAGGCTTCAAGCACGGCAGGCTTTAGAAATTTTTTAGCGGCCTTTTCTTCATAGCCGATGTCATCTGCAAAATAAAACAAGGCGTTTTCAGCCATTTCGTCCAATGTTTTACTGCGGGCGTGCAGGGTCTCGATGACCTTTTTAATAAGGCCGCTGTCCTTAACTTCGATACCGTGAGATTTTAAAAAGGGCTTAAGCGGTTCCACGAGTTCAGCGGGAGGCATTGCACGAATATGGTCGGCATTGAGTGACCGGAGCTTTTCCGGATCGAATACCCCGGCGGAGCGTCCGATGTGTTCCAGATCAAACACCTCGATCAGTTCCTGACGGGTAAAAAATTCCTGATCACCGTGGGACCAGCCCAGTCGGACCAGATAGTTAAGCATGCCATCCGGCAGGTAACCCATATCCCTGTAAGCCGACACGGACACGGCGCCGTGGCGTTTACTGAAGCGGCTTTTGTCGGTTCCCAGGACCATGGGGACATGACCAAACACCGGCAGCGGACAATCCAGCGCCTTATAAATGTGTATTTGTTTGGGGGTGTTCATGACGTGATCATCGCCGCGGATGACGGTGTTCACATGCATGGTCATATCATCGATCACCACGGCATAGTTATAGGTCGGGATACCGTCGCTGCGACACAGGATAAAATCATCCAGCTCCTCATTTTGAAATACAATATTGCCTTTGATCACATCTTCGACGATGGTGGTTCCGCTTAAAGGGGCTTTGAGGCGTACCACGGCGCCTTCAATTTTGGACAGTCCCTTATTACGGCAGGTGCCGTCATATTTCGGTTTGCCGCCGCCGGTCATGGCTTTTTGACGCATGACCTCTAGCGCTTCCGGTGCACAGGTGCAATAGTATGCCTGGCCTGAATCGATGAGGCGTTCTAAAAAGCTGTTGTATATTTCCAGGCGTTGCGTTTGATAATAGGGACCCTCATCCCAGTCAATGCCCAGCCATTCAAGCGCCTCAAAAATTGCATCAATGGCCTCCTGGGTTGAACGCACGGTGTCTGTGTCCTCTATGCGTAAAACAAATTTTCCTTGCATGCGGCGGGCGTATAGCCAGTTAAAAACAGCGGTACGGGCATTGCCGACATGAAGGTAGCCCGTAGGGCTGGGCGGAAAGCGTGTCACAATCATTTCATTTTTCATTTGCATGACTCCAGAATTCCAACCTTCCAAATAAGGCGAGGTTTTAACTAAATTCAACAAGTAAATTTATAAGTAATATTAGCAACCTGAATTATGGAGCTATCCTTATAAGATTTTGATTTGTTGACAAATTAACAATATGAATTAATATACTTACAATTATCTAACCTTACAATTTAATAAGTAAAGTTAAATTCACAAGGATTTTTATAAATTCGCCGTCCATTCGTTACGATCTGCCATTAATAGAAAGTATCAAATTTAAAATGTGTCAAAGAGTCTTCCGTATTTTTATATAATTAGAATAATTCTAGATACTTGTAAAGATATGGCCCCCACCGCAGGTGCGGTAGATTTCCATAACACAGAAGATTGCCGAGCACAAGAGAACATATCGGATAAAAGCCCGGAAAATACTTGACAATCGTTTCAAGATAAATTACTAGATGCGCACCCCTACATTGGAGTTGTTAATATTTAAATATATATAAATTTCATATAGTTAGGAGATTACTTATGGCAGTTCCGAAACGGAAAAAATCAAAATCAAAGCGCGATAAACGACGGACCCACCAAAAAACTACCGCACCAAATGTGTCAACTTGTCCAGAGTGTGGTGAAGCCACCCTCCCACACCATGCCTGCCCCAGTTGTGGTCATTATAGGGGCCGCAAGGTTGTCGAAACCGAAGAAGACTAATTTTCTATTCCATCACCCAACATTATCAAAAGGATTACATTCAATGGCTTCAAATACGGCATCCACGGAAACTGATTTATACGGGTTGGATCAAGAATCCAGACAGATGGTTCTGGATACGGTGGGGCAACTTAAAAAGCGACTTCTGACACCGGAAAAAATTTCTGAATATGATCGCGAGGAGATATTCCCCGAAGATACCATCCGCGAAATGCTGGGTCCGGAGATCGGACTGCAGCTTTTGATGATCCCTGAAGAATATGGCGGTTTGGGTGGCGGAGCCCGTGACAGCTGTGCCATCACCCGGGACATGGCCAAGATATGCTTAGGCATCACCACAGCGTTTTTTGCAATTCAGCTGGGTGCGGATCCGATCATCGTCGGGGGCACCGAAGAACAAAAACAAAAATGGCTTGGGAAAATCGCCACTGGAGAAGCCCTTGTGGCTTACGCGGTAACCGAACCGGATGCCGGCAGCAATGTGGTTTCCATAAAAACCAAGGCCGATCCGGTCTTAAATGCTGCTGGAGAAATCACCGGGTATAAGATCAACGGCGCCAAACAATTTATTTCTACGGGCGGATACGCAGAATTCATCACCCTGCTGGCCAACACCCCCGAGGGGGCGACCTTTTTTATCGTTGAAAAAGACACGCAGGGTTATATTCGCGGAAAGGGTGAAGAAAAGCATGGAATCCGGGCCTCAAATACCTCACCGCTGACATTTACCGATGCTTTTGTGCCGGTGGAAAACGTCATTGGCGGTGTCACCGGGCAGGGGTTCAAACAGGCCAGCAAGGTATTCGGGTATACCCGGCTGATGGTGGCTTCCATGGCGCTTGGCGGCGGCGAAGCTGCCCTGGATATCGTCATCCCGTATGCCAAAGAACGGATTCAATTCAAAACGCCGCTATCGGAAAAACAGGGCTACACCCACAAGCTGGTCGTACCGCATGCCGTTCGGCTTACAGCGGCGGCAACGTATATTGATGAGGTGGCCGTAAGATTGGATGCCGGCGAGCCGGACCTTGAGGTCGAGGGTTCCATTGCCAAGCTTTTTGCAACCGAATCCGCCGATAAGGCTGCCGGTGACGCCATGCAGGCGTTAGGCGGATACGGATATATCACCGAATATGGCGTTGAAAAAATAAAAAGAGATGTCAAAATTACTTGCATTTACGAGGGCACCAGCGAAATCCAGCAAAACATCATCAGTACCTTTCGCTGGAAGAAAACGCGTAAAACAAAAGGGGCCTATTACGAGGGTCTGGCCGAACAAATGGATAAACTCGAAGAAAAGTGCGGCGATGCCGGCTGCCGCTATATCGGTCTGGCGGCGCGCGCATTAAACAAAACCATTTTTTTGGTTAATGATAATCGGCTGACCCGTGAACAGTATATCATGTTTGCTCTGGCCGACATGATGATGCATGTGGAGGTGGCCGCCAGTCTGGCGCGGCAGGCTGCTGCTGTTAGCAGTGAAAATAATGCGGAAGCCGAAAAAACATGCCTTTTCTCACGACTGTTCGCCCATGAAACTGCCGAACTGGTATCCGCTAATATCTTAAAAATTTTGCGGGGTTCCGGCGTTTTTGATCCCGAGCAGATATCGGCATTTCTGGTGGAAGCATCGCACGCAGCACTGGCGGACAGCTATCAGAACATCATTGCGGACATGAACCGTGCAGCTGACATTATATTTAATCGCTAACGATTACCCCAATTGGGCGTGAAAGGAGGCCAACTTGCGATTCGAAAATAAAGTGGTGATGGTTACCGGAGGGGCGGCTGGAATCGGTAGGGTCACCGCCGAAAACTTTGCCGGGGAAGGCGCCAGGATCGCGATTTGCGACGTCAACCCGGAAGCGGGAGAAGCCGCAGCCAAGGCACTGGGCCCCGAAGCCTCTTTCGAACAGGTAGACGTTGCCAGCAGTGCGGCCGTGTCAAGCTGGGTAGAGGGTGTTTTTGATAAATACGGGCAAATTGACGTGCTGATTAACAATGCCGGGATCACGCGTGACGGTCTGATCATGCGCATGAAAGAAGAAGACTGGGATGCGGTGATCAGCGTCAATCTTAAAAGCGCATTTAACTGCATCAAATCGGTTTCTAAAATAATGGTCAAACAGCGTTCGGGCAGGATTATCAATCTGGCCTCGGTGGTGGGGGTAATGGGCAATGTCGGGCAGGCCAATTATGTGGCTTCAAAAGCCGGTATGATTGGTCTTACCAAAACGGTGGCCAAGGAACTCGGTGCCAGAGGCATTACTGTAAACGCCGTTGCGCCGGGTTTTATAGAAACCGATATGACAGCCGTACTGTCCGATAAAGTCAAAGAATTCATGCTCAATATGGTACCCTTGCAAAGAGCCGGTACCCCCCAGGATGTTGCCGATGCCATTACATTTCTGGCATCAGACCAGGCGGCTTACATCACCGGTCAGGTGGTACATGTCACGGGAGGGATGTACATGTAACTGACTTTAAAACGGCCATCTTTTAACCGATTCGCGGCAGGATGCCGCTCCCACACCCGTTATCTTGAGAAACAGTTTGAGAACATCATTTTGATTATTAATAGTGGTGGAGTGGCTTCCAGCCACGAATATGGAATTGTTAACGTGAAAACACGGGTTAATTAAAATTATTTTTGACCGCGTAAGGAGGAAAATCTAATGTCTGTTGAGGAGCAAGTAAAAAAGATCATTGCCGAAAAACTCAGTGTTGATTTGAAAGAAGTTGTTCCTGAAGCTTCGTTCGTAGATGATTTGGGAGCAGATTCACTCGATCTTGTTGAGTTGATTATGTCCATGGAAGAGGAGTTTGATACCGACATTTCAGATGAGGATGCCGAGCAAATTACAACCGTTAAGGATGCCATTGATTATGTTAACAAACAGTAAGCAGAAAGTTTCTAAATTTTTTTTTGGCATTTAACGGGCATGAAACCGTGTAACCGTGTAATCTCGTTTGCAGATTTTATTAGTAGCGGTCATGCTTGCTGTCATCCCCTCGGATAGTCAAAGTCGAAATGTTCGCATTCAGTGTTAGCAATCATTGCAGTGCTAACAGTAACTATTTTCGGCGATATGGTTGAGGTTATTCTATCAGTCCTCAAAACTAGGGGCCGGGTAAATCAATATTTTTGCAGACGTGCGTCAGGTTAACAACTTTGCCAATTGAACAGGAGGTCTTTTGAACAGGCGAGTCGTAGTTACAGGGATGGGTTTAGTTACCCCGGTGGGGATCGGTATAGAAGAGACCTGGGCAGCTCTTTGTGCCGGGAAATCGGGTATAGCTGAAATAACGCAATTTGATGCGTCAGCCTATCAGACCCAAATAGCCGCTGAAGTGAAGGGCTTTAACGCGCGGGACTTTATGCCCAAAAAAGATGCCAAGCGCAACGAGCTTTTTATTTCGTATGCGCTGGCTGCAACGCGCATGGCGCTGGAAGATTCCGGTCTGAAAATTGACAGCAGCAATGCAAGCCGGATCGGGGTTGTGACCGGTTGTGGTTTAGGCGGTCTTGGAATTATGGAGGAGACAATTCGCAACGTAACCCTTAAAGGGCCCAGAAGGGTCAGCCCGTTTTTCATTCCAATGATGATCGGCAATATGGCACCGGGCCTGATTTCGATCCATTTCGGGGCCATAGGACCGAATCTGTCAATTGCCACCGCCTGTGCCGCCGGTGCCCATGCGATCGGGGATTCTTTTAAGATGGTTCAGACGGGTATGGCCGATGCGATGATTACAGGCGGAACCGAGGCAGTCGTATCAAAGACTGCTGTGGCGGGCTTTAATGCCATGAAAGCGTTATCCACCCGCAACGATGAACCCGAAAAAGCGTCGAGACCATTTGATCGGGATCGTGACGGCTTTGTGATCGGTGAAGGCAGCGGTATCATGATCATTGAAGCCCTTGATGACGCCCTTGAAAGGGGCGCAAATATTTATGCCGAGATTGTTGGTTTCGGGCTGACCGGAGACGGTTACCATATGACCTCCCCGTGTCCGGATGGTGACGGTGCCGTGCGCTGCATGCAAGCGGCCCTGGATGATGGCGGTATCGGCTATGACAAGGTGGACTACATCAATGCCCATGGGACCTCAACCGAGCTCAACGATCTGTATGAATCCCGGGCGGTCAAAACGGTATTCAAAGACCATGCTCACAAAGTGGCGATCAGTTCCACCAAATCGATGACCGGTCACCTGCTGGGCGGCGCCGGCGGCATTGAGACGGTGTTTAGCGCCCTGAGTGTGTATCACGATATGATCCCGCCGACCATCAATTATGAAAATCAGGCGGACGAATGTGACCTGGACTATGTGCCCAACACTGCCCGCCAGACTCCGGTCAGGGTGGCCATGACCAACTCTTTTGGCTTTGGCGGTACCAATGCGACCTTGATTTTGAAAAAATATGCCGATTAATAGGTGCTTTTGGTCTCCGGTTAGCGGCATTTGACATGCACGCAAAGTTATTTTAACGGCAAGGCTGTTTCCGGTCTTGCCGTTTTTTTCTTGCGGTAATTTCGTTTGGCATATATTATCAAAAGCTAACCTTTTTCAAGCTCAATCTTGCGCGGAGGCAGTTAATTTCATGGTACCTGACGATTCACGACCTTCATGGGAAGATTATTTCATGGATATTGCGATACTCGTAGCCAAGCGTTCCACCTGTCTCAGGCGCTCGGTCGGCGCGATTATCGTAAAAGACAAACGGGTCCTTTCGACCGGTTATAATGGAGCTCCCACCGGTGTTCGACACTGTGCCGAAGTTGGATGTTTAAGGGAAAAGCTGAACGTTGAATCCGGTAAAATGCATGAATTATGCCGGGGTATTCATGCGGAACAAAATGCGATAATTCAAGCAGCCTATCATGGAGTTTCGCTGAAGGGAGCGAGTTTGTTTTGTACGAATTTACCCTGTTCCATCTGTGCGAAGATGATCATCAATGCGGGTATTAAAGCGATCTATTACCACTCGGGCTATGCAGATGAACTGTCGGAAGACATGTTAAAGGAAGCCGAAATAGAACTAGTACATCTTGTAACTCAGCAGCAGGGAGAAGACTCATGAAGTGTCCATATTGTGGAGAAATTGACAATAAAGTCATCGATTCCAGGTTGAGCAAAGATGCCAGCGTTATTCGCAGACGTCGGGAATGCATCGTATGCAGCCGTCGATTTACAACCTACGAGCATATTGAAGAAATTCCCATTATGATCGTTAAAAAAGACGACCGGCGTGAAGTATTTAAGAGAGATAAAGTGCGTTCCGGACTGAAGAAGGCCTGCCAAAAGCGAAACATCAGCATAAATGTGATTGAAGAATTTATAGATGATTTGGAACGGGATTTAAGAGAAACCGGGGAAAAGGAAATACCGGCTTCTTTTCTCGGGGAGAAGATCATGACGATGCTTCATGAGCTTGACGATGTAGCCTATGTGCGGTTTGCCTCGGTTTACCGGGAATTTAAAGATGTCAATGATTTTGTCTCTGAGCTTAAAACCCTGCTGAGTAAACAGGAGGAATAGATGTCAAAGTACAGAAAACAGAGAACAGATGTCAGAAAACAGAGAACAGGGAACAGAAATCAGATCCAATTCGGCTTTAAATATGTTAACTCCGATATCTGTGGTCTGTCATCTGTCATCTGACTTCTGACCTCTGACATCTGATCAAGATAACCATGGATGACGAATATTTTATGAAGATGGCCTTAGACCTTGCCCAAAAGGGGCAAGGCTATACCTCACCGAATCCGATGGTCGGTGCTGTGGTTGTGCAAGATGGTAAAGTGAAAGGTAGCGGATACCATCAATCCATCGGGCTTGCCCATGCTGAAGTTAATGCCATTGAAGATGCCGGCTCGCAGATCAAAGGAGCCACTCTTTACGTAAATTTAGAGCCCTGCAATCATACCGGCAGGACACCGCCATGCACTCGTAAAATCCTGGAGGCCGGCATTAAGCGAGTCGTCGTCGCTATGGAAGATCCGAATACCGAGGCCGGCGGCGGGGCGGTTTTCTTAAAAGAGCATGGCATTGATGTGCTTATAGGGGTTTGTGAAGAACCGGCTAAAAAGTTGAATGAAGCGTTTGTCAAATATGTTTATACAAAGCGACCCTTTGTGCTTCTGAAATGTGCCGCCACCCTGGATGGGCGTATTGCAACCCGCAGCGGTGATTCCAAGTGGGTGACCGGTGAGAAGGCGCGCGAGTTCGTGCATCAGCTTCGACATGCCGCGGATGCCATTTTGGTGGGTGTCGGGACAATTCACGCCGACGACCCGAGCTTAACAACGCGCCTGGATTCGGACAACAGCAGGGATCCAGTTCGGATCGTCCTTGATACGCAATTGTCCATCTCGCCTGGCGCCAGAATATTGCAGCTGGATTCCAATTCTGATACGATCCTTGTCACCGGCAATCAGGTAGCCGAAAATAAAAAGAGAGCGATTGAAAAAAAAGGAGTGCGTTTAATTGAGCTGCCGGTCAATAACGATGGCATTGAAATGCAGCCTTTGTTGGATCGCTTAGGCAAAATGGGCATCACCAGTCTTTTGGTCGAGGGCGGCAGTCGTGTTATTGCATCGGCATTTAGAAGTGGTATTGTTGATAAAGTCCTCTTTTTTTATGCGCCTAAAATTTTAGGCGGCGATGACGGCATTCCAATTTGTCAGGGACCGGGACCGGAACGGATGAAAGACTGCATCCGGGTTAAAAATATTCGCGTCCAACAATTTGATGATGATGTAATGATAGAGGGGTACATTGAAAAGCGGTGATTCGGACTTATCTTTTAGCACTGAAAATAAAGATTTATTGGCAACCAATAGGTACAAGGCATAAGGCACAGGGCACAGGGAAAAACGAACGTTTTTAATAAGCATTTTCGCAACTTTCGGCCGTATGCCGTGCGCCGTGCGCCTTGAGCCAGATAGCGTTGATCTGAAATTCAATTTGACGAAGAAAAATAGTACGTTTTAAGACACCATGTCGGCGGAAATTATGTTTACAGGGATTATTGAAGGTTTGGGTAGCCTTAGAGCGATACGCCCTGCCGGCCAAGGGAAGCGCCTGACCATTGATGCGGATTACACGCTGGATCAAACCAAGATCGGCGACAGCATCGCGGTCAATGGGGCCTGTCTGACAGTTGTAAAAGTCAACCTCAAACGGTTTGAAGTGGATCTGTCCCCCGAGACGCTGGAAGTGTCCACTTTTGAGCGGGCAAAACCGGGTGACCGACTAAACCTTGAACGGGCAATGCGATTGTCCGACCGCATTGACGGGCACCTGGTTTTGGGACATGTAGACGGCATCGGTGTTATCAAAGAGCGCAAGAAAGCAGGAAATGCCGTTATGGTTACCATTGGCGTGCCGGAGGCCCTTTCACGCTATATGATCCACAAAGGATCAATCGCCATTGATGGTATTAGTTTGACCATCAACTCCTGCGAACCCAAGCGTATTACGGTTAGTATTATCCCGCATACAGCCGAGAAAACCACCATTGGAATAAAACAAAATGGGGATCCGGTTAACATTGAAACCGATATGATTGGCAAATATGTCGAACGCTTTACCCAGGCCGGTTCGGTGCCCGGCAGCAAAAAAACGAACGCGTCCCCCGGTATTGACGTGGAATTTCTAGCCAAATCGGGATTTTTATAAAAAAAATTAGGAGATAGATAACCCATGCCACTTCTGACAACTGAACA
>Ga0255055_10003056_pt1 | contig 11430 bp, 9 predicted proteins | sample JV7_2_27_MG_FD_188633 | JGI IMG/M metagenome (GOLD analysis project Ga0255055, IMG submission 188633) | Seawater microbial communities from Jervis Inlet, British Columbia, Canada - JV7_2_27 | ecosystem: Environmental > Aquatic > Marine > Inlet | place: Canada: British Columbia | collected... | reverse complement strand
TACTGAACAGCCTGATATTGGGGGTTGCCACGACGATCATAACAATGGCCGTGGTAGTGCCTCTGGCATACACTTTCGGCCGGCTCGAGTTCAAGCATAAAAACACACTTCTTTTTGCCGTCCTTCTTTCAGTGGCGCTGCCGCCGATCTCTGTTCTGATCCCGTTTTTTATTCTATTTACAAGAATAGGGCTGGCGGGCACACGCATAGGGCTTATCCTTGTTACTCTCACCGTAACCATCCCGTTCGTCACGTGGATGCTTCTGGGTTTTTTCCGGAACCTCCCGCGGGTAGAGCGGCTGGCCAGGGTCGACGGCTATACACGTTTTGGCGCGTTTATAAGGATCATAGTTCCCATGGGGAAGGTAGGAATCGTCGTGGGCGCGATAATCGCCTTTTTATTTGCCTGGAACGAATATACATTTTCACTGATACTTGTAAACGGTACAAAGGCCACGACTATACCGCCGGCTGTTTCGGGTTTTTTGTATCAGCACCCCGAGCCGGAGCATCTCGCGGCATCGATCATATACTCGTTGATTCCGCCTTTTATTGTGGTTTATCTTCTGCAAAAACATATATCTAAAATGCACATAGCTGAACCCATGGAGTAATAGAATGTCGAAAATTAAATTAGAGAACCTTCAAAAAAAATATGGCAAAGTGACCGCTTTGGACGATCTTGCGCTTGAAATAAACGACAAGGAGCTGATCGTTCTTCTGGGGCCGTCCGGATGCGGCAAAACCACCACGCTGAACTGCATAGCCGGGATCGAAGAGCCCACCTCAGGCAGTATATTTTTTGATGACAGGGAGGTAACCGACTTGCCGTCTCACGCCCGGAATGTGGCCCTTGTGTTTCAATCCGCGCTGCTATACCCGCACCTGACAGCGCGTGACAACATACGCATGAGCCTCAGGATTTCAAAGATCTCCAAAGAGGAGATGGAAAAAAGGGTCAATACCACTGCAAAAATGCTCGGCATAGAGCCTCTGCTTGATAAACTGCCTTTTCACATGAGCGGCGGGGAAAGGCAGCGGGTCGCGACTGCCAAGGCCATTGTTCGCAACCCCTCGGTGTTTTTAATGGATGAGCCGTTGTCAAGCCTTGATGCCGCACTTAGAGAGTCTCTTCGCGCTGAAATTACCGTTCTGCAGAAAAACCTCGGTATTACAATGGTTTTTGTTACCCATGACCAGGTGGAGGCCATGACAATGGGCGACCGGATAGCCGTTATGGCGGACGGTAAATTACAGCAGGTCGGGACGCCCGACGATATATACAACAACCCCGTCAACACCTTTGTGGCAGGCTTTGTGGGTTCGCCTCCCATGAATTTCTTTAAAGGGGAGATAAAAAAGCACAACAACGACTATGTGTTCGAACACCCGAGATTCAACGTAAAGCTTTCAAAAGAGATGACCGGGCGGATAAAAGAAAGCACCGACAAAAAGTCCGTAACCATCGGCGTGAGGCCGCAGCACATGACACTTTCCGGGACGCAAAAAGAGGGTGCTTTAAAAGGGAAAATATACGCTGTCGAAAGGCTGGGCAAAGAAACGGTAGTGATAGTTCAATATGGGGATGAAACCAGAGTGAAAGCTATCGTCACGCCTCCGTTTGATATGAAGATGGGCGATACAATATACTCGCTGCCCCAAACTGAGCACATATTTCTTTTTGACTCAAGTACAAACATGAATGTTAAGCTGAACTAGTTTCTAATGCTGCACAGGGCAAACCCAGCAACGCTGGGTCCCCGAAAAAATTAAAAAGTAATTGTTACCATTAGAGAGATCTAACCTTTATTCAATCCGCCATGTTTGCTGGCATTCTCCTTTTTATTTGAGAAATATCTTACATTACATTGAGATATAGTATGAGCAAGATTCATCTGCAGTGTGTTCGGTGTAAAAATAGCTATGAATTAAAAGAGCTGTATGTATGTGATAAATGCGGCGGGATCCTCGAAGTCCAGCACAATTATGTAGGAAAAAGGGACAGAGTAATTCATGAACTTCTAAGACTCCCCTCTTTCAATATCTGGAAATATAAAAATTTACTACCTGTAGAAAACCCCGAACATATGGTAACATTGTTCGAGGGAGGCACTCCGCTGATAAAAGGAAATCGCCTATCACAAAAGACAGGATATGAAAATTTATATTTCAAGGACGAATCAAGAAACCCCTCCGGTGCTTTTAAAGACAGGCCGATGGCGGTAGGGGTATCAAAAGCGAAAGAGTTTGGAAGGGATATCATTGTTACAGCTTCATCCGGAAATGCTGCTGCTTCGCTGGCAACCTACGCAGCAAAATCCGGACTGAAATGCTATATATTTATACCTGAGAGTACCCCGACCGGTAAAGTTTCCCAGGCATTTGTAAACGGCGGCATCATAATTAAGGTGAAGGGCAACTACAGCAACGCGTACGCTGTCGCCAAAATGGCTGCCCGGGAATTTCACTGGATGAATATCACCACGACTTTCCTTAACCCCTATGCTGTTGAAGGGGACAAAACAATAGCATATGAATTATACCACCAGCTTGACAGAAAGGTACCGGACTGGATCCTGGTTCCTACGGGTGCAGGTCCGCTTGTGTTCGGGATTTACAAGGGTTTTAAAGAACTAAACTTCCTGGGCCTTACTGATAAAAGACCAAGGATGGCAGCGATACAGGCTGAAGGCTGCGCTCCCATTGTACAGGCGTTTGAGTCGGGCAGCAGTAAGGTAAACGCGTGGGGTACCCCCAGTACAATTGCCTCGGCAATAGCCGACCCTTTAAAAGGGTACGAACAGGACGGAGAGCTTGTTCTCGAGATAGTACATGATTCCCGCGGCACAGCTGTGGCTGTTTCTGATGATGAAATTCTGGGGGCTGTTTTTGACCTCGCAAGAAGTGAAGGGATATACTCTGAACCGGGGGCAGCTGTTTCATACGCCGGTTTTAAAAAATTGGCGAAAAAAGATGTCATAAAAGAGAAGCAATCCGTGGTGTGTGTAATTACAGGTCACGGCTTGAAAGATCCCGGTAATGCGGCGGAAAATCTAAATATCCCGGTGATAGAGCCGGACCTGGAGGAGTTGAAATCTCATATAAAATAAATAGTTCTTGGCACCACACCGTGAAGCACATGGAGCAGCCGGGCTTGCCCGACTTTGTCGTGAACGAAGTTGTCACCAAGAACTACTAAAGAATACGGGAGGTTTATACATGGCAAGTGATATAAATGAGAGGATCAAAGAGCTGGGGATTGAAATACCACAGCTGCCGGAACCGGTTTTTTCCTATGTCCCAGGTGTAATCACAGGAAACCTGATCTATGTTTCAGGTCAGACTCCGACAAAAGATGGAGAATTAGTGAGTAAAGGAAAGGTTGGGGGAGACCTTACTGTAGACGAAGGATATAAGGCGGCAAAACTCGCGGCCGTAAACTGTTTGGCCGAGCTGAAACTGGTACTCGGCGACCTGAACCGGGTGGTCAGAATAGTGAATATGAGCGGGTATGTCGCTTCGGAGGAGGGTTTTGTTCAGCAGCCGGCTGTTGTAAACGGAGCTTCCGATCTGATTGTAAAGATATGGGGAGAAAAGGGAAAACATTCAAGGAAAGCCATCGGGGTTTTCGAGCTGCCGGGAGGGGCGCCTGTTGAAATAGAGCTGATCGCAGAAATCAAATAGATCGATGAATTACCTGTTGATCCTTTCGGCAGGTGTAATTAATTATTCAATGCAGCATCGCTGGTTACTCATTTAATAATAATATACATCAGGGGGTAGATCATGGTTGGCGGCTATATGGGGAAATTACTTTTTGTTGACCTGTCATCGGGAAAGATCCAAGAAGAGGACCTGGATTATGATTTTGCCAGAAAATATCTTGGAGGGTACGGGATCGCGTCAAAGATAATGTACGAAAAAATGAAAGGCGGGACCGATGTTTTCGGTGAAGACAATATATTCGGCATATCGGCAGGGCCCCTTACAGGAGCCTCGCTGCCCGTGGTTTCACGGTTTACTACCTACAGTAAATCGCCTTTGACCAATTCGTGGGGGGACTCGAACGGCAGCGGCTGGTTCGGTCCGGCTTTGAAATTTTCAGGATATGACAATATTTTTTTTAGCGGTATTTCCAGTGACCCCGTGTATTTGCTCATTGGGGAAGACAAGGCTGAATTGTGCGATGCAGAAGAATTATGGGGAAAGGACACCTATGCTTCGGAAGATATTATTAAGAACAGGTACGGAAAAAAGGCTGAAATAGCCTGCATAGGCCCTTCCGGCGAACAGCTTTCCAGGCTGGCAGGAGTATCCACGGCAAAAGGAAGGATAGCGGCGAGGGGAGGCCTCGGGGCGGTTATGGGATCAAAAAAATTGAAAGGTATAGTAGCCCTTGGAGGAAAAGAGATCCATTTTGCGGATCCGGACCGCATCGCAGAATTGAGAAAAAAATACAATAAACAGTTGAAAGACGGCTACGGTTTTGCCGCCTCATACACCACCACCGGAACACCCGGCTACATCGAAGTCGGCGCCATGAACGGCGACTCTCCAGTCAGAAACTGGTTCGGGGAGCCGGACGAATTAAAAGACATTTCTGAATACAAATACGAAAACATTGAAAAGTACATCACGCGGAAAAACTCCTGCTATAAGTGCACGATGGGAAGCTGGGCCCACGTCATGGTCAAGGACGGCCCTTATGCGCTTGAGGAGGAAACCCACAGGCCAGAGTACGAAAGTTCTTCGGCCCTGGGCAGCTATCTGTTGAACACCAATTTCGAGTCAATAATCAAGTGCAACGATATCTGCAACCGGTACGGCATCGACACGATCTCAACAGGCGCTACCGTGGCCTTTGCAATGAAATGCTACGAAGAGGGAATAGTCACAAAAAAAGACGCGGACGGTCTCGATCTGACCTGGGGCAACCATGGATCCATCGTTAAATTGATTGAAAAAATTGCCAAACGAGAAGGGTTCGGGGATGTGCTTGCGGATGGGGTCCGGATTGCCTCTGACAAAATAGGTAAAGGTTCTGATAAGTTCGCCATCCATGTCGACGGCCAGGAGCTCCCGGCCCATGACCCGCGTTTTGAGCCGAGCATGGCAAGCATATACAAGCTCGACCCGACACCGGGGCGGCACACACAGGCAGCGCAGTACTGCCTGCCTCCCGATCTGCCCGAAATACTTCCGGGTATTGATTTCAGTTTCAGCTTCGGCAATAAAAGGGACATATACACGGGCAGGGCAAAAGCGCAGAAGGCCCTCTCCGCGCTGGACCACTGTGTGAACGCGCTTGGCATGTGCCTGTTCGGGTTTCTTTCCACAACTGCTGATTTCATGCCGGAATGCTATTCAGCGGTCACAGGCTGGGATGTAGATATAAACGAGCTCCTCGATACCGGAGAAAGGATAGGTACTGTGAGGCTTGCTTTTACTCTGCGGGAGGGAATAAACCCGTTAAAGAGGAATTTCCCGGATATCGCGCTCGGTAAGCCGCCGTTAAAGGCCGGCCCGACAAAAGGTATTTCCGTCGATCTTGACACCATGACAAAGGAGTTTTGTAAAGAGATGGACTGGGACCCTGTCACATGCAGACCCGCAAAAAAAAGAATGGAAGAGCTCAGTCTCGAGTGGCTTATAAAAGACGTGTGGAAGTGAGGTTTAAAAATGGCAAAAGTTGATGAGAGGATGAGCACACTGTTAAAGGCTATATTTCAGAACTGGCCGAATCCTCTTGAGGAAAAAAAATCGGCAAAGATCACAATGGAGCAGGGCAAGATACTCAATTTTTTCGGTGAAGGCGACCCGACCCATTTCACGGTACTGGCCAGTACTGATAAATTGACAGTGGGAATTTCAAAGCTTATACCCGGCGCCCGTTACTTTGCGAGCATCCACAAAAACAGCGACGAGTTCTACTACCTCCTGTCCGGTACATTGACAGTGCTTATCAATGATGTCGACTCCTATGATGTAAACGAAGGCGAGAGCTTTTTGATAGCTGCCGGCGACAAACACGAGGTCTTCAATTTCACTGATAAAATGTGTGTGGTCCTGTTCTGTATTGCCCCGGAGCTTTAAGCTGCCGGAAATTTAAAAGATCCAGACTAACGTGACTTGCAGTCTGTTTGAAAAAAACAAGCCCCACATAAACAGTTAAATTGTAATAGGGAGAACACAATGGATCCTAACAGCAGGAAGGTGATGGAGTACATTGATCGGAATAAAAGCAGAATCCTTGATTTTTTATGCGAGTTCGTCGGCAAAAAATCGATCAATCACGGGACACCCGGGACTGGTGATGAACTGGAAGCCCAGAACTGGGTCTGTGAGCGGTTTCAGGAAATGAGCTATGACGATGTGGATTACTGGTTTCCCGATGAAGCACAGAAGCGGCCGAATGTTGCAGGTATTCTGAAAGGGACGGGGGGCGGGAGGTCCCTAATTCTACAGGGGCATGTCGATGTAGTCCCGGTCCCGGATTCTGAACTGGGGTTGTGGAAAACAGACCCGTGGAAAGGAACTATTTCAAACGGAAATGTGTACGGACGGGGGGCTGGTGATACAAAAGGCGGCAATACAGCTATGATCTGGGCCTCAAAAGCCATAATCGACTGCGGGATAAAACTGAAGGGCGATCTGCTTATCGAGTCTGTTATCGGGGAGGAATCCCAGGAAGGTGAAACCATAGGAGCCGCGGACACGATAAAAAGGGGCCACACTGCCCAATTCGCTATCGTTTCCGAGCCGACAAACTGTGAGATACACACCGAATCACCCGGGGTATTCCTGTTTGAACTGACCGTCCCGGGTAAAAGCTCGCACACCGCTTCCAGAAATCAGGTCATTTTTCCGCAAAGATACGGCATCGATGTGGGCATGTCGGTGGGTGTGGACGCTATATCCAAGATGAAAATGTTTTTGGATCTTTTTGAAAGGCTCGAGCTGCAGTGGAACCAGCGCTGGAGAAGCAAGGTCCTCGGCAGCGGGGGGTACCCGGTCCCAAACGACAAACAGGGTGTAGGACTTTTTACGATAAACCCAAGTTTTATCGAGGGGGGGACGTATATCGGTTCTGTACCGGGCTACTGTAAGCTGACATGCAATGTGTGGTATCCAAGCTGGTTAAAAGTGGATGATGTAATCGAGGAGCTGAGAGAGCGTGTCCACGCACTCGCCCAGACCGACGACTGGCTCAGGGAAAACCCCCCTCTGCTCAACGGCCCTGTACTTCAGAACTGGCGGCCGTTCAAGGTCGACGTGGATTTCGAAGGGGTCAAGGTCCTCGCGTCCTCCTATGAAGAGGCAACCGGTGAAATGGCAACGCACAGCGGGTTTCGAGCGACATGTGATGCCACATGGCTGAATGAAAACGGGGTCCCGGCGGCCACATTTGGGCCGGGAGGCCTGGAGCTTGGCGTTCACGGTCCAAATGAATATGTTCCGATTGATGAATTAATTCGATGTGCAAAGGTATACGCGCTGACAATATTGAACTGGTGCGGGGTGCAGGATTGAGTATTTTTTCATCTTTTCGACTTTCATATTATTGTTATTAGGGTATTATAGAGGCCGGGTCAAACTTTGTTGATATAAACTGCAAACAAACTTTGAGGTAGGATTTTAGTGGATAAGACTGTAAAAAAAGTTCTGGAGCTGATCGATAGAGAGGAGATCGTCGATTTCATAAAGGAATTGGTAAAAGTTGATACAGTGGAAACCGAAGCTCCTCTCGTCCCGGTGATCAAGAGTAAAATGGAGCAGATCGGGATGGAAGTTGAAGTATACGAAACCTTTAACCCGAGGTACCCAGATAAAATGCGTCCCTGTGTCCTGGGCACTCTTCGAGGTAAAAATAAAAAGCCCGTCCTCGGGTTCAACGGGCACACGGATGTGGTTCCTGTTGAGTTTCCGGCGAAGTGGAAACACCCGCCTTTTGACCCTGTGGCGGATGGTGAAAGGCTTTACGGAAGAGGCACGGCTGATATGAAGGGCGGCCTTGGGTGCATGCTGATGGCGGTACAGGCGATTCAGAATGCGGGTGTTGAATTATTAGGGTCTCTTATAGTGGCCGCGGTGCCCGGCGAAGAAACCGGAGGCTGGGGGAGCGAATCTACTGTGGACAGAAAAGATTGGGACGCCGTCGTCATCGCTGAGCCTACAAACCTGAATATAAACACGGCCTGCAACGGGATTTCAACGTTCTGGATAAAAGTTACCGGGAGATCGGCTCACGCGAGCATGCCGGAAAAGGGGATAAACGCGATTGATAAAATGCTCACGGTTATGAATGCTTTCGAAACTTACAAGGAAGAACTTGACAAAAGGGTGCATCCTCTTTCCGGAAAGCCTGCCTTTGTTTCGTGTATCATAAACGGGGGGTGGAGGGATGTGATAGTTGCTGATGAATGCAGACTTCACATAACCACACACATGATCCCGGGTGAGACCATTGAGTCGAGATACACAGAGGTAAAAGAGATCCTTGATGGATTGATGAGGAAAGACCCCGACCTGAAGGCCGAAATGCTGGACTGGCAGGGAAAGACTATCACGCTCCCGCTGCCGAAAACCGGCGGGGATAGACCGCTTCTTGACCCCACTGAAATCTCGAAAGAGGAGCCGGTGGTGCAGGCTATGTTAGCTGGTTCCGAAGATGTACTCGGGAGGAAGCTTCCTGTCGGAGGATCGCGATACGCTTGCGACTCGCCGTTTTACGTTAACGGCGCGAATATCCCAACCCTGATTTTCGGGCCCGGAAGTATCGATCAGGCTCACACCTACGATGAATGGATCGATATCCAGCAGCTGGTTGACGCGTCCGGGGTCTATGCTGTCGGGGCAATGAAATTTCTTGGCTATTGATACTTGTTTTCATCATGAAAATAATATTACTATCAGGAAGGAGACATTGAATATGGGTGCTTTCAGCACAGAAAATTCAAGAAAAATGTATGAAAGGTCAATGAAGTTCATCCCCGGCGGCGCGTCGAGCGCGTCAAGAACCCCGCTTGAAGGTTACAAACCCTATCCAATCTTTATCGAGAAAGCAGAAGGATCAAAACTGTATGATATAGATGGCAATGTTTTTATCGACTACCTTCAAGCCCTGGGCCCGACGCTGGTCGGGAATGCGAATCCGAAAGTGATAAATTTCGTTTCAGAGGAGATAAAAAAGGGCTCTACGTACGGTCTTCCGTATGAACTGCAGATTGAAGTAGCGGAAAAACTTATAAAGAATGTCCCCTGTTTCGAGAAAGTGAGTTTTATGAACTCAGGCTCTGAAGTAGTGCAGATAGCAATGCGGCTGGCGCGCGCCTACACAAAAAAGGACGTGATCATAAAGTTCGAGGGTGCTTATCACGGCTGGATGGACAGTGTAGCTCATACGGTACACCCTTCTCTTGGCGTGGACGCTGATAAAAAGATCAGGGACAAGATGCCGATCGGCAGCGGTATTCCTGAAAATGCGTATAAGGACATCATGGTTCTGCAGTGGAATGATGTACAGGGGATTGAGGAAACGATCAGACGGGACAAGGACAGGATCGCGGCAGTCATTGTGGACCCTTGCATGTGCAACTCGGGAATAATCCCGCCTGAGGAGGGATATCTCGAAAAGATCAGAGAGCTCACCGCAGAGAATAACATTGTATTTATATTCGATGAGGTAATTACAGGATTTCGGTTCAATCTACACAGCGCGCAGGGCCATTTCGGTATAATGCCCGATCTTACCACCCTCGCGAAGGCTGTGGGCGGGGGATTTCCTGTAGCCGCATACGGGGGAAAAGCAGAAATAATGGACCTCCTGGCCGACGGAACCGTTTTCAGGGCCGGCACTGTAAACGCCAACAGGGTTGCAATGGGTGCAGCTTACGCCACGCTCGAAATACTGGAGGAGGGAAACGGCAAGATCTACGACCAGATCGCCAGGGTCGGTAAAAAACTGACGCAGGGAATGGAAGAGATCATCGCGAGAGAAAATGTCCAGGCGATACTGACAGGGTTCGGCACCATGTTCCAGATCCATTTCACTCCTCTTGCGCGGATAAGAAATTACCCTGAGTTCTGTCAGTCGGACAAAGATAAATTTATGGATTTCCGGAACCGCATGCTTCCAAAGGGTATCTTTATCCGTCCATCTCATTTCGGTGAATTGTACATGTCCGCGGCCCATACCGATGAGGATATAGATAAAACCCTCGAAGCCTTTGAAGACACGATTAAAGAAATGAAAAAAAATGGTTAGGCAATTGTCAGCATCATCGCGTAAATCCGGCTGTGCTCGGTAAGGCTGAAGCACACGCTTGCCAGGCACAGCCGCTGAACTGTGATGCAGATGCGTACCAGAAGTTAAAGTTTTATTACATGAGTTTTACTTTGTCGTAATACTTTTTGATATACTCTTCATTTATCGCATCACCGCCCTGAACATTGGCGCTTACCCAAACTGGCGGGTCATATCCCTTGCTGATCATATACTTCACGGCTTCTATTTCGATCCTGCGGACAATGTATCCGTCGGTAATAGAAGAGATCGGGGCAAGAGGGACAGTAAGACCTTCGATATTTAATACAGCGTCTCCGAGAGGGTTGTAGTCGTCTATATAGATATCGACCATGTCCTTTAAATTTTTCCCGCTTGGATGTCTGCTCGGATGGTCCGCCGGTGTTTTGTCCTGCCACGGCGACCCTGCAACCCCGATCGTTTTAGCCCCGAGCCTTTTGCATTCCTCCGCTGCGTCTATCGTCATCGCGTTTACCCCTACATTATTGAATATTATTACAACATCATCTTTTTCGAGACGGAAATACTGCAATAAGGCTTTCATATACCCGGGTACCCTTTCTAAAAACACACCCCTGAAACCCCCCGTGATCGTGGTTGTGCTCGCATCAAGCGTGGCGTTTATTGGAACAAGCGAGCCTGCCCTGCAGAACATGTCCATGGGCGGGATATAACTGTGGCCGCCGCACCCGACAGCGAATATGACTTCATCTTCCATTATTCTGTCTCCGATCATCAACCCGGCTTTTTTAAAATTTTCCTTTTGTCTGGACTCAATTTCGTCTAAAAATTCCTTACATATATCAAGATACGAAATGCCTTGCGCGGGGTATTTTTCAAAAAAATCCATGTACTTTTCTCCTTTGTTATTTTATATCTTTGCCGCTTACCTTACAGTGGATCATAATATTTTGTCAAGTGTATAGGTGTGACTATACTATATGGGTATGGGGGCTGGTCACAGTCGTAACAATGACACCTCTGGGAAGAAAGGCATGGAGTGATCCCGAAAAACAGGCAGCCATGCTGAGCAAGATACCACTTGGAAGGTTCAATGAGCCAATCGATGTGGCTAATGCTGTTGTCCTGCTGCTCAGTGATCAGACAGAAATGCTCAACGGTATTAT
>Ga0255055_10003055_pt1 | contig 11433 bp, 12 predicted proteins | sample JV7_2_27_MG_FD_188633 | JGI IMG/M metagenome (GOLD analysis project Ga0255055, IMG submission 188633) | Seawater microbial communities from Jervis Inlet, British Columbia, Canada - JV7_2_27 | ecosystem: Environmental > Aquatic > Marine > Inlet | place: Canada: British Columbia | collected... | reverse complement strand
AACTCACCCATTACGAGGCAGTGGGCTTGGTCCTTTACGCGTCAGAAGACAAGACTAACACTGCTTCACAAATATCCAAGCTTTTGGAGTCCAGCGGAATAAAAAGCATGGTTCCCGCCCGATTGAATGAAATGACGAAACGAGGACAAGTGTTCAAGCCTGACCCGAACAAAACAGATTTTAAGCTGACAATTCAAGGCGAAAAATGGATCGAAGAAGAAGTCATATCGAAGCTCAGAGGCAAAATGAGTTGACGGAAAAACCGGAAAAAGTAGCAGTCCATATCAAATACAAAGACTTTGAAGAAACATTTTCTGCAACCCCCGAAGACACATGGTTTTTGCTAAACAAATTCTTCAGTAAGTTCCTCCCCTCATTTGAGATTGCAAATAAGCTCCACCTCAACGTTGACCTGCAAAGGCTCGCCAAAGACTGTAAAGGTCTAATCGCGTTTTCGCACGAAGGCGCAAACCTGCTTGTGCCTAAGAACAAGTTGACAGATAACGAGACGTTGTCACTGTGGCTTTTAGCAAGTTATTTGGGGCATAAACTGGGCATGATAGAGAGCGACGCACTCCCAAAAGAGGAGTTGCAGATAAAACTTGGGAAAAGTGGTAAAATAGCTAGCACCCGTTTAGGTGAACTCGTAAAAAGCGACATGGTAACGAAGACGGCTAACGGAAAGTTCAAGATCACAACGTTCGGCGTTGCTCAGTTGCAAAAAGACGCACTCCCAAAAATAAAAGCTAACACAAACGAATGAAGCGTTAAATGCGACTCTTTCTGGAAAAGCATATTGCTGCATAGCTGCATTCCTTGTTTTTGAGGAGGATTATTACGGACATAATCAATGCAATAATTTATGCAGTTATTGGCATTTTTGATTCGATCCCCCAGTTCGACATAGCCACACTTATTATCCTCGTCATAATTGGCATAATAATCATATTACTTATCCGTTTGATCCTGATGCTAATCCCTGCAGTTCTCATTGGATTTGTTGTCTGGCTTCTCACGGGGAGCCTATTTTGGGCAGGAGTAGCATTCTTCGTTATCGCAGCCTTATCACTTCTGAGGAAATTCTGACAAAGCAAATTTGCTAAGCTCAAAGCTCTAACGTCATAAAACTTTTATATGGGATGGGTTGTGGATATGAATACATCAACTAATGGAACACGGTGCTATAATGGAACCAAGCAAAAAACCGCTGAATGTCCTCATTAAACAGTTGCATGGAAACATCGAAGTTGTACTCAAAAACGGCTGCGAATACAGGGGAAAGATGATTAAATGCGATGGACACATGAACATACTTCTCGAAGGGGCAACTGAATGCAAACAAGAGCAGTTGCTCACAAACTACGGTAACGTTCTCCTGCGCGGAAACAATGTCCTATACATAATTTTAGATGCCCCTAAACACTAAAGCCTACACGCGCTCTGCCCTTTCTAATCGCATAACTAGATTTCCTAAACCTTATTTGGGCTCTCTTTGTTCTTTGAGACATACTGGAACCGCAATTCACTCGCCGTATATCAATAAGGTAAACGCTTCTTTCAAAACCTTGCATATGACGGAAATAGGCCTCTCTTAAGCAAACTTAAAAATGTAAGTAGTTATATATCAAGGCAACTGAAGATTGAGCGCGGGAAAGGGGACCGAACTGGGAAAATTTGAGTGTACACTGAAGAAGCTGAACGATAGGCTATCTTTTATTTTAAAGCGAGAAAGATTGGTGAAACTCGTATTAGCAGTAATAGCGGTAGTGTTATTGTCTGGAATAATGATGGTGAACGTTAGGTCAATCTATCAAGCAAGTAGCACAATTTCCAGCGTTGGAAGTTTTAAGGCAATCGGCATCGAAGTTTACAGGAATGAAGGTTTAACAGATAGAGTGACCAAGATTGACTGGGGATTGTTACAACCAGGCGCCAAAAAAACCTATCCGATCTACATCAACAATGAAGGGAACTTCCCTCTGACTTTGCGTCTGACCACATCTAACTGGAATCCGCCTTTCGCTTCCAACTACCTGACTTTGACTTGGGACCTAATCAGTTTTCAAACAATAAACGCAGGCGAAGCTGTTAAAGTAACATTAACTTTGACCGTTAGCGATAGCATTACAGGGATAGGCAGCTTCACCTTTGACATAATCGCTGAAGGAAGCGGATAGAATATAGGCTGAACAGGTGCGCAGAAAGTGCCTCATGTACAAAATTTTGCTTTGTCAAACAATCAAGCGCTTCATGTGAAAATTTTATTTGCTATTAACGCATAGTTTCTTAATGGAGAGTACTGGAATGAGCGACAAAGAACTTCGAGTGACGAAAATTAAGGACGGTACTGTTATTGATCATATAAGCGGCGGATACGCCTTAGACGTTGTTAAAATTTTAGGAATAACGGGCCGCGAAAAGAGGGTCATGACCATTACCATCAACGTTCCGAGCCAACGCTTTAAAGTAAAGGACATCGTAAAAATCGAAGGACGGGCGCTTAACTCGCAGGAAGTTAACAGGATTGCGTTGGTGGCACCTCATGCTACCATCAACATTATCCGCGATTATGCTGTAGTGGAGAAGTTGGAGGTAAAATTACCGAAAGTCATTGAAGCCATCATAAAATGTGCAAATCCCGCTTGCATAAGCAACAGTAACGAGCCTGCAACAGCTAGGTTCTACGTCGAGAGTGAGGAGCTTCTGTTGTTGAAGTGCCATTATTGTGGTTACATTTTGGAAAAAGCGGAAGTGTTGCAGCAGCTTTAGAGAACGCTAAATGCGCTGGTCACGAATGGAATCCAATTTCAGGCAAAAGCGGAAGAATCTCTGGCTTCGGGTGCGAGTACAAATATAAACATAAGCAAAGACGGCCTATGTTTTCTGGCAAGCCCAAAAAATTGCCGCCGAGACCAGCGAAGTCAAAATGCTTGTCCCAGTTGCATCGTATTAAATCAGCGTTCTCCATCTGAATCTGTTGTCTGCTTAGATTTAGCGTGCGCCAGTCGAAACATTTTTCTGAAATAAATCACACTTAACATTTGGCCTTTGTTTATGCCTGGGCATTCGTCTGTGTAAAGAAACTTATACTTTCGGCGGTTTAAATTTTTGAGTTCAAATGGATAGAACCTGCAGATAAGGGGCCTCAACGAATAAATTGTGCAGCGATTATTTTCCAAAAACACACATTTTCCATCTTTCGCTCTTTTTTTCATTTCGTAACTGTAAGGAGCTTTGTTCTTGATTTTTACCGCAAACTTGGAGATTGGCTGCAAACTTGTCCTTGCGATCTGTTCAGCTTCTGTTCTCAAAAGAAGAACGTGTCTATTCTTTTCTTTAGTGTCGCCACAACATATTCCGCATTTTGTACAGTGAAAACGCACCTCAGTAGGATAGTCAAAGTTCACTTTTCGTCTCAACAAAATCTATAATCTGCTAAACTACCATAAAAACCTCTCAGAAGAAACTCAAGCGTTAATCGTCTGGCGTACATGAAGTCGTCTTCATTCTAGTGCCAGCCTTCGGACTATATTTTGATTAGGTGGAGCAAACTTTTCCGCAAAAGAATAGTTGCTTCTTTAGAAGTTTAAAGTGCAGTTATTTGTTTCTGTGGCCTTCGCCATACTGGTAGGATCTACTTTGGTTCTTGTTTAATTTTTTCTTAAATAAGTCGTCCATGTTTACGGTGGGGCATGCCAAGCGGCTTGCATCTAAAAGGTAAAAGATCACGTCAATGATCTCTTCAGCTATTTTCTCTTCAGGTTCGCCTTTTTTCCATGCGTCACTCGCTTCGCCTAGCTCAATGAAGGCGAAAAGGAGCTTCTTAGGAACATCTTCACGCTTGTTGTAGAAACCTTTCTCCAAGACGAGGGATTCGATTTCCTTCTTCATCTCTTCCAAGTGCATTTTATGCTAATCTCCTCTGCGTTTCTGGTTGTTGGTTTTCTCTTATAAGGAATTCAGCCCCGTTTTAAGCCCTTGCCTTTTCCCTCAGGTGATTTGCGATGAAAACCATTTCGTGTATATCCAAGGTGGAACGTGTTGTGAGGGCTTTTTCTTTCTGATTATGATAGTTAAGTTTGTCTTGTTTGGGTCGATACTCCAAGCTCGCGAACGCCATTTCTTTACTGCTTTATTTTTTCTACGAAAAAGTTTTATTCGAAGCCCTCTCCTTTCTCTGCCGAAAAAACCCAATGTAGCAGTGCTTTTAAAGCGTATTTCCAAATCACAATATATCCGATACTTAAAAAGCAGGCAAAGTAATCTGATATTCTCCCACTTTTCAGCAAAACATATAGACTGCCTCATAGCCAAAATTTCTTGAAGAAACTCATTTTTCTGTAATAAAAAAATCAGTTTTATCTTTATAAAATCAATCTGCTCCAAAATACTCTTTATGCAACACAGATATTGATTCAACGCGAGCTTAGAAAAGGCTTATATGGGGTTTTGACTCTTTTCCATGAAGAGAAATCAAGTCTAATTAGCAGGTAAATAAAGAAAAGGGCGTCTTTCATTATGGAGTTTTGTCCGAAATGCGGTTCCCGTCTCGATCCCAGAGAATCCAAAGTTGGCAAAGATTTCGAGCTAGTGCTTACATGCTCCAAATGTGAATATAAAAAACACGAAACAAGCAAAGTTAGACAGAGAGCAAGCAAGCTCATAAAGACTGATTCCCAGAAATCAGTGACAATAATAAGTAAAGAAGACCAAAAATTGCGGACGTTGCCAACTCTTAAAGTCGAATGCCTCAAATGTGGAAATAATTTGGTCTACGTTTGGCAAGTGCAGACGCGAAGTGGAGATGAAGCTTCAACTCAGTTCATGCGGTGCACAAAATGCAACCATACCTTCAGAGAATACACATAGACTTTGTGCACTTAAAGAAAAGATGCCAGCCGTAGCAATAAAAATGCCAAAAGAAATACAATAAGCGTTGAACTCAAACCCAAACTAAAACGAGCTTAATTGGAGGTCACGAATCCATAAAAAAAAAGTTATGGTGTTGTCGGTTGTATCAGCAGATTTTCACCTTCTACGCCAACAATGAAATTCACGTTTTCATTTTCCGCCAAGGTCTCTAACGTCTTTAAGTACACATACAGTTCCAAGAAATCTTGGAACCCTTCTTCAGTAATGTTTTGCTCTGCTACCAAAACGTCTATTGCTTCTCTAATTCCCCGACCATCTATTATCTTCTGTTGAGCGGTTGCGTTCGCGCCAATTAACAATGCTTCTGCATCGGCATTTGCAAGTATGATCACCCTATCCGCTTCGAATTCAGCTTGTATCTTTAACTGTTGCGCTGCCAATTTATCCTCTATGGCAGTTGTGTATCTAAGTGGAAGAGCTACATTCCTGAGATCTACTTCAATGTCAATTATTGCGTCTCTCAACGATGCTGCGTCATTTATTGCTTTTATTAGTTCTTGCTCTATCTCCAGACCAATTATATCTCGGAGTTCGATCGTTTGCACTGCTGTATACTGTTTCGTAATATAGCGAACATGTTCCCTAACTAAAGATGCTACAGCTTTACCTTCCCAATTTAACGACGGAAAACTTTCATAAAGAACTACCAATTTGTCAGGATCAATAGACCAACGAATCATTATGTCCACTTGCATTTCCAGTTGATCTTGTGAAAAACAGTCGATTGAAGGATAATCTGCGAGTTCATCAGTTGCGTCGCCCCACATTCCGAGAGTTTCCCTAGCGTATTCAACTGTTGTTATCGTAGTCCAAGGCGCTTTTAATCCAAAGGTCGGACCTAATACTGGATCGCTTATTGTTCCAGTAAGAGGATCAACTATCATTCCAGCTTGTCCAACGCCTATCTGGAAAATCATTGTAAAAACCATGAGAACGATTATCGCAGCAACGACCGCAATTATTACTATTATTCGCATAAGCTTCTTATCTATATTCGGATTCCATTCATCCATCTAACATTCCACCTCCGTTCTACTTTTCCGTTTCAATTCCCTTATTCAGCTATAAACCTTATGAACTCCATAAAGCTTTGATTGAACCAACTCTATAACGAATTAAATGGACATATAAACCTTAACTTTACCCCCACATTTAGAACACGTCAACTGAATCGAGCGAAAAGAATTTTTTTTTATCTGAAGCAAGATACCTGCTATTTAGACAGCCAATTCCCTTTAATTGGCTATTCATCTTTGGATAAATCCAAACGGTTATTTTCTTTCTTAAAATGGGCTTCTGCAATGCTGGAGGCAGTTCCTTAAAAGCTTCTGTTGCTCGTATTACTGCTTGTAAGACGGCGTAAAACATCCGTGTTACGCTCATGGTCTTTTGATGGTAATACAGAAAACCCTGTAAAACCGTAAAACAGTATTACCGTTTGTTTTTTAATTATTTACGTAAAACAAGAAAGAGATAGCAGATTAAGATTTAATCCTAAGACCCTGAACCCACGAACATATAGTATTTGCTTTATGCGCGCGCGTATACCTCAACCAAGTCACGCGCTGAAAGCATACCTACCAGTTTACTCTGTCTGGTAATAGGTAACCTCTTTATGTTCTTTGAAGTCATGGCTGCAGCGGCGTCGTGAACGCTTATCCCTAGGGGCGCTGTAATAAGCGGTGATGAGCATACTTTACCTACTTCTGTTATCAACGATTTATCCTTCGCCAAGAACTTGGTGAGCAGGTCTCTTTCGGTAAATATGCCTATTGGCTCTCCTTGTCTCGTGATGATGACGCTGCCGATGTGATTTTCAGCCATAATCTTCGCTACACTGTCTACGAGCGTTTCCTCGTCAGCGGTTATAACTCGTTTGGTCATGAAATAATCAACTTCAAACCACACTTCCATAGTTTCAGGGATCTCGGGTAGACTTCGGGTCATGTCTGAAGCGGTTATGATCCCCACAAGCTTTCCGGATTCACAGACTGCAAGTCGCCGTATTCTCTTTTCAATCATCATTCGAGCGGCCTCTTTTACTTGGGATGTGAGGCATATCTTAATGACAGGGTAAGACATGAATTTCTCAACTTTTTCCTCTTTTATACTAACTCCACCAACTAGCCAATCTTTCTCCAGATCAATTCCACTACTCACAACACCTAAAAGATCCCTCTCGGTTATTATGCCCACAGGCGTATCATATCTCATCACTAATAAGCTCCCAATGCGTTTCTCTCCCATTAGCCGGGCAGCCTCATATAATGTGCTTTCAGGAGTTATTGTTAAAACCTCATGGGTCATGATCTCCTCCATCTTTCGATGACTCACAATGTTGGGTGCACTTGGGGATTCCTTTCTCAAGTCTTTAGGTGTCTCCATCACCTTCACTCTCTATAAGTATTAATTGGTAGCTTAATTAAAGTATAATGCATGTGTGCGCAATGTTCCAACAATTTATTTAATTACTTCCTTTTTTGAAATATCTGCAAAGCCGGGATGGCTGTAGAAGTGGCGAAGGACAATGGAGGTCAAACAGTTAAAACAGATAGGGTGCCTTGCGGTTGTGTGCATCAAAATAAGGGCTGGCTTTTAACTCGAGTTAACGAGTGCGAAAATCACAGGCGAAAACGAACAGCAAAACGGCCGTATAGGCCAGAAGCTGAATGCGTAAAACCCTAAAGAAAAAATTTCTACCGTGTGCATTTTGATAATTTTTAGAAAAGGAGTTTGGTCGGGCGGGCAGGATTTGAACCTGCGACGGTCCGGTTTCTGTTGTGTGCCTGTCAGGCTGGGCGATGCCCACCATGGGTGGACTTCTACAGCGTCTCCGTCAGCTAAGCTTGCTAGCCGACTCGGAAGCTCTGCCAGGCTGAGCTACCGCCCGACAAAAACCATTAGGATAGACTAAAAGATTTATGTGTTTTGGAAACTTTATATAGGTTTTAATTCTGTAAGCGCTTAAATCGTCTTCAGATAATTATAGCAAAGGAGTGTTGGATGTTGAAAACTATCGGTGTGGTAACCCCGGGCGGAGATGCGCCTGGAATGAACGCAGCCATTCGAGCTGTTACACGAATTGCCCATTCATTAAACCTTCAAGTCTTAGGTTTTGAAAGAGGCTGGGATGGTTTACTTAGTAACAGGTTCAAGCGTTTAACTCCACGTGCGGTAGGCGGCATAATCCAGTTGGGTGGAACAATGCTTCACACGTTACGATGTCCAGACTTTGAGCTGAAAGAAGGCGTTGAAAAGGCTACTGAAACCTTGGCGCTTAACAAAGTGGATGGTTTGGTAGTTATAGGTGGTGACGGGTCATTCAGAGGCGCTTTAGACCTGAGCAGGGAAAGCGCCACTCTTATGGTGGGAATTCCAGCCACGATAGATAATGATGTCTTTGGAACAGATGAAACAGTGGGCTTCGACACGGCCGTAAACACAGCAGTAGCCGCGATAGACAAGATTAGAGACACAGCAATTTCACATGAGCGACTTTTCATCGTAGAAGTTATGGGTCGAAAAAGAGGTTTTGTAGCATTGAACGTGGGAATCGCAGTCGGCGCTGAAGTGATACTTATCCCTGAAGAAGAGTACAAACCGAGTCAAGTTGTTGATGTGCTAATAGAAAATTCTCGTAAAGGCAAAAAGGCGGGGGTGGTAGTTGCTGCTGAAGGCATCGGCGATACTGCAGCGCTTGCAAAAGAAATCGAAAAGCAAACGGGTTCAGAAGTTAGATTATCCATTCTCGGATATTCTCAACGAGGCGGAAGCCCTACAGCGCGCAGTCGACTTTTAGCCAGCCTTTTTGCCGAAAAAGCCGTGGACATGTTATGTCTTGAGCAGGGAAACAAGGTAGTTGGACTGCAGAACGGTGCAATTTCAAGCATAGCTCTAGAGAAATCATGCAAAACGCAGAAGCCACTTGATTTGCACTTACTGGAATTAGCTGAAATGTTAGCGGTATAATTAGGCAAAACTCGGTTATGCTTCAGCCTTTAGCAATCAACTAGCTCTTTATTAGAGGAGTGATTCGTAGATTTTGACTGTTTCTTTAGCAGCCTTTCTCCACGTAAAGTATTCTAAAACTCTTTTGCGTCCATTCTCGCCCCAATTTCTCGCTTTTTCAGGGTTTTTAAGCGTCTCTTTTATTCCCCAAGCAATATCCGCAGGGTCTTCGCCATTAACATGCATTCCATTCTGGTCTGAACCAGAGCTTATCACTTGCTCCTTGAAGCCTACCACACCGCGCGCGCCTACAACCACAGGTTTTTCCATAGCCATAGCTTCCAAACTAACTATGCCAAAGGGTTCGTAGGTAGATGGAAAAATGCACACGTCTGAAGCGGCGTAATGCAGGATTCTCTCGTTTTCAGGAACAAAATCAAAGCGGTAGATTATCTTGTCTTTTATACCTAGTCTGTCAGCCGTTTCTTCAATGTCAGCTTGTTCGTCCCCTTTGCCTAAAATTACAAGTTTTGTATTAGGATATTCCCTTAGAACACTAGGCATTGCCTGTAAAAGGTTTCTAACACCTTTTACCCAAGTAAGCCTTCCCACGAAAAGAAGCATTTTCCAGTTCTCGGGTATTTTGTATAGTTTTCGAATTTTATCCACCTCTTCTCTTGGGTACTTTCGGGAGTCGTAGCGGTCAGGGTCAACGCCGTTCCAAACCACACTAATTTTTGATTGCGGCCAACCGTGCCTTGCCAAGTCTTGCTGCATGGCATAACTAACAGTTATTATTCTGTCCGCGCTTTGAGCCATGGCCTCCTCTATATGCGACACCACCTGGGATCCGTGACCGCCACTTCTACCCCATTCAGTGCTGTGAGTGTGGAAGACCACGGGAATCTTTGCTTCATTCTTAATTACGAGACCGGCAACGCTGCTTAGCCAATCATGAACGCAGACTACATCAAAACGGTACCTTTCTTTTTTTATCAGTCCGTTGAGAAACTTTGTTGCGCTCAGTATGTTGTAAATGAAAATATCATTGAAAAGCTTGATATTTGTACCCCACCTCTTTATGTCATCAACTACAAAGAATGGAAAAATGTTGCTTGCATCCGATATTAGAGGACGGTGAACCTCTACGCCTCGTAGAATTTCTCTGGTTTTCAGATCGCCGCTATTTAGTGTGAAAACTGAAACGTCGTGTCCTATATCAACGAACTCATGTGCTAAGTATTCAGCGTAAGTGCCTAAACCGCCGACAAGTCTAGGCGGGTACTCCCAAACAAAGAACCCAACTCTCAACACAAACCACCCAAAACAAAGAAACCACTACAGAAATAATAAACATTCTCATAAAACTAAAAAACGACGGCAAAAGCGACTACACAATAAGAAACATCAACAAATTCCTAACCATACTACAAAGCAACTGCAACCTAAACAATCCAGAAGAAGTAAAAGCCTACATAGCCAACAAAAACGTATCCAACGCCACCAAAGAATGACTATGTTACGCCTACAGAAAATACTGCAACCACCGCAGCATAGAAGCAAACATACCATCCCAAAAACAAATCAGCGCGCGCCACCACCACGACTGCGTCTCATGGATGCTATTCCTAAACATTATCATCAAAACTTGTTTGGGTTTAATTTTGATAAACTGTTTTATAATACACCGTTGTTTCGGTACTGTTCATATGGTATGAGGGGAACTGGCAAAGGTTTGAGGAAGAGCATCGTTTTCTTTTTTGTGTTCTTGACGTTAGTGTCTTTGGGTTTGACTTCAATTCCACAAGTATCCAGTCAACCAGAAAATATCAAGGTGCTGAGCTACAATTGGTACATAGACTCACTTGGGTATTTCATAGTGGTCGGTGAAGTGCAAAACGTAGGTTCCAACACAATAGCCCTCGTTGTATTGGGTGGAACGGTCTACACCAAGGATGGAGAGGCACAAGCGTATTCCCCCACCGCAGCTTTTGTGAATTATTTAATCCCTCAGCAAAAAGCCCCTTTTTACATGGAGTTTCCCACGGAAAGCGGCGTTATTGGAGTCCCGTCGAGTTGGCTATCGCTTGGCTTCGACCATGTCGATTTCTCAGTTAATGTTGCAGAGGCGACAAGTAGCTATCAGTATCCAGATTTGACAGTCAAGAGTAATTCAGGAGGAGTTGACGCTGAAGGTGTTTATTGGGTTAGCGGTACAGTTCAAAATTCGGGTACTCAAACGGCTACAAATATCCGTATGATAGGAACATTCTACAACGCTTCAGGCACAGTGGTTGCGGTGGGATATACAGACCCTCTAACTCCCACTTCGCTAATAGCTTCCAATACCGCTTCATTCAAGGTCGGCGCATTTGACCTGAATCAAACAGAAGTACCTTCAAACCTAAAAATCGCAAGCTACTCGCTTCTAATACAGACCGAAGGTCCAATTCTCTCGGGAACTGCGCCTGCACTCCCTCCATCTAGCCCGCCATCTACTACCCCTCCTTCGGATAGCACTCCATCACCAAGTGATGAAAACCCTAGCGTTCT